>Ga0307374_10014844_pt1 | contig 10564 bp, 7 predicted proteins | sample OX3MG_FD_202532 | JGI IMG/M metagenome (GOLD analysis project Ga0307374, IMG submission 202532) | Soil microbial communities from Risofladan, Vaasa, Finland - OX-3 | ecosystem: Environmental > Terrestrial > Soil > Coastal area > Acid sulfate soil | place: Finland: Risofladan, Vaasa | collected...
CCTCGGCGAACGACAGCCGGTCGGCGTCCCGGATCACGGGCACCACGAGCCCTTCGGCGGCGCCGACCGCCATGCCGATGTCGTAGTAGTGCTTGAGCACCATCTCCTCGCCCTGAATCTCGGCGTTCAGACGCGGGAACTCGCGCAGCGCGGCGATGCTCGCCTTGACGAAGAAGGACGCGATGCCGAGGCCGATGCCGTGGCGCGCCTTGAACTCGTCGCGGCGCCGCTGCCGGAGATCCATCACCGCCGTCATGTCGATCTCGTTGAACGTCGTCAGCATGGCGGCGGTGTGCTGCGCCTCGACGAGACGCCGCGCGATCGTCAGGCGGCGCTTCGACATCCGGACGCGCTCGTCGAGGCGGTCGCCCGTCGCGGCGCGGGGCTGGACGGGGAGCGGCGCCGGAGCGGGCGCGGCCTCCGCGGATGGCGGCGCCCCGGGATGGCTCTCGACGTCCTGCCGCATCACACGACCGCGATCGCCCGTGCCGCGCACCGCGGCCAGGTCGACGGCGCGCTCCCTCGCGACCCGTTGCGCCACCGGCGTCGCCCGGAGGCGATCGGCCTCGCGGGTCGGCGCGGGCGCGGCCGGAGGCGCCGGAGCCGGCTCCGGGGCGGCCGCGGGCGCCGCCGGAGCTGTCACGGCCGCGGGGGCGCCGGCTGCTGATTCGTCGATGGTCGCGAGCCGCTCGCCGATCTTCACGTCGGCGCCGTCCGGCCGCTCGATGCGCTGCAGCAGGCCGGCGCGCGGGGCGGAGACCTCCAGATCGGTCTTCTCGGTTTCGAGCTCGACGAGCGGTTCGCCGGCCGCGACGTAATCACCCTCGTTCTTCAGCCAGCGGGCGACACGCGCCTCGACGACCGATTCACCGAGCTCGGGAACGACAACGTTGATCGACATCAGACACAGGCTCCTGGCGACCGCCGGTGGCGGAGCAGCGTCCGGCGGCGGGGCGGGCGGCAGCCGCCGGCAGTAATCGGACGACTCACAGGGTCAGGACTTCTCGGACGTGGCCCTCCGGCCGCGGTCGCCGGCATGGAGGGCGCGGTCCTGCGCCGGCGGCTGGAACGCGCGCTCGACGATGAGCGTCTGCCGCCAGAGGTGACGCGACGCCGACCCCTCGGCCGGGCTCGAGCTGCGAGGCCGGCCGATGTAGTGGAGCGGCAAACGCCCTTCGGCCAGCGCGGCGAGATGGGGCCGGACGAACTCCCAGGCGCCCATGTTCTCCGGTTCTTCCTGGACCCACGCGATTTCGGTCAGCTGGGGGTATCCGGCCACGACCGCCTCGATCTCGTCCAGCGGCAGCGGGTAGATCTGCTCCAGACGGCAGACCGCGACGCCCGGCTCGGCCGCGCGGTGCTCCGACGCGAGCAGATCGATGGCCACCTTGCCGGAGCAGAGCACCAGGCGGCGCACGTCGGCGCTGCGCGCCCGGGCCGCATCGTCGTCGATCACCGGCAGCCAGCGGCCTTCGGCCAGCTCGCGCGGCGCGGAGGCGACCGCCGGGTGGCGGAGGAGACTCTTCGGGGTCAGGACGACGAGCGGCAGCGGATCGGTCGCGAGGAGCGCCGCCTGCCGCCGCAGCAGGTGAAAGTACTGGGCGGCGGTCGTGCAGTTCGCGACGCGCATGTTGATGTCGGCTGCCATCTGCAGGAAGCGCTCGGGCCGCGCGCTCGCGTGGTCCGGCCCCTGACCCTCGAGCGCGTGCGGCAGCAGGAAGACCAGCGACGGGCGGAGCCCCCACTTGGCGCGCGCCGACACGACGAACTCGTCGATCATCGTCTGGGCGCCGTTGACGAAATCGCCGTACTGCGCCTCCCAGAGCACGAGGCGGTCGGGCGCCTGGAGGTTGTAGCCGTACTCGAAGCCGACGGCGGCGTTCTCCGACAGCGGACTGTCGTGGATCTCGAACGCCGCCCGGGCCAGGGGCAGCGCCTGCAAAGGAACGAAGGGCGTGCCCTGCTCGACGTCGTACAGCACGGCATGCCGCTGGCTGAAGGTGCCGCGCCCGACGTCCTCGCCCGTCAGCCGGACCGGCACGCCGTCCTGCAGCACGGAGGCGAGGGCCAGCTCCTCGGCCGCCGCCCAGTCGATCGTCCGCTCGTCGAGGCTGTCGAACGCGTGCGCGCGCCGCTCGCGGTGCTTCTCCAGCTTCCGGTGCACGTGGAACCCTTCCGGAACCGCCAGCAGCCCCTCGTTGAGGGCCTTCAGGGTGGCCAGCGGCACGGCCGTCCGGGCCTGGCGCGCCGCGCGCCGCGGCGGCGCCACGGGATAGGGCTCGATCAGATGCTCTTCCGGCTTCAGCGATTCGAGCACCGCCTGCAGCGCGTCCAGGTACCGCTGATTCAGCGCCTCCGCCCACGCCGGCGTGACGATGCCGCGATCGGCGAGCGCGCGCCCCCATTGTTCTCTGACGGTCGGGTGCGCGGCAATCTTCCGGTACAGCGTCGGCTGCGTGAACGACGGCTCGTCCCCTTCGTTGTGGCCGTAGCGGCGGTAGCCGACCAGGTCGATCAGAAAATCGCGATGGAACTGCTGGCGGTACGCGCACGCCATCCGGATCACTTCGATGCAGGCTTCCGGGCTGTCGGCGTTGACGTGGACGATCGGAATCTTGAAGCCGCGCGCGAGACCGCTCGCGTAGCTCGTGCTGTAGGAATCCTCCGGCCGCGTCGTGAAGCCGAGCTGATTGTTCGCGATGATGTGGATCGTGCCGCCCGTCTGGTAGCCCGCCAGGCGCGACAGGTTCAGCGTCTCGGCCACGATCCCCTGGCCGGGAAACGACGCGTCGCCGTGGATCAGAATCGGGAGCGTCCGGGATCCGTCCACGAGCGGCGCACCCGGCGCCGCGGCGTCCGTGGCCGCGGCGCGCGCCATGCCTTCGACCACCGGATCGATCGCCTCCAGGTGGCTGGGATTCGGCGGCAGGATCACCGTCAGCCGGCCGTCCGGGTGCGTCCACTGCGCCCCGGAGTGGTATTTCACGTCGCCCGCGAACGTCGGATCGGGCGAGGCGGTGTCGTCGCGGAGCGGATCCTTGAACTCGGCCAGCACCTGCGCGTACGGCTTCCGGAAAATGTGCGTGAGCACGTTCAGGCGGCCGCGGTGCGCCATGCCGATGAACAGCGTGCGGACCCCGCTGCCGGACGCCTCGTCGATCAGCTCGTCCAGCATCGGCACCAGCATGTCGACCCCCTCGACCGAGAAGCGGGTCTTGCCGGGGAACGTCCGCTGCAGGAAGCGCTCGAACGCTTCGACCTGCGTCAGCCGGTCGAGCAGCGCCGCGGCATCGACCGGCGCGGCCGGGGCCCGGAAGCGTCCGCTCTCGGCCGCCTCGCGCAGCCAGTCGCGCTCCTCGGGGACGAAGATGTGGGAAAGGTCGTAGCCGGTGTTCGACGCGTAGATGCGCCGGAGCCGCTCGATCGCCTCCAGGGCCGACGCCGCCCCGTCGCTGACCGCGCCGCCCACGAGGCCGGCCGGCAGCCGGCGCAGGTCGTCCTCCGTCAGCCCGTAGGATGCCGGCAGGATGGAGGGATCGCCCAGCGGCCGCGTGCCCAGCGGGTCGACCTGCGCGGCCAGGTGGCTGTAGAGCCGGATGGCTTTCGCCAGGTTCACGACGCCGACAATGGCGTTGACCGCGACGGCCGGGGCGCCGGCAGGCGGTGGCGCCTCGGCGGGCGGCGGCGTCCAGCGGTCGAACACCGCCCGCGTGTCGGGATCGACCGACCGCGGATCCTGCCGGTACCGGTCGTAGAGCTCGAGAACGAACCCCTGATTGACGCCTTCGAAGTCCTGCCAGCCATTCATGATGGTCATGCTACCGATGGGAGGGCATCTGCCCGACCCGCGGCCTCGAGCCACCCGCCCGTCGCGTCGCCTGGTGTTCCTGCTCGGATCGACCCGGAGTCATCAATCGGGTGGGGGCCTGAACCGCGGTGGGGTCCGGACGTGCTCGCCAGCTCCGCAGGAGAAGGCAGGCCGGATGCACACGGGCCACACGGCCCTGCCTCCGCGGCGCTGCCACGCTCATCCAGTCTAGCGCAGATTCCGGCGGCCGGTGCACCGGCCGGGTCGCCGGGCTCCCGAGGGCCGAAACCCTGTTAAGATGGCGTGACCGGTCGTCAGTGGCGATGCGCCACGGGAGTCGCGGACCGATGCCTTTGACGAGCGAGCCCCAGCCCACCCGCCGCGGCGTTGGACCGACGTTGTTCGGTCAGTTCGCCCGGGATCGGGGTCTGCGGTTTGCCGCCGGACTCGCCATCGCGGTTGCTGTTCCGGTCGCCATCCTCTTCTACTTCCGCTTCCAGTCGCTGAACAGCCTGCAGCGCGCGTCGACGGTGGTGCTGCAGCAGCTGAGCGACTCGGCCGCGGACGACCTCACCAAGAGCATCGAGCAGGATCTGAAGCGACCCCACCTGGAAGTGCTGCTGCGCAGCCAGTACCAGACGGAACCGCTCAACCTGGAGTACGTCCGGTCGGTGTTCATCAACGGCCTGAAGAAGAATCCGTTCGTCGACGCGTTCTACGTCTGGTCGACGATCGGCGGCTCGCACAGCAATCAGGTGCTGGCGGTCGAGCGGGAACCGGAGCCGGGGGTCCCGGGCGCACACCGGGCGGTCCTGCTGACCGACGTGCCGGAGGGGCCGTTCATCCTGCAGACGATGCAGCGCCTCGCGGCGCACGGCCGCAGCATCGTCCTGGCGCGGGTGTCGCTGAACGGGCGGCCGACGTGGCTCGAGTTCCAGCTGCGGTTCAGGCAGGGAACGCATCAGCTGTCGAGCTTCGTCGGGCTGCGGGTGGACGAGGACCGGCTGCGCCATGAGTACCTGCCGGCGCTCATGCGGCAGAAGATGCAGCAGGTGCAGGTGCCGGCCGGCTTCCCGCCGCTCGTCGTGACGCTGTTCGACGAGCACCACCACATCATCTTCAATTCGAGCGACCGCGTCCCGACGCAGTTCGCGGTGCAGCGCCGCTTCCCGCTGGTGTTCTTCGACAAGGACCTGCTGGAAGCCGTCCGCGCGTACGAGCCCGACGTCACCGACTGGCAGCTCAGCGTGGGCTTCGGCCACCGGACGATCGGCGGCATCACGCGATCGGAGACCGCCTCGCAGGTCGGCCTCATGGCGGCGCTGGCGGCCGTCATGGCGCTCGGCGTGTTCTTCGTGGCGCGGGCGGCCGCCCACGAGGTCCGGCTGGCCGAGCTGAAGTCGAACTTCGTCTCCAGCGTGTCGCACGACCTGAAGACGCCGCTGGCGCTGATTCAGATGTTCGCCGAGACGCTGGAACTCGGCCGGTTGCGGAACGCCGACCGCGCGCGCGAGTACTACCGCATCATCAACAGCGAGGCGCGCAAGCTCACGCGGCTCATCAACAACATCCTCGATTTCTCGAAGACCGAGGCCGGCCTGCGCCGCTACCAGATGGAGCCGGTCGACCTGGCCGACCTGACCGGCCGCATCCTGGCGTCGTTCGAGAGCCAGTTCCAGCAGAACCATTTCGACGTCACGGCCAACCTCCAGGGCGGCTGTCCGCCCGTGTGGGCCGACCCGGAGGCGGTGGAGCAGGCGGTCGAGAACCTGCTGTCGAACGCCATGAAGTACTCGCCCGACCGGCGGCAGATCGAGATCGAGACGGGAGTCGCCGGCCAGTACGGCTGCGTCCAGGTGAAGGATCACGGCGTCGGCATCCCGCCCCGCTTCCGCCGGAAGATCTTCAGGAAGTTCTACCGCGTGGAGCCGGACGATGGCCACGGGCCGCAGGGATGCGGTCTCGGCCTGGCCATCGTCGATTACGTCATGCGCGCCCACGGCGGCCGCGTCGGCGTCGAGAGCGAGCCGGGCCAGGGGAGCACGTTCACCCTGCAGTTCCCGCTGTGCGGCTCGGCCGCCGCGGTCGTGGAGAAGGGGGCGGAGCGCGAACCGCTCGGCCAGATGATCCGTCCGGCCTGAGGCGCGTGACGGTCTCCGCCGGCCCGGCCGGCACGGCATCACGAACGGAGCGCGGCGCGCCGGCGTCCCGCGCTCGGGAGATCGCGCATGTGTGATTTCGGACAGGCGCACGACCACGCGGCGTTCGGGTACCTCGTCGACGCCCCGGCCGTGCGCACGGTCGTGCAGGAGGCGCAGCGCCTGGTGGCGGCGCCCATCAGCAACGCGGAGCGGGTCGAGCGGCTCGAGCCGGCGTTCGCGGCGCTGCTCGCCTCCGACGGCTGGCTGCCCGAGCCGTTCGGGGCGCCGGACGAGCGGAGCGGGATGGGCGACGGCATCGGCCAGTACGCGCTCTTCCGGGCCGAAGACGGGTCGCTCTGCCTGTTCGCGCTGGTGGTGCCGCCGGGCGCCATGACGCCGGTCCACGATCACCTGGCGTGGGGACTCGTCGGCGTGTACCGCGGGCGCCAGGACGAGACGGTCTACCGGCGCCTGGACGATGGCCGCGACCCGGAGAAGGCGGCGCTCGAAGTGGCGCGGCGACAGACGCTGGCGCCTGGCGAATGTTACACGCTGCTGCCGCCGGACGGAGACATCCACTACGTCAGAACCGTGTCGGACGAGCCGTCCGTTTCCATTCACCTGCTCGCGAACGACACCGCCTGCGTCTGGCGCCATCGCTTCGATCCGGAGTCCGGACGCGTCACGCCGTTTCGTTCCGGATACAGCAACACCGCCTGCCCATCTGAGCCGCAGACCACGCCCACCTAGCGGCGGTCTTCACGGCACGGACGATTCCGGCAGACCGGTCAGAAGTCCATCAGCCGCGTGGCAGCGATCGCCGGGGGCGGCGGCCGTCATGGTCCCGTCGCTGATCTCTCCCCGGTCGTCGCGGGTTTTTCCACGGCTCACCGGCTCGGTTCCAGTCGTTTTTCTGGAATTCCAAAGATACCGAGACGGCACCGGCCTTGCGTGTAGGAGGGCGGGCCTCAGGGTCGTCGGTACGGAGCGGAGGGTGACGTCGGCACCGCGCGCAGACATAATGCCCGCGAACGGCGGACTCCCGGCTCACCGTGCGACCCCTGCTGGCCCGGCTCTCAAGGCGTGCGTCTCTGCATGGGACGGCGCGCCGACAGGCAGGCGTGCGGTGGAAGGCCCGTCCTCCTCCTCCGTCGACTTCCGCCGCCGCCTGCCTGTGATCTTTTCCGCGGCCCTGGAGCAGGGGCCGCGCTCACGGTTCGGACACATCCTGCATCAGTGCGCTGTCGCGACGGACGAAGACCACATCGCCCAGGCGCAGCCGTCCGTCCCGTGGCCGGCCCGAGAGGGTCGCCACGTCATACAGCTCGAAGCCGCTCGTCCGCAGCCGGGCGAGGAGATCCGCGAAGACCGGCCGCCCCGACCGGTCGATGTCGTAGAACCGGACCTCCGTCAGCAGCACCTCCACCGCTTCGAGCAGGCGCGGCGCCCCCGCGAGCGCGGCTGATTCGTGTCCTTCGAGGTCGAGCTTCAGCAGAGCGCGGTCCGCGAGGCTCACCCGGTCCGCGAACAGGTCGTCGAGCGTTGTCGCTGGCACGTCCAGCGTGGACCTGCCCGCGGCCTCAGCGGCGGTCGCGACGTGGACACCGGTGGCGCCGGCGCCGCGGCTGTCGTCAATCATCGTGAGGCGCGTGGCGCCGGGGGAGGTCAGCGCGACCCCGTGAATCCGGACCGCCGGCAACCGCCGCGCCAGCGCTTCCAGGGCGGGCCGACAGGCCGGCTGCGGCTCCACGAGGTCGTAAGCGGCCTGCGGAAAGATCGGTTGTACCCTTCGTGTCCAGTCGCCGACGTTCGCGCCGCCATCGATCACGATCCGCGGCAGGTAGCCGGAGGTCCGAAGCCGGAGGATCGTGTCGTCGAGCGCGTCCCAACGGTTGGCCGGCAGTCGCGACACGTGCAGGCCGAGCCGGTGGAAGAGGGCCCGGGCGATGGAGGCTGGGAAATCGGCCACGTCTCGGTGCTCGATCGCAGACGGAAGAAGTCCGATCGCACCGGCGGTCGGCGCGCCCGGAGGTGAACGCGACGGGCGACGATAGCGTGACCGGCGCCGGTGGTCAAGAAACAGGGGGCCGCGATCAGGGAGCGATCACCGAGCGCTTGAGCTTGATCCGCATCGCGACGGGGCAGTCGGACCGTCCGAGCGTGTGACGGACCTTCCGGAAGCCCTTGAGCAGCTCGCTCAGCCCGACCTGCAAGTCGGAGTTCTCGTCACCGAAGACGAGCCCGCAAGTGGGGCAGGCCCGCGGCAGATCGAGATCGAACTGGATGGGCCAGGTGACCCGGGTGTGGCACCGGCTGCATTCGAACGTGAAGGCGTCGATGTCGATGAGTTCGATGGCGTGGCGGGTCTCGAGCGACATGATCCTGACCTCGGCCGGGTGGGAGTACGTCACGGAGGGGCGGGCCACGGCAACGGCCGCCGCCGCGGCCCGCCCTTCGAAATGATAGCGGCTTTCGGCCGCCTGGGGCGAACGATTCTCCGGGCCGCTGACTGCGGCCGGCGCCGCGTCGCCCGTCAATTGCCCCACACCGCGCGGATGCCTGATGCGCCAGCCTGCCGGCCCGGGCGCCCGCGACTCAAGGCAGCTTCAGCGAGTAGCTCACCGAGGTGATCGTGCCGTCGGGGGCGGTGTCGAAGACGAAGCCCGCATGCTTCCCGAAGAAGGAGCCCCGCACGAACGTCCATGCGTGGCCCGTGTGGCTGAAGGCCTCGGCCTTCGTATCGTCCATGCTCGAGATCGGGTACACGACGTCGAGTGCCTGCTGGAGAACGCGCGCGTCGGCGTCAGTCGCCAGCGTGAAGGAGTGATTCAGCAACGCGAGCACGTCCGGGAGACTGCCGTCGGAGCCGGGCGGCTCGACGCTCAGGAGGCGCGAGCCGGCGCGCGCGGCAATCAGCTTGGAGGTCTCGGTGCCGCTGCTGCCGTGGATGGCCACGGTGACGTCGTAGAACGTGGCCGAGAAGACCTTCAGGACCGCCGGCGCGGTCAGGAGCCTGGGCTGGATCGTGACGAGCTGGGAGATGTGTTGATCGAAGAACGTCCGGTCCGCCGGTGTCAGCGCCTGGGCCGCGACCTGCACGGATCCCGCGCACAGCGGGAAGAGCAGCGTAAGCATCAGGAATCTGCGCATGGCTTCTCCTCGTCAGGATAGACTGTCGCCGTGAACGTCCGTGGGCCGCGCGTGGGGCTTCTTCCGATCTCCGGCGGCCGCCCACGCAGGCGGCGGGCACAGGAGCAGTCCCGCCGCGAGCACGGTCATCGATCGTCGATCGCGCACATTCATGCACACCTCCTCAATGAGGACAACGCCGATGAAAGGACGAACATGCGAGTCTGGCTCACCGCGGCTGGCTGGCTGCTGACGTCGGCGCTCGGACCGGGCGCCTCCTCCGCCGCGCCGCCGCCCGCGTATTCCATGACGGAGATCAATTCGATGATCGTGCCCGGCATGATCGTCCGGACCTATCGGGATGGGACGACCGAGGTGATCGACAAGACGATCGCCCCTCGTCCCGGCGATCCGCGCGGCTACCATACGCGTGCGCTGTACGATTTCCGGGCGCACGAAGTCTATCTGCGCGACCTCATGAACCGGCAGGCGCCCTGTTCGGCCACCGCCTTCACGTCGAGCCACGTGCCGGCGGCGTTCGATCCGTTCGCGGCTGGACCGGACGGCCCGATGGGGCCGTGGCCGGCCGCACCCCGGGTGCTGGGCGAGACGACCCTGCACGGCATCCCGGCCCGGCTCGAGGACGTCGCTCTCGGGCGCGGGCAGGGGACGGCGCGCATCTGGATGGCCCGCCGGTATCCGATCATGCTCGAGGCGGCGCTGGTCGGCCCGCACGGCCGGCGGCGCGTGCTGTTCGAAGTCACGCGGCTGCGCGTGGGCCATCCGGCGGCGGCGATGCTCGCGCCGCCGGCCGGGTGCGGCGCCATCCCCTGACGAATCGACGCGCCGGTTGGCCGCATGACCGGCCGGCGTGGCCGTCCGTTCCATCGCGTCCATCGACTCGTCCGGCGTGGCGTTCCAGCCTGCGCGTCGCTGAGGCGGCAGAGTATATAGCGCGTTGCGCGCCGGTGACGAAATTTCATGGGCCAGCTCAGGCATAGGCCTTTGCTGGCAAGGTCCGGCGTTCAGTGCCATCGCTCCGCCGGCGACGAGAGCCGGGCTCCGCGAAGGGAGCGAACGTACCCGCTGACATTTCGACACGTGGTGGCCGAACGGCGCGAACGGCCCTGCCGGCGGCTCCCGGAGTTGCCGAGCGCACGAGCGCCAGGGGCGCGCCGGTTCGGACTGATATACTTTCGCCACATGCCCGCCTCGGGCCCCCTGCACGAAATCGGCCGTCGAATCCTCCGGCGCTGGCCGGCCAGCCGGAATCTGGTGCTGACGGTTCTTGCCCCGGTCTATCGAACGGCCCTCTGGCCCTTCGGCCGCAAAGCCCGAACCGGATCGCCGGAGGAACGGCCGGAGCTCGTCGCGTCCACGGAGGAATACAACCGGGCCGCCGAGGAGTACTACGTTCGGTTCGCAAACAGAGACTTCCTGCTGAACAAGCCTTTCAGCGAACCGATCACGGCCGCGATCCATCTGA
>Ga0307374_10014846_pt1 | contig 10562 bp, 8 predicted proteins | sample OX3MG_FD_202532 | JGI IMG/M metagenome (GOLD analysis project Ga0307374, IMG submission 202532) | Soil microbial communities from Risofladan, Vaasa, Finland - OX-3 | ecosystem: Environmental > Terrestrial > Soil > Coastal area > Acid sulfate soil | place: Finland: Risofladan, Vaasa | collected...
TTGTGATCGTCGCCGATCTTCAACGCGACTTTGATCTTGTCGAACATGCCGGGCTTGTTGGGCTGGTAGGCAATCTGATCCAGCGTCGGTAATTTGCCATCGACATATTTGTCGATCAGGCCGCTTCGCGTCGACATGCGGTCGGCGAACTTCAATAGCAAAATCTTCCAGTTCGGTAAGCCGGAATAGGCAATGGCGCGGATCAGCACCCATTGATCGGCCGGTTCGATCGACAGCATTCCGGCGACCAGCGCTTCGGCGTGACGTGGATTGGCGCCGAGCACGCCGGCGATGAAGCCGATATAGGCGCCGCAAGTGCCGGCGTCCTTAAAAGCCTGCATTTCGCTGAGCGCATGCACCACGCCCGGCAGCCCGTTCGGCTCTGGTCGGCCGCGATAGGCGTTGATCCATTTCAATATCGCATCGGTCGAAGTAAGCGGCGCGTTCGGCTGCGGCACGGCGGCGTCCGCCGGTGCGGCAGTGAGAAGAGCAAGCAAGGCGAGGAGACCGAACGCGGCGCCGAGCAAGTGTCCGGCGACCGAGTGTCTGGCTAAGAAGTATCTCGCAGCCGAGTGTTGTGCGACGAAGCGCCCTGCAACCAAATTTTGTTGTGCAACCAAAATTCTGTCCCCCTCTGCGGAAAAAACCGGCGGCGTGTGATCGAGGTTTTCAGCAACGCGCCTGGCCCCACTTGCGGTAATTGAGCAACAGCGCTGGAGATTTTTAAGGCCGTCGCGGCGCGGAATCGCGGCAGCGTTATGACGCTTAACGATGGTTAACAATTGCAGTTTGCCGCGCCATTCCGATTTCAAACGCTAGTTTGAAGTCGGCGGGCGCCGGCAAGGCCCGATTCCAGCCGCAATTGCCTTGACCCGAATAGACACAATGCCTATAACAAAGCGCAGAAGTCGAAAGGGCACGCACGTGCGGACTTTTATTCCGGTACTCGTAGGCAAGCGCACCGCCGGGGGTGGATGATCCCACCCGCGAGACGTAGCGGTGCGTAAATCCAGGGCCCTCGCGGCCCTTTTTTATTTTCTAAGAGTGTTTCCTAAGCGACTGTCGGTGCGGAGCGGACGAGCGAGTGGAGCGAGCGATGACGGAAATGACCGGCGCGGAAATGGTGATTGCGGCGCTAGCCGATCAGGGCGTCGAGCACATTTTTGGCTATCCCGGCGGCGCGGTGCTGCCGATCTACGATGCCATCGTTCAGCAGGACAAAGTGAACCACATCCTGGTGCGGCACGAGCAGGGTGCCGTGCATGCGGCCGAAGGCTATGCCCGCTCGACCGGCAAGGTTGGCACCGTGGTCGTCACTTCCGGCCCCGGCGCCACCAACGCGGTCACCGGTCTTACCGACGCGCTGTGCGACTCGGTTCCGCTCGTCGTCATTACCGGTCAGGTGCCGACCCATCTCATTGGCAACGATGCGTTTCAGGAATGCGATACCGTCGGCATCACCCGGCCGTGCACCAAATACAATTATCTGGTGAAGACCATCGCCGACCTGCCGAGCGCATTGCACGAGGCGTTCCATATCGCTTCCAGCGGGCGGCCGGGTCCGGTCGTGGTCGACATCCCGAAGGATATTCAGTTCGCCAAGGGCACCTACTTCAAGCCGAAGGAATTCCAGCACCGCGGGTACCGGCCCAAGGTCAAAGGCGACCTCGACAAGATCAAGCAAGCAATCGACATGATGGCGGTCGCCAAGCGGCCGTTGTTCTACACCGGCGGCGGCCTGATTAATTCCGGCCGCGCCGCCAGCGATCTGTTGCGCGAACTGGTCAAGCTCACCGGCTTTCCCATCACCTCGACGCTGATGGGGCTCGGCGCGTTTCCCGCCGCCGACAAGCAATGGCTGGGCATGCTGGGCATGCACGGCACCTGGGAGGCCAATTGGTCGATGCACGATTGCGATCTGATGATCGCGGTCGGCGCGCGCTTCGACGATCGCATCACCGGCCGGCTTGACGCGTTCTCGCCCGGTTCGAAGAAAATCCATATCGATATCGATCCGTCGTCGATCAACAAGAACGTCAAGGCCGATCTCGCCATCGTCGGCGATTGCGCGCACGTGCTCGAAGACATGGTGCGGCTGTGGCGGGCGAGCGCGATCGTGCCGGAAAAAAAGGCGTTGCAGGCCTGGTGGGAGCAGATTGGCACCTGGCGGGCGAAGAATTCGCTGGCGTTCCGCAACTCAAACGAGATCATCAAGCCGCAATACGCGATCCAGCGCCTCTACGAACTGACCAAGGATCGCGACACCTACATCACGACCGAGGTCGGCCAGCACCAGATGTGGGCCGCGCAATACTATCAATTTCAGGAGCCGAACCGCTGGATGACCTCGGGCGGTCTCGGCACCATGGGCTACGGCCTGCCGGCCTCAATCGGCGTGCAACTCGCGCATCCCGGCTCGCTGGTGATCGACATCGCCGGCGAAGCCTCGGTGCTGATGACCATGCAGGAGCTGTCGACGGCCGTGCAGTACGACCTGCCGGTCAAGATCTTCATCATCAACAACCAGTATATGGGCATGGTGCGGCAGTGGCAGGAATTGCTGCACGGCAAGCGCTACGCCCATTCCTACACCGAAGCGTTGCCCGATTTCGTCAAGCTCGCCGAGGCCTATCACGCGCACGGCATCCGCTGCACGCATCCGGGCGAGCTGGACGAGAAGATCCGCGAGATGATCGACGTGAAGAAGCCGGTGCTGTTCGATTGCGTGGTCGATCCGGCGGAAAACTGCTTCCCGATGATCCCGTCCGGCCGTGCGCATAACGAAATGCTGCTCGGCGACGCGGCGACCCGCATCGAAGATGCGGTCACCGAAGCCGGCAAGGTGATGGTGTAGCCATGAACACCGCAGCGACGACCGCCGCGACCACCCATTATCCTGCTCCGACCGCCACCGAGAAGGTCGAGACTCGCATCCTGTGCGTGCTGGTCGACAACGAGCCCGGCGTGCTCGCCCGCGTGATCGGCCTGTTTGCCGGCCGCGGTTACAACATCGACTCGCTCACGGTGTCGGAGACCGAGCACGAAAAGCATCTCTCGCGCATCACCGTCGTGACGCGCGGCACGCCGATGGTCATCGAGCAGATCAAGAATCAGCTTGACCGGCTGGTGCCGGTGCATCGCGTCGTCGATCTCACCAGCGGCGGTCCGGCGTTGCAGCGCGAGCTGGCGATGGTCAAGGTGCGGGGCAAGGGCGAGCATCGGGTCGAAGCGTTGCGGCTCGCCGATGCGTTCCGCGCCCGCGTCATTGACGCCAGTCCCGAGAGCTTCGTGTTCGAGATCACCGGCGCGTCCGAAAAGATCGACAGCTTCGTCAATTTGATGCTGCCGCTCGGTCTGGTCGAAGTCTCGCGCACCGGCGTGGTCGCGATCGCGCGCGGGCCGGAAGGAATGTAAGTAACTTCACGGCGATTGCCGCGGTCATTTCATAGTTGGAAAAACGACTGCTGCTTCACGCTTGTCGTCAAGACTTAAGTGCTGCCGGCATTTGACATCCGTACGGTCATGCCGTACAATTATTGATGCGCATCCGAAGCTTCCGGTACAAGGGGTTGCGGCGTCTTTACGAAGCCGGATCGAGGCGCGGTATTCGGGCCGATCTGGTGGCAAAAGTTGAAGACATCCTTCATGCCATCGAACAGGCGCGAAGAATCGAGCAAGTGGGTCTGTTCCCCGGATGGAAACTGCATCCGTTGAAAGGTGCAAGGCTTGGCGAGTGGAGTGTTTGGGTGAGCGGCAATTATCGAATCATCTTCCGCGTTGATGGGGAAGATGTGACCGACCTCGATTTCGAGGACTATCATGGAAAGTAAATCATGCCGATGAAGAATCCCCCTCATGTTGGCCGCGTGATCTGGCACGGCATCTTTGAGCCGCTCGGCCTGTCCGTGACCAAGGCGGCCGAGGTGCTCGGCGTTCGGCGGGCGACGTTATCGGATTTGGTGAACGGCAAGGCGGCACTGACCGCCGAGATGGCGCTGCGTATTCATAAGGCGTTTGGTCCCGACATCGGCCATTTGCTACGAATGCAGGCGGCTTATGAAGCCGCACAAATCAGCAAGCATTCGAAGTCGATCAAAGTGAAACGCTACGTGGCGAAGGCTGCGTGATCGATCGCGAGCGGGCGCAGGGAGGCACGTCGTGAAACCAGGCACCATCCATTTGCCCCGCGATTGCCGCGCGATCGGCGACGTGCTCGCCCGCGTCGGCGATAAATGGTCCGTGCTCGTGGTGTCCCGGCTCGGCGACGGGCCGGTGCGGTTCAACGAATTGCGGCGGTCGATCGGCGGCATTTCGCAACGCATGCTGACGCTGACTTTGCGCGGTCTCGAACGCGACGGCCTGATCACGCGTACGGCGTTTCCAACCATTCCGCCGCGGGTCGATTACGCACTGACCGTGCTCGGGCGCGATCTGCTGCATCCGGTTTCGGCGCTCGGCGCCTGGGCGATCCGCAACCAGGCAAAGATCGCCCGCGCCCGCGAAGAGTTCGACGGCAATTGCGATGCCGCCGGCAAGCCGCCGATCCGCCGGCGCCCGGCGCGGACCGGGCTTGTCCAATCCGCTCCCAGAAACTAGAAAACGCAAACGGCCGGTGAATGGCCCGAGTAGGGGTGAGACATATGCGTGTTTACTACGATCGCGACGCCGACCTGAACCTGATCAAAGGCAAGAAGGTCGCCATCATCGGCTACGGCAGCCAGGGCCATGCCCATGCGCTCAATCTGCGCGATTCCGGCGTCAAGGACGTGACCGTGGCGCTGCGCAAGAACTCGCAGGGCGTCAAGAAGGCCGAGGGCGAGAAGCTCAAGGTGATGGAGGTGGCCGAGGCCGCCAAATGGGCCGACGTGATGATGATGCTCACGCCCGACGAATTGCAGGCCGACATCTACAATCATCACCTGCACGCCAACATGAAGAACGGTGCGGCGCTGATGTTCGCCCACGGCCTCAACATTCATTTCAATCTCATCGAGCCGCGTGCCGATCTCGACGTGATGATGATCGCGCCGAAGGGCCCCGGCCATACGGTGCGGTCGGAATATCAGCGCGGCGCGGGCGTGCCGTGCCTGCTGGCGATCCATAAAGACGCCTCCGGCAACGCTCACGATCTTTGCCTGTCCTACGGGGCGGCGATCGGCGGCGGTCGCGCCGGCATTATCGAGACCACGTTCCGCGAGGAGTGCGAGACCGATCTGTTCGGCGAGCAGTCGGTGCTGTGCGGCGGCGTCGTCGAATTGATGAAGGCGGGATATGAAACGCTCGTCAACGCCGGTTACGCGCCCGAAATGGCCTATTTCGAGTGCATCCACGAAATGAAGCTGATTGTCGACCTGATCTACGAGGGCGGCATCGCCAATATGAACTATTCGGTCTCCAACACCGCCGAATACGGCGAATATGTTTCCGGCCCGCGCGTCATCAATGATGCCACCCGCGCCGAGATGAAGAAGATCCTCGACGACATCCAGTCGGGCAAATTCGTCAGGGATTGGATGCTGGAGAACAAGGTCAACCAGACCTCTTTCAAGGCGATGCGCTCAAAGCTCGGGCAGCATCCGGCGGAAGCCGTCGGCGCCAAGCTGCGGGCGATGATGCCGTGGATTAAAGAAAGAGCCTTGGTCGATCGCTCGCGGAATTGATCCAAGGCATCTTCATATCCAAGGCATCTTCATATCCAAGGCATCTTTTCCAAGGCATCTTTCATCAAGAAGGGCTCGCGGGGGCGAGCCCTTTCGGGATTTAAAGAGCGCGCGCTGGTGGACCGATCGTGGAACTGATCCGCCGCGTCGGTGGGCCGAGGCGGCTCCATCAAAAACCTGTGACGCCGATTTTGCTGAAACCGGCCGCTTCCGGAGCGTTCGCGGCCGGGTGAGGGGACGATTGCGTCCAAACCGTCGGATTTTTGCCCGGGCGGTCGTTGTTTAATGCCGCCGGACAGGTGGGCGATCCGACGCCGAAGTGGGCGCTAATCGACCCCCGGCGCAAGTTTAGAAATAGTCTTGCTAAGAACTGCGCGTTCGCTAGCATGGACAGATTGACGCAGGCGCCGCAGTCCCACTGCTGCGCTGCCAAAAAAAACGCGCCGATCAAACTCCCGAACGTAGGCCGACCGAAGCGACCGCAAATGGCGGTGAGCTGCAGCGGCCGCCGAAGCCGGCAACGTGACAGGCCTGATAGCGGCTGCCCGTCACGACAAAGCAACCGCTAAAGTCGGAGGAAAATGATCACCCTGAACATCAATGGGCATGATCACTCGGTCGATGTACCGAATGATACGCCGCTGTTGTGGGTCATCCGCGAGCATTTGCAGATGACCGGCACGAAGTTTGGTTGTGGCGCCGGCTTGTGTGGCGCCTGTACCGTTCACCTCAACGGTGAAGCGGTGCGCTCCTGCCAGACCGAGGTATCGCAGGCCTCTGGCAAAAAGATCACCACCATCGAAGGTCTCGATCCTAAAGGCGATCACCCGCTGCAGCGGGCCTGGATCGCCGAGCAGGTGCCGCAATGCGGCTACTGCCAGTCCGGGCAGATCATGCAGGCCGCATCGCTCCTCGCCAAGAACCCCGATCCAACCAAAGCCGAGATCGTTGCGCACATGGACGGCAATCTTTGCCGCTGCATGACTTACGCACGAATCCAGCGCGCCATCCTGCGCGCGGCTGCCGACATGCGGGGAGTCTGAGTCATGACAAAGCATCAAAAGATCAATGGACTGCCAAAGCTTGACCGGCGCAGCTTCATCGTCGGCAGTGCGGCCACAGGCCTGGTCTTGGGCTATGCGGCCTTCCCGGAAATCGGCGCCTCTCTCGCCGCCACTCCGTCTAATTTCGAGCCGACAGCGTGGTACGCGATCGGCAACGACGGCAAAGTCGTGGTGACCGTCGGCAAAGCCGAAATGGGCCAGCACATCTCAAGCACCATGGCACAACTCATCGCCGAGGAGCTGGAGGCGTCCTGGAAGGATATGTCGGTCGTCCTCGCCTCGAACGATCCGAAATACAACGATCCCGTCATCGGCGTGCAGTTGACAGGCGGAAGCTACAGTACGGAGATGAATTTCGAAGCGATGTGCCGCGCCGGCGCCGCTGGCCGCATCACGCTGATCAAGGCCGCTTCGGAAATCATGGGCGTGCCGGAGAACGAACTCCGGGCGAGCGAGTCGCGTGTCTACCACGCCAAATCCAAGAAAAACTTAAAGTACGCCGACATCGTCAAGAGCGGAAAAGCGAACAAGGTCTGGACGGCTGACGAACTCAAGGCGATCACGCTGAAAACTGCGGACCAGCGTACAAAAATCGGTCATTCGCTGCAGCAACTCGACATTCCGTCGAAGACCAACGGTACCTGCAAATACGGCATCGACGCATTCGTGCCCGGCATGCTTTACGGCAAGCTGGCGCTGCCGCCGATCCGCTATGGCGCCACGGTGAAGTCGGTCGACGACAGCGCCGCCAAGAAGATTCCGGGCTTCGTCAAAGCGGTCGTCGTGGACGACAAAACCGCTACGACGACCGGCTGGGTGGTCGTTGTTGCGACCAGCTACGAAGCTGCCAAGAAAGCGGCGCAGGCGTTGAAGATCGATTGGGACAAGGGGCCGCATGCCAACGTGTCGAACCAATCGATCATCGACGAGTCGCGTCGCCTGCAGAAGGAAGGGACTGAGGGTCTACTTTTCGTCAAGGACGGCGACTCCGCCGCTGCGATGGAAAAGGCTGCGAAGGTTATCGAGGCCGAATATCTCACGACCCTCAATATCCACGCACCGATGGAGCCGATGAACGCCCTTGCCTTCGAGGAGGGCGGCACCTGGCACATCCATACCGGTAACCAGTTCAACACCCGGACGACCGCAATCGCGGCGGCAACAGCTGGTACCGACCCCAAGAATGTCGTCATCCATCAGCATTATCTGGGCGGCGGCTTCGGGCGCCGGCTGGAATCGGACATGGTGGTGCCGGCGATTGCCGCGTCGAAGGCCGTCGGCAAGCCGGTGAAGCTCATCTATTCGCGTGAAGACGACATGCAAATGGATTTCACCCGGCCTCTGACCTACCAGAAAGTCAAAGTCGGACTAGACGCCGACGGCAAAGCCATCGCCATGGAACATGATGTGATTGGCGCTTGGCCGACCGTTCATTGGGGAATTCCTGCCTTCCTGGTTCCTTCCGTGGACAAGAAGGGCAAGATTGACCCGTATGCGGCCAGCGGCGCCAATTATTGGTACACGATCCCGAACCACACGGTCCGCAACTTCATGAACAATCTAGCGGAGAAGGCCACGCCGCCTGGCCAGCTTCGCTCGGTGGCGCCTGCGTGGACCTTCTGGGCGGTTGAAAGCACCATGGACGAGATCGCCCATGCCGGCGGTCAGGACCCGGTCGACATGCGGTTGAAACTGCTTGATGGCGCCGGCGAAAACGCCGGTGGCGACAAGCCATGGAATGTGGGCGGCGCCAAACGTCTTGCTAACGCGCTACGCGTGGCAGTCGGACGCTCGGGCTACGGAGCTACGAAGCTCGGTAAGAACGAAGGAATGGGTGTTGCCTGCGTCAGCTCGCAGGAACGCACTTTCCCGACCTGGACGGCCTGCGTCGTCCACGTGAAGGTCGATCCCGACAGTGGCGCGATAACACTTAAGAAGATCACGATCGCCATGGACGTCGGTACGGTCATCAATCCTGACGGAGTCCGGGCCCAGATAGAAGGTTCGGTCTTTTGGGGAACTTCGCTCGCGCTCCTGGAGAACGCGACTATGAAGAACGGCGGTATCGAGCAGACTAACTTCGACAGCTACACGCCGATGCGCATGAGCCAGATTCCCGAACTCGACATCAGCCTCATCGGCAATGGCGAGCCGGCGGTCGGCTGCGGCGAGCCGGCGGTGACGGTGGTCGCGCCGGCGATCGGCAACGCCATCTTCAACGCGGTCGGCGCGCGGGTTCGCTCGCTGCCGATCACGGCGGAGGCGGTCAAGGCGGCGATGAAGGCGTAAGCGGACGTAAGCTCTGCGTCTACATTCAACGAAGTAGGGAGCGGCATCCAAAAGGTGCCGCTCCTTTTTCTTTGTGTGCGCGGCATCGCGTCTATTTAATAGGACATGCAAGGCAAAGCATGTCCCGGCCGGGAATCTTTGAATTCTGCTGCCGGAAGGCTAAGCAAGCGTGCGAAACGCGGCCCCTATCAAGCGAAACGTCGGGATGTTGCCGGAAATGATCGAAGTTCATTCCATTGACCGCGTCGAGGTTGCGATCGAGCCGTGGGATTGGGACTTCGCCGACAACCGTCGCGCCGAGATCGGCCGCCACTTCGCCGAGCGCCAACGCGCGCGGCCGGCGTTGTGGAACGGTCGCGTGCTGCTGCTCAACCGCTATGCCGTGACGGACGGCGTCTTGCGCGGCGCCTGCTTCGAGACGGATTTCGCAAGTTTTCTCGCTTGGCGCGATTGGGATTTCCCGGACCCGGGCGTCTTCAACATATTCGCTGCGGCGGCGTTGCAGAGCGCCGACGGCGCCTATCTGGTCGGAGAAATGGCGCCGTCGACGGCGGCGGGGCAAATCTATTTTCCCTGCGGCACGCCGGATCCCCGGAACGTCGGCGGTGGCAAGCTCGATCTCGACGACAGTCTCCACCGCGAGCTCCTGGAGGAGACCGGGATCGAGATCGCAACGCTCGACGTCACACCGGGCTGGAACTTCCTGCGCGATCGCGGCTTTTTAGCATTGATGAAACGGGTCACGGCGCGCGAGACTGCGGATGCACTTCGGTCCCGTATCATGCGCAATCTCGAAAACGACAGCCAGCCGGAATTCTGCGACATCCGCATCGTCCGCGGGCCCGGCGATCTCGACCCGCGCATGCCGCGTTTCGTGACCGCGTTTCTTGCAGCCGTCTGGCGGCAATGAGCTTGCCGCGCATCCACCCGAGAGCGCCATGAAACTTGCCAAGGCCGCCAAAGCTTGCCGGATCGACAAGCCGGAACATTTCCGGCTCGCCGATCACGATCCGTCCGAGCGCTTCGGCCTTTCGACCGACATGGACGACGTGAAGTCCATTCTCGCCGATGCAATCGCGCGGCTTGAGACGTTGCAGCAGGCTCTTTACGCCGACGGTCGTTGGGCCGTGCTCATCGTTCTCCAGGGCATGGATGCGGCGGGCAAGGACGGCGTCATCAAGCACGTCATGTCCGGCGTCAATCCGCAAGGCTGCGCCGTGCACGCGTTCAAGGCGCCAAGTGCGGAGGAGCGGGATCACGATTTCCTGTGGCGGATCGCCAAGGCGCTTCCCGCGCGCGGGCAGATCGGCATTTTCAATCGCTCGCATTACGAAGAAGTGCTGGTGGTGCGCGTGCACCCGCAGTTGCTGAAGGGGGAAAAGCTGCCGCCGGAAGACACCGGCAAAACCATCTGGAAACACCGCTTCAAGGACATTCGCGCCTTCGAGCAGCGCCTCGCGCGCAACGGCACGCTGATCCTGAAATTCCACCTGCGCCTCTCGAAGGAAGAGCAGCGGCAGCGCTTTTTGGCGCGGCTCGACGAGCCGAC
>Ga0307374_10014848_pt1 | contig 10562 bp, 6 predicted proteins | sample OX3MG_FD_202532 | JGI IMG/M metagenome (GOLD analysis project Ga0307374, IMG submission 202532) | Soil microbial communities from Risofladan, Vaasa, Finland - OX-3 | ecosystem: Environmental > Terrestrial > Soil > Coastal area > Acid sulfate soil | place: Finland: Risofladan, Vaasa | collected...
TGCGGAAGACCTCGGGGCCAAGGTAGTTCTCGACGGTGAGCAGAACGTCGCTGGCCTTGCCGTAGGCGATGCCGTCGAACATCTGGTTGATTTCGGCGGGGGTGTCGGCCCGGGAGCGGATGGGGCGCGTGGTGGGCTGGGCATCGAGATCGAGCGTGCCGTCTTCGTTGGCGGCGACCATCTGGGGGACGTTCCACTCGGGGTGCATGGCGGCCACGGGCTTGTTCTCCATCCAGGTGGCGAAGCCCTCGTTGAGCCAGATGTTGTCCCACCAGTTCATGGTGACCAGATCGCCAAACCACTGGTGCGCCATCTCGTGCGCGACGACGAGCGCGACGTTCTCTTTCGCGCCGACGGAGGCCGTCTTGGGATCGAGCAGCAGATCGGTTTCGCGGTAGGTGATGGCGCCGAAGTTCTCCATGGCGCCGGCCTCGAAGTCGGGGATGGCGATGAGGTCAAGCTTTTTGAGCGGGTAGGGAATGCCGAAGTAGGTGTTGTAGTAGTGGAGGACGTACTCGGCGATGCCCAGCGCGTAATTCGTGAGGTGAACCTTGTCGGGCGTGGCGCAGGCGCGGATGGCCACGCCATCCTGCTCGCCCGAGGTGCACTTGAAGTCGCCCACCAGGAAGGCAACCAGGTAACTGGACATCTTGGGCGTGGGGTAGAACTTGAGCGTGTGCTTGTCCGGGCCAGGGCCGGACGTGTCGGATTCGATGGGGCTGTTGGAGATGGCGGTATCGCCGCTGTCGACAACCAGCGTGACGTCATAGGCGGCCTTGAAGGCCGGCTCGTCGAAGCTGGGAAAGGCGCGGCGGGCATCGGTGGGCTCGAACTGCGTGACGGCGTAGTTGCGGTGGTCGCCTTTGGAGAGATAGAAGCCGCGCAGCTCGTTGTTGAGGATGCCGGTGTAGTGGATGAAGAGGGTCGCGTTGCCCGCGGGAATCTGCCGCGGAAAGGTGAAGGTGGCCTGCTCCTTTTCTTCGTCGAGCGAAACGGTTGCGGTTTGCTCTTTGCCCGCGGCGGAGATGGTGACCGACTGGAAGGCGATCTCGGCGGAGTTGAGCGTGATGGCGTTCACCGGCTCATGCACGGTTACGTCGATGGACTCGACGCCGGTGAAGGTGGCTGTCTTCAGGTCGGGCGTGAGCTTGAGCGTGTAGCGCTCGGGAAGAACCGTGGCGGGCAGGCGCTGGGCGTTTACGGGCCGGGCAGAGGTAAGCAGAAGACAGGCAAAAGCGGCGGCTGCCAGAATGGAAGCGCGCATAAAAGGGGCAATAGAACGAATATTCATGCAGTCCTCGTAAGGTGGAAAGGAATTCCGGATGGATGGCCCCGCGGCCTTAAGTGGAGGCCGGAGAGGTGGGCCGTAGGTATGAATTTGGACTGGTCTTGAGAGCGATTCATCCGACTCCAACATTGTAGGCGAAGCGTGCGGGTTGGAGAGGGTACGCACAAGGCTGAGGCCGGGTTCCATGGCCGCGTGTGTTTTATCTCACGTTGGTCCAGAGGGGTATTCAGGCTCTGTATTGAGATTGCGGAATCAGGCATGTGCAGCGCCGCATCCGCGATGCTGCCGGAGAGCGGTACAATTCACAGCGAATCGAAAAAGCATCCGATCAAGTTTCCTGGAGGAGAAAACCCGTGAATCGCCGCAAGTTTCTTGGCCTGGTAGGTTCGGGCATTGCCGCCGGCAATGCCGGCTCGCTGTTGTCGATGGCGCACGCGCAAGCGGCGGCTTCAGGCGGAAGGCTGAACTTTCTTTTCATGATTTGCGACGACCTGATGTTCCGCACGATTCATGCGCTGAACAATCAGGAGGTGCATACGCCGAATCTGGACCGGCTGGTGGCGAGAGGGTGCGCGTTTACGCACAGCTTTCATCAGGGGTCGTGGAGCGGCGCGGTTTGCATCGCCAGCCGCACCATGCTGAACAGCGGGCTGACGGGGTTCCGCGCGCAGGCGGGGATCGACCAGGTGCACACGTGGGGACAAACGCTGGGCACTGCGGGGTACGAGACGTACATCTGCGGCAAGTGGCATCTGGACCCGACGGTGCTCCAGCGCAGCTTTAAGGAGATGGGGCCGGTGGGGCCGGGGATGCTGGTTTCTACGCCGATGAACGGAGCGGCGTATGGGCGGCCGCGGCCGGGGGACAACTGGGAGCCGTGGGACGAGTCGCTGAAGGGGCACTGGATTCATACGGGACTATGGCGGAACGAGACGCCGGACCGGATTCAGCACTCGGCGGAGCTGTACACGGATTGCTATATCGACCACCTGATGAACAAGGCGGCGAAGAGCGATGCGCCGTTCTTCATGTACCTGGGGTTGAACTCGCCGCACGATCCGCGCCAGGCTCCGCGCGAGTATGTGGATATGTATCCGCAAGACAAGATCGAGGTGCCGCCGGACTTTTTACCCGAGCATCCATTCGATCAGGGGGACTTCAGGATTCGCGATGAGATGCTGGCGCCGTTTCCGCGTACACCGGAGGCGGTGCAACTGCACCGAAGGGAGTACTATGCGCTCATCACGTACGTGGATGCGCAGATCGGCAGGATTCTGGATGCGCTGGGGCGATCGGGCAAGGCGGACAACACATATGTGATTCTGACGGCGGACCACGGGCTGGCCGTCGGTGAGCATGGGCTGATGGGCAAGCAGAATCTCTACGATTGCAGCGTGCGCATGCCGCTGATCATCGCGGGGCCGGGCATTGAAGCAGGGCGGCGCGTGGATGAACTGGTCTACCAGCACTGCATGTACGCAACGACGTGCGAGCTGGCGGGGATTCCCGTGCCGGAGACAGTGGAGTTTCCGAGTATTGCCCCGCTGCTGCGCGGCGGGGACAAGCCGGTGTACGACGAGGTGTTCAGCTACTACCTGCACTACCAGCGGATGATCCGCACCAAGACGCACAAGCTGATCGTGTATCCGCAGATCAAGCGAATCCAGGTGTTCGATATCGAACACGATCCCTGGGAGATGCACGATCTGTCCGACGATCCGGCTTCGGCCGGGATCAGGAAGGATCTGATGCAGCGCCTCGTGAGCAAGCAGAAGGAACTCGGCGACCCGCTTTGGGGGCATATGGGGCTTGAGGCATGATCCAGGGCTCGGCGCGTCCGGGGATGGACACGTCGGGGGCTTGGCAGGTTCGGGGCTCGGCACGAATCGGCGGTATGGTGGTACGATGCTATCCGCTGGAGCCTGAAGATGCGTAAGAACCGAGGGGTCCTTCTGATTCTCGCAAGCGCAATGCTGCTGATTGCGTTCAGTTGCAAGCGGCCGGCTTCCTCCGGCCAAGTTACCACCTCTGTCCCGGTTGAATCGGGCCACAACGAGTTACGCGGAGGTAGCGCGATGTCCTTTGCCCTGAAGACCACGGCATTTGCGGATGGCAGCGCGATTCCCAGGAAATACACCTGCGATGGCGCCGATCTTTCGCCCGCGTTGAACTGGAACGGTGTCCCGGCCGGGGCGCAATCGCTGGCGCTGATCGCGGACGATCCCGACGCGCCCGCGGGCACGTGGACACACTGGATCATCTGGAACATTCCCGCCTCGGCGACGGCTTTGCCGGAGGGCGTGCCGGCGGCAGAAGCGCTCGACAACGGCGCGCGCCAGGGCCGGAACGACTTCAGGCGCATTGGCTATGGAGGGCCGTGCCCGCCTCCGGGCAAGCCCCATCGCTACTTCTTCAAGCTGTATGCCCTCGATGCCAGGCTTGACTTGAAGGCCGGCTCCAGCAGAAACCAACTGGAACCCGCCATGAAAGGCCACGTCTTGTCGGACGCGGAAATGATGGGCACCTACGGGCGCTGATTTTCAGCTCTCTGACGAGCTGTCAGGGTCGGGTTGCTCACCGGGGAGCAGGGAATCGAGCAGCAGCAGGCAGGCGCCGGTGACGATGGAGCTGTCGGCTAAGTTGAAGTCGGGCCAATGGTAGGTGAAGATGTGGACCTCGATGAAGTCCACCACGGAGCCGTAGACGATGCGGTCGTGGACGTTGCCGATGGCTCCGCCCAGGATGAGCGCGAGGGCGATCGTGGTGAGTGTGAAGCGGCTGCCCAGGCGGATCATGGCGATGAAAACCGCCAGCGCGGCAAGCAGGGTGAAGACGATGAGCCCCCAGCGCACGGCGTTGGGGGAGGCCGAGTTTGCGAAGAGCGAGAAGGCCGCGCCCTCATTGAGCCAGTGAGTGATGCGCAGCACGCGCGGGATCACCGGGATGGCGCCGCCGATGGGGATGTGGGCCGCGACCCAGGTTTTGGTGAAGTCATCGGCAAAGACGACCAGCGCGGAGATCAGCAGTAACCAGGGCAGGTGGCGAGGCGGTGGGAAGTTCACTGGGCGGCCTCCGTTGCCTGCGGCGGTTGGATGCCCATCTCGTGCAAAGCGCCTTGGCAGCGGGTGCAGACGTTCTTCCAGATGCCGTAATCGGCCACTTCGGGCATGAAGTTCCAGCAGCGGGCGCACTTGGCGCCGGAGGCGGGCAGAGCGACGACGTTCAACTGCTCGCCTGCAACCACTTTGACGCCGGAGACGTTGATCACTTCCTTGAGGCCGGCGGCGTGGCGCTGTAAGAGGGCCAGCAGGTCGCCGGAGGCGGCGATTTCCAGTTCAGCCTCAAGGCCCTTGCCGATGTGCTTGGCCTGCCGTGCTTCTTCCAACACGCGCAGAGCTTCGTCGCGGACCTGGAAGAGCTGCCTCCACTCCTCAAGCACCGGTGCGGGGTCCTCGGAGAAGATCTCCTGCGGCTTGGGGAAGAGCGCGAGATGCACGCTGACGGGGCGGCCCTCGACGGCGGGCAGATATTCCCAGACCTCGTCGGCGGTGAAGCTGAGGATGGGCGCGACCAGGCGGACCAGCGCTTCGGTGATCTGCCAGAGCACGGTCTGGGCGGAGCGGCGGGCCTGGCTCGTGGGCGCAAAGGTGTACATGCGGTCCTTGAGCACGTCGAGATAGAAGGCGCTCAGATCCACGATGGCGAACTCGTTCACGGCCTGGTAGACGCGGTGGAACTCGAAGTCCTGGTACCAGCCGAGGATCTTTTCGGTCAGCTCGCGGGTGCGGGCCAGCATGTAGCGGTCAAGAGGCAGCAGTTCCGCCTCGGCGACGCGGTCGCGCTTGGGATCGAAGCCGTGCAGGTTGCCGAGCAGGAAGCGGAAGGTGTTGCGCAGCTTGCGGTAGAGCTCGGCGCAGCGCTGCATCAGGTTTTCGCTGGCGGCCATATCTTCGCGGAAGTCGACGGAGGCTACCCACAGGCGGACGATTTCGCCTCCCATTCGCTCTGCAATGTCAACGGGGTCCACGCCATTGCCGAGAGATTTGGACATGGCGCGGCCCAGCTCGTCGAGGGTCCAGCCGGCGGTGGCCACCTGGGAGTAGGGAGCGCGGCCGCGCAGGGCGACCGAGGTGAGCAGGGAAGAGTGGAACCAGCCGCGATGCTGGTCGCCGCCTTCGAGGTAGAGGCACTCCGGGGCTTCCCGCCCTTTCCCCTTTTGGAAGAGGGTGTAGCTGGGGCTAAGATCCGGATCGGACTCGCAGACCGCGAACCAGCTTGTGCCGGAGTCGAACCAGACATCGAGGATGTCAGTCTCTTTGCGGAATTTTGTGCCGCCGCAGTGGGCGCACGCAGCGCCGGAGGGCAGCAGCGACGCCACGTCAGTGGTGTGCCAGGCTTCAGCGCCCTCGCGCTCGAAGAGATCGATGATTTTGCGGTTGAGGGCGGGGTCGATGATGGGCCTGTCGCACTGCTGGCACATGAAGACGGCGATGGGGACGCCCCAGATGCGCTGGCGGCTGATGCACCAGTCGGGGCGGGTGGCGATCATGTTGGTGATGCGCTCCTTGCCCCAGGCGGGATCCCAGACGACTTTGTCGATCTCGTCGATGGTGAGCTGGCGAAAGGTTTTTTCCTCGTTTTGGGCGGTCTTTATGGGCGTGTCGAGCGAGATGAACCACTGCTCGGTGGCGCGGAAGATGACCGGATGGTGGCAGCGCCAGCAGTGGGGATAGGAGTGCTCCAGGTCGGAGACAGCCAGCAGGGCGCGGGATTCCTCAAGCATCGCGACGATGATGGGATTGGCGGCCCAGACCTTTATGCCGTCAAAGGCGGGCGGAGCGGCCAGGGGCCAGGCGGCGGGGTCCACATGGATGCGGCCCGCGGCATCGACGCGGCAGATGGGGTCGAGGTTGTAGCGCTGGCCGGTGTAGAAGTCGTCGGCTCCATGGGAAGGCGCGGTGTGGACGGCGCCGGTGCCCTGGTCGGCGGTAACGTAGGTGGCCAGGACGCCCAGGATTTCGCGGTCAAGGAAGGGATGCTGGAAGGTGACGCGGTCGAGCGCGGCGCCTTTGAAGCGGGCGAGTTCCACTGTGGGGCCGAGGTTGCAGGCAGCGGCGACTTGTTCCGCGAGTTGGGCGGCGACGATATAGACGGGAGCGCCGGGGTCTCCCGCCCTTTCCGCTGAAGACTGCGGAGAGGATGTGGCGCCCGGGGAATGCGCTTCCAGCGCCACGTACTCGAAGTCGGGGTGGAAGGCGACGGCGAGGGAAGCGGGCAGGGTCCAGGGAGTGGTGGTCCAGATGATGGTGGAGACCTGGCGGCCGGCCAGTGCGGGGGCAATGGCCGCGGGGTCCGATGTGAGCCGGTAGCGCACGTAGATGGAAGGGCTGGTGTGCATCTCGTACTCGACCTCGGCCTCGGCCAGGGCGGTTTGGTCGTGGATGCACCAGTAGACGGGCTTGAGGCCGCGGTAGACGAAGCCTTTCTCAAGGAAGCCATAAAAAGCCTCAAGAGTGCGGGCCTCGTAGTCGCGCGACATGGTTTTATAGGGCAATTCCCAGCGGCCGAAACAGCCGATGCGCCGGAACTGGGAGGTTTGCAGATCGACGTATTTTTGCGCGTAGGCGCGGCAGGCTTCCAGGACGGCGGGGGCCGGCATTTCCAACTTTTTTCGACCCAGCTCTTCGTCCACCTTGATTTCGATGGGGAGGCCGTGGCAGTCGTAGCCGGGGATGTAGGGGGCGTCGAAGCCGGCCATGGTTTTGGACTTGACGACGAAGTCTTTGAGGCCCTTGTTGAGGGCGTGGCCCAGGTGAATGGGGCCGTTGGCGTAAGGAGGGCCGTCGTGGAGGATGAAGACGGGCCGGCCCCGGCCAGCTTTGCGCAGTTCCTCGTAGAGGCGGAGCGAGGCCCAGCGGGCCAGCCTATTCGGCTCATTCTGCGGCAGATTGGCCTTCATGGGAAAGGCGGTTTGCGGCAAGGTAAGGGTCGCCTTCAACTCCGGCGCTGGGGACATCGTCACTCCCTGAAATGATGCGAAATTGTTCATTCTTAGTGTAAATGTCTGAACTGCGAAATTTCCGGTAACAACTTCAGGAGTTGAGCCGTCTATTGTTTATGGGAGCACTGAAGCGCTGGGATATGAGGACTTGGAGCATCCAAAAAGAGCGAGAGGCCATCTGCTCCAAGACAAGGACAGGCGTTGTCAAGCATAATAGATCAAAAGACGCAGACGCCGGCCGATTCCCCTGGGCACAACCGGAGCGACAGAGCCAGCAGCTACTATGGCAGACAACATCTTGACACAACCACCAACGGAATCCGAAGCCGCCGTTACCTTTGCGGAGAACGCGGATGCATTCCGCACGGAGGGGCACGAGCTCGACGCTTTCCTTGGAAGGGCGTTCGAGGAGAAGCCCATCTGGGTGGGACTCTACGAGAGCATCCGCGATGTGTTTTTTCCGCCCAAGCTGCCGCCTCTACAACTGACCTCGACGCCGATCCCGGTGCCCGACCGGATGGCGGTGAAGCGGAATCCGTGGGCGATCGGCATCTCTACGACAGTCAACGTGGCGATTCTGCTGGTAGCGCTCTTCTTCATGGGAAAGAAGATTGTGGAAACGGTGGCGCCGCAACTGATCGCGACCAACGTCGACGTGGGAGACTTCAAGGCGCCGGTGGCCGCCAACAGGGCGGGCGGCGGCGGTGGCGGCGGCGACCATAGCATCGTCGATCCCAGCAAGGGCAAACTGCCAAAGATAGAGAAGGAGCCGATTACGCCTCCGCAGGTGCAGACGGTCATCAATCCCCCGCTGCCGGTGGAAGCGGCCATCAATGTGCAGAAGAACATTCAACTGCCGGACAATCCGATGCTGCCCAATCTGGGCGTCAAGGATTCTGTCAACGTGAAGCTGGCCTCGAACGGACAGGGTTCGGGCGCGGGCATGGGGACGGGCAGCGGCGGCGGATTGGGTTCGGGAACCGGCAATGGCTATGGGCCGGGCTACGGCGGCAATGTCGGCGGCGGAGTGTATCGGGTGGGCGGCGGCATCTCGGCTCCGGTACCGCTGAACACCGTCGAGGCCGAGTTCTCCGACGAGGCGCGGCGGGCGAAATACCAGGGCGTTTGCCTGATCTCGATGATCGTGGATGCGCACGGGAATCCGCAAAATCCGCGCGTGATTCGCCCCCTGGGCATGGGCTTGGATGAAAAAGCCCTGGAGGCGGTGCGCAAGTACCGGTTCAAGCCGGCCATGAAGGACGGAAAAACTCCGGTGCCGGTGATGATTACCGTTGAGGTCAATTTCCGTCTGTATTGACATCATAGAATGCTTGAGAGAGTGGGAGCGGGGCGCGGAGGGCGCTCCGCTTTTTGTTTGTGCGTGGCCCGATGCGGCGGCACAACGCCCAGGGCCGAGCGTCCGGCGACGATACGGTCGTTGCAGGGCTGGATTGCGGGGCGGGAATGGCGCGGCCCGGAGAGAGCAGCGTGCGCTTCCATTTCTTCGCGCAGGCGAGGGGTGCTAGGATTGCTGGCGAGTTGAAAAGGGGAAGGGATGCGCATCTGTTTTTTGCTGAAGGTCCGCCAGGACAAGGTGGGAGAGTATAAGGCGCGCCACGCCCAGGTCTGGCCGGAGATGCTGGAGGCTTTGCGCGAGACCGGTTGGCGCAATTATTCCCTGTTTTTGCGGCCCGACGGTCTTCTGGTCGGATACCTGGAGGCGGAGGACTTCGAGAAGTGCTGCTCCGAGATGAAGAAGCATCCGGTGAACGCGCGCTGGCAGGCGGAGATGTCCTCTTTCTTTGAAGCTCTTGAAGGCGGGGCGGCGGATGATCATATGAGGCCGCTCGAAGAAGTCTTTCATCTCGATTGAGATTGGCAGCGACGGGCGCAGGGAAAGAAAGATTGTGCGGCATTCGGTTGCGGGGCGCGCAACGCGTCTCGAGTATGGTTCCGCAGGATGGAACGGCAGGCGATCTTGTTTGAGGAGGATGTCCTTATGAAATCGTTCAGTTCGGTGCGCCGCGATTTTTTGCGCGCGGGCAGTTTAGGCATGGCGGCAGTGGCAATTCCAGCCGTTTCTTTTGCGGCTCAGGCGAAAGAGAGCAGCATGGCGTCCGCGGTCATGTTCGATGTGCGCAAATATGGCGCGACGGGGGATGGGAAGACGCTGGATACGGCGGCCGTCAATCGTGCCATCGAGGCGGCCGCGTCGGCGGGCGGCGGAGTGGTGGTGTTTCCGGCGGGGAACTACCTCTGCTTTTCAATCCATTTGAAGAGCCATGTGCATCTGCACCTGGAAGAGGGCAGCACCATCGTGGCTGCCGCCTCGCCGCTCCCCGGCGAGCAGACCGGCTACAACGGCGGGGTGTACGATGCGGCCGAGCCGAAGACGGCGTGGGATCCATATCAGGATTACGGCCACAATCACTGGCACAACTCGCTGATCTGGGGCGAGGATGTTCACGACTTCAGCATTACCGGAACCGGGCTTATCTACGGGAAAGGACTTAGCTTCGGGGCTAGTCGCGCGGCTCGCGGCAATTACCCGATCTACGTTGCCGAGCAGCCGGGCGTGGGCAACAAGGCGATCGCGCTGAAGAACTGCCACAACGTGCTGCTGCGCGACTTCTCGATTCTGAAAGGCGGACACTTTGGCCTGCTGCTGACGGGAGTCGATAATCTGACCATCGACAACCTGAAGATCGACACGGATCGCGACGGGATGGATATCGATTGCTGCCAGAACGTGCGCGTGTCGAACTGCACGGTGAACTCGCCCTGGGACGACGGCATTTGCCCGAAGTCGAGCTATGCGCTCGGCTATGCGCGGCCCACGCGCAACGTGACCATTGCCGATTGCCTGGTGAGCGGATGCTACGAGTTGGGCACGGTGCTGGACGGCACCTTCAAAAGGTTTCCGGCGGGCGCTCATGCATATGGCACGGGGCGCATCAAATGCGGGACGGAGTCGAATGGCGGCTTTATCAACATCACCATCACCGGCTGCGTGTTTGAGGGCTGCCGGGGATATGCGCTGGAGAGCGTGGATGGCGCGCTGCTGGAAGACATTGCCATCACCAACACGACCATGCGCGACCTGAACTGCGGTCCGCTCTTCGTGCGGCTCGGCGCCCGGCTGCGCGGACCGAAGGAGAGCACCAAGGTGGGGAAGGCCAGGCGCATCCTCATCAGCAATCTGACGTGCCACAACGCGCCGATGCGGCTGAGCTCGGAATTGAGCGGAATTCCCGGCTACCCGATCGAGGATAT
>Ga0307374_10014849_pt1 | contig 10561 bp, 7 predicted proteins | sample OX3MG_FD_202532 | JGI IMG/M metagenome (GOLD analysis project Ga0307374, IMG submission 202532) | Soil microbial communities from Risofladan, Vaasa, Finland - OX-3 | ecosystem: Environmental > Terrestrial > Soil > Coastal area > Acid sulfate soil | place: Finland: Risofladan, Vaasa | collected...
GCCGCACCTGACGCAGCGCATCATCGATCCCGACGGGCGCACCGTCCAGCAGATCTCCGCGCGTGTGCAGTCGGTCGTGATGAAGCCCTCGACCGCGGCTGCCGTGACGAGCATGATGGAGGCGGTGGTAAGTGAAGGCACAGGTACCCAGGCACAGATCCCCGGCGTACAGGTGGCGGGCAAGACCGGCACCGCCGAGACACAGGTCGGTGCAGCGATCAACAACGTGTGGTTCATCGCGTTCGCGCCCGCAACGAATCCGCGAGTGGCGATTGCCGTGACCCTCGAACATGTCCCGGGTCAGGGCGCGTCGTTTGCCGCACCGGTCGCCAGGCAGGTGATGGAAGTGCTTCTCCATGATTGAGCCAGAGACGATCATCGACGGGCGCTATCGGGTGATCTCGCGCCTGGGCTCGGGGGGCATGGCTGAGGTGTACCTCGCCGAGGACCAGCTGCTCGGCAGGCAGCTGGCGGTGAAGGTTCTGCATCATCATTTTGCCGAAGACCAGGAGTTCGTCGAGCGCTTCCGCCGCGAGGCCTCGAGCGCCGCCGGGCTGTCGCACCCAAATATCGTCGGAATCTTCGACCGCGGCGAGTGGAACGGGACGTATTACATCGCGATGGAGTACGTCGCTGGGCGCTCACTGAAGACGGTCGTGCGCGAGCAGGGGGCGCTAGACCCGGCCACGGCAATCGACATCGTCACGCAGATCCTGCGCGCCGCGCGCTTTGCGCACAAGCGCGGGGTCATTCACCGCGATCTCAAGCCCCACAACGTGATCCTCGACGAGGAGGGACGCGCGCGCGTGACGGACTTTGGCATCGCCCGTGCGGGCGCCTCGGACATGACGCTGACGGGTTCGATCATGGGCACCGCGCAGTACCTCTCGCCGGAGCAGGCGCAGGGCCACATCGTCAGCGGCGCATCAGACCTCTACTCGATCGGTGTGATCCTTTACGAGTTGCTGACGGGCGCCGTTCCGTTTGACGGCGAGACGGCGGTGGCGATCGCCTTCAAGCAGGTCTCCGCGCAGCCCCACCCGCCGAGCGAGCTCAACCCGGCCGTGCCGCCAGCGTTGGACGCGGTCGTGCTGCGCGCGCTCGCCAAGGACCCGGCACGGCGTTTCGCCGATGCCGAGGAGTTCATCGTGGCGCTCCAGCAGGCACGCCAGGGACTCCCTGCCGGCGCTGGCAGCGTCGTCGCGGGCGCCATTGCCGACACGGTCCTGGCCACCGGCGGGCCGTATGGCGCTCCGCCAGCCATGAGCCCCAGCGTGGGTGTGACGCTGCCGGAGTCGGGTGCGCTACTGCTGCCACCGGCCGGAGATTTCGGCGCTGAGAACGGTAGGGGCGGGCGGCGCTCCGAGCAGCGTGATCGCCTTCGGCGCTGGCTGTTGTGGACGAGCGCGGCGCTGCTGCTCGCTGCGCTGGTGGCGCTCGGACTGCTGCTCTCCTCTCCAGGCCAGGTGAAGGTGCCGAACGTTGTCGGTCAGACTGAAGCGGCCGCACTGACACGGCTGAGAGGCGCGAACCTGAACCCCACCGCCGCGAGTACCGCGAGCACCAGCGTCGCAAGTGGTTTGGTGGTCAGCCAGACGCCGCCTGGCGGGCGCGAAGTGGGGAAGGGGGCCCGTGTGAGCATCTTGGTCTCCGCTGGCCCCGGCACCGCGAAGCTGCCAGTCGTTGAAGGCCTCGCTGCCGCGAAGGCCGTGAGCAAGCTGCGAGCGGCTGGCTTCAAGCCGGCCACGCAGGAACAGTCAAGCGCCAAGATCGCGCAGGGCCACGTGATCTCGACCGACCCGTCCGCCGGGCTCGTGCTGGGAGTCGGCAGTCCTGTCACCGTGTTCGTCTCCAACGGCCCCGCCCAGGTGCATGTGCCGAACGTGACCGGCCAGTCGCTCCCGGCCGCCGAAGCGGCGCTTACGAGTGCGGGACTGACGGCCGGGACGGTTACCCATCAGGTCTCGGCCTCTCAGACCGCGGGCACCGTGCTGTCACAGTCGCCGGCGGCGCCCGGCACATTGCCCACAGGTGGGAAGGTGAACCTGGTGGTGGCACAGGCGCCAAAGGAAGTAGCCGTCCCGCACGTCGAAGGCAAGACCGAAGTGGCCGCCACGGCTGCGCTTGAAAAAGCGGGCTTCACCGTCAATACGGTTACCGAACCGGTGAGCGAGGCGGGGAAAGTCGGGCACGTCCTGAAGCAGAGCCCGCCCGCTGGCTCCAACGCCCGCAAGGGCGCCACGGTGACGATCACGATCGGCATGACGGCCGAAGCGACGCCAACCACCCCGACCACGCCCACGACGACCCCGAGCACCACTGCGCCAGCGACACCCCCCGCCACACCGCCCCTTACACCGGCCCCCACCCCCCACCCGTGAGCGGGACACAGCCGCTGAGAGTGGCGGTGCTCGCCGGAGGGCGCTCATCCGAGCACGAGGTATCGCTGTCCTCGGGGTGTGCGGTGCGCGAGGGCCTGCAGACGGCCGGGCATGAGGTGCTGTGGGTGCAGATCGAACGCGACGGCGCCTGGCACAGCGAGGGAGAGCGGTTGAGCCTGTGCCCGGGCGAGGGCCTGCTCGGGGCGGACGTTGTGTTCGGCGCGTTGCACGGACCGTTCGGCGAGGACGGCACGGTGCAGGGGCTGCTCGAGATGCTCGACGTCCCCTATGTGGGGGCTGGCGTGGCCGCGTCCGCGGTGTGCCTCGACAAGGTGCTCTTCAAGCAGCTGATGTCCACCACCAACACGCCCCAGGTTGACTATCTGGGGGTGCGAGTGCAGCGCTGGCACAGCGCCAAGGAGGAGGTGCTGGCGGAAATCGACTCGCTGGGGCTGCCGGTATTTGTAAAGCCTGCGCATCTTGGCTCCTCGGTCGGGATCGCGAAGATGACCGCACGCGACGAGCTCATCCCAGCAATCGAGGTCGCGTTTACACACGACCCGTTGGTGATCGTCGAGGTACTGGCCCGGGGTGTGGAGGTCGAGTGCGGCGTGCTCGGCCACTCGCATGCCGAACAGGCTTCGGGCGCCGGGCTGGCGCTGGCCTCAGAGCCCGGCGAGATCACGTTCGCTGGGGAGTTCTATGACTACGCGGCGAAGTACACGCCGGGGGGAATGGAGCTGAAGATACCCGCGCGCATTACCGCGAGCGCACGCGCGCGAGTGATGGAACTGGCCGTCGAGGCGTTTGAACACGCCGGCTGCGAGGGGTTGGCGCGGGTGGACTTCTTCGTCGACGGCGAGGAGGTGCTGGTGAACGAGCTGAATACGATGCCTGGCTTCACTCCGACGAGTGTTTACCCAAAGCTGATGGCTGCTTCGGGGATCTCCTACCCAGAGCTGCTGGACCGCCTCTGCCGGCTGGCACTAGAGCGTCACGAGCAGCGCCAGCTCAGCGGAACAGCGTGACTTCGGAGAGCGAGGCGGATTGCATGCCTGCGGGCAGCGTGGTGATCCAGACGAGGTAGTAGCGATAGCGGCCCCCGCTGGGGGTGATCTTGATGCGAGCACCGTCACGAACGTTGGAGTCTTCCCCGGCGGGTCCCTGCCAGCCGCGCGCGGCGAGTGGGGTGGAGTTCCCGTAGGGCAGCGACAGATCGATGTGGTTGGCGAGGTAGATCTGTGCGGAGAAGCCGGGGGTGGGCGTTTGGATTTCGATCTGCTTGCCCACCACGTTCGGGGCGGCGTCGACGTACAGTCCCACGCCGGTGCCGCCTGGCTTCTTCAGGGTGCCGTCGTAGTACTGCTCTGTGCTCCAAGTGGTGTTCGGGTCACCGTCGACGACGTTCTGGACCTTTTCGCGGTTTTCCGGGCCGGTACCGAACGGGTTGTAGTCGTGGGCGGCCGTTTGCGCAAGGGGCACCGCGGTCAGCCCTGCTCGTGGCGCGGCGTCCGGTGCGAGGCCGCGATGGGTGTGGTTGGCGAGGAGCACGAGCACGAGCGCAACGAGTGCCCCGAGCAGTGCCAGCGAGAGAACCCAGCGCACGGGATGACGCATGCGCCACGGCAAGCGCCGCCGGGTGCTCCCGGGGAGGGTGCGCAGCACGGTTGTCACCTCACCCGTCGCCTGTCCTGTGCGGGAAGCCTCGATCGCAAGTACCTCCTCGAGGTCGGCGAGCATGCTCGCGGCGTCCGGGTAGCGCTGAGTCACGTCCTTGGCCGTCGCACGATCGATGACCGAGGCGGTCGCGGCGGAGACCTCGGGGCGTGCCAGCTGCACGTCGGGCACGTTCTCGCGCACGTGCTTCATTGCCACGGAGACCGGGGTCTCGCCGCTGAAGGGGACCGAGCCGGTGAGCATCTCGTAGAAGACGATCCCGAGCGAATAGAGGTCGGACTGGCCCGTGACAGACTGCCCGAGCGCCTGCTCGGGAGAGACGTAGTCGGTCGTGCCCAGTACGCGCCCATCCATCGTCAGCGCCTCCTCGGTAAGCGTGCGGGCGATCCCGAAGTCAGTGATCTTGGCGCTGCCTTCGACCCCGATGAGCACGTTTTGGGGCTTGACGTCGCGATGTACGATCAGGCGCTCGTGAGCGGCGCCGAGTGCACGCGTGAGCTCGATTGCATAAGCGATCGCGCGAGGAATCTCGAGTGGGCCCTCGCGACGGATCAATGCCTTGAGCGTCTCGCCTTCGACGTACTCGAGCACGATGTATGGAGTCCCCACCCCTCCTTCACCGGCCTCGCTCTCGGGCGATGGCTCCTCGCCCGCGTCGATCACGGTAACGATGTGAGGATGGCTGAGCCGCGCGACCGACCGCGCCTCGCGGCGAAAGCGCTCGAGCTGATCGGAGTCCGAGGCGATCTCGCGGTGCATCAGCTTGATCGCGACCGGGCGTTCGAGCACCGTGTCAAAGGCGCGATACACAGTAGACATGCCGCCGCGCCCGATCTGAGCATCGAGGCGGTAGCGCCCGCCGAGCACGGTTCCGAGCATCGTCATGTGCTCCTATTGTGCGCCCGGCGCAGGCGTCTGATCACGAGCGCCGCGAGCAGGCCCCGGTAGATCGAGTAGGGCAACAGCGATCCGGTGTGCCGGGTATTTCCGTCTGCTCTCAGCAGCCGGGTGGCGGCCAGCGTGGAGATGAACGACGCGGTCCCACCGAGCGCGAGTGTTCGCCCGGCGGAGATCGGGGTCCCACCCGTCCCGCCGTTCTGGAATAGGCGGGCGGTCTTGAGCGCACCGGCACCGAGGATCACCGGGAGTCCGGTGCGGCGCGCGAGCGTGTCTGAATCGATGCGGCTGAAGCCGCGCGCCCGCGCCATGGAGAGCACGGCGCCGCTGCGCGAAACGCCCGGGACCAGCGCACATGTTTGGGCAAGCCCCAGCAGCAGCCCGTCGAACCAGCCGGCCTGCGCCAAGGCCCGCGCTCCGCCGCCCGGGCGGCTGTCGGCGAGCGCCATGGCCACCCCTCCGAGGAGTAGGCCGGCGGCGATTGTGTGCAGGCCGCTGAGGCGGCGTTGCAGCGGTTGCTCGAAGGTGTATCCGACGACGGCTGGCGGAATGAAAGAGAGCGCGACGAGCAGGGCTTGGCTGGCTGGAAAGCCCTGAGCCCCCGTAGCCCGGCGCAGAACGGCGGCCAGGCCCGGGTGAGACTCGATCGCGCGCAGATCGGCGAGCAGCGCCGCGGCGGTTCCCGCATGGAGCGCGACCTCGAAGGACTTTCGCAGCTCCGGGTCGAGCTCGTCATAGGGCCAGCCTGCGAGCCACGGGATCAGAATCGTGTGAGCCGAGGAGGAGATCGGCAGCAGCTCGGTCGGACCGTGTGCCAGCCCGAGCACGATGGCGTGGCGAAGTGGAAGCGGCGCCCTATCCCGCAGCATCGGGTGCGGGATCGCCTGGGTCGCGTCGCCTTCGCCTCTGGCGTATGACCGCATTGACGATCGCGACAATCACGAGGACGACCACCGCATAGTCGATGTACTCGAAGGCACTACGCGCATCTTTCCATTCGCTGCCGAGCGCTTCTCCGGCAAGCGCCAGCCCGAGCACCCAGGGGACGCAGCCGGCCAGCGTGAGCACGGTGAACTTCGCGAACGGCATCTTCGCCACGCCCGCCGGGAGCGAGATGAACGTGCGAATGATCGGCAGCATGCGGCTGAAGAAGATGGCCGGGGCGCCGTAGCGCTCAAACCAGCGGTCTGCCCACTGGATGTGACTGGGCTTCAGATGCAACCAGTGGCCGTGGCGTTCGATCAGCTCGATACGCCCGAAGCGCCCTACGGCGTAGGCGATCCACGAACCCACGAGGTTGCCGATAACCCCGGCGAGGACGATCCCGATGAGCGTCAGGTGGTGATTGTGTGCCGCTCCGGGGTTCGTCACAGCGAAGCCAGCGAAGAGCATCGTCGCCTCGGAGGGGATGGGAATGCAGGCGCTCTCGGCGACCATCAGCACGAACACAGCTGCCAGCCCGGTTTCGCCGACGAATTCGGAGGCCAGATTGAAGAGCGATTCTGAGACCGACGCAAGGACGAGCATCGCGACGCAACGATACCTGGGGGGCGAGCGGACGGCTCCGGGCCCGGACGGCTCCGGGCCGTTACCGTGCTCCAGCATGCGCGTTTGGATCGATCTGACGAACAGCCCGCACGTGCTTGTGATGCGGCCGGTGATCGAGTGCCTGCGTGCGGATGGTCACGAGGTTCGGGTGACCGCGCGCGACTTCGCCCAGACGATCGCTCTGTGTGAGCGCTTCGGGATCGAGCACACGGCGATTGGGCGCCATCGCGGCGGCGGCCTTGCGGCGAAGGCGGGCGGGTTAGCGGCTCGCTCGCTCGCGCTCACTCGTTGGGCCAGGCGCCAGCGCTTCGACCTGGCGCTTGGGCATGGCTCGAACGACGTCAGCGTGGCGGCTGCGCTGCTGAGGGTGCCGAGCGCGACGATGTTCGACTATGAGTGGGCAATGGTGCAGCACAACGTCAACTGCCGTTTGGCACGCGCGGTAGTGGTGCCCGATGCGATCCCGGCGGAGCGGTTGGAGCGGTACGGCGCCGCAGGCAAGATCCGCGCGTACGAGGGCCTCAAGGAGGAGTACTACTTGGCGGGCTTCGAGCCCGACCCGGCCGTTCCGGCGGAGCTCGGCCTCGACCGCGAGCGCCCTATCGTCGTGGTGCGCACCCCTCCGGACGTGTCGCTCTACCACCGCTTCGAGAACGATCTGTTTGCGCGGGTGCTCGAGCGCCTGCGCTCGGCCGCGGCGGCGGACGGTGTGCAGGCAGTGGTACTGCCGCGCGTGGACTCTCAGCGCAACGAGCTCGCCGGGATACCGGGCTTTGTAGTTCCCGATCGCGCGATCGACGCGCAGTCGCTGATCGCGTATGCCGACCTCGTGATCTCCGCTGGCGGCACGATGAACCGCGAGGCGGTTGCGCTGGGGACGCCGGTGTACACCACGTTTGAGGGGCGCCTGGGCGCGGTCGACGAACGCTTGATCGAGGAAGGCCGTCTGAGCAAACTCCACGAGCCTGAGCTGCTGGACCTGGGTAAGCGCACCGAGGGCACTGGTGGGAGGGCGGGTGGGATTCTGATCCGGCGCGACCCTCGCGTTCTGGTGGACCTGTTGCTGTCCGGACTGCATGGCTGAGTAGCCCGTACAATCTGAGCCAATGCGCCGACGGATCCGCGCGGCGGCCCTTCCCCTCCACCGGCACTCTCTACCCCAGCTCGCGGTGGACGGGGCGCTGGTCGCGCTCGCGTACTACCTAGCCTTCCAGCTGCGCTTCGAGCACGGCCCGACCGGCTACTACGCGGTCCTGCGCGAACGCACGATCTGGTGGGTGCTCGCCGGCAGCCTGCCCGTGCTGGTGCTGGCGCGTGTATATCAGCGACGCTGGCGCTACGCCGGCCAGCGCGACTACGAGGCTGTAGCGCGGGCGGTGCTTACGGTCGTGCTGCTGAGCGTCGTCGGAGTGGAGGTGTTCCGTCCGGTTCACCACTACCGCAGCACGGCGGCGGTGGCCTTGCCGAACGGGGTGATCGTGCTGTTCACGCTGCTTGCGCTGGTGTTGCTCGTGGGCGTGCGCGCGCTGGCGCACTCGATCTACGAGCGTCGCCCACTGGCCGCGTTCGGCGGCGCGCGCAAGAACCAGCGCAGCGTGCTGATCGCTGGTGCGGGCGACGGTGGCAGGCTCGTGCTGCGCGAGATCCTGCGCAACCGCGGGCTGGGACTGACGCCGGTGGGCTTTCTCGACGACGATCCACACAAGCGGCGCTTGCGTATCGATGGAGTGCGGGTGCGCGGCAACACTGAAGGCGACCTGACACGCGTGCTCGATCAGGTCGAGCCGGATGAAGTGATCATCGCGATTCCCTCGGCCCCGGGGTCGACGCGGTCGCGGATCGTGCGCGAGTGTCGCCCGCGGGGGATCCCCGTGCGCACGCTGCCGACCGTGTTCGAGCTCCTGCAGACGCGCGGCGCGCTCGCGCGTCAGATGCGCGAGGTGCGCGTCGAGGATGTGCTCGGGCGTGAGCCGGTGCAGATGGAGCTGGAGCGCGTTGGTGCCTATCTCGCGGGACAGGTGGTGCTGGTCACGGGCGCGGGCGGCTCGATCGGTGCCGAGCTGTGCCGTCAGATCGCCCGCGTCGAGCCTCGCCGGATCGTGCTGCTCGACCACGCCGAGGACAACCTCTTCTCGATTCAGCGCGAGCTGGAGGACGAGCGCCACGTGTCGCCCTCGATGCTCTCGGCGGTGCTCGCCGACTGCAAGGAGGAGGAGCGCATGCGTGAGGTTTTCTCAGAGCACCGCCCGGCCGTCGTATTCCATGCCGCCGCGTACAAGCACGTGGGGCTGATGGAGGCCAATCCGGTCGAGGCGGTGCGCAACAACGCGATCGCCACGCGCGTCGTTGCGCATATCGCCGGCGAGGTGGGTGTGAGCCGCTTCGTGCTCGTTTCCACGGACAAGGCGGTCGCCCCGGCGACCGTGATGGGCGCCTCGAAGGCGCTCGCGGAGTTCGCGCTGGAGGCCGCTACGGCGCGCTTTCGCGACACCCGCTACGCGGCGGTTCGGTTCGGCAACGTGCTCGGCTCCTCCGGCAGCGTGGTGCCGATCTTCCGCCGCCAGATCGAGCGTGGCGGTCCGGTCACGGTGACCGACGAGCGCATGACGCGCTATTTCATGACGATCCCAGAGGCCGTGCAACTGATCATCCGCACCGGCACGCTCGCCCGCGCGGAGGCGGAGGAGCGCGCGGTTGCCCGTGGCACCGGCGGCCAGATACCGGCCGAAGGCGCTCCAGCGGTCGCGGAGGTGTTCGTACTCGATATGGGCGAGCCGGTGCGCATCGTCGAGCTCGCCCGCGAGATGATCGAGCTTTCGGGGCTGGACCCAGACCGGGACATCGAGATCGAGATCGTCGGCCGGCGCCCGGGGGAGAAGCTCCACGAGGAGCTGTTCAACAGATACGAGCGCCCGCGGCAGACGAGCGCCGAGAAGATCCTGCTGGCCGAGCGCGAGCCGCTCGGAGCGGCGGCGGTGGAGTCGATGTTCGCCGAGATCAGTCTGCTCGTGCTCGAGGGCGACGCGGCAGGCTTGGCGGCGAAGGTGTCTGAGCTGTCAGCCGCACGCGGCTCAGGCGAAGTCCCTATAGCTCACCGCGCTGGGAAGAACTCCTCCGCGCCTGAGGATCTCCCCCCGTCCATGGTTGTGAGGGGTATACCTGCGCCGGAGGGGCTGGAGGAGCCGGAGGACCGGCAGTCAAGCGGCGCTGAGGAGCACGGTGCGCCTGCGCCCCTCATACACTCCCGAGATTCATGACACCTTTGCCACTTGCATTTTCGCTCTCGAATTCGTTCACCCAGGCTGGGGCGGTCGCGGCATTCGCCGCGCTGCTGGCCATCGCGATCCTTTCGCTGCTCGTCTTCTCCCAGGCCCGCGAGCTGAAGCGTTTGCGCGAGTGGGCGGGCCGCGCCCCGGAGCGAGCCGCTGAGTTGGAGCAGCGTGTGAGCGCTGGAGCGGCTGCTCGCGTGCAACAGGCCGCGCCCCAGGTCCCGCGCACCACCCCCGTCGTCGCCCGCCCGGCGGCCGCTGCCACCGCAGTTGCAACACGAGTCCTCCCCGGCGAGGCTGTCCCTCAAGGAGCCCCCGGGCAAGTTGCGCCTGGAACAGGAGGCGGTGAGGCTGACCCTGCCACCGGCGTCCCTGCCCCGGCTAACCCCGCCGGGCCAGACAGCACTCCTTCGGCTGGAGGAACCGGTGCCGTCGCTGCGGCGAGGACCGCTGGGAGTGTGGCTTCCGCTACGCCACCGGCTGGTGGGACGGGAGCTCCTGCAACCGAGGGAACCCCTGCCCAGGCGCCGCCGGTAACGACTGGCCTCCCCGCAACAGCGGCCGCCGCCGCGTCCGCTGGCACTTCGCCCCCGGACGCTACTGCTCCGGTGAAGGGCGGAGTGCCGGACGCCCCGGCTGGCTCTCCAGGCGCTGGCACTTCTCCGGCCGGTGCCCCGCAAGCACCAGCAGGGCCGGCGCCGGCGGTCTCCGCTTCGGGCGTTCCCTCCACTGCGGCCGCCGCTGCGCGGGCGGCGGGCGGCTCAGCGCCCCAGCCCCCGCGTGCTCCCA
>Ga0307374_10014851_pt1 | contig 10560 bp, 6 predicted proteins | sample OX3MG_FD_202532 | JGI IMG/M metagenome (GOLD analysis project Ga0307374, IMG submission 202532) | Soil microbial communities from Risofladan, Vaasa, Finland - OX-3 | ecosystem: Environmental > Terrestrial > Soil > Coastal area > Acid sulfate soil | place: Finland: Risofladan, Vaasa | collected...
ACGCGCCGTTGATCAACGGCTCGACCCAGCTGGAGAACCAGGCATTCCGCGCGCTGCTCGAGTCGGCGCCGGACGCGATCGTGATCGTCGACGAGCGGGCCCGCATCGTGCTGGTCAACTCGCAGACCGAGCAACTCTTCGGCTATCAGCGCGCGGAGCTGATCGGCGAGCGGCTCGAGATCTTGCTGCCGGAGCGCTTCCGCGGGGTTCACCACACGCACCGGGACGGCTACCTGGCGGCGCCGCGTACCCGCCCCATGGGGACCGGGCTGGAGCTCTTCGGGCGGCGACGTGACGGCAGCGAGTTCCCGACCGAGATCAGCCTGAGCCCGCTGCAGACCGAGCACGGTCTCCTCGTCACCAGCATCATCCGCGATGTGACCGACCGCAAGCGCACTGAGACCGAGCGTGCCCAGTTGCTGGCGCGCGAGCGTGCGGCGCGCGCCGACGCCGAGACCGCCGCCGACGCGCTGCGGCGCACCCAGGCCGTGACCGACGTGACGCTCGCCCACCTGGGCCTCGAAGAGTTGCTCCAGGAGCTGAACAGCCGCATCCGCGACGTGCTCGCGGTGGACACGGTGACGGTGCTGCTCCTCGACGTGGAGACGAACACGCTGGTGCCGCGGGCGGCGAGCGGGCTCGAGGAGGAGGTCGGCGCCGGCATCCGCGTCCCGGTCGGGCGCGGCTTCGCCGGCCAGGTCGCGGCGCGGCGGCAGGCGGTCATCGTCGACGACGTGGACCAGGCCGACATCTACAACCCCATCCTGCGCCAGCGCGGGATGCGCTCGCTGCTCGGCGTGCCGCTGCTGGTCGAGGGTCGGGTCCTGGGCGTGCTCCACGTGGGCGCGTTCCAGACCCGCCACTTCACCGCCGAGGACGCCCGGCTCCTGCAGCTGGTCGGTGACCGCATCGCGCTGGGGATCGACCGCGCCCACCTCGACGACGCGGAGCGCGCGGCGCTGGCGGCGGCCGAGGCGGCCGAGGAGCGTTCGGCCTTCCTGGCCGCGGCCAGCGCGCTGCTGGGCGACTCGCTGGACTACGAGACGACGCTCGGCAGCCTGGCGCGCCTCTGCGTGCCCCGCCTGGCCGACTGGTGCACGATCCACATCCTGGGCGAGGACGGCACGATGTACCGGCTGGCCAGCGTCAGCCACGTCAACCCGGAGCGCTCCGAGCTGGCCCGCCAGCTGAGCGAGCGCCACGCGCCGCCCATGGATGCGAGCTGGGGCGTGCCCCAGGTGCTCCGGACCGGTGAGTCCGAGTTCTACCCCGAGGTGCCGGCAACGATGCTCGAGGACGTTACCGAGGGCCCGGAGCACCTGGCGCTGCTGCGGGGAATGGGAATCACCTCGGCGCTGATCGTGCCGCTGGTGGCGCGGGACAGGACGCTGGGCGCGATCTCGCTCGTGATGACCGAGTCGGGCCGGCGCTACAACCCGCTCGACCTGGCGCTGGCGGAGGACCTGGCCGGCCGGGCAGCGCTGGCGGTCGACAATGCCGGCCTCTACCGCGAGGCACAGCAGGCGCGCCTGCAGATCCAGCGCCAGGCGGCCAAGGCGCAGGCGCTGTCGGAGGCGGCGCAGGACTTCGCCGCGGCGAGCCTGCACGTCCGGGCCGTGCTGGAGACAGCCACGCGCAGGGTCGCCGAGGCCCTGGGCGACGGCTGCGTGATCCGCCTGCTCTCCGCCGACGAGCAGCGGCTGGAGCCGATGTCCCTCTACCACCCCGATCCGACCGCGTTGAGCGTGCTGCACGACATCGTGGGGACGCCGCACCTGCTCGGTGAGGGGATCAGCGGCCAGGCGTTCAGCTCTGGACGGCCGATCCTGGTGCCGACGGTACAACTCGAGGATCTGCGGCGGGCGACCAAGCCGGAGTACTGGCCGTACCTGGACCGCTTCGGCCTGCACAGTGTGCTGGTGGTGCCGCTGCGGGTGCGGGGGCGCGCGATTGGCACCCTGCTGTCCTGGCGGGACCGGCTGGGCCAGTCCTACACGGCCGACGACCAGGCGTTCCTGCAGGACCTGGCCGACCGCGCGGCGCTGGCGGTCGACAACGCCCTGCTCTACCAGGAGGCGCAGCAGGCGGTGCTGGCGCGCGAGGAGTTCCTCTCGATCGCCTCGCACGAGCTCAAGACGCCGCTGACGACGGTCAAGGGCTGGGTGCACCTGTTGGGCGATGAGCTGCGCCAGCCGGAGCTCGACCGCCGCAACCTGACCGAGTTCGTCGACGAGCTGCGCGGGCAGGTCGATCGCTTCGAGCTCCTGATCGGTGACCTGCTCGACGCCTCGCGCATCCAGCAGGGGCGGCTCGACCTGCGGCCCGAGGCGCTGGACCTTGTCCGCCTGGCGCGGCGGGCGGTGACGCGCTTCAACCATGCGCCGGAGCGCACCGCGCGGCACGGGCTTGTCCTCCACGGCGAGCCCCGTCTGGTGGGCGTCTGGGACCCCGACCGCCTCGACCAGGTCCTGACCAACCTGCTGTCGAACGCGCTCAAGTACTCCCCCGACGGCGGCGAGGTCCGCATCGCGATCCGGCGGGAGGGCGACCAGGCGATCCTGTCGGTCAGCGATCACGGGATTGGGATGTCGGCCGCGGACCAGGCCGGGTTGTTCCAGCCCTTCGTCCGCAGCGAGCACGCGCGCCGCAGTGCCAGCGGGACCGGGCTCGGCCTCTACATCACGCGCCGCATCGTCGAGCAGCACGGCGGCACGATCGGGCTGGTGAGCGCGCCCGGCGCTGGCACGACCTTCACCGTGCGCCTGCCGCTGCATCCACCAGAGGCCGCGGAGCGCGACGACGGCCGGGAGCGCTGACGCGGGCTGAGACGCCAGTATCAGCCGTAGGGGCGCGACTCGTCGCGTGCGGTTGTCCCGCTCGGCCGCGCAGCCCCTACCCCCGGTCGAGGGCGGCCAGCGCCGGGGCGAGCGCCTCGATGACCGCCGCCGTGCTCGGGCGCGGCACGATCTGCAGGTGTGAGATCCCCTCGGCGGCGAAGGCGCGGAAGGCCGCTGCCAGTTCCTCCGGCGAGCCCCACAGCAGTTCCGGCCGGCGTGGCCGCCCGCCCCGGTCGGAGAAGTCGACCTGCACCGTGATGGTGCGCTCCAGCGTGGCCGGGTCGCGCCCGGTCGCGCGGCAGGCCGCGTCGACCGCCGTCCGCAGCGGCGGGATCTCCTGCGGGTGGTTGTTGCCGAACACCAGCCAGGCGTTCCACTGGTCGCCGTAGCGCACGGCCAGGCTGAGCATGCGCGGGCTGGTCGGTCGGGCGCCGATCAGGATGGGTGGACCACCCGGGCGCGGCCCGCGCGGGCGCAGCTCGCACTGGTCGGTCTGGTAGTAGCGGCCGTGGAAGGTGCTGGCCCCCTCGCGCAAGAGTGATCTGATGATCTGGATGGCCTCCTCGAAGCGGCTGGCCCGGTGGTCGTAGGGCAGACCGAAGGCGGTGTGCTCGAACTCGGAGTCGCCCGCGCCCAGGCCGGCGATGACGCGCCCGTCGCTGATCTCGTCGATCGTGTCGATGATCTTGGCCAGCAGCGCTGGGTTGCGGAAGGTCGTGGTGCTGACGAGCGTGCCGAGCTCGACCCGTGAGGTCGCGGCCGCCAGCGCGGCCATCAGCGTCCAGCACTCCCAGGTGCCGCGCGGCTCGGTGAAGCGCCCCTCGAAGCGCATCAGGAGGTGGTCGTTGACCCACACCGAGTCGAAGCCGACGGCCTCGGCCAGGCGCGCCATGCCCACGATGTCGGACCAGCGTGGCGACGCGCCGCCCATCAGGCCCTCGCCGGTCGGGAGGAAGACGCCGATCTTCAGGGGCCGCCCGCTCGTCTGCTCCATCCGGTCCTCCTTGGCCTGCCCGCCGGGCCGGAGGGGGTGACCCTCCGGGGAGACGCCGCCGCGTCCCGGGCGTCCAGTCGTGCCTCCGCTGCTGTCACGTCGCTGACACGCCCATGATCGGGGCCGCCGGTCGGCCTGTCAAGGCGGCGCGGCCACGGCTGGTTGTACGATGGAAGTGTGGACTGGCCCGCGTAATACCGATTGGGGGGCACGATGCACGACGTGGCGGACATCCGGAACCCAGAGCAGGGGCGGCGGCTGATCGTCAGCCTCGACGACATCCTGCTGGTGCGGGTGCTCGACCAGCCCGCCAGCGGACCGGCGCCGGAGGTGACGGTCACCTTCGAGAGCGGCGTGGAGGTCGCGCTCCACGGCGATGAGGCCCGCCAGTTCCTCGCCGCCTACGAGCGCCGCCTCCAGCACCACCAGCACCGCGAGCACCACTGAGCCGATACGGCCGGGCGAGCGGGGAGATCGCCCACCCGGCCGCGCTCGTCAGTGGCCGCCGCGCATGGCCAGCACCTGCACCCCGAGCAGCCCGCCTTCGACCTGCCAGGCCGGCGGGTTCTCCGGGTGGTACTCCAGACGCTGCCGCTCGAAGTACTGCACCGTCACGCCGTTCTGGGTGAACTCCTCGCTGATTGGATAGCCGAGCACGGCCAGCCCGCCGTGCCCCTGCCAGTAGTCGCGGAACCCAAAGCAGAGCCGGTGACCGGTGACCGCGTAGAAGGTGCAGTGGGCGTCGGAGGCGGCGTGGATCGGCTGGAAGGGCGCCGTTGCCAGCAGCCCGTCGTGCTGGGCGACCTCGTCGCCGAGCAGCCCGAGCAGCACGTCGAAGTGGCTGGGATCCGAGCCCGGATGCCACTCGAAACGCGCCCGCTCGAAGTACTGCACGGTGACGCCGTTCTCGGTGAACTCCTCCGTGATCGGGTAGCCGAAGACCGGCAGGCCGCCAAACGTCTCCCAGTAGCGCAGGAAGCCGTTGGCCACCAGGTGGTCGGTCTCCGGGAAGAAGCGCCAGCTGGGATGCGGTCCGCCGCCCGAGAGGACGGCGTCCAGCAGGTCTCCCTGATAGACGATGTCCGCCCGGGTCACCCCAGGGAACTGCAGCACCGTCGCCTTGATCTGGACCAGCACCCGCGGGTCGTCACACACGCCGCGCAGATTGAAGGACCCGGACAGGTGAACCACCGCGCGCGTCCCGTCGAGCCGCGCGCTGTCCACGGTCAGGCTCGCCTGATACAGCGGATCGTAGAGGCCGGACTGGCCGTACGTTGCGGTGTGGATCGCGAACAGCGCGTTGAGCGCGGCGATGATCTTGGCCTCCGTCGTCGGCTGGCTGCCGATGTCGATGCCGGGCACGGTGACCAGGCTGTCGCCGCAGCCGACCAGCGGGCCGGACTTCCCGTTGTCGCCGATGGCGATCAGGTAGAGGTTGGCGGTGTCGGGCGCCGCCGCGACCGGCAGTGCGGCCGGCAGGATGCCGGCCAGGAGCAGCAGCGCGCCGGCGAGGCACATCCCCGGCCGGCGCAGTCGTTTCCGCATGGCACGCCGCCTTTCCACGCGCCGGACCGGACACATCCAGCGTCCCGCCCTGTCGGATGGCGCGGGTGATCTGCGGCGCCTGTGCGGGCGGACACACCCACGCTCAGCGGTGAAACGAGCCGGCCGGCGCGGGGATGCGGGTCAGCGGTAGGCCCGGCCCGCCGGACGACGGGTCGACCGTGCGATAATGCGACGCGGTCGGTATCCGGTCCGGTTTGCGAGCCCGGGCGGTGCGGCGCAGGCCACCCGGGGTTCGGCGTCGGCTGAAGGGGAAGCGCTTGCCCGGTCGTCACCTCAACCAGAAGGTCGTGGTCGCGGTCGTCTACGTGTGCGGCATGTTGATGAACTCGATCGACTCGACCATTGTCAACGTCGCGCTGGCCACGCTGAGCCGGCAGTTCAACGTGGCGCCGTCGGCCATCGACGCCGTGGTGGTGAGCTACCTCGTGAGCCTGGCAGTCTTCATCCCCGCCTCGGGCTGGCTGGGAGACCGCTGGGGCACCAAGCGCATCTTCCTGCTGGCGCTGGCGCTCTTTACGGGGGCCTCCGCGCTCTGCGGGCTCTCCGCCAGCTTCGGCCAGCTGATCCTGTTCCGCGCGCTCCAGGGCGCGGGTGGCGGCATGCTCACCCCGGTCGGGATGGCCATGCTCTATCGCACCTACCCGCCGGAGGAGCGCGTGCAGGTGTCGCGCATCCTGATGTTCGTGACGATCCTGGGGCCGGCCTCGGGGCCGGTGCTGGGCGGCCTGCTCATCGAGAAGCTCTCCTGGCACTGGGCCTTCTTCGTCAACGTGCCGGTCGGGCTGTTCGCGTTCCTCTTCGGTATCTCCTTCCTGCACGAGCACCGGGAGCCACTGGCGGGTGGCTTCGACCTGCCGGGCTTCCTGCTGGCCGGCAGCGGCTTCGCGCTGATGATGTACGCGTTGAGCGAGGGGCCGACTCGCGGCTGGAGGTCACCGGGCATCGTCTCCGCCGCCGCGGTGGGCGCGGTGGTGCTGGTGACGTTCGTCGCCGTCGAGCTGCGCACGCGCGAGCCGATGGTGCAGCTGTCGGTGCTGGCCGATCGCCTCTTCCGCACCACCAGCCTGGCGTCCCTGTTCGCCTCGGCCGGCTTCATCGGCATCCTCTTCCTCGTGCCGCTCTTCCTTCAGGAGGCGCGGGGCGCCTCGCCGCTCTCGTCGGGACTGACTACCTTCCCCGAGGCGCTGGGGGTGGTGTCATCGACGCAGATCGTGGTGCACTTCTACCCGCGGATCGGCCCGCGCCGGCTGATAGCCGGAGGCCTGGTCTGGGTGGCGACGATGATGGCGCTCCTGTGTACGGTCGGGCTGGGGACCAGCGCCTGGGTCGTGCGCGTCCTGATGTTCCTGATTGGGGTGGGGATGGCCTACGTCTTCCTGCCGTCGCAGGCGGCGGCCTTCGCCACCATCTCGCGGGCGGCCACCGGGCGCGCCGCCACTCTCTCCAGCGTGCAGCGGCAGCTGGGGGCGGCGACCGGTGTGGCCCTGCTCAGCAGCGTGCTCGCCGCGGTCGGTGCGACCCGGATCGGCGCGGGTGGCGCTCCGCAGGCGAACCTGAATGCCTACCACGCGGCCTTCCTCGTCTCGGCCGCCCTGGCGCTGCTGGCGTCGGTGATGGCGCTGCGCATCCCCGACCGCGACGCCGCGGCCACGATGCGGATCAGACGGCGCGGCTCGGGCGCGGCCGAGCAGGCCCAGGACGGCATGCTCGCCGACGTCGGCTGACCGGGCGAGCGAGCGGCGATGATGGGCCCGGCAGCGGGGTGCGGATGGAGGTGTCATGACCCGATCCGGCTTCAACCCGGTGGTCCCCGCTGTCGAACTGCTCATCCTGGTGGCGATCGTGGCGGTGGCGGTGCTGCTGGTGCGGCGGCTGCGCTCCTGAGGGCCACGCGGACGTCCCTCGTCCAGTCGTCACCGGTGCCACTCCGTTCGCCGCCCTCTCTGGACCTGCGCGCCCGAGCCTCGCCGGCGCGGGGCTCCCCCGGCGATCCGCGTCCCGGGAGGTGCATTCCAGCACAACGTGGGTGGCGGTCCATACCGCCACCCACGTCGGAGCTCCCCTGAGGTAGATCGTGGCGCGGTCTAGCCGGCCTTGACGTTCCAGTCGCAGACGTTCCAGAGCGTCGACGACGAGAATGTCCCTTGTGGATAGGTCTTCGGGTCCAGCTTGTTCGCCGCCGCCGCCACGTTGTTGCGCGCGACCTCGCCGATGTCCGCGATGTCGGTCACGACCATCGTGTGCATCTGGCTGAACAGCGTGGTGGCCTGATTGTCGTCCAGCGTCTTGGCGACCTGGGCGTACAGGTCGTTGAACTGCGGGTTCTGGTAGCGGTTGGTGTTGTTGGCCGACCACTGGTTCGACTGCTGGGCGACGTCCGTCGCCGGGTCCGCCGACAGGTAGCGCTGGAACCAGGTCTGCGGCCACTGGTCGTCGCCGTTGGTGTACATCTGGATGTCGGCGATGAACCGGTTGAGCGTGTCCGGGTTGCTCGGGTCGCCGCCGAAGAACACGCTGGCGTCGGTCGACTTGATCTGAATCGTGATGCCCGCCTTGGCCGCGGCCGCTTTGATGATCTCCTGGTTCTGCTGCCGTACCGGATTCACCGACGTCTGGTAGACCCAGTTCATGGCCCGCCCGTTGAGGGTGCGGTTGCCGCTGGCGTCCTTGGTCGCTCCCGCCGCGTCGAGCGCCGCGTTGGCCTTGTCCAGGTTGTACTCCCAGGTGAGGCTCGAGGGCATGTACTTCGGGCTGTTGTTGAGCACGAAGGGCGTCGCGCTTCCGCCCGGGCCGTACAGCGTGTCGGCGATCGTCTTGCGGTCGATCAGGTAGGCCAGCGCCTGGCGCACCCCCTTGACCTTGAAGTGCGGGTGCGGCGTCTGGTAGTACGACTTCTGCCCGTTGGTCGTCGTCTGCGGGTCGGAGGCGTTGATCTCGATGCGCTCCGTCCCGCCGCCCGGCCAGGTGAAGACCACCCCCTGGGCGTTGGAACCCGTCATCGAGTTCAGCACGGTCGGCGCGATCTGCAGGTTCCAGGCCCAGTCCTGCTCGTTGGTCTGCAGCACCGCGCGCGCCGCGCTGGTGGCGTCGCCGCCACCCTTGAGGGTGATGGTGTCGAAGTGCGGCTTGCCCGGCTGCCAGTAGGTGTCGTTGAGCGTCCACTGGCCGACGTCGCCGGGGGTGAAGGACACGCTCTTGTAGGGGCCGGTGCCGATCGGCTTGAGGTTGAAGGGCGCGCTGCGCGCGGCCGCCCCGACGTTGTCCTTCAGCACGTGCTGCGGCAGGATGTAGCCGTTGTAGCCGACGAAAGGCTGGAACCAGTAGAGCGTCGGCTCCTTGAAGGTGATCTTCACGGTCATGTCGTCGGGCGTGTCGACCGAGGCCACGTTGAGGTAGTTGCCCAGGGTCGTCGCACCCGTCCCTTTGTCGGACACGAAGTCGAAGGTGAACTTGACGTCGGCCGAGGTGAACGGCTGCCCGTCGTGCCAGGTAACCCCCGGACGGAGCTTGTAGGTCACCGAGCTGTGGTCCGCCGGGATCCCGCCGTTGGACGTGCTGGGGACCTCGGCCGCCAGCAGCGGCACGAAGTTGTTCTTCTCGTCGGTATCCATCAGCGGCTCGAGTACCAGCCGCGAGGCGTCGAAGTCCTTGGTGCCGCTGGAGAGGTGCGCGTTGAGGATCGTCGGCGCCTGCCACCACAGGAGCCGCAGCGCGCCGGCACCGCCTCGTTTGCCGGCGGGCGCCGTGGTCGCGGCCGCTGCCGGGGTCGCGGCCGCGGAGGTCGACGCCGTCGCCGCACCCGTCCCACCCGTGGTCGTCGCTGCGCTGGTCGTGGTGGTGCTGGTCGACGCGGACGTCGACGTGGTCGGCGTCGTGCTGGTGCCGCCGCACGCCGCGAGCAGAGCCGCGATCGCCGGCGCGGTCAGTCCGAGCGCCGCGCCGCGCCGCAGGACCTGCCGGCGCGTCAGCCGCCCGGCCATCGCCTCGGCGGTCAAGTGTTTGAGTTGCTTCTCCACGGTCGGGTCTCTCCTTTCCTCACGTCGGTCTCCTCACGGCAGCGGCAACCCCCGGAGGCACCGGCTCCGGCGGAACCGGACAACTGGTAGGTCCCGGGCACACGGGCCGCGTGAACCCGGCTTCGTCGACGCTACCATGTTCGGAGCTGCTGCTGGACCCGAGTCTATAGCCGAGCGGCTTCCTCGTCAAGCGTTGCCGATCTGCACACCGGGTCACGGCGGTTGAAGCGACTCCAACGCGCCCAATCTCGCCGCGGGACGCGCCGGCCCGGCGCACCTCGGCCTGAGCCACCCTGAGCGACAGGGCGCGGCGGTTGTCGCGGCGCGCGGGAGCACGGGGAGCGATCGACGCGTCCTGTCCGGTGCAGACCGCGCGCCCTTGGACGCTCGGGGAGGATCTAGTCGCCCCGTGGCACGGCCGCGGGCGTCGTCTGCCGGACGTCGGCCGTCCTGGGCCGCGTAAACAGCTGGAAGAGCGGGGCGGCAGCGACCGTCGTCAGGATGGTAAGCAGCACCAGGATCGCGAACATCACCGGAGTGATCAGGCCGCGATCCAGCCCGATGTTGATCAGGATCAGCTCCATCAGCCCCCGCGCGTTCATCAGCGCGCCGACCCCTGCCGATGTGCCCCAGTCGGCGCCTCCGGCCCGGCTCGCCAGCGCGCACGCTCCGCCTTTCGCCAGAAAGCCGACGCCGATGACCAGCGCGGCGGTACCGAGCAGGCTCGCGTCGACCAGCAGCCCGAGGCGCGTGTTGAGGCCGGAATAGGCGAAGAAGATCGGCACGAGCAGCCCGACCGTCACCGGCTCGATGGCACGCCGGACACTGGCGGACACGGAGCCCCGCGGCACCACCACGCCCGCCAGGAAGGCGCCGAAGATCGAGTGGATCCCCACCGTGTCGGTGAAGGCGGCCCCCAGCAGGACCATGATGCCCAGTCCCACCAGCAACCCGGGGGCGGCGACGGAACCGACGGTGTCGGCGGCCGGCGCCAGCCTCGCCAGCAGCGGGCGCGCGACCGCGAGCATGCCGACGGCGTAGGCCGCGCCACCCCCGATGGCCAGCGCCGCGATCGACGGCGCGTGGCTGGTGGTCGCCAGGACCACGGCCAGCAGGCACCAGGCGGCGACGTCGTTCAGCGCGGCGG
>Ga0307374_10014852_pt1 | contig 10559 bp, 9 predicted proteins | sample OX3MG_FD_202532 | JGI IMG/M metagenome (GOLD analysis project Ga0307374, IMG submission 202532) | Soil microbial communities from Risofladan, Vaasa, Finland - OX-3 | ecosystem: Environmental > Terrestrial > Soil > Coastal area > Acid sulfate soil | place: Finland: Risofladan, Vaasa | collected...
GCGTACTGGATGTAGTACACAGGGTTCTCATTGGTCTGGGAACGTGCCAGGTCAATATCGAAAGTGAGCTGTGAGTCGGCCTTGCGCGCCACCAGGAAATAGCGCGTGGCGTCGCGACCCACTTCGTCTATGAGGTCACGCAACGTAACGTAGCTGCCGGCGCGTTTGGAGAGTTTCACTTCCTCGCCGCCGCGCATCACCGTCACCATCTGGTGCAAAACATATTCCGGCCAGCCCTTGGGAATACCCATTTCCAGTGCCTGCAGGCCGGCACGTACGCGCAGGATGGTGGAATGATGATCGGCGCCCTGTTCGTTGATCATGCGGATGTAACCACGTTGCCATTTGCTTACGTGATAGGCCACGTCCGGCAGGAAATAGGTGTAGCTGCCGTCGGATTTGCGCATGACCCGATCCTTGTCATCGCCGAAATCCGTGGTCTTGAGCCACAGGGCGCCGTCTTTCTCATAGGTATGATCGTGCTCGATGAGCGCGCGCACCGTTTGCTGCACGCGGCCCTCGGTGTATAGGGAGGATTCCAGGTAATAAACATCGAACTCCACGCCGAAGGCGCGCAGGTCCAGATCCTGTTCATGGCGCAGATAGGCTATTGCGAAACGCCGGATGGCGTCCAGATCATCGGCGTCGGCGCCAGCGGTGACACTGATGCCGTCAGCGTGTACGGTCTGCCGTGCCAGGTAGGCGTTGGCCACATCCTGAATGTATTCGCCACGGTAACCGTCCTTGGGCCAGCCGGGCTGGTCGGGTTCGATGCGCTTGCAGCGTGCCTGCACCGACAACGCCAGGTTATCTATTTGCTGTCCGGCATCGTTGTAATAAAACTCGCGGGTCACCGCCCAACCGGTGGCAGTCAACAAACGGCACAGGCAGTCGCCCACCGCCGCGCCGCGTCCGTGCCCCACGTGCAGCGGTCCGGTGGGATTGGCAGACACGAATTCCACCATGGCGCGCCCGCCGGTACCCGACTGATTGCGGCCGTAAGCCGCACCGGCCGCCAATAGTGTCTTCAGCTCCGCATGATAGGCGGAGGGTGCCAGGAAGAAATTGATGAAGCCGGGACCGGCGATCTCAATTTTGGAGACGAGTTCGGATTTTGGCAGCGCCGCGATGATCGCCTGGGCGAGTTCCCGCGGCTGCCTGCCGGCGCGTTTGGCGAGCACCAAGGCGACATGGGTGGCGAAGTCGCCGTGTGCAAGGTCGCGAGTGCGTTCCAGCAGCGGACCTTCGGGCAAAGCGGCTTTCGGGAACAAGTCACCCGTCAAGTTTTTGAGCGTCGCGTGCAGGAGACTTTCAAGCGGCTGTTTCACAGATTAAGGTTCCTGCCAACGGATATGCAAAACCAAGGCTGAATTCTACCGTCTGCCCTGTTGGGGTTGTAGCGCGCCCACCGATATTTCAATAGGTCTCGGCGGGATCCACATCCAGGGACCAGCGCACGCGACGCGCTTCTTTGAGCGCCTCCAATGCCGGCAGCGCGGTGGCCAGTGCCTGCTGCAAAAGTGCGCGCTGCGAGGCCAACAGTAACAGTTGTGCCCGGTAACGACCGGCGCGGCGCTCCATGGGCGCCGGCGCCGGACCCAGGAGTTGCACCTGCCGGCCGCAGTGGGGCGCGAGTGCGGATTTTGCCGCTTCCAAAAAAATTCGCGGTGGGTTTGCGGCGCTGGCCTCGGCGCGCAGCAGCGCCATGGCGGCGCAGGGCGGCAGGCCGGCCACACCACGCTCGGCAAGGGCGATGGCGGCAAAACTGGCGTAACCCTCGCGTACCAAGTGGGTGAGCAGCGGGTGGTCCGGATGATAGGTCTGGATCAGCACTTCCCCGGGGCGCTCGGCGCGTCCGGAGCGGCCCGCCACCTGCACGATGAGCTGGGCCATACGTTCACTGGCGCGGAAGTCCACGCCGAACAGTCCCTGATCGGCGTCCAGAATGCCCACCAACGTGACCTTGGGGAAATCATGGCCCTTGGCGAGCATCTGGGTACCCACCAATATCCGGTATGCGCCGCTGCGCACAGCGTCCAACAAGCCTTCCAGGCTGCCCTTGCGGCGGGTGCTGTCGCGATCCATGCGCGCGATGCCGGTGTCCGGGAACAAGCGTTCAAGTGCCCGTTCGATGCGCTCGGTGCCTTGACCGAAATGACCGAAATCCGTGCCCCCACAGGTTCCGCAACGCTCGGGTAACGGCCGTTCGGCACCGCAGTGATGGCATTGCAGGCGGCGGTTGCCGTGCAGCGTGAGGCGCGCATCGCAGCGCGGACATTGCAGTGTCTGACCGCAAGCATGGCACATGACCGTGGGGGCATAGCCGCGGCGGTTGAGAAACAGCAGTACTTGGCCATTCGCGCCGAGATGCCGGCGCACCGCATCCAGCAGCAGATCGGATAGACCTTCATCCAGCGGCCGGCTGCGGATATCCAATAGACGCAGGAGTGGATGCCGGGCATTGCCCGCGCGTTCCGGCAACTCAAGGTGCGCATAACGCAGCTGGTTTACGTTGTGCAGTGATTCCAATGAAGGTGTTGCGGATCCCAGCACGATGGGGATGGACTGCCGCTGGGCGCGCACCACCGCGATATCCCTGGCCGAGTAGCGGAAACCCTCCTGTTGCTTGAACGAGGTATCGTGTTCCTCATCCACCACGATCACCCCGGGATTCTTCAGCGGCACAAACACCGCCGAGCGTGTGCCGACCACCACCGGTACCCGACCGTCGCGTGCCGCGAGCCAGGCGGCCAGCCGTTCACCGTCACTCAGTCCTGAATGAAACACCGCCACCGTGCCGAAGCGTGCACGGAAACGCTCGAGCAACTGCGGCGTGAGACCGATCTCCGGCACCAGCACCAGCGCCTGCCGACCACGCAGCAGCGTTGCCGCGACGACCTGCAGATAGACTTCGGTCTTGCCGCTGCCGGTCACCCCATTCAGCAGGAATGCCCGGAAGCTTCCCAGCGCCGCGCGGATTTTCCCCGCCGCCAGCGCTTGCGCAGTATTGAGCGCGACTCGCACATCAGGAACCAATGCGCTTGTGTGCCCGGAGGGACGCTGAGACTTTGCCACCCAGCCGCGCTTTACCAGCCTATTCAGCGGCGTGACCCAGTGTTGATAATGGGTATCCAGGGTTGCGGCATCCAGACCTTCGGGATGTTGCGCCAGCAGCTGCCGCAGCGCCAATTGCTTGGGTGCGCGCTTGAACTCCGCGGCATCCGTTTGCGCACCCGCGGGCGTGAGCCGCCAAACGCTGTCGGTCTGCAGCACAACCGCTTTGCCCTGGCGCAGCGATACCGGCAGCAGCGCCTGGATCACTTCACCGATGGGATGGTGGTAGTAGTCCGCCGCCCAACGGGCCAGTGCCAGCATGTCCGCGGGAATCAGGGGTGTCTCATCCAGTATCCGGTGCGCGCGTTTCAGCCGGCTGGCCGGAACCTCCGTATGGCTGGCGATTTCCAGCAGCACCCCGACCATCTGGCGTTTGCCGAAAGGTACCCGCACACGCATACCCGGGAGAAGCGAGTCTGCAGTTGAGTCTGCCGGCGGCAGATAGTCGAAATGGCCATGCAAGGGTGAGGGCACCGCCACGCGCAGATAAGAAGGTAGTGTGGATTTCACCGGCCGGCTTTTTTATCCACACAATCTGTGGATAAGCTTGTGGATGCCTTGTCAGGAAGGACGGTTATTCCGCAGACTTTGTGCAGGGCTGTTGGTTTGGGTAATTTTTGTCCGTCGATATTTTTCATGGGAATCAACGCGTTGAAATTTGAATCAAGCACTTGCGTCACCCGCTCGCAGTTCCTGCAGTTTGCGCAACACCCGCCTGCCTGAACCCACGGCTGCCGGTGAGCATGATAACCTTTGACGCCGGCGGTACGGCCCCGCCGTGTCCGCGTTTGGCGAGTGTGAGGAAACAGTCAGCCGCTGGTTTGACGGGGGTTTTCTGGATACCGCAACCCATCTGAACGCATTTCTGGCCAGCGTGGAGCGGCGCGCCTTCCGCATCGCCCAGATGGCCTTGCGCAATCCGGATGACGCCCTTGACGCCGTCCAGGATGCGATGCTGCAACTGGCCAAGCGCTACGCGCAACGTCCCCAGGAAGAGTGGCCGCCGCTGTTCTACCGCATTCTGCAAAGCCGTATCCGCGACTGCCTGCGCCGCCGGGTGGTCCGCAACCGGGTCATGAGTTTCTTCGGCGGTCAGCGGTATAACGATGACGATCCACCGGACCCCATCGAGGCAGCCACCGACCCGGCAGGCAGGGATCCGTCCGAGCAGGTAGCCCAGGGCGCGGCCATGCAGGCCCTGGGAACCGCATTGGCGGCCTTGCCGGGCCGTCAACGGGAAGCCTTTATGCTGCGTATATTGGAGGGACTGGATGTGGCGGATACGGCCAAGTCCATGGGCTGCTCGGAAGGCAGCGTCAAAACCCATCTTTCGCGAGCGGTACACAGCCTGCGGGAGACCCTGGGAGAACATTGGTAACTTTTATGAACCAGCATTCTGAAACCGCGTTTCTCCACAAGGCGCATACGGCCTTTGTGGACAGTCTCGACCGGCTTGACGCCCGCGTCCTGGCGCGTTTGCGCGAGGGGCGTGCACGTGCGGTGGCGGCTGTCGAACGGCATCCGCCCTGGCGGCGCACGCGTTCCTGGACCTTGCCCGCGGGCGCCGCGGCGGTGGTGCTGGTGGCGGTCGCGTGCGCTATCCTCTGGTGGAATCAGAATTCCCAACCAGCGGTGCCCTTCGCCGCCGATAACAATACCGAAGACATGGCCATCGTGCTCGGCAATGACAACCTGGATATGTATGCCGACATGGATTTCTATCGCTGGTTGCAGGCTCAGCAGCCACAGAATGCACCCCAGGGCGATTCCGGAGGACACAGCAGTGGTTAGGCAGGGATGGCTGGTGATGACAGCCTTGTTGGTTGCCATCCCGGTATTCGCGGCTGACCAGAAGCCTGTTCCGCCACCGCCCAAGGCGGATCCGGCGTTGCTGGAATTCCTTGGGTCGTGGCAGGGCAGCGACGGTGAGTGGGTGGATCCCATGACGTTCGCGCGCATAGATCCCGGCAAGCTCGCCGAGGGCAAGGCGCGCCGCGAAGGTAAATCGCCACCGACCGCCAAACAACCACCGCCCAACCAAGCGGCTGATCGGGAACAAAGCCTATGAGACGGTTATTAACAGCACTGCTGGCGGGCGGCGTATTAATGACGACCAGCACATTGGTTTTTGCCGACCCGCCGACGGGGCCTGCACAGACTGCCGAGGCGCCCAGCATCCCGTCGGCACCGGTTCCCTGGTCCAGTCTGACGCCGCCGCAGCAACAACTGCTCGCGCCCTTGAAAACTAAATGGGCGACGTTGCCACCCGAGCGTCAGCAGCGCCTTGAGCGCGGTGCGGACCGCTGGGCGCAGATGACCCCCGGGCAGCGTGAGCGCGCACGCCAGCGCATGCAGCACTGGCGCAAGCTGACACCCCGGGAACGCGCGCAGATCCGCCAGCGTTATCGGGCCTTCCGGCAACTGCCGCCGCCGGAACAGCAAAAAATCCGCCAGGAGTTTCGGAGATTCCAGCAACTACCGCCGGACAAGCGCCAGGCATTGCGTCAGCGCTGGCGCAACATGACCCCGGCCCAGCGCCAAGAACTGCGCCGGCGCTGGCATGCGCATCATCCGCCGGGCTGATTTATCCGGTTGGTAGTTAAAGAACCGTCGTTCGGCCAGGGTTTTTGGGTGTCAGCGGTGGTTGGCTATTCGACGGATTTAACATTCTGGATCAGCCGCGTCAGCGCTTCCTGGCCATCGCCGTAGAGCATGCGGGTGTTGTCCATGTAGAACAGTGCGTTTTCGATGCCGGAAAAGCCGCGGCCCTGGCCGCGCTTGATGACGATCACATTGTGTGACTTGTCGGCATTCAGGATGGGCATGCCGTAGATGGGGCTGTCCTTGCGGTTGCGGGCATCGGGATTCACCACGTCATTGGCGCCGATGATGAGCGCCACATCGGCGGCGGCGAATTCCGGATTGATGTCCTCCAGATCGGAAATCAGATCGTAAGGCACGCCGGCTTCCGCCAGCAAAACGTTCATGTGGCCCGGCATGCGGCCCGCCACCGGATGGATGGCGAATTTCACCGTGACACCGCGGTTTTGCAGGAGCTGCGTCAATTCCCAGACCTTGTGCTGCGCCTGTGCCACGGCCAGGCCATAGCCGGGCACGATGATGACTTTGTTGGCATAGGCCATCATCACACCGGCATCGCCGGCATCAATGGGCTTGAGACTGCCGCTAACGCCTTCGGCACTGCCGCTCGCGGTCTCTCCGAAATTGCTGAACAGTACGTTGGCGATGGAGCGGTTCATGGCTTTCGCCATCAACTGGGTTAGCAGCGTGCCGGCTGCACCCACCACCATGCCGGCGATGATCATGGCGGCATTGCCGATCACGAAACCCTCGAAGGCTACCGCCAGACCGGTGCAGGCGTTGTAGAGGGATATGACCACCGGCATATCGGCACCGCCGATGGGCAGGGTGACCAGGATGCCGAACAAAAGCGCCAGGGCGAAGAATGGAATAACCACGTACATGGGTGCAGCACCGTGTTGTACGACGATCCAGATGCCCAGCGTCAGGGTACTCAGCAGCACCAGGGAGTTGACGATCTGCTGGAGGCGGTAGCGCAGGGATTTCTTGATGAGTCCCTGGAGTTTGGCGAAGGCAATCAGGCTGCCCGAGAAGGACACGGCACCGATGATGCCGCCTACGACCGCCAGAATCGCCGGGGCCAACGCAATAGGTTCGCCGCGGATCAGTTCCTCGGCCGCGATGGCGGCGGCCGCGCCGCCGCCCATGCCGTTGTAAAGCGCCACCATCTGCGGCATGGCGGTCATGGGCACGCGCCGGCCGCTCCACCAGGCCAGCACGCCGCCGATGAAGATGGCGACGAGGATGAGACTGTAGTTGTGCATCCCCGGCCACAGGAAGGTGATGAGGCCGGCGATGAGCATGCCGACGCCGGCCCAGATAATGCCGTTCTTGGCGCCCTTGGGCGAGCTCATGCGCTTCAAGCCGAGGATGAACAACAGTGCAGCGATGAAGTAGGCCGCCTGGATCAGGTTGTTCGTCACCGACGCCGCCAGCAGCGTACTCATGTGCGTAAACCTTTATGCTTGTCCTGGCTGGTTTTGAACATCGCCAACATGCGTTCGGTGGATACATAACCGCCCACCACGTTGCCGGCGGCCAGCAACACCCCGATGAAACCGATGATCTGTTCCGCCAGGTTGTGGGCATCGCCCAACGCCACCATGGCGCCCACCAGTACGATGCCGTGCACGAAGTTGGAACCGGACATGAGCGGCGTGTGCAGGATCACCGGCACGCGCGAGATCACCTCGTAGCCGGTGAAGGCGGCCAGCATGAATATATACAACGCTATAAATCCGTCTATCATCGTCAGCACCTTTACCGTTGGCTCAGTATTGACAGTTGCATACTAAAGCTAGGAAGTGAGGGGTGAGGTGTCAGGAGTGAGGAGTTAAAGTACCTTGACTCGGAATAAAGCGCTGTCATACTTTTGCACGCCTCACGCCTCACGCCTCACGCCTCACGCCTCACGCCTCACGCCTCACGCCTCACGCCTCACGCCTCACGCCTCACGCCTCACGCCTCACGCCTCGCCTTCCACCAATTTCCGCGTCGGCTCATGTTTGACCGCGCCATCATGGGTCACTACGCTCTGGGCGTACACCTCGTCATTCCAGTCAATCGCAAGCTTGCCATCCTTAACGAGCGGTGTGAAGAAATTCAGCAGATTGCGGGCATACATGTCGCTGGCATGCTCCGCCAGCAAACTCGGCAAATTGGCGGGGCCGCAGATGAGTACGTGACCGTAGCGGAGATCTTCGCCGGGTTTCGTCAGTTCGCAGTTGCCGCCGGATTCCGCCGCCAGGTCCACGATGACGGTGCCTGGTTTCATGGCGTCCACCATGACCTGGGTGATAATGCGCGGCGCGGCACGGCCGGGAATGGCAGCGGTGGTGACGACGGCATCCGCCTGGGCCACATGTTTCGCCAGTATTTCCTGCTGTTTTGTCTTTTCCTCCGTCGTGAGTTCGCGTGCGTAACCGCCGCTGCCTTCCGCAGATACGCCGGTATCCACGAACTTCGCTCCCAGGGATTCCACCTGTTCGCGCGCCGCCGCGCGCACATCGTAGCCTTCCACCATGGCCCCGAGCCGGCGCGCGGTGGCGATGGCCTGCAGGCCCGCCACGCCCGCGCCGATCACCAGCACTTTCGCCGGACGGATGGTGCCGGCGGCGGTGGTGAGCATCGGGAAAAAACGGCCGAGCTTGTCGGCGGCCATCAACGCGGCCTTGTAACCGGCGGCGGCGGCCTGGGAAGACAGTGCATCCATCGCCTGGGCGCGGGAAATGCGCGGCACCAGCTCCATGGCAAAGCTGGTGACTTTGCCATCGCGTAACGCTTTTACCGCATCAAGATTGCGATGCGGGTTTAGCAAGCCGATGAGTATCGAACCTGCGTGCATGTGTGCGATATTGGCAGGCAACGGAGCCTGCACTTTGAATACCACGTCGGCGCTGGCGGCGCCGTCGACGGTGCTGATGAAGCGGGTGTCCGCAAAAGCCTGGTCCGGAAAGCCGGCCAACAGACCGGCACCGCTTTCCATCGACACCTCTACATTCAGAGCCCTGAGTTTGGCGGCCACCGCCGGGCAGATGGCCACCCGATGCTCGCCGGCGGCCTGTTCTTTGGGTACGAAAAGCTTGATGGCCATGTTGTTCTCGGTATCTGGCTATGAACCGCCGCGCGGTATCCGGCGCGGTCTGCAGGAGACATGGGACCACACGCAGTGTAGGCGCGGACCCCGTTTTTTGCCACCCTGACAGGGGTAAATCATGTTGGCGGAACGAGTTGGCGTTGCTTTTTAAGATGAATTCTGCAATAACATTCGCCCCTTGAGAAGCATTATGGCTGCTTTTGTGTACGACCTTTCACAAGAAGTATTGCGCACCGATGCGGCCGGCATGCCGCTCGAGTGGATCGGTTACGAGGATGCCGTCAAGCTGTATTACCTCGAACAGGTGGCCTATAGCTGCGGCACGCTTTTGTATCGCCTGCACGGCGGCATCTGCGCCAGCACCGGCCGGCAGAGCCTGGTGGATGTCAATTCCATCATCGCCACCTACGGCAACAATCACGCGCTCGCCAAGGCCCGCGAACATTACGTGCCGCCGCTCAACAACCATACCTTGTTCAAGCGCGATGCCAATCTGTGCATGTACTGCGGCCAGCGCTTTTCCGTGCGTGAATTGTCGCGTGAACATGTGACGCCGTTAAGCCGCGGAGGCACCGATACCTGGAACAACGTGGTGGCGGCCTGCAAGCGCTGCAACAATCACAAGGCCGGGCGCATGCCGGAGGAATCGGGTCTGCAGCTGCTGGCGGTGCCGTTCACGCCCAATCATGCCGAGTACATTTTTCTAAAGGGCCGCCGCATCCTGGCGGACCAGATGGAATTCCTGCTGGCGCATTTCCCGCGCACCAGCCCGCTGCACAAACGTATCTCGCAACTGCTTGCCTGAATATAAACCGCGGCGCATGCAAGTGCGTGGGCTTTGCGCGCACCCGTTTTGTTCAAACTCATAACAACCTCCCTCCCCACCCACCAGCAGGCGCTTGCATTTTTGAGCTTGTTTCCGGTTAACTACATCCATGAGCGCAAGCCGTGCCGACGTCGAGTTACTAATCCACGATGCCGGCGCCGGTGCTGAGTGTCGTTGGCAATCATTGGGCCGCGGTGTGGGCGGTTGCACTTGGCGCGTGGCGTGCGACGATATCATCTGGTTTGTGAAAACCGCAGACGATGCATTGGACATGTTCAATGCGGAGGCGGACGGCCTCAAAGCGCTGGCGGAATGCGGAGCCGTGCGGGTACCGCGGGTACTGGCAACGGGTGAACAGGGCGGCGAAGCTTTTCTGGTCATGGAAGGGTTGAGGCTGGACCGTAAAACCGGCGCGGCAGCGGCCCGCTTGGGTGAGGCGCTGGCGTACCAGCATCAACGTCTCGGCGAACGCTTTGGCTGGTACCGGAATAATTTCATTGGCGCGACACCGCAGTTCAATGCGCCGGCGGAGGATTGGGTGCAATTTTTCCGCGACCATCGTCTGGGGTTCCAGTTACGCTTGGCGGCGGAGAATGGCTATCGCGGCGATTTGCAGGAGCGGGGTGCAGAACTCATGGGAAAGTTGCCGGCCTTCTTCATCGGATACACACCCAGACCTTCATTACTGCACGGCGATCTCTGGGCCGGGAATTGGGGCGCGCTGGAAACCGGTGAGCCGGTCATTTTCGATCCGGCGGTGTATTACGGCGAGCGGGAAGCGGATTTGGCCATGACCGAACTGTTTGGAGGTTTTCCGCCGGAGTTTTACTCAGCTTATAACGCTGTCTGGCCTCTGGATGACGGCTACCCTGTGCGTCGCAACATTTACAATCTTTATCATGTGTGCAATCACCTGAATCT
>Ga0307374_10014856_pt1 | contig 10558 bp, 5 predicted proteins | sample OX3MG_FD_202532 | JGI IMG/M metagenome (GOLD analysis project Ga0307374, IMG submission 202532) | Soil microbial communities from Risofladan, Vaasa, Finland - OX-3 | ecosystem: Environmental > Terrestrial > Soil > Coastal area > Acid sulfate soil | place: Finland: Risofladan, Vaasa | collected...
CGGGTTTCAGGGACCGCCCCAGTTTCACCTGGGCTTGGTCACGCATTCCTCGCAGGCCACGTTGGTGCTCGACGCCGACCATAAATCGGGTCTTGAGGCAGTGGGCGGCAAGAAGTACCAGGAAAACGAGACGACTTTCCAGGGCGACCTGTTCATCGACGGAGTCGATAGCACCATCGACGGCACGGTGCGCAACGATGGCATACGCGTGGATTTCGACGGCCGGACGATCATCGACTGGCATGGCGACCCGCGGCAACTTACGCCCACCTGGACCCAGTTTGGAGCGCCGAAACGCACGTTCTGGATCGGCACGCATTGCAATTACCGCATCAAGAAGGTTGAGTTGGTGCCGCTGACGAGCGGCCGAAATTGACCGCCTCTTAAAGGACCGCCGAGCAAGGACGAGGAATTCACGCTCCACAGCCTTGATCCGCGACTGCCACTCGTGGTTATGCGGCACTTTGCCTCATCTCCGCCAGAACCTTCTCCAAAGCCTCCTTGGTAAGCGGCATGGCCTGGGCTTTTCGGACGGAAGCCACGGGCCCGGAGTTGGGGAACACGTAGTGCAGGTTCCAACGCTCGTTGTAGAAGTACAGGCTGGCAATGTCGTCATAGGCGGGCAACAGGTACAGATCGACCACGCCTTCGGCGCCGGGCGTAGACCGCCCGACCGGTTCGAGCAGAATGCGGCACGTGTCTTCCTGCATCAGCAGGGCCGGCACGCGGTGGTCGCCGACGAAAGAATCTTCGACTTTCTTTTCGATCCGTCGCGTTGCCCAGTTGAGTTCCTTGGCCCACGCCTCCACCTGATCGACAAGCGCATTGACCCGTTCCAGCCATTCAGCGCGCGCTTTGATCCGATCCAGCACCTCTTGCTCGATCTCAGCGCCCGCTGCTTTCGGGTCGTCTTGCGTTCCGCTCCAATCAAACGTGACCCGATTGCCTTCCTGCCGCGCGGCGACAATGAAGCGAGGCATCGGGCCACGCGCGGCCTGCGGGTCGGCTACCTTGGGAGTGAAGGTAAAAACAAGCTCCGCCCGTGCCGCGTCGGGCTGATCGACGCTGACCAGGTACGGCTGCCCGTTTGCGCGCTGCTCGCTCATATCAACTCTTCCTTTGCATCAAATACAAGAATGTGCTCCGACACGATCCGTCCAGATCGACCAATGGCCGATGGCCGGCCAAAGCCTATCGCATCCTATTCTACCCGGCGTCGTGCCAGTGCCAAACTTCGCGCCCGATTTGAACGCAGTAGGTCCGGAATTCTTCAGCAGCTCAACGCAGCCAAAACCTGCAACCCGCATTGACGCTACCGCCCCTCGATACCGGACGACCCGCCCGCAGCCTCGAATTTGCCAAGAAGAGGGCTGCCGCTGCGGATGAAGTGGCGACACGGCCCCCGCAGAGATTACAATGGCACGAGCAATCGAGGCTTTCTGATGGCGACTGTCGAAAAAACGATGCGCCGGGGCGAACGCCGGATCGCGCTGTCGGGCAATTCCTGGAAACCGCTGGATCCGCAAGTTCCGGGCCTGGGTTCGAGAGCGGTTCGTTGCTGGTTAGACCCCTGTTGAAAAAGCGCAAACGCTGATTCCGCCCATAGTCACCATTCACCAAAGGCCACTCAGGATGAACCACCCGCTCCGACGACCCGCAACGCTGCTTGCCATCGCGGTCGCATTTGCTTGGCCTCATCGAACACCGGCCGACGAACCGGCCGACCCGTTTCGGCCGCCGGCCATCGCCACGCAAGACGTGCCCGTCGTGCCGCCGGAACTGATCGACCGGCTGCGGCAATATCAGAGCCTGCGCGAGGCGGCGTTCGCCGGCTGGTCGCCCGACGGCGACGGCATGCTGGTGGCCACTCGATTTGGAAACGCCACGCAGCTTCACCGTGTCTACGTGCCGGGCGGACGCCGCGAGCAGATCACGTTTTTCGACGAGCCCGTTGCCGGCCGCTTCGTGCCCAGCAGCCGCGACGGAGCCGTACTGGCCACCCTGAGCCGCGGCGGCAGCGAGAACAATCAGGTTTATCTGGTCGACCGCGTCGCGTGCAGCACCACGCTGCTGACCGACGGCAAATCGCGAAATCTGCTCGGCCCCGTGCGCCACAACGGCGAGCAACTGATCGTCCTCAGCACCCGCCGCAACGGACGCGACACCGATCTCTATCTGGCCGACGTACGGCAACCGCACTCCGAATCTTTGTTGATGCAGACCGACGGCGAATACTGGACCGCGGCCGATTGGTCGCTCGACGGCAAGAAGCTGCTGCTCTCGCACTATGTGTCGATCAACGAAGGGCACCCGGCGCTATTCGAGATTGCCGGCAAGCAGCGCACGCCGCTGCCTTTGCCCGGCGACGGTCCGGCCGCCGTCCGCGACATGGCCTTTCGTCCCGACGGCAAGGCGGCGTACATCACCACCGACGCCCGTGGTGAATTCCTGGAGCTGGGGCGGCTCGATTTGAAGAGCCTCAAGTACGAGTGGCCCGTCGGCGATTTGCACTGGGATGTGAGCGACGTGGAGGTCGATCCGCACAGCGGCCGCGTGGCGATTGCGGTCAACGCCGACGGCGCCAGCAAGCTCTATCTGCTCGACGGCGACGACCTGCGGCCTCTTGAAACTCCGCTGGGCATCGCCTCGAACATCGAGTTTTCGCCCGACGGCAAGGAGTTGGGCCTGACGCTGGCCCGGCCCGACGTCCCGGCCGACGCTTATTCGCTACGGCTGGCCGACGGCGAGCTGACGCGCTGGACCTTCAGCGAGACGGGCGGCCTCGATCCCGCCGGTTTCGTCCGGCCCTTGCAGATCCAGGTGACGTCGTTCGACGGCCGGCAGGTTCCCGCTTATTACTTTCGGCCGGCGAGTGCCTCGCGCGAGCGCCCGGCGGCCGTGCTGATCAGCATTCACGGCGGGCCGGAATCGCAGTATCGGCCGTTCTTTTCGGGCCTGAGCCAGTTTCTGGTCAAGGAGTTGGGCCTGGCCGTGATTGCTCCCAACGTGCGCGGCTCGGCCGGTTATGGCAAGACCTATCTCAAGCTCGACAACGCCGAGCGGCGCGAAGACAGCGTCAAAGACATCGGCGCCGTGCTCGATTGGGTCGCCGAGCAGCCGGAACTCGATGCCTCGCGCGTGGCGGTCATCGGCGGTTCTTACGGCGGCTTCATGGTGCTCTCGTCGCTGGTGCATTACCCCGACCGCATCAAGGCGGGCATCGACATCGTGGGCATCGCCAACTTCATCACTTTCCTGGAGCGCACCAGCCCCTATCGGCAAGACCTGCGGCGGGCCGAATATGGCGACGAGCGGAAGCCCGAAATGCGGGCCGTGTTCGAACGCATCAATCCGACCGCCGGCGCAGGCAAGATCCGGTCGGCGTTGTTAGTGGCGCACGGCCGCAACGACCCGCGGGTGCCGTTTTCGGAAGCGGAGCAGATCGCCGAGAAGGCGCGCGCCGCGGGCCGGCCTGTGTGGACCGTGTACGCCGACAACGAAGGCCACGGTTTCGCCAAGAAAGACAACCGCGATTATTTGACGGTCGTGCAGGTGTTGTTCTTGAAGGAGTTTTTGGAGTTGGAATAGAAAAGTAAGGTGGGGACCAGCGCACTTGCGAGCGCCGGCCCACCGTAATCAACGTCGCTATCGGCGGTCCGGCGCTCGCAAGCTCGCTGGTCCCACCCTACGCCTAATCCCAAATCGTGATTCGCCTATACACCACTCACGACCTCGGCGGCCAACTTTCCCGGCGCGAATGGCTGCGCATCGGCGGGCTGGCGGGGCTCGGCTCGTTGCGATTGCTCGCGCCCGTCCGGGCCAGCGAACACCTCCGCGCCGGTTTCGGCAAGGCCCGTTCGGTAATCTTGATCTACGCCAGCGGCGGTCAAAGCCAGCTCGAAATGTGGGACCCCAAACCCGATGCTCCGGAAACGGTGCGCGGCGAGTTCAAGGCCATCGCCACCTCGGTGGCCGGCACGTTCGTCGGCGAGCACACGCCGCGGCTGGCCCGCCTGGCCGACCGTTACACGATCGTGCGCAGCGTCTCGCACGACGACCTGGACCACGGCTCGGCCGGTTATCTGGCACTCACCGGCCGGCCGCACCCGCAAAAGTCGTCGAACCCGCGGCCTCGGCCGATCGACGAGCCGACCTACGGCGCGGTGCTCAAGCGCGTGCGGCCCGTCCGCGCGTTCCCCTACGAAGCCGTTCACCTGAACGGCCCGGCGCTCGTGCCTTTCGAAATCGGGCCAGGACAGGACGGCGGCTATTTGGGCCGGCACTACGAGCCGCTGGTGCTGGGCGACGTTACCGCGGGCACGGAGCCGGTTCCGGACCTGGCGCCTCACATCGACCTGCCCGCCGAGCGGCTGGCGGCCCGCCGGGGTCTGCGCGGCGCCGTCGAACGGGCCTACGATCACGTCGCGGCGAGAGCGGGCGACGGCAGCTCGTCGGACATGGACCAGCTTTATCGTCAGGCGTTCGAGGTGTTGGCCTCGCCTCGCTGTCGAGAGGCGTTCGACCTGGCAGCCGAGCCGGAGTCGTTGCGAAATCGCTACGGCCGCAATCGCTCCGGCCAGGCTTGCCTGCTTGCACGCCGGCTGGTCGAGGCGGGCGTGCCGCTGATCACTGTGATCTGGAGCCACAGCAACCGCGGCCAGGACAAAGAGCCGGCGATCACCGACGCCTATGGCTGGGACACGCACAACGACATCTTCGAGGCATTGCGCGTTCATTTGCTGCCGCGGTTCGATCAGGGCTTTTCGGCGCTGTTGGAGGATCTCGACGCTCGCGGCCTGTTGGACGAGACGCTGGTGATCTGCACGGGCGAGTTCGGCCGCGCGCCGCGGGTGGCGTTGGAGCCGAGCTTTGCCGGCCGCACGCCGGGGCGAAAACATTGGGCCAGCGTTTACTCCGCGGTGCTGGCAGGCGCGGGCGTGGCGCGGGGCGCGGTCTACGGCAGCTCCGATCGCTTTGCGGCGCAGCCCGTCTCGTCGCGCGTCGCGCCCTGGGACATCGCGGCCACGATGTTCTGGGCGTTGGGCATCGATCCGGCGACCGAATACCACGATCTCGAAGGCCGCCCGCGAGTCGTCTCGATCGGCCAGCCGATCACAGGGTTGTTTGGGTAACCGTACTTCGGCGGGCTGACGGGCGTGCCGTCGTTGGCTTCGGCGGCTACAATGCAATAGGACATTGTGCCAATAGGGATCCGATATCCATGAATCCGACTCAGGTCGTAGTAGAGGGAACGCTGAACCCGGACGGCTCGCTTGTTCTGGACAGCAAGCTGACGTTGCCGCCGGGGCGCGTGCAGTTGATCGTGCAACCGCTTCCCGAATTGCCAAAGGACGATCCGTTCTGGCAACGCATGCAGGCAATTTGGGACGGTCAGAAGGCCCGCGGGCATGTGCCGCGCACCAAAGAAGAAATTGATGCCGAGATCAACGCCTTGCGAGACGAGGCCGAAGAGGAGATGAGGCAGGTCGAACGGCTTCAGGAGGAGTGCCGCTTGGCTCGACAGGCCTCGGAGAAGCAAGGTGGCGAGCGGGCGTGAGCGTCTTTCTCGACACGAATGCGGTCGTCTACTTCGTGGAACAGCCGCCTCATTGGGGACCGAAGGTAACGGCGCGGATTATTTCTTTCCGTGCCGCCGGAGAGCAATTGGCGGTGAGCGATCTCGTTCGCATGGAGTGCATCGTACGGCCACTCAAAGTAAACGATTCAAAACGGTTCGCCGATCTTGCCAGTTTTTTCGCCGCTCCAGACGTCACGGTGTTGCCGATCACGCCAGCCGTTTGCGATCGCGCCGCGCGCATTCGGGCGACGCACGGATTCAAACCGCTTGACTCGCTTCATCTGGCGGCCGCAGTCGAACACGGCTGCACGCGGTTTCTAACGAATGACGCGCCGTTGCAAAAGTTCCCCGATATCATCGTGGAACTTATTTGATGCTGCCTGCGGCCAAATTGTGAACAATGGCCAAGTATTGAACAGCGATGGCTCCTTGCCCAGTGCCCCGTGGGACGGGTGATTGGTGGCTGATTGCCGCGGATTGTCGTCGTCAAGTGCCTAAACTACCGGTGGAGAACGCCATTCCAGCATCCAAATACTCGCCGTTCTCGGTCTTGCGATGCTGGTTAGTGCGTGGCGGCATGCGAATTGCTGCGCGTGCGACAGCAGTCTACTTCGCACCAGGGGGATACTATGCCTTCGCACGCCCTTGCTTTCAGAATCGTCGCCGCGTTTCTGCTCGTCGCCTTGCAGCAAATCCCCGTTGAAGCGGCTGGCCAAGCAAGCCTCGACACGTTTGTAACGCCCGCCGGCGAGGGTTACTTCGCCCTTAAGCTCGTGCCCGGAGTCGCCCAGCCGACGCGGCGGCCGCACGACGTGGTGCTGCTCTTCGATACCTCGGCCAGCCAGGTGGGCGCCTATCGCGCGAAGGCGTTGGCGGCGCTCGAGAGCCTGCTCGCGGGGCTCGACCCCCAAGACCGCGTGCAGTTGATCGCCGTCGATGTGGTCGCCGTGCCGCTGACCACCGCGTTTGTCGCCCCGACGGGAAGCGATATCGAGTCGGCCTTGTCGGACCTGCGGCGACGCGTCCCGCTGGGCAGCACCGACATGCCCGCCGCGCTCGAAGCGGCTCTGGCAGCCTACCGAAAGACCGACGCCGCCGACCACGAGCGGGCGACGATCTACCTGGGCGACGGACTGAGCCCGACCGACCTGATCGCGCCCGAGGCGATGCGGATCTGGGCCGACCGATTCACCGCGGCGCGCGTCCCCGTGACGAGTCTGGCCATCGGCCCGCGCTACGACTTGCTGCTGCTGGGCGCGCTGGCGAAAACGACGGGCGGAGCGCTGGCGATCGACGACGACGAACGAATCAGCGGGCGCGAATTGGGGCGCCAACTCGCCGACATGGCGGACAGCGCGGTGATTTGGCCCGAGCGGCTGCAATTGCCCAAGACCTACCGGGCCGTCTACTATCGCGGCTCGCCCCCGATGCGTTTTGATCGCGACACCGTGATCCTGGGGACGTTTACGCCGAGCAAGGAACCGCCCTCGGCATTACCCGTCGAGATCAGCGGCGATCTGGCGGGCCAGCCCGTCAAGCTCGACTTCGATGCGACGCCAGCCAAGCCCAACGACGATCATGCGTACCTGCAAGAACTGGTGCAGTTTGCGCGGGTCGACGGCGGCGTGAGTTTGCCGACCATCGGCAGCCTGGCCCTGGACACCATGCGCCGGCTGCTGAACGAGCGCACCCGCCAGCTTGTGAAACTGGGGCAGCAGGCGGTGGTGACCGGCGATCTCGACAACGCACAGCGGCTGGCCGATGCCGCCGCTCGACTCAATCCGGCCGATGCGGGCGCCTTGACCATCCGGCGGGCAGTGGCGCGCGTGGCCTCGACGGCGGCCCAGGCCACGCGGAAAGACTCCCAACCGCCGCCGCAAACCAAGGGCGACAACGACCCGCCCGGCCGCGAGGCCGCCGACAGCGACCTGCTCAACGAAGTCGAGCGGCAGCAGCGCGTGGTCGAAGGGTTCTTGCGGGCCGAAGTCCGCAACGTGTTGAGTCGCGCCCGCGCCCAGATCGCGAGCGATCCCCAAGGCGCCAGCGATATGCTCAAGCTCGTGATGGAGAAGGTCCGGCAGACGCCGGAGCTTTCGCCCGACGTCCGCGCCCAGCTCGTGGATCAACTCGAAGCCGCCCTCCGCACGGCCAGCCGGCAATCGACGCTCAAGGAGCAGATCGATTTGCAACGCGAGCAGGTCGCGGCCGAAGGGGAGGCGCGCGAGCGGATCAACCGCGAGCTGTTCTTGCAGGAGCAGAAGGTCGACCAACTCATGTCCCGCTTCAATGCCTTGATGGACGAAGGACGTTATCGCGACGCCGAAGCCCTCGCGGACATTGCCGAAGAAATGCTGCCGGGCCGGGCGGGTCTGCGCGGCGCCGAGCTGACGGCCCGCATGCTGGGATATAACGCCGATATGACCGCCGTGCTCGACATGCGGCGGAAGGGGTTCGTCGACGCGACCTTTCAGATCGAGCTGTCGCACGTGCCGACGGCCGACGAGCCGCCGATCATTTATCCCGACCCGGAGGTCTGGCAGTTGCTCACCGAACGGCGGAAGAAGTACAAGGCCGTCGACGTCAAGGAGAACAAGCCCAGCGAGCAGAAGATTTATGCCGCGCTCGACGAGCCGACGGAGATCGACTTTGCCGAGCAGCCGCTGAGCGACGTGGTCGAGTACCTCAAGCAGCGGCACGGCATCGAAATCCAACTCGACGACAAGGCCCTGGCCGACGCGGGCGCCGCCACCGACACGCCCATCACCCGCACCATCAAGGGCATTAGCCTCCGCTCGGCACTCAAGCTGCTGCTGAGCGACCTGGATTTGACCTACGTGATCCGCAACGAAGTGCTGATGATCACCAGCAAGACCGAGGCCGAGAACATGCTGGTGACCAAGGTCTATCCCGTGGGCGACCTGGTCGTGCCGATCCAGAACCCCATCATGGGCCGCGGGCGGTTTTAGGCAGCCGATGATTGACAGCCGTGCATCGACAGCGTTACCATGAGGCCCGACTCATTCTTGGTAAAGCATCAGGCACCGGACACCCGCGTAGCGGGTCGATGGGCCGCGTCAGCACCGTAGCCATCGCGCTCCGCGTGATGTTAGCGCAAAAGAAGCGTCATGGATGGTCTCTTCATGGCAAAGCGTCAACCCAAGCGGCCGAAGACCGGCGCGCGCGCGACCAACCTTTTCTCGCGGCTGGTGCATCGCAAACGGCGCCCGCTCTTCTTGCAACGCTACCTGGCCGAAGAAGCCGATAAGCCTCGTTTCAGAGACGCCAGCCAAGGACACGCTTTCCAAATCATCGTCAAATGGGCCGAACTTCAAGCCCAAGGCCACCTGTTTCGCAAGGAAACGGCCCTCGACGCCGACTTTCTGATCGACGTTTTTGGCAAAGCGCTTGGCTACCGTCAGGCCACAGATAGCCCCGATAAATATGAGCTGGAGCGGAACTTCACGGTGCCGGGCGTCGGAACTGCCGATGGCGCGCTAGGCAACTTCTCGTCCGGCGCGCCGCTCAGTCCGCTGGTGGTGATCGAGCTGAAATCGGCCGATGTCGATCTCGACCGCGATCGCTTCAACGGCCGCACGCCCGTGCAACAGTGCTGGGACTACCTGAATGCGTTTCCCCAGTGCCCGTGGGGCATTGTCAGCAACTTCGTCACCTTTCGCCTATACCACCGCGACAAGACGCCGCAGGCCTGGGAAGAGTTTACGCTCGCCGAACTGCGCGATCCGAAACGCTTCGCCCAGTTCTATTACCTGTTCGAGGTCGGCGGGTTGGTCCACAGCGTGCTCGGCGAACCGCCCCGCGCCGTGCGGTTGCTGGAACGAAGTGCTCAGCGGCAGCGAACGGTGAGCGATATTCTGTACGAAGACTATCGCACCAACCGCTTCCACCTGGTCGAGCATCTCGTCCAGAAGCGCGGCAAAACTTTGGAAACGGCCATTCACGTGGCCCAAAAGATTCTGGACCGCATCGTCTTTGTCGCGTTTTGCGAAGACCGCGGCCTGTTGCCGGCCAAGTGCATCGACACCGCTTTCCGCAACGTGCCGCCCTTCAGCAAGGTGACCAACCCGCGGTGGCGCAATTTTCTCGATCTCTTCCAGGCGATTGACACCGGCCACGCCTCGCTGGAGCTCGACCGCGGCTACAACGGCGGCCTCTTCCGCCGTGACCCGGAGGTCGACGATCTCGAACTCGACGACGAATGGACCCGCTTCTTCCACAACGTCGGCGGCTACGACTTTCGCGATGAAGTGACCGTCGATGTGTTGGGCCACATTTTCGAAAGGTCGGTCGGCGAGCTGGAAGCGCTGCGTCGCGGCGGGCTGTATGGCCAGGAAGCTCCTGAAGGCGGCGGCGAACCGGCCATGCCCAAGTCGGCCGAACGCAAACGCTCCGGCATCTACTATACGCCGCCGGAGTTTACGGGTTTTCTGGTGCGCGAGACGGTACACGCCGTCATCGACCGCCGGCTGGCCGCCTTGCGCATCGCCCACGGTCTGCCGCCGGCCAAGGACGACGACCTTTCGGCGGAAAGCCTGCCGCGCGAGACTGACGAACGCTCGCCGGCCCTGGCCGCCTACTGGCGCGAAGCGCTGGCCGCCGTGCGGCAGCTCAAAATCTGCGATCCGGCCTGCGGCAGCGGCGCCTTTTTGATTCAGGCCTACGACGCGTTGGAAGTGCGCTATACCTACATCCTCGACCAGCTCCTGCATCACGACGGCGACGACGCCGAAGAGCTCGCCGCGCAAATCCCCGAAATGATCCTGGCCGATAACCTCTACGGCGTCGACCTTAGCGAGCAGGCGGTCGAAATCACGCAACTTGCTCTCTGGATCCGCTCGGCCCGCCGCGGACGCACGCTGGCCGACCTCTCGCAAAACATCGTCTGCCACAACAGCCTGGTGACCGACCCGGACGTCGACCCGCGGTCCATCGACTGGCACGGCGCGTTTCCAGACGTCTTCA
>Ga0307374_10014857_pt1 | contig 10558 bp, 10 predicted proteins | sample OX3MG_FD_202532 | JGI IMG/M metagenome (GOLD analysis project Ga0307374, IMG submission 202532) | Soil microbial communities from Risofladan, Vaasa, Finland - OX-3 | ecosystem: Environmental > Terrestrial > Soil > Coastal area > Acid sulfate soil | place: Finland: Risofladan, Vaasa | collected...
TTCCAGAAGCTGTACGACATCCCCGCGGATATCGGCGAGCACAGCTCGGCCGGCGAGACCGACCCGCAGGTGGCCCGGGCCACGTTCAAAGGAGTCATCGGCCGTGACCCCAGCGCGGACGAGCTCGGCAAGCTCTACGCCGCCTACCTGCTGCACCTGGCCGACGACATCTGGAAATCCGAGGGCTACCGCGTGCTCGCCGGCGCGGAGGAGACCCTGGTGCACCTGGGGCAGGCCGGGGTCATGCTCGGACTGGTGTCTGGTGCCATGGAAGGCGCAGCACGGACCAAGCTCGCTCCCGCCAACCTCAACCGATTCTTCATCTTCGGTGCCTACGGCTCGGACTCGCCCGACCGGGCCGAGCTGACCCGCCTGGCCATCGAAAAGGCCACCCGCTTACACGAGAAGCTCACACCGGCCCATGTGTACGTCGTAGGCGACACCCCCCACGACATGGAGGCGACCAAGGCGGCAGGGGCCGTGCCGGTGGGAGTAGCTAGCGGCCACTACTCCGCCAACGAGCTGAGAGCGGCCGGCGCCGCCCACGTGCTGGTGTCCCTCGAAGAGCCGTTCCCCGGCTTATCCGGGAGCTGACCGGGGCGGGCATGAACGTGAACGATCCCAAGGAGGTTCGCGATGGCGAAGAAGGAGGTAAGGGTACGCCGGGTCTACGACACGCCGGCGCCCGCAGATGGGGCCCGGGTGCTGGTCGACCGGATCTGGCCGCGGGGGTTGACCAAGGACAAGGCCCATCTCGACGAGTGGTGCAAGGAGGTGGCACCTTCGACCGAGCTGCGAAAGTGGTATAGCCACGACCCCTCGCGGTTCGAGGAGTTCACCCGCCGCTACCACGCCGAGCTGAAACAACGCGCGCGATCCGACACTCTGGCCCACCTGCGACAGCTGGCGAAGGACCGGACGCTGACCTTGCTTACCGCCACCAAGCAGCCCGACATCAGCGAGGCCGAGGTACTCGCCCGGATGCTCCGTGAGTGACCATGCGCTCGGCCTTCCAACCCGGATAGAGGCGTGCCTGTTCGACCTCGATGGTGTCCTCACCCAGACGGCGAAGGTCCATGCGGCCGCGTGGAAGGAGATGTTCGACGCCTTCCTCGAGGCCCGGGCCGAGAAGACCCGCGAAGCCTTCTTGGCTTTCGACCCCGTCGGCGACTACGACGCCTACGTGGACGGCAAGCCCCGCGCCGACGGCACCCGCTCGTTCCTCGCCTCCCGAGGCATCGAACTGCCCGAGGGAAGCCCCGGCGACCCGCCCGGCGCCGAGACGATACTTGGCCTGGGCAACGCCAAGAACGAGATCGTCCTTCGCCGGCTCCGCAGCGACGGCGTCGAAGCGTATGAGGGGTCGATTCGCTACGTCAGGGCCGTCCGGGGCGCCGGGCTGCGCCCGGCGGTGGTCTCGTCCAGCACCAACTGTGCCGACGTGCTAGTGGCCGCCGGCATCGACGACCTCTTCGACGCGCGTATCGACGGCGTGACCGCGGAGCGCGACCACTTGGCCGGCAAGCCCGCCCCCGACCTGTTCCTCGCGGGAGCCCGGGCCCTCGGGGTCGACCCGGGCGACGCCGCGGTCTTCGAGGATGCCCTGGCCGGAGTGGCAGCGGGCCGGGCAGGGCGGTTCGGCTTCGTGGTCGGCGTCGACCGGGCTGGCCAGGCGGCTGAGCTAAGAGCCCACGGTGCGGACGTCGTCGTGCGCGACCTGGCCGAACTGATGGAGTCCTCATGATCAGCCACCCCGCCTTCAGGGTCGAGCCGTGGTGCCTGCGGGCGACCGAGCTCGACCTGTCGGTCCTCGCACAGGGCGAGTCGGTGTTCGCCCTGGCCAACGGGCACATCGGCTGGCGCGGCAACCTGGACGAGGGAGAGCCGCACGGCCTGCCCGGCTCCTACCTCAACGGCGTCTACGAGCTGCGCCCCCTGCCGTACGGGGAACCCGGCTACGGGAACCCGGAGTCCGACCAGACCGCCATCAATGTGACCAACGGCAAGCTCATCCGCCTGCTGGTCGACGACGAGCCTTTCGACGTCCGCTACGGCGAGCTTCGCTCCCATGAACGCTGCCTCGACTTCCGGGCCGGCGTGCTGGAGCGCGCCGCGGAGTGGGCGTCGCCGGCCGGTTCCGCGGTGCGGGTCCGCTCGACCCGGCTTGTGTCGTTCGTGCAACGGTCGGTCGCGGCCATCTGCTACGAGGTCGAGGCCCTCGACGGGCCGCTGCGGGTGGTCGTGCAGTCCGAGCTGGTGGCCAACGAGCAGCTCCCCTCGCCTGACGGCGACCCTCGGGTGGCGGCCGCGCTCGAGGCGCCCCTGGTGGAACAAGAGCACGCCGCCAAAGCCGCCCGGGCGGGGCTCGTGCACTCCACGCGGCGAAGCGGTCTGTGCGTCGCGGCGGTGATGGATCACGTCGTCGACGGGCCGGCGGGAACCCACGTGAGCTCCGAAAGCTTCCCCCACCTCGGCCGTACGACCATCACCGCCGAGATCGCACCGGGACAGCCGCTGCGCCTGGTCAAGTTCGTCGCCTACGGCTGGTCCGCGTCCCGGTCGATACCGGCTGTGCGCGACCAGGCCGACGCTGCGCTCGCCGGGGCGGTCCAGAGCGGCTGGGAAGGCCTGCTCGCCGATCAGCGGGCCTACCTCGACGCCTTCTGGGAGCGCGCTGACGTCGAGCTCGACGGCGACGCCGGGATACAGCAGGCGGTGCGGTTCTCGCTGTTCCACGTGCTGCAGGCCGGCGCCCGGGCCGAGGGCAGAGCGATCGCCGCCAAAGGCCTGACCGGCACCGGCTACGACGGGCACTGCTTCTGGGACACCGAAGCCTTCGTGCTGCCGATGCTCACCCACATCGCCCCCGAGACCGTCGCCCACGCCTTGCGCTGGCGCCACTCCACCCTGGCTTTGGCCACCGAGCGCGCCAGGCAGCTCGGGCTAGCGGGCGCGGCCTTCCCGTGGCGGACCATCCAGGGCGAAGAGTGCTCCAGTTACTGGCCGGCCAGCACGGCCGCGTTCCACGTCAACGCCGACATCGCCGACGCCGTCATCCGATACCTCGACACCACCGACGACAAGGCCTTCGAGCGTTCCGTGGGCCTCGAGCTGCTAACTGAGACGGCACGGCTGTGGTGCTCCCTTGGGCATCGCGACGCCCTAGGCCGGTTCCGGATCGACGGCGTCACCGGACCCGACGAGTACAGCGCCATCGCCGACAACAACGTCTACACCAACCTCATGGCCCAGCAGAACCTGCGCGCCGCCGCCGAGATCGCCGGCCGCCACCGCGACCGGGCAACCGAGCTCGGCATCGACGAGGCAGAAACGACCGGATGGCGTGAGGCGGCCGAGGCCATGTACATCCCCTACGACGAGAGACTCGGGGTCCACCCCCAGGCCGAGGGGTTCACCAACCACCAGCTCTGGGACTTCGCCGCCACCACGGCTGAGCAGTACCCGCTCCTGTTGCACTTCGCCTACTTCGACCTGTACCGCAAGCAGGTGGTCAAGCAAGCGGATCTGGTCCTGGCCATGCACCGCCGCGACGACGCGTTCACCGCCGAGCAGAAAGCCCGCAACTTCGCGTACTACGAAGCCGTCACTGTCCGGGACTCCTCGCTTTCTGCATGCACCCAGGCGGTGATCGCCGCCGAGGTCGGCCACGTCCAACTGGCCTATGACTACCTGGCTGAGGCGGCCCTCATGGACCTCGAGAACTTGGAGCACAACACCCGCGATGGCCTGCACATAGCCTCACTCGCCGGCAGCTGGACCGCCCTGGTGGCCGGTCTGGCCGGCATGCGCGATCGGGGCGGCACCTTGAGCTTCGCTCCCCGGCTCCCTGAGCAACTGTCCAGGCTTGCATTCAGGATCTCCCTGCGCCGGCGACGCCTGGCCGTAGACATACGGGCCGCGGCCGCCACGTACACCCTGCTCGACGGGGAGCCGATGACCGTCGCCCACCACGGCCAGCCGCTTGCCGTCTCGCTCAACAATCCCGTCGTGTGCCAGATCCCTGATGCGGCTGTGGCGTCGCCGGCGCCTACACAACCACCGGGGCGTCGCCCCGCCCGGCGACACCCAACTGAGGGTAGCGAAGGAGCAAAAGGATGCGAACGATCATCGAACTGACCGGCACAAATCCCCATCAACTAGCGCCCGGGGGATATCCGGCGCCGGCCTGAGGGGCTACTTTCGAGCCAGCGATGCGGCGTTTGGCAGCGATCGTCGCTCTCCTCGGCGGGTTCGTGTCGGTGGTAGAGGCGTGCGGAGGCAGCGCATCGCGCCCGGTGTCGGTGCACAAGGCCGTGTCCGCGCCACCGGCCGCCACCCAGTCGGCAGGACCGACTAGCGCGGCGCGCCACACCTTCATAGAGGAGCGGGTCGGGCAGGGAAGGCAGGCCTGGGTCGCGGTGCCGGTGGCGACGCTGTGGAACCAGCCGGGCTTCACTCGGCCCGTGGACCGATTGGTCGTCCAGGCGCAACCCGCGGTCGCCGATTGGCTTTCCTCGATGGACACCTCGAGCAAGCTCGAACTCGACTACACGATGGCGACCCAGGCGCTCCTCGATGAACCCCTCACGGTCGTCGAGATCTCCGGTGACTGGGCGGACGTACTGGTCCAGGATCAGACCGGCAGTGTGTATACCGACGGCGTGGAAGGTTGGATGCCGCTGTCGCAGATCACGTTCGACGCGCCGCCCGCTACCGGTGCGTACGCGACCGTGTCCCAGCCTATAGCCGGCGCCGGCGATCCGTCCCTCTCGTACGGGACGCGGCTGCCGATTCTCTCGTCCACCCCCGGCGGTTACGTCGTATGGACTCCTTACGGCAAGCGCTTCCTGCCGGGTAACGAAGCGAGGCCTGCACCGCCGCCGATAACACCGCAAGCGGTTCTCGGGGAAGCCGAGAAGTTCCTCGGTCTCCCCTACCTGTGGGCGGGCACGTCGGGTTACGGGTTCGACTGCTCAGGCCTCACTTATGCCATCTACCGCCAGTTCGGCATTACCCTCGCCCGCGACGCCGGCGACCAGGCGTCCGAAGGTCGCCCCGTCGCGAGAGACCAGCTCCGGCCCGGAGACCTGATGTTCTTCGCTTCCGGAGGCCAGATCCATCACGTCGGCATTTACGCGGGCAACGGCCTCATGCTGCACGCTCCGCAGACCGGCAGCGTGGTGCAGGAGATCAAGATCTGGTCCTCGCCTTTGGCGAGCCAGTACGAGGGCGCTCGGCGCTACTTCGGGTAGACGAGCACGCCGCGGATGTTGCGGCCTGCCCGCATGTCCGCGTAGCCCTCGTTGATGCCGTCGAGCGGGTAGGTGCGCGTCACCATCCCGTCCAGATCGATCTGACCTTGCTTGTAGAGGTCCACGAGACGGGGAATGTCGGCCCGGGGGTTCGCGGAACCGTAAAGACAGCCGACGATCTCCTTCTCCATGAACATCAGGTCGACCATGCTCAGCTTCACGTCGGTCTCGAAGGCGTTGTGCACGTTGGTCATGACCGCGCGTCCCCGCTTGGCGACCAGCGCCATCATCGGCGCGACCAGTTCGCCCTTGCCGACTCCCATCGTCGCGATCACCTTGTGGCACATGCGGCCCCAGGTCTCTTCCTGGATCAGCGGGAAGGCCTCGGTGATGGAAGCGGCTGTGTGAGTCGCTCCGAATCGCATCGCCGACTCACGCTTCAACGGCTCGGGGTCGATCGCGAAGATCCGCTTGGCTCCGGCCAGGCTGGCTCCCTGCACGGCGGCTGACCCGAGGCCTCCGACCCCGACGACGGCCACGTCCTCACCCGGCCGCACGTCGGCCCGGTACACCGCCGATCCCCATCCGGTTGTGAAGCCGCACCCGAGCAGGCACGCGAGGTCGAGCGGGATGTAGGGGTCAATCTTGATGAAGGAAGCCTCGTTGGCGACGGTCCAGTGTGCGAAGGTGCCGACCATGCACATGGCCCGGAGGTCCTGACCGCCGGCGCGATGCCGTGAGGTGCCGTCGGTGATCTGCAAGCCGTCCGGGAGGAGCGCTCCCAGGTCGCAGAGGTTCTGGTGGCCGCTGCTGCACGACGGGCAACGACCGCACGCCGGGAGGAAGCTGGTCACCACGTGATCGCCGGGCGAAAGTGCGGTCACGCCGGGGCCGACAGCCTCCACGACGCCGGCGCCCTCATGGCCGCCGACCATCGGCAAGGGCATCGGAGAGTCACCGGTGACGACGTGCTCGTCCGAGTGGCACATGCCCGACGCGGCGAGCCGGACCAGCACCTCGCCTTCCTTGGGGCCGTCCAGGTCGATCCGCTCGATCTTCCACTCCGTGCCGATCTCCCACAACACCGCGGCATCGGTCTGCATCCGGTCCCTCCCCGTCACCGGCCCGTGCAATCACCGGGCCGCCCGAAGATGCTACGCCCTGCGATCCTCCCGCGGACCATCCGCATTCGCCGTAGGCGCTTAGTCGGAGATCGTTGGAGTGACCATTACGACCAGGGATAGTCGCTTGGCGATCTGCATGACTACCCAAAACCGGAAGGCTGAATCGTCAGCGGTTGAGCGTGCCCATGTCGACGGGCACCTGCACACCGGTGATGTATTTGCTCTCGTCGGATGCGAGGAACGCGACGGCGTTGGATACAGCCTCGGGTTCCATCATGAAGTACGGCAGGCTGGTCATGAACACCGGACCGAGCGTGTCGGAGAATCGGTTGATGAGATCGGGCAGCGTGGGGCCGTCGTTCATCTTGGTGTTCACCGCGGCCGGGTGGACGGAGTTGACGCGTATGCGGTGGGCGCCGAGCTCGTTGGCGAGGGCACGGGACAGTCCAACCGCTCCGTGCTTGGCCGCGACATAGTGACCGACGAACGGCGTCCCGCTCAGACCAGCGACGGAGCTCACAATGATGATCGACCCGCCGCTCCCCTGCTCGATCATCGCCGGGACCGTCGCCTTGATCGTGTGCCAGACCCCCGTCAGGTTGGTGTCGATCATGTCCTGCCACTGCTCCTCGGAAAGCTCCCATAGCAGGCCCGCTGTCAGGATCCCGGCGTTGGCGACGACGACATCGATCCGGCCGAACGCCTCGAGGGTCGCGGCGACGGCCTTCTGCAGGTCGGCGAGGATCCGAACGTCACCCCGAAGGCCGATCATCGACTGACCCTGTGCTTCGACCAGCCGTACGGTCTCGGCGAGATCGTCGGGTGTCGCGGGCTCGTACTCCACCTGCAGCGGCGCGCAGATGTCGACCCCAGCGATCCGTGCGCCCTCGGCCGCCAAACGGACCGCGTGCGAGCGGCCCTGCCCCCTGGCGGCTCCCGTGATCAAGGCCACCTTCCCGTCAAGCCGTCCCATCGGGCGAAAGTTACCAGACAGATCCTTGACCGAAGTCAACGACCCGCTACCGTGGGTCCCGTGCCGACCGGCCCGCTGGACTCGAAGGATCTCCTGGACCCCAAGGACGGTGTCACGGCCGCGATCCAGGCCCTGTTCCGGCTGGAGGGCAGCCGGCGGATCCACCAGCAACTCGCTTCGGCCGCAGGGGTGTCGATATCGCAGCAGGGCTTGCGGCTGCTCGGCAGGATCGTCGAGGAAGGTCCCACGTCGCCGGGTCAGCTGGCGTCGATGCTGGATCTCGACCCGGCTGTGGTGACCAGGTTGCTGAGGCAGCTGGAGGAATCCGGGTGGGTGTCGCGCAACCGGAGCAGCGAAGACGGGCGGGTGACCGTCGTCGAAGTCACCGGTCCGGGCGCAGAGACCTTCGACAGGATGCGCGAGGTGATCTGGCGCCACATGCGCCGCGCTCTGTCGGAATGGCCGGTCGAGGATGTTGAAAGGCTGTCGTCTTTGCTGGGACGGCTGGTCGAGGACGTGCAGCAGCGGCCGTACCCGAGCCTGACCGAGCCGGTCAGCTCCCCTTGAGCGCGCCGATCGGGAATGTCTTCTCGAAGGTGTCCTCGATGTAGCCGGGACCCTCGAGGGTCGGGAGGAACCAGCCGGTCGGGCACATGGTGAGCACCTCCACAAACGTGAATCCCTCACCTGCGGCCGAGAGCTCGAACGCCCGCTTGATGTAGCGCTTCGTCTTCGCGATCGAGCCGGCGTTGTTGACGGCACCGCGCGCGACGTAGACAGCTCCGGGCAGGGCGGCGACGAGCTCGGCGACGGGCACGGGGTAACCGTGGTCGCCGGGATCTCGTCCGTCGAGACTCGTCTTGGTGCGCTGGCCGAGGACCGACGCGGCGGTCATCTGGCCGCCGGTGTCTCCGAAGACGCCGTTGTTGAGCATGATCGTTGTGATCCGTTCGCCGCGTGCCGCGGCGTGGAGGACCTCGGCGAGGCCTTCGCTCGCGACGTCGCCGTCTCCTTGGATGGTGAAGACCGCAGCGCCGGGCCGGACTCTCTTGATGCCGGTGGCGACCGCCGGCGCCCGGCCGTGGAGGCACTGCAGGAAGTCGATGTCTGCCAGGGAGACGATGTTGGTGTAGCAGCCGTGGCCGACGACCCCGATCGCGCGGCGCTGAAGGTCCAGGTCGGATATCGCCTCGAGCATCAGCCGCCACGCGACGGGGTGACCGCAACCGGGGCAGAGATGGTGCTCGCCGGATATCTGCAAGGGCGCCAATGCTTCGGCGACCTTCCTCCCTGCAGGGACGGGGGGAGTCGTCATGTGAGGGCTCCTTGCGCGATCAGGTCCGTGACACGGTCGCGGATCCACCCTACGGAGAGGATCTCGCCCTGGCGCATCCCGGAGAAGTCGATGCTCACCCTGCCGACCGGCACGACGGGGATTCGCCCGCCGATCGACAGCCTCACGTCGTCGATCATCTGGCCGGCGTTGACTTCGAATACGAGAACACGCGACGCGTTGCGCGCCGCCTCTGCGAGTGCGGACTCCGGGAACGGCCAGAGGGTGATGGGCCTGAAACAGCCGACCCTCGTCCCCTTGTCGCGCAGCTCGCCGACGACCTGTTCGACGAAGGGCGCGGCGGTGCCGAAGGAGACGATCACTGTGTCGGCATCCTCGCAGGAAAAAGACTCCGACCGCTGCTCCGCTCTCGCCATCTCCTCGAACTTGGTCGCGATGTGCTGCCAGTGGAGGTCCGGTCCCGGGCCGGGATTGTCAGCCTTGCCCATGGCCCAGGTCCAGATCTGGCGCGACCTGCCGGTGCCACCGAGGGAGCCGTCCAGAGCCCAGTCCTTCGGCGGCAGGGCGCCCAAGCTGAGCGGCTCGACGTCGACGCTCATGTAGGTGTGGGAAATGAGGTAATCGCCGTACATGGTGACCGGTGCACGGTAGAGGTCGGCCAGGTGGAACAGCAGCTGGGTGTGCTCGACCGCTTCGGCCACGTCCTTGGGTGCGAGGCACAGCGTCCGGTAGTCGCCCCAACCGCCGCCGCGCGTGGCCTGGAAGTAGTCCTGCTGGCCGCGGGCCATGTTGAACACCACGAAGGGCACCTCGTTGAGCGCGGCTTCGGCGATCGCCTCCTGCATGAGAGCGATGCCCTGGCCGCAGGACCCGGTGGCGGAGCGGGCGCCGGCGGCTCCGGCCCCGAGCGCCATGTTGACCGCCTCGATCTCGCTCTCGGCATTCATGCAGACCCCACCGGCTGACGGCATGCGGCGGGCCAGGGCTTCGAGAAGCTCGGTGAACGGGAGCATCGGGTAGCCGGCGAAGAAACGGCAGCCAGCCATTATCGCCGCCTGGGCTACGGCGTCGCTGCCCTGAAGAAGGCGAGGTGACATCAGAGTTACTCGCTCACCGGAGTGTCGAAGCGGAACACCTCGAAGCAGTAGTCCGGGCAGACGTCGCGGCAGGCTCGGCACGCCGTGCACCCGGGCGATAGCAGGGGGAACCGGTATCCGGTCGCGTTGCCGGCTTCGGACATCGACAGGACCCCAGGGCGACAAGCGGTTATGCAGAGCTCGCAACCCTTGCATCGTTCGGTGTCGATGGTGACGGTGCCCCTCGAGACCACCGTCTCGCTCACGCGGCGACCTCGGACCAGGCGGGATGGGACGCAGGGGTCGCGTCGGCCCCAGCGCGTATCGCGGCCTCGTTGGCCGCGATGTGCTGTGTGCGGTACGGCGGCACGAGTTCGCGCATCGCTTCAACGAGTGAGTCCGTGCCCACAATGCCGGTTGCGGTCGCGTACGCGCCCAGCAGCACGAAACCGGCTGCCATCGGTGCCCCGATTTCCCCTGCTATGTCCCCGGCCGCGATCCCGACGATCCCGCCTGGGCCCGCGGTGATGTCGGGAGCGATCGTGGTGTTCACGACGGCCACACCGCCTTGGCGCAGGCGAGGGGCCACTCCCGGCCAGTACCGGCCGTGCATGACCATCGCCGACCATGCCGTCTCGAGGATCGGCACGGCCCGCAGCCCGCGGTCTGCCACCACGACGGACGCCTCGGTTTGGCCACCCCGCATCTCGCCCCCGTAGTGCGAGCTCATCATCACCTGGCGACCCTCGGCGGTGGCGGCCATTGCAAGCGTCTTTGCGGCGAGCTGCACGCCCTGGCCCCCTATACCCGTGAGGATCACCTCGCGTTGCACGACGCGA
>Ga0307374_10014860_pt1 | contig 10557 bp, 6 predicted proteins | sample OX3MG_FD_202532 | JGI IMG/M metagenome (GOLD analysis project Ga0307374, IMG submission 202532) | Soil microbial communities from Risofladan, Vaasa, Finland - OX-3 | ecosystem: Environmental > Terrestrial > Soil > Coastal area > Acid sulfate soil | place: Finland: Risofladan, Vaasa | collected...
GCCGAAGGGGAAGCCAGCTTGAAGATTCCCGCGAGGGCTGGGACGTAGAGCACGATCAGCAACAGGAGCAGGCTCGCGGCCAGGATCACCGGGAGAACGCGGCTGCCCTGCACGCCGGTCTTCCACAGGGGTTGCGCAGGCGAACGCTCAGTCAGCACCATGATGGTCTGACCCAAGAAGAGCGCCGCGTAGGTCGTCCCGCGTGCCTCGAGCTCGGGCGTCCCGCGAGACAGGGCAGCCAGGTAAAGGACGAGCACGCCGACCCCGAGCGATACGCCGACCGCCACCGACCGCATAAAGTCACGACCCACCAGGAGGCTGGCCCCTGGAGCGCGCGGCGGGCGACGCATCAGATCCGGAGGCGGGGGATCGTTTTCGAAGACGAGCGATGCCGTCGGATGGACGACGATCTCCGATAGGATCAGAGACGCGGGAAGAAGCAAGAGCGGAGCACCCACCAGTGGGATGACCAGCGCGACCAGCAGAAGGGGAGTCTCGAAAGCGATCAGGTAGGAGAACGCGCGTCGCAGGTTCTCGAAGATGCGCCGTCCGTCGTGGATCGCGCTCACGATCGTCGCGAAGTTGTCGTCCAGAAGAACCAGATCGGCGGCTTCGCGCGCGACCTCGGTGCCGCGCTGCCCCATCGCCACGCCGACGTCCGCCTCCCGCAGTGCCGGGGCATCGTTGATCCCGTCGCCGGTCATCGCGACGACCTGGCCTTGAGTGCGAAGCGTTTGGACCAGGCGGTACTTTTGCTCGGGACGAATCCGGGCGAAAATGTTGACCTCTTCGACGAGGCGCACCCAGGCAGCGGTATCGCACCCGTCGAGCTCATCCCCGGTGGCAATGTGATCGCTGTGAGGCAGGCCAAGGCCCTCGGCAATGGCGTGCGCAGTGACCGGGTGGTCGCCGGTGATCATGATGACCCGGATCCCGGCCCGGCAGCAGTCCGCGAGGGCTTCGGCGACACCAGGACGCGGCGGATCAGAGAAGGCCACCAGGCCGAGGAACCAGAGGTGGCACTCGTCGGCGAGACGATCGCCATGGGACGCCGGAAGGTCTCCTCCCGCCACGGCGACGACCCGCAATCCCTCGGTGGCCAGCGATCGGTTCGCCTCCACCGCCTGCTGTCGGACCTCGGGCGAGGCGTGGCTTCGCTCCAGGATACCTTCGAGGGCACCTTTCGCACAGATTTGGACACGGTCACCCGATTGCCAGACGTGGGACACGTACTTGAGGATTCGGTCGAAAGGGTAATCGCGGACCATCACCTGTCGGTGAAGCGCCGCGACGTCGACGCCGCAGTTGGTCGCATAGCGCACGATCGCCCGGTCCAAGGGGTCGAACGGATCTGGCTCCGACGCCAGCACGGCTGCTTCGAGAACCTCCCGCGTGCGTGGGTTCAGCGGCTCACTGGCTGGGAAGATCCCCTCGGGTGTCGCGATGGTCGCGACGTCCATGCGACCCATGGTCAACGTCCCGGTCTTGTCGGTGCAGATGACGGTTGTCGCCCCCAGGGTCTCCACGCTCGCCAGGTTGCGGACCATGGCGTGAGCACGGGCGAGCCGCCAGGCACCCAGGGCCAGGTAGAGCGTGTAGACGATCGAGAACTCTTCCGGCAGCGCCGCGATCGCGAGGCTGATGCCGGCCGTGACCGCCGCGATCCAGCCGTGGCCGTAGGCCAACTCGACTGCTGCCACGGCGACGCAGAATCCCGCGGCGACGAACGTCGCCTGCCACACCAAACGACTGATAAGCCGCTGCAGCGGCGTCGGTGGTTGGCGGATCCGGGCGATCAGGATCCCGATCTGGCCGTAGCGCGTCCGGCGGCCGGTGACGGTCACGCGAAGCAGTCCTCGCCCGGAGAGGATTGTCGTGCCGGCATAGACTTCACGGCGTGCCCCACTGGCCGACGAATCCTTCTCGACTGGCTGAGATTCGCCGGTGAGTGGCGACTCGTCCACGGCGATCTGTGTCCCTTCGACGAGAAGGCCGTCGGCCGCGACGACATCACCCTCCTGAAGGACAACGAGATCTCCCGGGACGATCTCCACGGTCGGAATTGTCACTCGCCGTCCATCGCGCCAGACGACGGCCGTGGGCGCGGTCAGTTGGCTGAGCCGCCCGAGCGTGCGCTCGGCTCGCACCTCCAGGACCGTGCTAACCAGGGCGATCGGCACCAGGGCGACGAGGACGATGACGGCATCTACGAAATCGCGAAGGAAGAGGTAAGCAATCCCGGCGACGACGAGGAGAACCACCATCGGATCGGTGAACGGGTGAAGCAGCCACCCGATCAAAGGGAGCCGGCGCTTCTCGGGTACGATTCGATTCGCCCCGTACTCGGAGAGGCGCCGTTGCGCCTCTCCGCTGGTCAGTCCCGATTCACTGCCGCGCATGGTAGCGCTCCCGAAACCGACGGGCCCCGCTCGTCCGCGGTCGACCAGCTTACTCGTGCAGTGGCCTGGGCCGGGTGCCGCGACGGCTGATCAGCGCGCAAATCCCCGACCGAAGATCGACTCGCGCAAGGGACGCGCCGTCAGAAAGGCATACAGGTGAGCCAGGGCGGACAGACCCAGTAGCGCGTAGGCAAGGGGCTGCGCTCGCCGGGCGACGGCGCAGTTGACGAGCAGGCCGACTCCGATCCCTCCCAGCGCGTGGGCGGTGGTGGCCAGGATAACTTTGTCACCCCAGACCCGTTGATCCAGCTCCTCCAGCCGTTGGAACATGGCCGATTCCTCCCCACGAAAATCGCCACTGTCTTGCTGCCCGAGCAGTAGCGCGAGACAGCGGCAAGACCCATACCGACTGTCAGCCGGGACAAATGACGTCGTCTTTGGCGATCCCTCGCTCGACGGGCATCAGCGGAGCCATCGATCGCAGCCAGAATGTGCCGACATGTCACGTCAGGCACACGCATGGCCCGGTGGGCGGGCGAAGCGATAGCCGATTTCCCGCTCGGTCTCGACGTAGCGTGGACCGTCCGCCCGCTCGATCTTGGCACGCAGCCGTCTGACGACGACCTTGAGATGATCGGTCGTGGCGCCATATTCCTCTCCCCAGATTCGGTCGAGCAAGGCCTGGTATGGCATAACCCGACCAGCATTGCGCGAGCTGGTACGGCAGCTTGTACTCGACGGGTGTCAGCCGAACGGCCTCGCCCCCGACGGTGACCTGGTGACTCTGAAAGTTGATCGTAAGGTCGCCTTTCGGATGATGCCCTGAAACTCAGCCGAATGTACCGTTGGCCGCACCGAATATTTCCTGACGAACGCGCGACATTCCGAGCGCCTTCGTGCTGCTTCGACGGAGAAAGTGCGCGGTAGAGAAGATCGCCTCGAAGTGGATCCATACTCCTGGCTCAGTCCACGGTGACCTTGCGTTCATAACCAGGTGGGCGAGACTCTGCTAATCAGCAGTATCCAAGCTGCTTTGGTGACTGCCGTAAGGCGGCCGGACGTCCTAACTCTTCTCCACACTCTCTGATGAACGGGCCTACAGACTACCGAGCACGGGCACGCTCATTGCAGCATGGGCAGTGACGCTCGCCTGCCGCGTTGCCACCCTGGACAGAGGAAGAGACAGGTCTCTTCTGGTAGGACGACCGCTCACGGGATATTGACCGTAGGGTGGAAGCGGTTGGCTTTGGCGCTGCGGCGAATTATCTTACCGGTGAGGGAGGATCATCCGATGATCAACCGCTCGATTTGTCGCGTCGTCGCCTTGCTTCTGCTGATCGCGGCCTTCCCGGTAACCAGCCCACCGGCGATTGCTCAGACGACCAACGCCAGCATCGGAGGTTTAGCGGTAAACCCGGTGACCAACCGCGTCTACGCTGAGTTGGACAATAGCGTCGTGGTGATCGACGGAACCAGCAATTCCGTCATCGCCACCCTCTCCACCCCCAATGTAGGCGCAGTAGCGGTGAACCCGGCCACGAATCGGATCTACGTGCTGCGTGAGGGCAGTGCTGGGGGCAGTTTGATCTCGGTGATCGATGGAGCGACCAACACCATCCTCACTACGGTCCAGGTTGCTGGCGGACCAGTCGGTGGTCCGCACGGTCTAGCGGTGAACCCGACGACGAACCGCGTCTACGTGGCGCACTCCACCAGTAGCGGTGGTGGTGCCTTGCTTTCGACGATTGACGGGGCCACTAACGCCGTCATCTCCACTCTATCCATCCCCAACTTCTCAGCGGGTGTCCAGGTAAACCCAAACACTAACCGCATCTACATCTCAATCGGCCACACCGGTAGTATGGTCGGAGTGGTTGATGGGGCGACCAATAAACTGATAACCGTGATTTCCTTAGCGTCCTTTTTTTCGCCGCCTCCAAATGTCGTCGTCAATCCAACCACCAACCGCATCTATGCCGGCGGTCAGGTCATTGATGGAGCAACCAATACCGTGGTGGCGAGCATTCCCGTCGACCCTCTCGCCGTGAACACGACCACCAACCGCATCTACGGCATGCCCGCCGGGGCCACCAGCGGTTTGGCGGTAGTTGATGGGGCGACCAACACCGTGCAAGCGACGGTTCCGCTCACCTTCCTCCCCGTGATTGGCGCGGTGAACCCGACGACCAACCGCATCTACGCCGTGGGATCGAGCAGCCGCACCATCTCGGTGATTAACGGAAGCAGCAATACTGTCGTCTCCACCATATCACTACCAGCACCCCCGCCGCCCGCGCCTCCGCCAGCGGCGACTTTCTTCTTCGCCGAAGGCTCAACCCAGCCGCCGTTCGACACGTGGTTTCTCGTCCAGAACCCGACCGATCGGCCGGCTGTCGTGCAATTCACCTTCGAGATCCACGGCGGTCAAGTAATCACCCGCTCCTTTAGCGTCGGCCCGACCTCGCGGTTCAGTCTGTTCGCGAACCAGATTCTCCCCAACGTCGCCTTTTCGACGCGCATCGACGCCAACCAGGCAGTCCTGGTCGAGCGATCGATGTTCGTCGGCTTCGATGGCGACGTCGTTACCGGCATTCCCTCGCCGAATCGCACCTGGCTGTTTGCCGAAGGCTCAACCCAGAACCCATTCCAGACCTGGCTTCTGCTTCAGAATCCCAACAACACACCAACAACGGCGACGATTACCTACCTGCTATTGGGTGGGGGCACGCCGAGGACACAGGTTCTTTCACTTCCCCCGCTCTCTCGGACGAGCGTGTTCGTGAATCAGGTGTTGCCCAACGCCGCGTTCTCGACCCGAGTCGATAGCAGCACCCCGATCATTGTCGAGCGAGCGATGTACCGATTCCCGGGCAACGCGGCGACGGCGGACGCCGGCGTTAACAGCCCCAGCCGCACCTGGTTTATCCCCGAGGGGAACACGACCCGATCGCCAATCCCCTTTGACACGTTTCTGTTGCTTCAAAATCCGAACTCATCTCCCACGACGGCGACAATCACGCTCTTCCAGCCAAACGGCACGTCGATTAGTTTTACCCAGCGGCTGGCGCCGACGAGCCGGCAGAGCGTCTTTCTGAATCAGGTCTTACCCAACACCACGTTTGGGATTCGAGTCGACGCCGCCGATCCGATCATCGCCGAACGATCGATCTTCGTTGGAACCGAGCCGCGCGGTGCGCTCGCCACTCCCGGCGCGACCAACCCGGCGACGACGTGGTTCCTGGCCGAGGGCTCGACCCAGCCGCCGTTCAACGAAGTGATCTACATCCTCAATCCCAATGCGTCGGCGATGAGCGCCCACATCGACTTTGATGTGCCTGGCGGCCAGGTGGTCGGCCGCGACTTCACCATCCTTCCCACGCGCACGCTGACGATTTCGGTGAACGACATCGTCGTCGACAGCCCGGTCTCAGCCAGGGTGACCACGAGCTTGCCGTCCGTCGTCGAGCGGACGATGTTCTTCCGGAAGCTCGGATCGCTCGGCGGTCACGACACGATTGGGATCCGGGGGTAGGGTCTTTCATATAGAGTGGTTCAGAGCGATTTGCGGCAACCAGAAACGCCGTCTTGAAGTAATGCCACGATGAAAACCGCGGGATTTGCGCAGCAAATCCCGCGATCATCTCTCGCTGCTCCTCCTCGGTCATCTCACTCCCCGCGAGTGGCCGCGATGCGCCGAACAAATCCTGAAAGGACTCTGCTTCTTCCTCGACCTCCAGCAGTCATTCAGGAGTTATTCAGGCCAATGATCGGACTGTTCATGGAGTAATCAGGAGCGAGCCAGTATTCTCATCACGCGCACACGTCCGTCTGGAAAACAGGATCCGGGCGGCCGTTGAGGACGCTGATCGGTCGCGGGTGGAGGGGGCCAGGATGGGTGACGGGCGCAACGGGGCCACCGTGCTGGTGGTCAGCGACGACGCCGAGCTCGGTGGGCTCGTCGCTCTCAACTTGCGTCGACGCGGCTTCCTCGTCGAGCACACCGACCTCGCACTTGCCCAGGCGGCTCGCTGGGCGCCCGCGCTCGGACAGCCTGACCTGCTCGTCGTCGTGGTCGAGAACGCCGAGCGTGCTTCTCCGGTCCATCTTCGCCGGCTGCTCGAGCGCCCATGGGCACAGAGTGTCCCGTTCATCCTTGCCGCGGAGAGACCGGCGCTGATCACGCGTGCCCTGTCGCGCCCACCCGCGCTGAGCTTCGCCCGACCCGCCGACGTCGGCGGGATCGTCGTCGCCGCCCGCACGCTCCTGGACGAAGCGACGGTCCGCTGATCCGTGCCTGGTATACTGACAGGGCTAACATGACCCGCGCCGAATTTCGATGATCGGTCGGATCGGGGACGCTTTCACCACGGAGGCGCAGAGAAGGCACAGAGGAAACAGAGACATGTTAGCAACCCAGATTCGGGCACAACCGGAGGGGTGACCGCGTGCCGTGCGACGCAACCATCGCAACCCAACCGGATAGCGCGATTCCGAGCCCGCGTCAGTACCTGGCGACGTTGGGCGACATCGCCCTGGCCGGCGAGGTCCCACTCGACGACCTGCTCCAGCGCATCGTCGAGATGGCCAAAACGCTGCTGCATGCTCGCTACGCCGCGCTCGGCGTCTTCGACGCAACAGGCCAGGTCCGGCAGTTCTACACGGCGGGGATCACCGCCGAGGAGCGGGCCCGGATCGGTCCCCTCCCGGTTGGCACCGGGCTCCTCGGCTACATCGTCAAGGAGCGGCGGATCGTCCGCTGCGCGCGCATTGCCGACCATTCGGCCTCGGTGGGCTTTCCGCCGTACCACCCGCCCATGACCAGCTTTCTGGGCGGGCCGATCGCCCGGGGCGACGTCGTCTACGGCAACCTCTACCTGACCGACCGCGTCGGCGCGCCGGAGTTCTCCGCGGACGACGCGGAGCTGCTCGAGGTGCTGGCTCGGCAGTCCGCGATCGCGATCGAGAACGCCCGACGCTTCGCCCGGGCGCGCCAGGAAGAGCGGACGCTCCGGGCCTTGTTCGAGATCGGCAAGGCGCTCTCGTCGCTGTCCGAGCCCGAGGCGGTGGTCGAGCTAGTCGTGCGCTCGGTGCTCGACCTGCTCGGCGCCGACGTTGCTGGACTCTGCCACCGCGAGCCAGCGGGACCGGCCCGTTCCACTGATGATGTCATGCTCCACTGGACGCTCCTGCGCGGCAGCCTCGGCCGCTTTCGGCAGGGGACGCTCGTCCCGGCACGCGCGAGCCTCGTGGGGCGGGCCTTGCAGACGAGCGACGTGCTGGAGGTCGACGACCTCCACGGGCTGGGTGCGAGCGAAGGAGACAACCCCCTCCTGGAGGAGGAGCACCTCCGCTCGCTGGTGATCGTACCGCTGAGCGGCGCAACCGGGGCGCTGCTGGCCGGGTGGCGGACGCCGGGGGCGATCCCGGAGGGGGCGCGGGATACCCTGGCGCGTCTGGCCGACCGCGCGGCGATCGCGCTCGCTCAGACGGAGCTGTGGGTCCGCGAGCAGGCCGCGCTGCGCCAGAGTGAGATCGAGCGCTCCAGCTTGGCGGCGATCTTCGATAGCATGCAGGACGCCGTCTTCACGACCGACCTGGAGGGGCGGATCGTCCGGCTGAACCGGCCGGCGAGCGCCTGGGCTCAGGCGGACGCCGTCGGCCGACCGTCGAAGGACGCCTTCCGCCTCGTCGACGACGCGAACGAGGAGGTGCCACCGCCCCTGGATAGCGGCCCGTGCTCGGTCCAGGCAACTCTGGTCTGTCCAAACGGCGAGCGCATCGCGGTCGAGCGCGTCGTGTCGCCGATCCAGGATACGAGCGGGCGACTCCTCGGGACGGTCCAGGTTCTGCGCGACCTCCGACCGCAGCAAGAGGTGGAGCGGCTCAAGGCCACCATCATCTCTCTCGTCTCCCACGAGCTACGAACACCGCTCTCTCACATCAAGGGTTATGCCTCGTCGCTTCTCCAGACGGATGTCGCCTGGGACGTCGAGACCCAGCGGGACTTCATCGCCAGCATCGAGCGGCAAGCGGATCGTCTGGGCCGACTGATCGGCGACCTCCTGGAAATCTCGCGGCTCGACGCCGGGGGAACGGCGCGGCTCGAGAAAGTGCCGGTCGCGCCGGCGGTGCTGGTCGAGCGAGGCATCCGCCAGTCGACACCCAACGCCGGCCGGCATCCGATGAGCACGTCGATCCCGGAGGGTCTCCCGCTCGTCCTGGCCGATCCCAGCCACATCGAACGCGTTCTGAGCAACCTGATCGAGAACGCGGCGAAGTACTCGTCCGAGGATGCACCGATCCACGTCGAGGTCGGCGACGCGGGCGGTATGGTCCTCTTCGCCGTCCATGATCAGGGGACCGGCCTGACGCCGGACGAACAGGCTCACCTGTTCGAGCGCTTCTATCGCTCGCCTCGGGTCAAGCACCGGACCCCCGGCACGGGCTTGGGGCTAGCGATCTGCAAGGAGATCGTCCAGGCGCACGGTGGGCGCATCTGGGCGGACAGCGGGGCGTCCTCTGGGGCGGGCGAGGGAAGCGTGTTCTGCTTCACTCTGCCGCGAGCATCAACAACCGACCACGGGGGAGAATCGTGAAAAAGACGCGGGTGCTGATCGTGGACGACGAGCCCGAGACGCTGAAGTACGCGGGCGCCAACCTGAAGGCGCGCGGGTACGAGGTGACCACGGCCGCCGACGGGACCGAGGCGCTCCAGCGCGCGGACGAGGACGTCTTCGATCTGGTGCTACTGGACATCACCATGCCCGGTCCCGACGGCTTCGCCGTGTGCCAGGCGCTGCGCCAGCACAGCGCCGTGCCGATTATCATGCTCTCGGCGCGGGGCCAGGAGAAGGACAAGGTCAAAGCGCTGGACCTGGGCGCCGACGACTACATCACCAAGCCCTTCGGCATCGACGAGCTGCTGGCGCGGGTCCGCTCGGTGCTGCGCCGCGGCCAGCAGGAGGTCCACCAGGACGAGCCGCTCACGATCGGGGACCTGACGATCCGGTTCGGCGAGCGGCGGGTGCTGCGCGGCGAGCGCGAGATCAAGCTGACGCCCACCGAGTACGAGCTGCTGGTGCAGCTCGCGCGGAGCGCGGGGAAAGTCCTGAGCCACGGTGTCCTGCTCCAGCGAGTCTGGGGGCCGGAGTACGGGGACGAGAGCGATTATCTCTGGGCGTACGTCCGCCGCTTGCGCCGCAAGATCGAAGACGACCCGGACCATCCCCGCATCCTGCTCACCGAGCCGGGCGTCGGCTACCGCCTGAGCGCGGGATAGGGCGCGCAACACGGGAAAGAAACAAGCGTCTCCCTCTCACCCGCTCGGCTTGACGTTGTGATTGAGAGAGAAGAGGTTCGTCGGATCGTACTTGTTCTTCAAGGCGACGAGGCGTTCGTACTTCTCCCGCCCGTAGGCGGCAAGGACTCGATCTCGTCCCTCGTCGGCAGTCAGGAAGTTGAGGTTGACGCTGCCGGTGCCGAAGGGACGAACCGCTTGACAGAAGTCACGTGCCCACCCGAGGCAGCCATCGGCTTGTCGCGGGTCTTCCCAGGCGGCGGCGATGTTGATGATGTACTGGCTATCGCGATGGGCCGTCGCCATCGCGTCATCGGGAATCCGGCTCGCGGCGCCACCCAGGTGCATGAAGAGCATCGACGAGAAGGGCGACGGAAACGTGGTGCCGTGGGCGACCAGCACATCGCGCAGGCCGTCGTCGATCCGACCGAAGTACTCCGATTTCCAGTAGTAGTTGCGTCCGTGCGGCTGCGCACTGTCGAGCATCGACTGGTGGGCGACAAACGGCTTCGGCCCGATCAGGTCGACCAACGGCGAGCCAAACTCTTTGATTGGCTTCACCGCCGCGGCGCCCTCCTCGACTGATCCGGCGTAGCACGCGATGATCCCGCAGACTGGCTTGCCGTGGACGCTTTCCGGAAGGAACGGCGCCGGCGGTGCGATCCGGATGAGGAAGAGCAGGCACAGCTCGTCCGGCGCGTTCGCGGTCTGCTCACGGAAAAAGTCGAATAGGCGCGGTGTCTGGTCGACCGGATGGAGCACCATGCCGGCCATCACCGTCGGGTCGAGCGGCCGCACGCGGTACTCGTAGGAGGTGATGACGCCGAAGTTCCCGCCGCCGCCTCGGATACCCCAGAAGAG
>Ga0307374_10014863_pt1 | contig 10555 bp, 11 predicted proteins | sample OX3MG_FD_202532 | JGI IMG/M metagenome (GOLD analysis project Ga0307374, IMG submission 202532) | Soil microbial communities from Risofladan, Vaasa, Finland - OX-3 | ecosystem: Environmental > Terrestrial > Soil > Coastal area > Acid sulfate soil | place: Finland: Risofladan, Vaasa | collected...
CAAACAGCGTCAGCATGAACTCCCCTTTCAGTCAGAAACCCGCTCATTTGCAGGATATTCTGACTGTCAGGTCAGACGGAAAGACCTCCGAACCTCCTTGGGTTTTTCCGCGGGAAGTAGTTAGTGGTCCAGCGCCGCGAGTGGGCCACCGGCCATGATCGCGCCATGGTGAAGCGCAACGCCTACTTCCCGCGCGACTCAAGAGAAAGCAGGACCTGACTGCGATCGGCCCCGACCTGGTTCAGCAGGCCCTGCTGCCGTACCTCAGCTTTGCTGAGGCGAAGGGGTGGGCGAGGTGGATTTGCGACAACCAAGGAGGTTGGGTTGGGCTTCGTCGTGGAAGGCCGACTTGCGTCATAGGAGTCACGGCGATCGGTGGCGGAGCACGACGCGGGCGCCGCGGGCGGGGATCATGGTGACGTTGCGGTGCAGGGCGCGCTCGGGGGCGGGGTCGGAGGCTCGCAGGTCCAGGCGGCGGGCCATTGCCTCGAGGACGACGCGCTGCTCGGCCATCGCCAGGGCGGCTCCGAGGCAACGGCGGGTACCACCGCCGAAAGGAATCCACTCGTAAGTGCCCGGCTTGCGGCCGAGCCAACGCTCGGGGAGGAAGTCAAAGGGGCGCGGGTAGAGGTCTTCGCGGTGGTGGATGAGGAGGATGCTGATCGCGATCGGGGTTGCGGCGGAGACTCCGTATGGGCCGAGTCGCCAGGGCACAGTCACACGGCGGCCGATGAGCGGCACAACAGGCCGCGCGCGCATGCTCTCGATGATCGTCGCCTCGATCTGCTCGGCGGCACCGTGGCCGCTGCGGACCGTCTCAAGCAGCGCCTCGTGGGCGGCCGGATTGCGCAGGAGCCGCTCCCAGGCCCAGGCGAGGGAATTGGCAGTGGTCTCGTGGCCGGCGAGGACGAGGGTGAGCAGCTCATCGCGAACTTCTTTGTCGTTCATCGCCTCTCCGTCCTCAGTTCGCGCCGCCAGCAGCAGGGAGAGGATGTCGCGGCGCTCGGTGAGGCCCTCGTCGCGATGCCGGGCCTCGATCACGGCGTAGGTCGGGCGGTCGAGCAGCCCGACAGCGAGACTGGTGAAGCCGACTGCGTCTTCGTGACCAAGGTTCGCCAATTCGCCGAGCCGGGCCAGGGGAGTGGTCGAGGCGGCGGCGAGGCGCCTGACTGTGGTGCGCATGCGATGCTCGGGCGTGCCGCGCGCCGGGCGGCCCTCGATTCCGAAGATTCCGGCCATGATCACGTCGAGGGTGATCGCCTGCATGCGTGGCGCCAATGCGAAGGGACGGCCCAGCGGCCAGCGCTCGATCTCGCGTTCGGTCGCGGACGCGATCATCTCGGTATAGCGCTCGATCGCCTCGCCGTGGAAGGGCGGCAGCAGTAGCTTTCGCTGGCGCAGGTGGCGCGGCCCAACCGAGGTCAGAACCGAGCCGGTGCCGAGGATCGGGCGCAGAGGCGACTCGCCGGTCAGCGAGGGCGCCAGCTCCGGGTTGGCGGTGAAGAGCGAGCGGACGTGATCGGGGTGGCTGGTAATGACCGGGCCGCCGGGCATCGCGGTTCGCATGCGGAAGACCTCGCCGAGTCGGCGGCGGGCGCCGAAGACGAACTCGATCTGGCGCTGGTTAAAGCGCAGCATCTGCACTGTGCGGGGCAGTGGCACGACGGGGGGCTTGGGGAGGTCCGCTGCCTCAGCGGGCTCGATCGGCCCGGCCGGAGAGGGCGGAGCGCTGCCGCTGGCGCCTCGCGCATCGCGGCTGGGCGGGGGCTCGGAGGTGCCCAGCAACTCCGTCGATTCCAATGGGTCGGTCATGGAGCGAACTCTGCGGCACCGAAACCCCAGGGGGCTGCGAGAAGGAGCTTCCAGCAATCGTCGATGCGCCGCAGGACGACGGTCGCCTGCGAGGTCTGCTCGAAGGAGGCACCGTCGGCGGTCGCGACGCGCATCTTCCAGCGCTCAGAGCTGATGGAGACGTCGCCGAGCGGCAGCATGCTGCGCTGCTCGACCTGAACCTTGAAGCGCATCGCGATCAGCTGGGCGAGGATGCCACGAATCTCCTCACGGCCGTGGATCAAGGTGGCGTCGCGGGTGAGAAAGCAGGCGTCGCGAGCCAGGCAGACAGCAGCAGCGTCGAGATCGCAAGAGTCAAGCGCCTCGACGAATGAGAGCAACGCCTGTTCGGGCGTGCTAGGGAGCGGCGGGGGCTTCAGGCTCAGATGCACCACCCTCGACTCCTTAGCGGTTACCACACGATGAGGAGCATCGTCGAGCCTCACGGACGCACACTGCAGGGTTTGAGAAAGTCGGCAGCGAGGAAGGTGCCGCCGGTGAATTCAAATTCACCTCTAGCTTGCAGGCGACCGGTTTCACAGCGGGCGTTGATGTAGCTGTAGTGGTGTCCTTTGTAGGTCCATTTGCGGCCGACCTTCAGGTGGCCCGAGATCGGGACCCCGCTGCCGCCGGCAATCGGGGGGATCGTGCCTTTAGTGCGGTAGCCATAGATTCCATCGTGGATCTTTTCGATCACGATCTGGACGATGTAGGCGGTCGGGACGGGGACGGAAAGGTAGGCGTGGGCGAGCACGGTCGGGTCTCCATGCTCCCTGGGGCCATTGAAGAGGGTGAGCGGAGAGGAGGCCGGGAACGGCTTAGATTCGGAGAAGGCGATGATCGCTGTGCCCGCCCCCTCGCCGACGATCGCGCCGGGGCAGGCTTGGCGGGCCTGAGCGGTGTTGGTCGCGGCGAGCTTGCCCTTGGTGCAGACTTCCAGACCGCTGGTCTGGACCGAGCCGTGGCGGTCGAAGTCGATCGTCAACGTCTTCAAGATCGGCGGCAGGGCGCCGGAGACGGTCGAGATGCTGCCCCCGCCGTGCAGGGTGATCGGGGCGTTTTCGTGCTTGGGAAGCGCCGTGGGCGCAAAGCCCCCTTCGGCCTCGATCAGGAGGTCACCGGCGCGAATCGGGATCCCGTAGGCGACGGAGGCCAAGGCCAGCGCCCCAAAAGCGAAGGCGACTGCGATCAAGGTTTTTTTCGACACTGCATTCCTCCTACTGTGGGTTTTGTGAGCTGTGACGCTCCAAGTTACGGACCGTGCGGGACTTGGGGACGGCCCGATGATCGGGGTAGGTGCCGAGAACCCGGTCGGCAGCGTCGGAGCTGACACCAAACCAGAAGTGCTCATTCTTGAAATGATGCAGACGGTGGGTGCGCCGTATGGATTTGTAGTAGCGGGTCCTCGGCTGGTAAGGAGTGTGAATGAGGAAGTGGCACCACTCATACGTCGCGAGCAGTGCGTAGCCACAAAGGGTGGTTGAGACAAAGAGGGCGGTGTGGTCTCCGCCGACCGACGTCCAGGGCCAGGTGAGCAGCCACATGGTTGCGGCAATCCCAGGCAGGATGAAGAGAACTCCGAGCCAGGGGAGCAACACCGTGTCGAGCGCCGTGGGGTGACGATGGTGGTAGCGGTGAACTCGAGCAGTCGGCGGATCAATGGTTAGCGGGCCGAGCCTGCGTGGTTTGGAGTGAAGTAATCCGACGTGGATCAGCCACTCGCTGAAGGGCTGGAAGGCGATCAGCAGGCCCCCGAGGACGAGGTCAAGCCAACTCCAGGCCCCGACGGCTATACGAGCCGCAAGCGCAACCGCGAGTGCGACGGCGATGAGCCTGGGAGAGGGGAAGCGGAGGAACACTCTAGCGCATTCGAGCAGCGTGAGACCCGGACGCCCGGGAGAGGCCGGAATCGCTGACGCAGATGCCGTGAGTGGGTCGCTCGCATTCATTTTGCTCGCGAGAGAAGGTCGAGCGCGACTTCCAGGCTGCCCGACGGTGCGCCGTGGGCGGATCGCTCGGCCGCCTGGGGCCGGTTCGGGGGCCCCGGAATGCGGGCAGGTGAACGCGAAAACCGCATCGTGCCGTCGTCAATCTCACCTTTACGGATGGTCCTCAGATCGAACAGGTAGTTTTGGCGCACCCGCCACGGCTCCCTGGAACCCTGCTTGGGAAACTGATCGAGCGAGCGCAGGACGTAGCCGGAGCTGAAGTCGAGCAGCGGTTCGGCGGTGACGTCGGGGTCGGTGATCTGGGGCACGCTGATGCGGTAGCCGTGGGCGTCCATGTGGGCGAGGAGGCGACAGACGTATTCGGAGGTGAGATCGGCCTTCAGCGTCCAGGAGGCGTTGGTGTAGCCGACGGTGAAGGCGCAATTGGGGACACCGCTCAGCATCATCCCCTTGTAGGCCATCTTTTCCGGTAGATTCACCTTGCGGCCGTCGACGACGAGATCCATGCCGCCGAGGAAGAGAAGGTTCAGGCCGGTGGCAGTGACGATCACGTCTGCCTTGAGCTCGGTGCCGGAGGAGAGCCTGATCCCGCCCTCGGTGAAGCACTCGATGGTGTCGGTGAGCACCTCCGCGCGTCCAGAGCGAATCGCCCTGAAGAAATCGCCATCGGGTGCCAGGCAGAGACGCTGATCCCAGGGGTCATAGCGGGGCTTGAAATGCTTATCGACGTCATAGCCCGGCGGCAGGGAGCGCTGCACCCCCCTGCGGATCATCTGCCTCACCGTCTCCGGGCGGCGGCGGGAAAGCTGGTAGACGAAGGTCTGCAGCAGGACGTTCTTCCAGCGCACGATCGAGTATGCCGAGCGATCGGGGAGCAGGCGGCGCAGACCACCTGCCAACGGGTCCTCAGCGGGGAGCGAGGCGATGTAGGTAGGCGAGCGCTGCAACATCGTCACGTGGGCGGCCTGCTCGGCCATCGCCGGCACGAGCGTCACCGCGGTTGCGCCGCTGCCGATCACCACCACCCGCTTGCCGGCGTAGTCGAGATCCTCGGGCCAGTGCTGGGGGTGCACGATCGGACCGGCGAAACGCTCGGTGCCATCGAACTCGGGGGTAAAGCCCTTGTCGTAGCGGTAGTAGCCGCTACATACCCAGAGGTAGTCGCAGGTGATCAGCACGGTCTCGGCGATGTCGGTGAGTTGGACCTCCACCGTCCAGCGCGCCTGCTCGCTCGACCACTCAGCCCGTAGGGCTCTGTGGTGGAAGCGAATCCTGGGCTCGATCCCGTTCTCCCGCGCCGTCTGGCGTACATAGTCGAGGATCGAGGAACCGTCGGCGATCGCCTTGGCCCCGGTCCAGGGCTTGAAGCGGTAGCCGAGGGTGTGCATGTCGGAGTCCGAGCGGATGCCCGGGTAGCGAAACAGGTCCCAGGTCCCCCCCAGATCCTCGCGCGCCTCGAGGATCGCGTAGCTGCGAGCGGGAAACGCCTCCTGTAGATGGCGGGCGGCGCCGATGCCGGAGAGTCCGGCGCCAACGATCAGCACATCGAGGTTCTCGATGGAGTCCTCGGAAGCTTTCTCGGTCGCGGTCATGAGAGTCGGTTGAGGAGCACGACGCGACCACCGCGGCTGGGGATCATCGTCACACTGCGATGCTTGGGTCGCTCCGGCTCTGGGTCATCTGCCTCTAGATCGAGGTGAGCGGCCATGGTGCGAAGCACGACGCGCTGCTCAGCCATCGCCAGCGCGGCGCCGAGGCAGCGGCGAGTTCCGCCGCCAAATGGGATCCACTCATAGGTGCCTGGCTTGCGACCAAGCCAGCGCTCCGGCCGGAAAGCGAAAGGGTCGGGGTAGACGTCCTCGCGGTGGTGGACGAGCAGGATGCTGATCGCCACAGCGGTGTCGGCGGGTATGCCGTAGGGGCCCAGTTGCCAGGGAACGGTTACCCGCCGCCCGGTCATCGGGACGACGGGCCGAGAGCGCATCGTCTCGGTGATCGTCGCCTCCACCTGCTCAGCGGCACCCTGGTCGGAGCGCACCGCCTCGCGCAGCCTGTCGTAAGCCTGCGGCGTGCGGATCAAGCGCTCCCACGCCCAAGCGAGCTGGTTGGCGGTCGTCTCGTGGCCGGCAAGCACCAGGGTGAGCAGATCGTCGCGCAGATCGCGATCGCTGAGAGCCTCGCCGTCCTCTGTGCGAGCATTCAGCAGCAGCGAAAGGATGTCTCGCCGCTCGCCGAGGTCATCGGCGCGGCGGCGCTTGGAAATCAGCGCGAAGAGGCATCGGTCGGGCGCCAGCAGGCCGAGCCGGGTGAGCCCGACGGGCTCAGCGCGGCCAAGATTCATCAGCTCACCGAGCTTGGCCACCGGCAGAGTCGATGACCACAGCAGCCTGCGGATCGCGAAGCGCAGGGCGTGCTCCAGCGTTCCCGGGCGGGGATGCCCCTCAATCCCAAAGATCCCACCCATGATCACGTCGAGGGTGATCGCCTGCATCCGCGGCGCCAGGGAGAACGCGCGTGCGGTCGGCCAGGCGGCGATCTCGCGCTCGGCGGCGGCGGCGATCAACTCCTCATAGCGAGCAATTGCCTCGCCGTGAAAGGGCGGGAGCAGCAGCTTGCGCTGGCGAAGGTGGCGCTCCCCATTGGCGATCAGGACGGAGCCCGAGCCGAGCACCGGGCGCAGCGGCGACTCGGCGGCAAGGGTGGGGACCAGCTCGGGCGGGGCGGTGAAAAGCGAGCGGATGTGATCGGGGTGAGAAGTTAGAGCCGGAGTACCCCTGACGTAGCCATGAGCACTCCAGACGTCACCGAGCTTCTTGCGGAAATGGAAGACGTAGTCCGTCTGGCGAAGGTTGAACCAGAGCACCTGCAGCGCCGCGGGCAAGCCGATCGAAGGTGGGCGGGGTAGCTCGCTGAGATCGTCAGGCTCGATCGGACCGGCCGGCGAGGGCGGGACGCTACGGACCCAGTCGTGGCCCTTGACGTCGAGATCGAGCGGGGGCTCTGTAGGGGTGAGCAGCCTCATCGCCAGCCGCTCGCCCCTAAGCGCACACCGTGGCTCAACCGCGCGCCGTACATGGCTCGAACAGGGTGCCGCTGAGGAGGTAGCCGTTGGAGAAGGTGAGTCGGCCGTGGGTTTGGAGAAAACCGACTTCACAGCGGGCGTTGACGTAGCTGTAGTGATGGCTCCTGTAGTTCCATTTGCGGCCGATCGTCACGTGGCCGGAGAGCAGGATGCCGTTGGCGCCGGCGATCGAGGGAATCGTCACTTCGGTGCGGTAGCCGTATATGCCGTTGCGAATGGGTTCGATCACGATCGGGACGACGTAGGTGGTGGGGACTGGGTCGGATAGGTAGGCGTGGGCCAGGATGCTGGGGTCACCATGGACGCTTGGGCCATCGAAGAGGGTGATCGGCAAGGAGACAGGGGTTTGCTGACCTTCGGGGAGCTTGACGAGCGCATGGGCTTCCCCCTTCCCGACGATGGCGTCGGCGCAGACCCTTCGCGCCTGAGCCACCGTGGTGGACTGGAGCTGATCGCTTGCACAGGGCCGAAGACCCGTGGTCTGCAGCGAGTCGTGGCGGTCGAATTCCAGGGTCACGGTCTGCAGAGCCGGCGGTGACGCGCCAGAGACGGTGGAGATGTTGACGCTGGCAGAGAGCGCGATGGGAGCGTTGTGTGTCTTGGGCAGCGTGTTCGGCGTCAAGCTCCCGTTGGCGACGACGATGATCCCTTCTGAGACGACCCGGGCCGCAGCCGCGGTGCCGACGAGGACGAACATGGCGAGGGCAGCCGCGATCAGGGTCTTCCTAGCCACGGGGCAGCTACTCAGCGCTCCCCGAGCAGCTTCCAGAGCGGTCCCGATAAGCAGACGAGGGCGAGCGCCGCGGCTCGCCGGCTTGAAGTGGAGTACTCCACGCTTGCCGTTCATGTGGAACTTTTGGGACGCAGCCCCTTCAGGCTGTCCAGGGTCGGCGCGAGGTAGTGCTTTGCAAAGCGGCGGGTATTGGCCGGTGTGGTGAGGTCGAAGACGGAATCGGGGGTGAGGACAAAGGAGAGGACGAGGCGGGCGAGTAACTCGCTGAGCCCATCGATCTCTTTCTCAGAGAGCGGCAGCCCCTCCCCCCCAGCCCCCCCGCGGGCAAAATTGGCGATCAGCTCACGGCCGGCGGCTAGAACCGGCGCCGCGTGAACGGTGAGCAAGGGCAGCATCAGCTCGGGCTCGGTGCGCAGCAGACGGTTCAACAAGCGGTGGTCGCGGATAACCGACAGGGCGGATACGAAACCCTCGATGAGGCGCTCCTCGAGCGTCTCATAAGGCGCCACGGTGGAATAGAGCTCCTGCAAGAAGCGGTGCAGCTCGTGCAGCAGCGCCGCCTCGACCAGGCGGTCCTTTTTGGGGAAGTGGCGATAGATCGTGACGCGGGAGATGCCCACCCGGCGCGCGACGTCATCGATCGTGAACCTTCTTATGCCGAAGTCCTCCATCTGCTGGATCGCGGCCGCGAGAATCCGCCCGCTCGCCTCGTCCGCGGGAGGTGCGCCGTGGGTGAGGATGCGGTCAAGGAGCGTCTCCTGCGCCATTTTTGCCTCTGCGGTGGGGCCCATCTTCCGCAACAGCGTATACTGTTGCAACATGAATTACAACTTTGATCAAGATGTTGCATTCGTTTCTCTCGTAAGCCGGCGATGATTCAGAGCACCGTGCTGCATGGCCGCACGATGGCCTACGTGGAAAGAGGCAAGGGATCCGTGCTGCTGCTGATCCACGGCATCGCCGGCGATTGGGAAAGCTGGCGGGCAGTGATCGAGCCGCTTGCAGCAGACCACACGGTGATCGCCCCCGATCTTCCTGGACACGGCGCCTCGCAGCAGGGCCCCGGCGACTACTCGGTTGGTGGGCTCGCCGCGGGTTTGCGCGATTTGCTGATGGCACTCGGGCATGATCGCGCCACCGTGGTCGGGCACTCGCTGGGTGGCGGCGTGGCGATGCAGTTCGCCTACCAGTTCCCGGAGCTGGTCGAGCGACTGGTGCTGATCTCCAGCGGGGGGCTCGGCGCGGAGGTCAGTCCGCTGCTGCGCTCTGCAGCGCTCCCCGGTGCCGGCCCATTCATCGCGGCGACCGCGGCGCTGGGACAGAAAGCAGGGGGACCGATAGGGCGCGCCCTGAGGGCGATCGGCGTGCGGCCGAGCTTCGATGTCGCAGAGATTGCGCGCGGCTACACATCACTCGCCGATCGCCGCCGCCGCCGCGCATTCCTCACCACGCTGCGCTTCGGAGTGGGGACCAGGGGTCAGCGGGTCGCGGCCACCAATCGCCTCTACCTGGCCGAGGCTCTGCCCGTGATGATCGTCTGGGGCGCCCGCGATCCGATCATCCCGGTCCGCCACGCGCAGGAAGCGCATCGAGCGATCCCGGGCAGCCGCCTGGAGGTCTTCGAGGGGGTCAGGCACTTCCCCCAGTTGGAGGACCCGGGGCGCCTCACCGCGGTCTTCAAGCGCTTTATGGCGGAGACCGAGCCCGCGAGCTTCGAGCGCGAGGAGTGGCGGGTGCGGCTCAGGGGCTCGGCTCTCAACGCTGAATCAGGATAGATGGGACATGCAGATCCTTGAGAGGACCGATCGATGACGACTGCATCTGAGACGCATGGTCGTAGCGCCGCGAAAGGGCTCGCGGCCGGGAGCGTCTTTTTGGTGATGTTGCTGGCGGCACTGTCGCTGTGGACGGCGATCCCCCTGGGCTGGATCTACGTCGGCTCGAAGCTCACAAATACCCAGTTTCCCAGCGCGGGCCCCTACATGATCGTCGCAGTCGGTATCACCGCTTCGATCGCGATCGTCGCCTGGCTGATTGCCCGGCTCAACCACCTCTATATGACGATCACCGGCACCAACCGGCTGGCGCCGATGCGGCCCTCTTGGCTGAAAAGCATGCGTGACACTGCCCCGGGACACGGCTCCACCACCGTGGTCGAGGCGGTGCTGATGGGTTCGGTCGCACTCGCCGTAGTGACGCTGACGGCCTGGTTTTTCGTACTCGCCGGCTCGCCGTTGCCGAATCAGTAACGAATCTTTGGTAGAAGCATCGCGCGAAGAAGAATCGGCAGCGGCTACCCGGAGACCGAAGATCCCATTCGCACCGTTCGGCCAAGCAGCCTCAGGCGGAGCTGCTGTCGCTAACGTCGCGGTCTGCGCCGACGATGTGAACGCCGGCGGCTGTGGGAGTACGAACGACGGCGGCGAATACAGGATCTCTGGCCTACCGACCGGCTCCTATAAAGTCGAATTCCATCCCTACGAACGGCGCAACTATCTACCCCAGTCCGACAGCGGCGTGTCGGTGAACGCGGGGGGTACAACGCCGGGAATCGACGCTGCGTTACCTACGGGTGGCCAGATCGTCGGGAAGGTGACCAAGGCGGGTGGAGCCGGACTCGAGAACATCAAAGCATGCGCCACGAGCGGGGAAGGATGGTGCGGGACCACTAACGCCAACGGCGAATACACGATCTCGGCCCTACCGAGTGGCTCCTACAAGGTAGAATTCTACCGAGGCGCCGAAGGTGGCGACTACCTTCCCCAGTACTACCAGGGCAAATCCTCGTCGTTCGAAGCAGAAGCGGTGCCGGTGGTCGCGGGTGGCTCGCCTACCTCAGGGTGCCCCGGCCCCGGTTCACCGGACACTTGGGTGAACAAAACGATCATGGCACGATTTCCTGAGCGAGCGAAACGAGGTGTTCCCGCGCTTCGATCGGGGTGCGGTAGCCATGGCGCTCCA
>Ga0307374_10014865_pt1 | contig 10554 bp, 9 predicted proteins | sample OX3MG_FD_202532 | JGI IMG/M metagenome (GOLD analysis project Ga0307374, IMG submission 202532) | Soil microbial communities from Risofladan, Vaasa, Finland - OX-3 | ecosystem: Environmental > Terrestrial > Soil > Coastal area > Acid sulfate soil | place: Finland: Risofladan, Vaasa | collected...
TTTCGACAAGGTACTGTGCTTGCTCTTTTGTCAGAGGAAATATTTCATGATGAGGCAATCGCGGAGTCGAAACCGCATCACATACGTTACGAGGAACCAGTCCCCACTTTAAAGCATTATCCAACGCTTTATGCAACAAGCCGTGGATATTCTGAATGGTCTTAGGAGCCATTCCTTACCAACAACAGACGGCTCTGCCCTCACGCTGTTCGTCCTCTCCTGCTTCGACTGCCGATAGAATCACCGCCAGCGACACTTGATTGTCCGCGCTCGATTTGTTATACTCAGCAGAGAGACCCGCCGCGCACATGACGCGCGCGGCGTCACCTGGACGCTCAGGAGAATCGAGGCTTGTTGGCATGGACCTGGAACTGACCCTCTCGCGCCCGGACATCCATCAGACGCAGGTTGCCGTCACCTGCAACGATCAACCGTCGCACATCTTCGACCTGCGCACGATGATCCCGAATAAGACAAATGGACTCCCGCATCCCATCGATGATCCCATCGCCTATGGTACGGCTCTTTATGCCGCCCTCTTCCCGTCAGATAGTCCGGCGTGGCAGGCGATTGACCGGCGACCAGAGCGCATCCTGCTGGTCGCCACCGACCCTGATCTCGACGCCATCCCCTGGGAATACACGCATGGGCCGGATGGCTTTCTCGTCTGCGATTACCCGTTCGTGCGCGGCTTGCCTGCCGGGCAGCGCATTCCTCCACCTACGTTCAGCAGCGACTTGCATATCGTCGCTGTGCCTTCCAATCCCCTCAGCGCCGCTCTCGCGCCGCTCAACATCGAAGGGGAATGGACGCGCCTCAAGGAGAATATTGAGGCATTGGAGAACGCCGTCACGCTCGAACGCGCGTGGCCGCCCACTATCGACCGCCTGCGCGCGCTGGTCGCTAACCAGCAGCAGCGCGTCGTGCATTTTATGGGACATGGTGGGCAGGATCAGCAGATGGGAGCCGTCCTCTGCTTTGAACGCGACGATGGCGCGCCGGAGCTGATCACGGCCAGAGAGTTCGTCAAACGGGTACGCGGCGGCGTTTTTCTGGTCACGCTCAACGCCTGCGAGAGCGCCACGCCGGGTGAGAACCATTTCAGCAATCTGGCCGCCGCCCTGGTACGCGAGAAGATCCCCTACGCTCTGGGGATGCGCTTCTCTATTTATGACGACGATGCCCGCGACTTCTCCGCCGCCTTCTACAATGACCTTGCCTGCGGCACGCCCATCGAGGAAGCCCTGCTGCAAGCGCGCCTGACGTTGGCGAAAAGCGCGCGCCCGTGGGCCATTGGCATCCCCGTTCTCTACACCTCGCTCCATCTCGCTCCTGGCGTATCTGCCCCTGCCTTCACCGCCGCGTCAGGCACGCCGGTCGTGATCGATCCGCGCGAGCGCCGCCGGGACCGCATCGACGTCTTGCCCAGGATCGAAGGCATTTTCCAGGGGCGTGTCAAAGAACAGTTGCAACTCGGCGCCTGGCTCACCGGCGATAACCGCCCGCCTATCATCATCATCCACGGCGGCGGCGGGCAGGGCAAGACCGCCCTGGCGTGCGTGGCTGCTGACCACTTTGCCCATGCCTGGCCGGGCGGCGTCTGGGCCATCACGTTGGAGAACCTGCCCAGCCGCGCCATCGTTGTCGCCGACCTGGCGCGCTTTCTGGGCCTCGACGTGCAGGCGCTGCCCAACGCCGCGGATCTCGAACGCGAGGTAGCGCGCCGCCTGCGACAGCGCCGCACCCTGCTGCTGCTGGATAATGCTGAGACGCTGGTTGAGGCCGTGGAGGCCCACGATGAAGCGGCGCTCCGTCTGGCGGAATGGCTGCGGCAAGTGCCTGGGCCATTGGTGAGCTTGCTTATCACCTCGCGCGTGTTGCTGGGATGGCCTGGAGAGGTCTCCTGCGAACTCGGCAGCCTGTTATCCGAAGAGGGAGCGTTGCTGTTCCGGCAAAGTGCGCCGCAACGGAGTGAAGAGGTGGATATACGTCTGGCGCGGCAACTCAGCGAGAAGGTTGATGGGCATCCCTTGAGCTTGCGTCTGCTGGGCGAAGCCTTCAACGCCAGTGCGATCGCGTTATCCGCTTTCCTTAACCTCTACGAGGAACAATTGATCAAAGCGGAAAACACCTATGTTGGCCTCGATCATCGCCAACGCACACTGTTTGCTTGCATCGAGACCAGCGTGCGTTACCTGGATATCGGATTACGCGCGCTGCTGAGCGGCCTCTGGATATTTCACGCTCCGTTCTTACCGGAAAGCGCCGTCGCCATCTTTGATCCAGAGGCTGAGGAGAGCGAGGAAAACCCATCCGCGGCCCGCGACCGCCTGTATACGCTCTGGCAGCGCGGATTGCTGACCCGCGAAATCACTCTTACACAATCGGGAAAACTGGAGTTCTATTATCTCCTGCCGGCGATACGTCTTTATATAGAACATAACCTGGAACAAACCTATGAACACGAGATGCTCCTGGAGCGGTTTGGGAAAGTCTATGCTCGCTTAGTCAATGTACTGCATCATGATTTAGACAGAAGCTCAGCCGCATCAGAAGTGATCCGCCGCATCGGCAATGATCTAGAACGAGGAGTAACCTATACCACTCTAGCAGAGCAAGCAGCGTACCGGTTACGCTGGGGATGGATACTTCATAGGATCGGGAATCCATGGCGAGGATTATCATGGCTCGAACAGGCGTTGGAAGATGGACAGGGGCAAGGAGAAAACCTTGAGGCGCATATTCTTCCTCTGATAGCGCAGGTCTATAAGGAAAAAGGCGAGCCACAACGTGCATCAAAATTGTATGAGCAGGCATTAGCCATGAGTCGGCAGCAAGGCGACAAAGCGAGTGAAGCGACAGCATTGCATGGTTTAGCAACAACGTATTTCGCAACGGGGGAATATGAAAAATCATTTATCTTGCTTCAGCAAGCGTTGAGCATCATACGCCAGACCGATGATCTCCCAACCGAGGCAGCCATACTCAGCAATCTGGCAGCAACATATCAGGCGAGAGGCCAGCAACAGCAGGCATTGAGTCTCTATCAGCAAGTCGTCTCACTTATGCGTGCAGTTGGTGATCGTGCTGGCGAAGGAGCAGCGCTCAACAACATAGCATGTATCTATCGAGATCGAGGGCAATTTCAGGAAGCTCTGATTCTTTATCAGCACACGCTTCCCATAACGTATGAAATAGGGGATCCAGCCAGTACTGCCGTTATACTCAATAATATCGCTGACATATACCGTGCTACAGATCAGATACGACTTGCCTTAGAAGTCGGAGAGCAAGCACTATTCTTGATGCGTAGGATAGGCAACAGGCCCGGTGAAGCGGCCACTTTGAACAATATGGCTCTTGCCTACCGGCTCATGGGGCAACCATACCAGGCTCTGCCCCTATACGAAACTGCTTTGTCCATCAGACGCGAGGTAGGAGATCGTGCAGGGGAAGTGGTCACGCTGAGCAACATAGGCGAGATATATGCGGCAGCGGGGCAACCACAACAGGCATTGGTATTGTGTGAGAAAGCTTTATTGCTCACACGCCAGATTAGTGATCCTGCGGGTGAAGCATCAGTGTTGTATAACACAGCATCACTTTTATACAGGTACCTCAATCGGACTGGAGAGGCAATCGTAGCTATAGAGCGAGCTATAGCCATATTACAAGACTCAGGATTATCTCATGACGCTGCTGGTGATACAGTAAAAGACTTCCAACATACTCTACATCTCATTCGCACAGGAACCTTACGATAGGAGGGTAAGTACCTATGACCAGAATCTTTCTTTCATACACCGACGAAGACCGTGCCTGCGCCGATCAGATCCGGCAGAGTCTGGCGGCGGCAGGCTACACCGTCTGGCGCGAGCCGGATTATCCCACGCCGCGCGATGTTTCCTATCCGTATCTGATCGAGAATGCCATTCTGGGCAGCGCCGCCGTGGTCGTGTTGTGGAGTCACAGCGCGGCCTCGTTCGCCTGGACGAAGCGGCATATCCTCATCGCGCAACGATTCTTCAAGCCGCTCGTCCCGATCACGCTGGATGAAACGGCGCTGCCGAGTACGCTGCTGGTGGAGAGCCTTTCCGGTGAGCAACCATGCAGCGAGGTTATCTCTCACCTTTTACCGCGCCTGCCCGCGCCGAACAGCGCCGACCCGTATCTCGCGCTGTGCGAGCAGGCCGCGCACCAGTACATCCGCCTGCGTAAAGAGGCCATCGACCAGGCGGCGGAGATGCTGCAACACAGTGAACATCGCGAGGAGGTTCTTGCTATCCTGGAACACCTGGCCCGTAACGATCTCATGAACGGCGTGCGCGAGAGAGCATTGGCCGTCCTTGACGCCGACGCGCGGCGGGACAGCGCCTCACGAGCAGCGCCCGCGCGCTCCCAGGACTCGCGCCACCGGTTCGGCGCGCGCTGCAAGAACGGTCATATCAGCTATTTCGATAAGCGCGAGGTGTGTGCCGCGAAACGCCCGCTCGTGCGAGGGGAAAAAGCGGCGCCGGAGGAACTGCTACTGCACTGCGCCACCTGCGGCGTCGCGATGGCCGTCGATGTCGATTGCGAGGGCTATTGATGAGCGAGCAGCGCCAGCAGCACGAGCATATCCCCATCTATGACGCGCACGAGCCATCCGAGGGGAGCCAGCGCGTCAACGCCCTGCTCGACGACATGGAGAGCAAGCAGCTTGACAATCTGAACGACGCCGGGAAATCCCTCATCGAACGCATCGCCACCTTTCTGGGCGTCTTGTTCGGCCTCTCAATCCTCAACAGTAGCTTTCCGCCATCCTTTCTCAAGGGCAACACGCCCGTCAAAGTGCTGCTCATCGCCGCGCTCATTGGCTACCTGCTGGCAATCGGCGCCGCGCTGTGGGCCACGCAGGTGCGCTACTACCATCGCTACACCTACAACGCCACTCGCTCGCAGGCCGAGCTGACGAAGATGATCCGCGCGAAAGTCTTCTGGATCAGGATGGCGAACCTGCTCTTTGCTCTGGGAACTGTGCTGCTGGCGGCGTTGCTCATTGTGATCGTGTGGCGGGTCTAAGATGCCGCCTCTCTGCTCGCTGGTTCCCTCTGCCCTTATCTCGCTGCTCCTTCTGGCTCTGCTCTCCACAGGCACGGCGAGGCCAGCTTTCCTGTATGTGGGACTTCCCCTCACGTCGCGTAGTGGCGCTGAACGAAGCGGGCGATCCGCTGCACCGCTTCGCGCAAGCGATCCTCCGGTTCGTTGGTAAAGATGAAGCGGACGTGTTGGTACCCAAAGGCATCGCTGCCCCAGGCCACCATTGGGGTTGTCGCTACCTCCTCTTCTGCCAGCAGCTGCTGGCAGAACTCTGCTGAGGGAACACCCAGGGCGCTGATGTTCGCCAGGCAGTAATACCCTCCTTCGGGTGACACGACCCGCAGTCCCGGAATGCGGCTGAGTCCCTCCACCAGCACGTCCCGGTTGCGCTGGTAGGATACTACGCTGGCCGCTCTTACGTCTTGCCCGCCGGTGAGGGCCGCCGTGGCCCCTGCTTCGGCAAAGCCGCTGGGCATAATGGCATTGAAGATATGCACATCGTGGACGGGCTTCAGCAGCTCTCTGGGACCGACGGCCCAGCCGATGCGCCAGCCCATCATGTTGTAATTCTTTGAGACCGAGCCAATGCTGATGGTGCGCTCCCGCATTCCAGGCAGGGTGGCGGGATGGATGACGCGCAGCCCATCGTAGACGATGTGATCGAGCGAGCCATTGAAGAGCAGCAAGGCATCGTTCTCCTGGGCGGCATCGGCGAACGCCTGCGTTTCTGCCTGGGTCAACACCGTCCCGGTAGGCATGGCCGGGGACATGAAGAAGAGGACTTTGCAGTCACGGGCCTGCGCCGGAAGCGCCGCCAGATTCAGATGCCAGCCCTGTTCTTCCACCAGGTCCGTAAACACCTGTACCCCATCGGCCAGCCGGACGCGCTGGGCCATGCCATTATAGGTGGGATTGGTGAGCAGCACCTTGTCGCCCGCGTTGACGTAGCAGAGCAGGACATCGAGCATCGCTTCTCCCGCGCCGCAGGTGACGAGGACTTCACCCTCCGGGTCGTAATGGAGGCCCCAATCGGCCTCGTAGCGCGCCGCGATGGCGCGCCGCAGCTCGGCCAGCCCATGCAGGGGCAGATAGCTGTTATAGCGGTCCACGCCGACAGCATCCCTGGTCGCCTGGATGGCTTCCGCAGGCGGCGGCAGATAGGCATCGGCATTTTCGAGACGAATGGCATTGGGTTTTTGATCCGCGAGATCAGCCATGTCGGCCATCGTCATGCGCGCCAGACTGGCGCTTCGGTGAGAAATCCGTGGAGGCATCGCCTCTCTCCTTTCGATGAAAGCATGTTCCCAAAACGCGATGGACTGAGCAGGCCCATGCATCGTTTGACGCCGATCCCTCCTGACCTACATCCTGGCTGGGTAGAGCATCAGCGCCAGCGCCCGTGCGCCTTCAGGAGTGCGGTACCCATGCGGCTGGTCGGCCACAAACCAGAGGGCATCCCCTGGTTCGAGCAGCACTTCCTCGCCCAGCGGGCCGACCTCAAGACGGCCCTCCAGGCACAGGAGAAACTCCTCAGTCCCCACCGCGTGAGCCTCTGACCGGTAGCCTTCCTCCTTCCCCAACGACAGTTCGTAGGCTTCCGTCCGGTGGTGGCGGGCTTCGGCCAGGAGGAGGCGAAGGTGCGCCCCGGATTCCGATGCCACCACCGTCCCCTCGCCTGCCCGAATGACGCGCGGCTCAGGACGCTGCTCAGCGCCAAGCAAGGTCCCTAAAGGCACATCCAGCGCTCGACTGAGACGCCAGAGGATCTCCAACGAAGGATTCGCGGTCCCGGCTTCAATCGTCGAGATCGTACTTTTGGAAAGGCGCGTGTGCCTGGCGAGGTCGCCGATCGTGAGTCCCTTCTCCTCGCGCAGTGACCGTAAAGAGGCAGCTAACCGCAGGGTTGCGCTCTTGAGTTGCTTGTCCATAGCAGAAGCATACCATATCCGTCCAATAAAATCAACAGGTGTATAATATATCGAACATCACGGCTTTCCTGCCGCAATGTGTCCCGGCCCTGGTCGAGGCGCGAGATTCCTTCTTTGTGAGCCAGAGCCACCAGGAGCAGAATGGAGCCAGCGTCTCTTGCGGCAAGCGCAGCGGCAACAAGCTGCCCGTTCAGGCATTCACGGCGACGATCAGCCTATCACGATGCACACCTTCCATGTTTAGATCGTCAAAATTTCATCCCAGCGGCTCATAAAGCATGGTGAAAGTCGCCGCCGCTGCATGGCCCATGCCCTGGTGGCGCCCTGGACAGCGAAAAACAGGGTATCACGGCCATAGACGCGATTGATCGCATCGGCCATCGCTATGAGGCGGGCTTCTTGCATATGCTGAGCAAGCGAGTACGCGCCGAAGAGATCGGGCTGCACCGCGTCCAGCGGTGTAATCTGGCTCAGATACACTCCCGCTTTCTTGTACCTGTACCCATCTTTATACATCGCCTGCAACGCCGCGAGAGCATGGCGAACCAGTTCCGGAGTAAATGCGGTCGGATAGGGGATGGTGCAAGTAAACGAATTGGAGTACCGCGGGATATTCTGATTGAAGGTATTGGTGCGGATGAAGACAGTGAGCGAGGCCGCGAGTGAGTCCTGCTGGCGCAGTTTCTCGGCGGCTCTGACGGTATAGGTCGCCACGGCTTCGGTCAGTTCATCCAGCGTCGTGATCTCTTTGCCGAACGTTTTGGAACACATGATGCCTTTTTTCGGCGGCCGCTCCGTCTCCAACGGAATGCAAGAGATGCCGCGCAATTCGAGGACGATTCGCTCTCCTACCACCGTCAAATAGCGCCGGATCCATTTCTGGTCAGCATCCTTGAGATGCTTTGCTGTGGTGATGCCGTAATCGCCAAGAAACAGGCGATATTTGTGGCCGATGCCCCAGACATCCTCAATGGCGACTTTCGCCAGCACGTGATCCAGTTCATCATCTGTCAGGCGCGTCACGTCGAGAACGCCTCCATAGGTTGAATCAGACTTCACGATCTCCGTCGCGATTTTGGCAAGGCACTTGGTCGATGCAATGCCAACGGAAACGGGAATGCCGACATATTGCATCACGCGCGCCTTGATGGTCTGGCCGTACTCGGTTAGATCATCAAGGGCAAGCCCGCCGAGGCTCAAGAATGCCTCGTCAATGGAGAACGCTTCAACCGACGGGGAAAACTGCGCCAGAATCTTCATGACTCGTGAAGAAAGCTCAGCGTAGAGTGAGTAATTCGAGGAAAAGACTTGCACGCTGTGCTGTTCGATGATGTCCTGGCAGTGAAACAGCGGCTGCCCCATCTTGATGCCCAGTTTCTTGGCTTCATTCGACCGCGCTACCACACAACCGTCATTGTTACTCAGCACGATAACTGGCTTGTTGTGTAAAGTTGCGTTAAATACACGCTCACAGGAGACGTAGAAGTTATTGCAATCGACCAGTGCAATAACGTTCCGTTTCATCTCACCTCAATTTGTGGATACAGTAGGTGGCAACGCCTTGAATTGCAACCTTCAAGTGCAGTGAATATTTATCACAAGAGGGAGAGAAACTCTGGAAGATGAAGCCGTCGCTATGAGGGTAGATTCTGACCGCTTTTGATGGTACCATGTTGAGAAAAGAAGCAGAAAGGCAAAGGGGCAAAAACGTGACCTTTTGACCGGAAGGGAGCAGAGATGGCGAATCAACTTCGGGTGACGCTCGAAATCGGACCGAAAGGCAAGAAGGTGGCGGCAGTGGCGCCGGATTGGCCCGGTCTCGAGCGTGGTGCGAAGATCGGGGAGGCCGCGATTGAACGGTTGCAATCCTATCTTCCACGCTATGCCCAGGTGGCGAAGCTGGCGGGGATGGGTGGAGCGTTTGCCGCTCTCACCACGGTTGACATCGTCGAGCACTATCCGGGTACGGGCTCAACCGACTTCTGGGGCATTTCGTTCGCGTTCTCAAGCATCGATAGGCAAGACCTATCGAGCGGAGAATTGGAACGTGAACTGACCCTGATGCAGGCGTGCTGGGCGTTTTTCGACGATGTGCGTTGGCGCGTGTCGGCTGAGATGCAGAAGGGTCCGCGAGGGGGAGGGCGTGATCGGGATCACATCGTCGGTCATACGATTCGCGTGGAGCAAGAGTGGGCAGAGAAGGTCGGGGTGTCCACTCCCCAAGATGCGATGCTGATCGACGAGGGGCTGCAAGCGCACCGCGACGCCTATTGCAACGCCATTCGGGCGTTCCATGCTGAGGGCAAAATGGCCCGAACCTGGCCGCTCCGGTATCTGATTCGGCACACCGCGTATCACACGCTGGATCACGCCTGGGAAATGGAAGATAAAGACCTGACCGTCGGAGTCAGGTAGGGTGTCAATCCCAGGATGCTGCGGGAGAAACCAGGACAGGTATCCAGGTGGGCGAAGGCCAACCAATGGACTGAAAATGAGGGGCAGCATGGGAACGTCCCGCAGATTGCTACCAGTTTCTCCGCAGCATCCTGGGATTGCCAGGGAGGATGAGGCTCTCGGCCTCGATGAGGCATTGGCTCGTGGATTTGCACCTGTGTCACCCATCATATGAGTCGATGTCCCAGAGATATCCTGACATGCGTATCAACGCGCATCTGGACGAACTGGTCAAAGCCATGGCCATGTACAAGAAAGATTTCGAGATGCGCATCTATCCCAACGCTGCCCATGCCTTCTTTAACGACACGACCTCTCTGTACAACGAGGTCGCAGCAAAGGATGCCTGGAAGCGCGTGCTGTGGTTCTTTCAGAGAACGCTAGCTGATGCCTGAGCCAGGGTGAGAAGTAACTGTTCAGACTATATTGTTTACACTTTCCTTTCTCTCCTCTCTGCTCTATACTATAAGGAATAGGAGGTATGAGAAAGGAACTATGTCAACCATCTGTTTTGAAGCTAAACTATTTACTATCAACTCCTGGACCATTCTCAGACTCCCTGAGAGTGCCTCCGCAAAGCTTCCGTCAAGAGGGATGATCATGGTTTCAGGGACTCTCAATGGCGCTCCTTTTAAAGCCTTGCTCGAACCGGATGGGAGGTATGCACCAGGGCAAAGATCGAGTCACTGGTTTAGACCTGACAAACAGTTGCTGGATGACGCTTCCGCAAAGGCAGGCGATACGGTACGAGTTTCAATTGAGCCGACCAAAGAATGGATCGAGCCGGAAGTTCCTGAAGACTTCAAAAAAGCTTTGGCAACTTCCCCACAAGCCGAGGCGTTATGGAAGGATATTACCCCAATGGCGCGTTGGGATTGGATCCGTTGGATTCGCGCTGTCAAAACTCTGGAAACGCGCCAAAAGCATATTGAAGTTGCCCTGTCAAAACTCAACAAAGGCATGAGAAGACCGTGTTGTTTTAACCGCAATCTCTGTAGCGAACCAGATGTATCGCAGAATTGGGTGCTTCTTGATCCGACGCTAACGACGGAGGAAACCCGTTGAAAGTTCATCTCAAGGTCAGTCCGAGGCC
>Ga0307374_10014866_pt1 | contig 10553 bp, 10 predicted proteins | sample OX3MG_FD_202532 | JGI IMG/M metagenome (GOLD analysis project Ga0307374, IMG submission 202532) | Soil microbial communities from Risofladan, Vaasa, Finland - OX-3 | ecosystem: Environmental > Terrestrial > Soil > Coastal area > Acid sulfate soil | place: Finland: Risofladan, Vaasa | collected...
GGCCTTGCGGCCACGCCCCTGGCGCTCGACGAGCGCGGCCACGTCGCTCGCCCGATAGCGGCTGCGCCGCGGCTCGAGCGGATCCGGCTCGGCCCGCAGCCGCCCGCGGCTGACGTAGGCATAGAGGGTCTGCGGCCTGACCCGCAGCCGCCGCAGCGCTTCCTCGGCGCCAATCCATTCGGCCATGATTGATTCAGTTGATCAAGATTGACACGCGACTCGCATGAGCCACATGCCATCTAGCCGATTTCAGGGAGAATTACATTGATTGATGGCATTGATGGCCTGGAAAGCGTCGTTGCCGCCGAGACAGTGCTTTCGGAGGTGGATGGCGCCGCCGGCCGCCTGGTGATCCGGGGCGCCTCGCTGGACGATCTGGCCGGGAGGTGCTCGTACGAGGAAGCCGCCGCGCGGCTGCTCGCCGGCTTTTTCGAGGCGATGCCGGCCGATCTGGCGTCGGCGCTGGGCGAGGCCCGGGCCGAGGTGTTCGCCGAGACTGCGGCGATGGACGAGGCCCTGCTGCGCCTGACGCCGGTGGAGATCATGCGCGCCCTCATCGCCCGGCTTGCCGACGGCGACGAACTGGCGACGGCGCTGCGGCTGATCGCGGCCCCGGCCGTGTTCGCCGCCTCGGCGGTGCGCCGCCGGTCGGGCGCGGCGGCGCTGCAACCGGATCGCGGCCTGTCGCACGGCGCCGACATTCTGCGGATGCTGCGCGGCGCGCCGGCGACGCCGGAGGAGGTCCGGGCTCTGGACGCCTATCTGGTCACCGTCTGCGATCATGGTCTCAACGCCTCGACCTTCGCCGCGCGCGTGGTCGCCTCCACCCACGCCGGCCTGACCAGCGCCGTGCTCGCAGCCATCGGGGCGCTGAAAGGTCCGCTGCACGGCGGCGCCCCCGGGCCGGTGATCGACATGCTCGACGCCATCGGCGCGCCGGGCGACGCCCGCGCCTGGATCGAGGCGGCGCTGGATCGGGGCGAGCGGCTGCCCGGCTTCGGTCACCGCGTCTACAAGGTGCGCGACCCCAGGGCCGATGCGCTGAAGCGGGCGATCCGCGCGCTGGGCGCCGGCTCCGAAGTCCTGCCCGGGCGCCTCGCGTTCGCCGAAGCGGTGGAGGAGGCGGCGTTGCAAATCCTGAAGGATCGCAAGCCGGACCGCTCGCTGCGGACCAACGTCGAGTTCTACACCGCCCTGCTGCTCGAGGCCCTCGCCTTCCCGCCCGCCGCCTTCACCTGCGTCTTCGCCATGGGCCGCGTCGCCGGCTGGATCGCCCACGCCCGCGAGCAGCGCGCCGACGGCCGCCTCATCCGCCCGCAGTCGCGCTACGTCGGACCTCGCCCCGGAGATCCACCGCCCAGCGCTCCGTGCCCGGCGCCGCCGCTGCGCGGGTGAGGAGAAGGTCCGCGTCTTCCTTTCCCCGCGAGCGGGGACACGACCCGGGCGATCCTTGGCGGATCGGTCCGATCCGGCTTAGATCGGGGCGAAGCCGGGGAAGCGCATGACCGAGATCACCGCCGACGAAGCAGCGCCAGGGGCAACGCGGCGCGCCTCCATGACCACAGTGGTGGCCGCCTCGGCGGCGAGCACCGCGTTCGAGTGGTACGACTTCTTCATCTTCGGGAGCCTCGTCCAGGTCATCTCGCGCAACTTCTTCGCCCAGCTCGGGCCGACCGCCGGGCTGGTGGCGGCCCTGGCGCTCTTCGGCGTCGGCTTCGCCTTCCGCCCGCTCGGCGCGCTGATCTTCGGGCGGATCGGCGACCGCCTCGGGCGCAAGTCCGCCTTCCTCATCTGCGTCTCGATGATGGGCGCAGGCACGTTCTGCATCGGCCTTCTGCCGACGTCGGCGCAGATCGGCGCCGCCGCGCCGATCCTCCTGGTGGCGCTGCGGGTGCTGCAGGGCACGGCGCTCGGGGGCCAGTACGGCGGCGCGGCGATCTACGTGGCCGAGCACGCGCCGTCGGGCCGGCGCGGCTATCACACCGGCTGGGTGCAGACTTCGGCGGCGCTGGGGCTGATCGCCGCGCTCAGCGTGATCTTCGTCGTGCGCCGCCTCGGCGGCGAAGCCGCGTTCGCCGCGGGGGGCTGGCGCGCGCCGTTCCTGATGTCGGCGGGGCTGGTGGCGATCTCGATCTGGATGCGGCTGCGACTGGCCGAGAGTCCGGCGTTCGAGAAGCTGAAGCAAACCGGCGGGCCGGCCCGCGCGCCGTTCACCGAGGCCTTCCTGCGCTGGCCGAACCTGAAGCTGGTGCTGATCGCGCTCGTCGCGCTGATGTGCGCCCAGGGCGCCTACTGGTACACCGTGTTCTTCTATTCCCAGGTGTTCATGGAGAAGTTCCTGAAGGTCGGCGACGGCTACGCCAACCTGATGATCCTGATCATCGCCTGGGTCAGCGCGCCGCTCTACATCTTCTTCGGCGCCCTGTCGGACAAGGTCGGGCGCAAGTGGGTGATGTGGGCGGGCATGACGCTGGGCCTCGTCACCCTCTTTCCCGGGTTCATGCTGCTGAGCGCGGCGGCCAATCCGGCGCTGGCGGCGGCGAGCGCCCGCACGCCGGTGGTGGTCGCCGCCGACCCGGGCGACTGCACGCTGCAGTTCGACCCGACCGGCAGGACGCGCTTCCTTTCCAGTTGCGACATCGCCAAGGCCGCCCTCGCCAACGCCGGCATCGGCTATCGCAACGTCGCCGGCCCGGCAGGCCGGCCGGCGGTCGTCAGCGTCGGCGGCGCGCGCGTGGTCTCGATCGACGGACGCGGGCTCGGCGCGTCGCAGCTGAAGGCGGCGACCGCCCGCGTCGACGCCGGCATCGCCAAAGCCCTGGCCCGGGCGGGCTATCCGGCCCGGGCCGACCCGGCCCGGCGCAACGACTTGGTGGTGGTGGCCGTTCTGGTCGTCTTCACCATCGCCGCCACCGCGCTCTATGGCCCGATGGCGGCCTCGCTGGCCGAACTCTTCCCGACGCGGGTGCGCTACACGGCGCTCTCGGCGCCCTATCATCTCGGGATCGGCTGGATCGGCGGCTTCCAGCCCGTCGCCTCGTTCTCGATCGTGGTGGCGACGGGCAACATCTACGCCGGCCTCTGGTATCCGGCGATCTTCACGGCGATCAGCGTGATCGCCTGCCTCTTCCTGTTGCCCGAGACCCGCGGCCGGGCGCTGGAGGCCTGACGCCTCGTAGAGGATTCAGGCGGGCCGCACCCGGCGCACCACGGCGCGGCCGACGATTTCCGAGACCAGCACCGCCGCGACGGCCAGGACGGCGGAAACGCCGCAGAGCGCGATGGCGCGGCCTTCGGCGCCCGGCGTCTGCGTCGCCTCGTAGATGGCGCTCGGCAGGGTGAGGGTCTCGCCCGGGATCGCGCCCACGAAGGTGATGGTGGCGCCGAACTCGCCCAGCGCCCGGGCGAACCCCAGCACCAATCCGGCGGCCAGCCCCGGCGCCGCCAGGGGCAAGGTGAGCGCGAAAAAGCGCACCAGCGGCGGCGCGCCCAAGGTCAGGGCCGCCTCGCCGACCTCGGGCTCGATCGCCTCCATGGCCAGCCGCATCGGCCGCACCATCAGCGGGAAGGCCATGACGGCGCCGGCGAGCGCCGCACCGGTCCAGCGGAAAGCCAGCGTGATCCCGACGCTGGCGAGGGCCGCGCCGATCGGACCTTCGCGGCCGAAGAGGACGAGCAGGAAATAGCCGGTCGCCACCGGCGGCAGCACCAGCGGCAAGGTGGCCGCCCCCTCCAGCAGCACGCGCCCGGCGAAGCGCCCGCGGGTCAGGGCGTAGGCGACGAGGATCGCCAGCGGCAGCTCGACGGCCACGGCGAGCGCGGCGACGCGCAGCGACAACAGGATCGCGCCGACATCGTCGGCGGTGATCTGCGTCACGCGGGCGGCGCCGGCTGGAGCACTTCGCAGGCATCGCCCCGCGCCGCCAGCTCGACCGCCAGCTCGCCGATCCGGCCTGCGCCGGCGACCACGACCACGCGCTGGCCGGCGGCGACACGCTCGGTCAGGTCGGACGCGCCGATCGCGTCGAGCCCGAGCCTATGCGCGTCGCGCCGCGCCAGCCCGGCGATGTCTTCTCCGAGGTCCGCCTCCAGCGCCAGCACGTCGGCGGTGGCGAGGGCGCGCGCGGCGCGCAGCGACAGCAGATCGCGGATCGCCGGGGCGGCCACCAGCCAAAGGCCGCCGAACGCCGTATCGCCTGCCAGCATCTGAGCTTTCAGGCGCCGTTCGGCGAGTTCGAGGTCGCCGGCGTCGGCCGCTTCGCCCGCCGGGCCGTACAGCACCGCGCGCAGGAAGGCGCGACGCCGGGCGAGATCGGGGAAGGCGGCGCGGATCTGCGGCTGCAGACGCCCGAACAGGGCGGCGATGCGCCCCAGTCCCTGCGGGATGGCCGCGTCCAGCTCGGCGCGGAGCAGGGCGGCGACGATCGGCGCCGCGCCCGCCGTGCCGATGGCCGCCACCACCTGGCCGCGATCGATCAGGGCAGGGGTGTGGAAATCGCTGAGGCCCGCATCGTCGACGACGTTCACCGGCACGCCGGCCAATTTGGCGGCGGCCGCGGCCGCGCCGCGGAAGCCGGGGTCGGCGCTGGTCACGAAGGCGAGGAGGGCGCCGGCGTAGGCCTCGGACCCCAGCGCCGCCGCGCCGGCGATGCGCTCGACGCCGGCCGGCGATCCGGCGAACAGACGCGCCTTGGCCTCGGCGCCCTCGCCTTCGCCGGCGATGACGACGCGCCGGCCGGCCAGTGGAAAGAAGGCGGGGAAAGCCTCCATCGCCGGCGCATCACCTCGCGGTCTTCAGATAGTCGATGATCGCCTGGCGCTGCGCACGGTCGGGTGTGCTCACCGGCATGGCGGTTCCGGGCGCGAAGGCCTGAGGATCGGCGATGAAGGCGTCCAGCGCCGCCGGCGTCCAGGTTCCCCCCTTGGCCTCGAGGGCGTCGGAGTACTGGAAGTCGGGCAGGGCGGCGATCCTGCGCCCGACCACGCCCTTCAGCGACGGCGCCACCGGCGAACTCGCGGCGTCCAGGCTGTGGCAGCCGCCGCACTGGGCGTTGAAGGCGTCGGCGCCGGCCACGGGCGTGGCCGCGAAGCCCGGCCCGGCGGCCAGCGCGGCCGCGGCGATGAGGGCGATGCGCATTCGACGATCTCTCCCCGATGTCCGCACGACGACAGCTGAGCGATAGCTGGTCTCGCGGCGGATTCCGAGCCCGATTGGCGGCGCGGGCGGGCTTTAGGTCGCCGGGCCGAACCCGTCCGGGCTCCAGGCTTCGCTGCCCACGCCGTGATGGACGAAGAAGAGGCCGGTCGGGTCGTAGCGGCGCTTGATCCGGGCGAGGCGCGGGTAGTTCGCCCCCCAGAAGGCGGTCTGCCAGTCGGCCTGGAAGAAGTCGCATTCGTTGACGTAGGCGCCGGTGTGGGGCGCCGCGGCGCGCAGGGCGCCCATGGCGGCATGCACGCGCGCGGCGCGGGCGCGCGCGGCGTCGAGGTTGGGCGCGGCGCCGGCGAAGAGCGAGGGCCCGGAGTCGGCGATGATCGCGAGGGCGAAGGCGCCGAGGACGTCGGGGTTGGTGGCGGTGTCGCGGGCGGCCTCGATGGCGGCGGCGGGGGCGCCGGCCAGGCCCTTGTTGAGGTGGAAGGCGACGCTCCAATGGCGGCTGGCGGCGAACCAGGCGTCGACGAGCCTGGGCTGGCTGGCGGGCGCGAGCAGCGCGGCCGGCAGCCAGGCCGAGGCGTAGGCGTGCCAGAAGGCGCCCACCTGGCCGCCGTCGCCCGCCCACCAGTAGTGGTTCGCCGCCGCGCCCGGCTGGGTGTCGAAGCTGACCGCGGAGGGGGCGTAGCGGCGCAGGAATTCGGCGTTCCAGAAGTCGCGAGCCGGCAGAGCCAGGGCGGTGAGCGCCTCCTCGACCTGGTAGTCGGCCTTGTCGGCTTCGGCGAACTCGATCAGGGGCGCGAACGCGGCGCGGGCGGCCTGCGGCGTCAAACCCTGGAAGACCATCGAGACCACGAGCCGGTTGTCCGGTTCGGCGCGGACCTGCTCGCCCCAGTGGGGGTTGAAGAGGCCGCTCGCATAGAGGTCCACGAAGCGCGCGAGCAGGCGCCGGAAGGCCGCGTCGGAGCGGGCACGCACGGCCAGGCTCATCGCGCCGAAGGTCTGCGGGAGGTCGTGGGTGGCCAGGATGAGGCGGGTCACGACGCCGAACGTACCGCCGCCGCCGCCCTTCAGCGCCCAGAAGAGGTCGGGCGCCTGGACCTGGTTGACGATGCGGATCTCGCCATCGGCGGTGACGACCTCGGCCTCCAGCAGGCTCGCGGCCGCCGTGCCATAGGCTTTGGAGAAGCTGCCGAAGCCGCCGCCCTGGACCAGGCCGGCGACGCCCACGGTCGTGCAGCCGCCGCCCTGGACATAGCGCCCGGCACCGACGGTCACCGCCTGGTAGGCGTCGAGCCAGCTTGCGCCGCCGCCGACGGAAACCGCCGGGACCGCGGCGGCGCTGGAACCTTGCGGGGTGAAGGCGTCATGGACGGTGACGGCGCGCATCGGCCGCGTCCAGACCAGCAGGGAATCGGGCGCATCGGATGCGCCGACGTAGCTGTGGCCGGGACCCTTGACGACGAGGCGCAAGGCGTGGGCGCGGGCAAAGTTGACCGCCGCGGCGACGTCGGCGGCGCTCTGGGCCGCGACGACGTAGGCGCTGGGCGAGGATCGCCAGGCGTCCAGCCAGCCGGAGCTCTGGGTGAGGCCGGGCTGGTCGGCGATGTAGAAGGGATCGGAGAGCAGCCTGCGAACGGCCGGATCGTGCAGATCCGGCAGTGCGCCGCGCGCCAGACGGCCGCCGACGGCCCGGCCGAGCCCGGCCCAGTCCGCGTCGCCCGGCCAGCCCGGCGAACCGGGTCGGACGCGGCGGATCGCCGTGGCGGCTGCGGGGCCAGCGCGCAACGCGGCGGCCGCGCCAAGGGCAAGCCCGGCGCGAAGGAGGCTGCGACGTCTCATTGATCCTGCTCCTGATCGGCGCCGGGCGCGGTGGAGATGACAAGCATGACCGATCGGGCGAGCAACAATCCAGCAAAAAGCTGCGGGGTCCGTCAGCGCCGGAACAACCAGTCGCCCGCTTCAGCGAGGACCGAGCGGCAGGCGTCGGCGCGCCTCATGCCGCGAGCGCCTTGCGCAGCTCCCCGATCCAGGCCCAGCGCGGGTCTGGCTGGTTGAACGCGCCGCCCATGGTGTTGGCGACGTAGGCCGCCGCCACGCCGCTCTGCGGATGGGCGAAGGCCACCCGGCCCCCTGCCCCGTCGTGGCCGAACGAGCCCGGCCCCAGCATCTCGCCCTCGTCCCGGGCGAGCTGGTAGCCGAGGCCGTAGCGGCTGGGCAGGCCGATCTGCAGTTTCCGAGATCGCCGGCCGCAACCATGGCGCCGGTGCGCAAGGTCCGGGCGCGGTCCACCGTCTCTGGCTTCAGCAACCTGACGCCATCGACCTCGCCGATCATGGCCGCATACATCTTCGCCAGCGAGGCTGCGTTGGTGACGCCGTTGCCCGCTGGCGCCTGCGCGGCCCGCCCAGCCTGGTGCTTCATCGCCTCGATCAGCTCGCCGGTGTGCTGCAGCGACAGGAGCACCACCTTGGCGAGGCGCGTCGTCACATCCACGCCCGCGCCGGCGAGCAGGGCGGCGATCTGAGCGGCGCCGAGGCCAGGGGTCGGCTGGAAATGAGGGGCGACCCGGTGATCCTCGCTCAGGGGCAGGCCGATCCAGAAATCCAGGCCGAGCGGGCCGCTGATGTCCTCGGCCAGGAGCTGCGAGACGCTCTTGCCGCTCACCCGGCGAACGAGACCATCCAGCAGCGAGGCATGGCGAGCGGCGCTTTCGCGGCTGCCGTTCCCCAGGGCTGGACCCAGGGAACGCGGCCGGCCTCCAGCTCGGCGATGATCTTGGTGGTGATTTCATCGTACAGGCTCGTCCGGTCGGAACCGGACCGAGCGTGAGCGGCGTGTCTGGACATCGCGGGTCTCCGCGACCGGCGCCAAGCCTCTCTCCCAGCCCTCAACCCGTCACGGAAAACCCGTCCGCACTCTCGCTCTCGGGGCGTTGCGGGGCAGGGTGTGCGAAAACCCGATCGAGGCTCATCCCCGAGGCGATATTTCCTGCTGCTGTTGGCTCTTGAACAGAGCCGGCCGCTTTGCGCTGTCGCTAGGCGACGGCGATGGCTGCCTGGTTTGCGCCAGGAGCCTCCTTATCCAAGGCCGCCTCCATCGCAGCGATCAAACGGCCGACCTCGATGGGCTTGGCGACGACATCGTCCATGCCGGCAGCAAGGTAGGCCTGGACCTGGTCCCGCATGACGTTGGCGGTTAGCGCGAGAATGGGCGTCCGCGGTCGCCCCGCTTCCGCCTCCTCGTTCCGAATTCCGCGCGCAGCCGTGACGCCGTCCATCACTGGCATCTGAATGTCCATCAAGATGAGATCCCAGTCCTGGCTCCGCCAAGCTGCCAGGGCCTGTTCGCCGTCAGCGACCATGACAGGATCGACGCCCACTTGCTGCAGCAGCGTCTGGAGCACGAGCTGATTGATCGGATTGTCCTCCGCAGCGAGGATTCGGAGCGCCCCCGGCTCGGTGACTTCGACTTCGCCAGTCGACGCTCCCGGCGCCGCGCCCGCACGTAGTCTAGGAAGCGGAAGAGCCACTTTGAAGCTCGATCCGCGGCCTTCCTCGCTCTCAACGGAGATGTCTCCGCCCATCATGTTGACGAGCTGTCGGCAGATCGCCAGCCCCAGGCCGGTACCCCCGAAGCGGCGCGTCACCGAGGCGTCGGCTTGGCTGAACTTCTCAAACAGCCCATTCAACTGCTCTTCGGTTATTCCTATCCCCGTGTCCGTAATTTGGATCGATAGAATTTCATCCTTGCGCTCAATCCCGACGGTGACTGAGCCTTGTTGGGTGAACTTCACCGCGTTGGAGATGAGGTTGTACAGCACTTGGCCGACCCGCTGAGAATCGCCCGAATAGACGCCTTCCGCGTCGGGCGAGACCTGCAGGGTGAGCTCAAGATTCTTGTTCGCGGCGTCGCCGGCGAAGATATCCAGAGCGGCCCGGACGACGCTCAGAATGTCTAGTTCGCCGACCTCCAGCTCAAGCTTGCCGGCCTCGATCTTCGACAGATCGAGCGCGGCGTTCAGCAGGGCCAGAAGGGACTGGCCGGACTTGCGGATAACTTCGACGCGCTTGCGCTGCGCACCGCTAAGGGTCTGTTGAAGAACAATTGGATCACGCCGGGGCTCGTGGCGCGATGGTGTAGTTCCATTCGCCATGGAAGTCATGGCGCTGGATGTTGATGGTCGCCATTTCCTGTTCGGTGACCTTGACGCCGGCTGGATAGAGGTTGGGGTCGATCTCGGAGCGGACGGTGAGTCCGGTCCTGGTCTTGGTGGCGGCGATCAGTTCGACGATGACCTGATGGCTGACGAGAGGCCTGCCGCGCCAGTTCTGGGTGATGAACGAGAAGAGGCGGTGCTCGATCTTGTTCCATTTGCTGGTGCCGGGCGGCAGATGGCAGACGGTGATGGTCAGGCCCAGTTCGTCGGCCAGAGTTTGCAGCATCAGCTTCCATAGCCGCACGCGCGAGCCGTTGCTTCCGCCGCCGTCGGCGGTGATCGTCAGATGCGCAGCCTTTGGATAGCGCGCCGCACCCATGAGCCGCCACCAGCGGCGGATGGCGTTGACCGCGAAGTCGGCGGTGTCATGGTCGACGCCGACGCTGACCCAGCCCTTGTCGTCGCCGATGTCATAGACGCCGTAGGGCGCCGCGCGGCCAAGCTCCGGAACCAGAAAGTCGTGGACCCGCACCGGCTCTGGCTGGCCCCCCGGGCGCCAGTCGCGACCGCCGTTCTTGAACTCGCCAACCAGCTCCTTCTTCTTGGTGTCCACCGAGATCGCCGGCTCGCCCGCCTCGAGCGCCGCGCTCACCTGGGCGTTGATGTACTGGAACTGTGCGTCGCGGTCGGGATGGCTGGCCCCTTCCAGGGTCTTGCGGTTGGCCTGCAAGCTGTAGCCCAAGGAGCGCAGAAGGGTCGCCACCGTGTTGTGACCGATCTCGTGGCCCAGAGCCCGCAACCCCTCGGCCAGATGGCGCAGGCTCTTGGAGGTCCACAGCAGCGGCGCCCGCGGGTCGCCTCGGGTCGCCGGATCAACAAGAGAGCGAAGGTCGTCCAGCAAGGTAGCGTCCAGCGATGTCAGCGCCTTGCGACCCCCGCCGGGCCGGCGAGACCGGGTCAGATCAAGCGCCGCACCGCCGCGCAATTCCACCAGGCCCCGACCGATCGTGCTGCGCGCCACCCCCGTGATCCGCGAGACCGCCAGAATGCCGCCCCAGCCCGCCGCCAGCGCTTCGGCCGCCGCAAACCGCCGCCGACCCCGCTCGTCCAGCAAAGGGCCCACCGCCTCATACCGCAAACGGATCGCTGCTTCGTCAATCACCAGCCGATTCTAGAAAGCTCCCCGCCCCAAGGGAATCCTCCATCGTCGGAAAATCGACCCTCCAGATTCACGTATTGTTCAAC
>Ga0307374_10014870_pt1 | contig 10552 bp, 11 predicted proteins | sample OX3MG_FD_202532 | JGI IMG/M metagenome (GOLD analysis project Ga0307374, IMG submission 202532) | Soil microbial communities from Risofladan, Vaasa, Finland - OX-3 | ecosystem: Environmental > Terrestrial > Soil > Coastal area > Acid sulfate soil | place: Finland: Risofladan, Vaasa | collected...
TATACCCTCCAGGTGGGCCATGCCTGCCGAGTCCAGCACAGCACACCTGGAGGATGGGAGTGACACCTGACTACGAAAGGCAGGTCGCGTACACCGTCAGAATAAAGTCGGCTCCGGCCTGGTTCTGAACCTGAACCGTCCAGGAGGTCGAAGAACTAGGATAATTTTGTACAACCACTAAGCCCGACGTGATCGGGGTGGAAAAGCCGCCGCCGGCCACTTTGGCGCCGCCCGCGCACGTCGCGGAAACCGACTGATTGGCGCCCGCGGGTATAGTTCCCGTGGCGCTGATAATGGTCACCGTGCCGCCCCCGCCAGTTGCTCCGGTTGCCCCGGTTGCCCCCGTGGGACCGGTTGCTCCCGACACTCCCTGGACCCCGCCATCTCCCTGGGGACCGGTGGCCCCAGTCGCGCCGGTCGTTCCCGTAGGACCGGTAGGACCGGTAGGACCGGTAGGACCGGTAGGACCGGTAGGACCGGTGGCTCCAGTAGGAGCCGTGGGTCCTGTAGCTCCAGTAGCGCCGGTTGCGCCGGTTGGACCAATCGGTCCGGTCGCCCCGGTCGTGCTGGCCGTGCCCGGAGTGCCGGTAGCTCCAGTCGCGCCGGTGGCGCCCGCCGAGCCGGTAGCCCCCGCCGGTCCCGTTGGTCCCTGGATTCCTCCATCTCCCTGGGGACCGGTGACGCCCGTTGCTCCAGCAATTCCATTGGCGCCGGTGGCGCCCAGCAGCCCTTGGGGGCCGGTGACTCCGGTCACTCCCATCGCTCCGCTCGCGCCGGTCGCGCCGATGGGACCGGTGGGGCCACCGCTGGGACCAGTGGCGCCGGTTGCGCCCGGCAAGCCTGGCGCCCCTTGTGCTCCGGCTGGTCCCATCCATCCCATTGGCCCTTGAGGACCAGTCGGCCCTTGCGGCCCGACGAGTCCGGTGAGAATGGTCGGTCCCTGAGATCCGGTCACCCCAGTGGTTCCCACCGCTCCGGTGAGACCGAGCGGAACTTGCGAACCGGCGGGACCGGTCGGGCCGGTCGGACCCTGTGGGCCGGGTAGCCCTGGAAAGCCTCGCAAACCGATCAGACCTTGATGGCCGGGCAGCCCTCGCAGCCCACGCGGACCAGGCAGCCCTTGCGGCCCACGCGGGCCGGCGGGGCCGGGGATCCCATGGCTGCTCCAGGTCAGCGCCTGGTCGCCGGCCCGGCAACCGCCCGAAGCCGGATCGAACGTATCCCGGCTGGGGTTATAGCAGAGGTGAATGAGGGCCGGAGGAATGACTTTGGGCGTACCCTTTGGGGGAGTGGCTTTAGACGCGGCGGCCAGATCATGCGCCTGGGTTCGGCCCATCACGAGAATATTGTCCGAGGCTACGCAGGATCCGCCAAGGGCGGTTGCCAGGCCAAGACGGTACGCGATGCGTCGTTTTCGCCCGCTTCTCATCTACGATCTCCCAATCGTGAGCCGCTGGTCGCCCAGGGGTCTTCAACCAGCGTCGCACGCACTGGCCCCGAGCCGCAACTATGTTATACCTTGCAAGCCCCTTTAGGCAACCCCCCATCAGGGAGAATGGGCGCCAAACGACCGGCGACGCCTGAGCGTTGCGGTACTTCTTGGGCACGCCGGGCGCGGCCCGTGGTCGACAAGCTCGGCCACGCGGCGGTCGCGATTAGGGACTGAACCTCTCACCAAAATGTCGCAAGCCCGGGAAACAACGCCATGGCGGGATCGGCCGTGACGAGCGGCACACCTTCGGCGATTGCCTGGGCCGCAAGCATACGGTCAAAGGGATCGCGGTGCTCCACGGCAAACAACCCCGCGGCCAGCGCATGCGCCGATCCTACCGATAACTCACGCGCGCCGAGGGTGGTTAGATGGGCTAGGTATCCCTTGACGATCCGCTCCGCGCCTGGGAGTTTGCCCAGCCGGTACTTTGTGGCAATCTCCCAGGCACTGGCTGCACTGACCAGCACGGCGGTATCGGGGTTCTCAAGGAGTGTACGCGCCGCCGGCGAGAGTTTGTACGGACTGGAGAACGCCCAAAGGACCACATGCGTGTCGAGCAAAACGCTTAGCCCCACGCGGCCAACTCGTCGTCCGGCAGCGGCTCGAAGAAGGCGTCATCGACGGGCGCGCTGACAAAGCCAAGTGGCCGCTTGGTAACAGGCGCAAGTGGAACCAGTCGCGCGTAGGGTTTTCCGGCCTTCGCGATGACGATCTCCTCGCCGGCGTGTGCGCGCTCCAGCAGTTGGGAAAGATGTGTCTTGGCGGCGTGAACGTTGATAACCGTATCCATACGGACCTCCTGGACGTAGTTTATCAGACTTAGTCCATATGCGCGGCCCTCTCACGCCAGGGCGCGTGCCTCGCGTTTGTAGTCGTACGGCTTTCTAGGAGCGCGAGCTTCCTGGCTCGCCCTTTCGCTATCCTTAAGACGATAGCTATTGATGGAAATATGGCGAGAAGGAGTGATCCATGGCACTACAGCGCGTTGGGTTCATCGGCATTGGGGTGATGGGGCAGCCGATGTGCCTGAATTTGCTCAAGGCGGGCTTCCCCCTCACGGTCTACTCGCGCCGGCCAGAATCGGCGGACGCCGTGGTGGCGGCGGGCGCCGAGCGTGCAGCCACTCCCAGGGCGGTGGCCGAGGCGTCGGACGTGGTGATCACCATGGTGACCAGTTCGCCCGATGTCGAGGCGGTGGTGCTGGGGCCAGATGGGGTCCTGGCGGGCGCCCGCGAAGGGATGATCCTGATTGATATGAGCACGATCGCCCCCGCGGTGGCCCGCAAGGTAGCGGAGCAGGCGGAAGCGCGCGGAGTGTCCATGCTTGATGCCCCGGTGAGCGGCGGCTCGCAGGGGGCGGTGGCAGGGGCGCTCTCGATCATGGCGGGCGGCGACGCCGAGGTGTATGCCCAGGTTCTTCCCATTTTCCAGGCCATGGGATCGGCGGAAAAGATTTTCCATGTCGGACCCAGCGGCAGCGGGCAGGTGGTGAAGCTGATCAACCAGCATCTATGCGGGGTGATTGCCGCCGCCGACGCCGAGGCTTTCATCCTGGGAGTCAAGGCTGGGGCTGATGTCGCGACCATGGCCAAGATCATCGGGGTGAGTAGCGGCGGCAACTGGCAGCTTGCCAATCCGGTGGCCCTGCGCGCCTTTACCGGCACCTTCGAGCCGGGCTTTTTTACCGACCTCTTACTTAAGGATTTGGATCTGGTGCTGGAACTGGCCACCGAGCAGGGCGTGGCTACCCCGCTGGCCGAGAAGGCGCGGGCCCTCTATGAGCGAGCGCGAGCGGCCGGTTATGGACGGCGTGATTACACTTCGGTATTCGCTCCCCTGGAGGAGGACGCGGGGGTCAAGGTGCGCTTCGCGGATCCCACCTGAGAGACGAAGCGACCTGCCGCCTAATGCTTTTTCAGTCGGCTTCGTTTGCAGCGACGCAGCCCCGACCACAGTCGGCCAGACGCTACCACCCGACCTCAGTCGGGGGTATCAAAATAGGCGGCCTGCCGCCGCTTAAATCCCAGGAAACGCGGGCGACAGCGTGTACCGCAGGCGTTCGGTCACGCCTCGCAACGCCTCCGGATTGTTGTCGTGTCGCTTGCGGATGGACGCCAGGGCCCGCAACTCATACTCCAGCGCGTAGACCCGCAGGCGCGCCGGTAAACTGGACACACGGAACAAATCGGGATACGCCCGGCGCAGGGCCGGGATCACTCCAGTCAGGGACTCCGCTCGCGCATGGTCCTCGGACAGGCCAGCCACGGCAAAGAGTTGGGGATAGTGAACAAAGCGGAGAATCTGGTCTAGCTCCCAATCGGGCGCGGCGGCCCAGGCCCGCTCGAAGTCCAGCAGGCCGCTAATCCGTCCGTGTTGGACATGGATATTGCCAAAGTGCAGATCGCCGTGGGTGAGGCTGGGATAGCCGCCGCCCAGTGCGGCGCTATCGTGGCTCAGTGCTCGTTCGGCCTGGTCCAGCAAGGCAGTGTCGGCATTCGAGGCCTCGCGGGCGGTTTGCAGGGCATGGGCGGAGCGGCGCGTGTGAATGGCGGCCCAGGTGTCGCCCTGGCGGGGGCGGGTTGGGTCACCAAAACCATCCAGGCGGATGCCATGCATGCCACGCATCATCCCAGCCAACTCCTCCAGATAGCCGGCGCGTTCCTTTTCGTCGGCGGTCTCCCAGGCGGCCAGCAGGCTCTCGCCGGGGACGTAGGTTTGGATCACGTATTCGTGGGGGATCAGCCGGCTCATGCCCTCGTAGGCGATCGTACGCGGGACCGGGACTACGCCACGCAGCATCGCCAGTACCCGCTGCTCACGATCGAGTTTCCCATGTTCGTCTGGACGCAGATTCACCCGTAGCACGTACTGGCCGTCGACCAGGTAACTAGCGTTGATCTGTCCGCCGGGCAGCGCCTCGACGCTTGACCGTCCCAGGCCGTGCCGGCCGAGAATCCGCGCAATCGTGTGCATGGGAATGGTGATGGGCAAGATACATCCTCTTTCTGCCGTGTCTCCGGGATAAAGGGGGCGCGCGCCGAACCCTAGCGCTCCCGGCCGCCTTCCTCCAGCAGCCGTTGCCGAGTCTCCCAGCGCTCTTGTAAAGCGGCGCGTAATGCCAAGCGCGCCTCGTCGCGGAGGGCCGCGCGCATGTCAGGCGGATACTCCTGGATTACGTGCTCGATGTGGCCCAGCAGTTGCTCGAACTGCTCCACGAAGTCCTCGTCGATCGACATCCCGCTTCCGGATTCCACTATGGTAGTGACATGGGAGTGATCATAGCATGCCCGAAGGGGATTGCCCGTATGAGCCAAGAGATTCTCGATCTTCCTCCACCGCCCGCCGACGTCCGCCTGCCCTATGGCCCTTTGCCCCAGCACTTCGGTGACCTTCGTCTCCCTTCCACGGCGCCGCCGCATCCGCTGGCCATCCTGATCCACGGCGGCTTTTGGCGAGCCCGCTATGACTTGCGGCACCTCGGTCATCTGGCGGCCGCGCTCACCGCTGAAGGGATCGCCACCTGGAGTATCGAATATCGCCGGATTGGCGACGAGGGCGGCGCCTGGCCCGGCGCCTTTCTGGACGTGGCGGTCGCCGCCGATCATGTCCGCGCCCTGGCGCCTCTCCATGGCTTGGATCTGGAGCGGGCGATTACGGTGGGTCACTCGGCCGGCGGCCATCTTGCCTTCTGGCTGGCCGGGCGCTCGCGTATTCCCATCTCCGATCGCCTGTATGGCCCGGAGCCCCTACCGCTCCGCGGCGCCATCTCCCTGGCCGGGGTGGTTGACCTGCGGGCGGCCTGGGAGATGGGGCTGAGCGAGCGGGTGGTGGAGCAGTTGCTCGGAGGCGGGCCGGATGCAGTCCCGGAGCGCTACGCCCACGCCTCTCCGTACGACTTACTGCCGCTGGGCACGCGCCAGATCTTGATTCACGGCACGGACGATGACATCGTGCCCTTCGAGATGAGTGAGCACTATGCCGCCAGAGCACGGGAGGCCGGAGATCGGGTTGATCTGGTGAGCCTGGTCGGCATGGGCCACTTCGAGCCCATCGACCCGCGATCCCAGGCTTGGCCGTCCGTACTGGAAGCGGCGCGCGCGCTTCTAAGCAAGACCGATCCCCCGACTGCGGTCGGGTGGTAGCGCTGGGCTGACTGCGGTCGGGATTGCGTCACTTCAAATCAGGCCAATCGAAAAAGCACTGGGCTGGTGGCCAAGCAAGGCCAGGGCAGGGGGACGATCCCCCTGCCCTGGCCTTGCTTTTAGAGGTTACGAGGGGTCCAGGCGCCGCCGCCGTCGCTGGTGGTCAGGAGCATGCCCGCGCGGGCGCCGGCTGACAGCGAGAGGAAGACGGTGCCGGCCAGCCAGCCCTGTTGGGCGCTGGTAAACGAGATGCCCGTGAGGCTGAAGTTGAGGTGAGGGATGGCGGGAGAAGTGTGCCAGGTATGGCCGCCATCGTGCGTGCTGCCGAGATAGGTCTGGCCCGCGTCACCGCACGGCGGGCAGCCGCTGACGAGAAAGGCCGTGTTGGCGCTCACCGCGTCCAGCCGAGCCCCTTCGCCATCCGCGCCCCGCGGGACGCCGGTCGGGTTGCCGGGGGCCGGCCCCCCTCCCGCCGAGGTCAGAGCCACCACGGCGCGCCAGTGCGCCCCCCCATCCGCCGTATGGAAGAGCGAGTACGACATCTGGTTCATCCCCACGCCGCCATAGAGGAGCGCCCAGGCATTCTGGGAACCGGTGCAAGCAATCTGGCCACCATATTGAAAGTCCGATCCGGCGCTCAGCCGCTGGCTCCAGGTGCGGCCGCCATTGCTGGTGCTAAGGACAGTATCCCCCTGAACCTCCACCGCCCAGCCATGGGCGGGATCGGTGAAACAGGCCGAAGTGACGGGCCGCGGCGTACCCACGGCGTGCCAGTGAGAGCCGCCATCGACGGTGCGCACCAGGACGCCGCCGGGGCCTACGCCCAGGACCGCGTAGCCACCCTGAGCTCCCACCGCTTGCAGCGAGGAGACCGGCTGGCTGGAGCGTTGCGGCGCCCAATGCGCGCCGCCGTCCGTCGTGTGCAACAGCAAGGACGGCTTCGCGTAGGTATCGCTCCAGGCCCAGCCATGCGTGCGGTCGCCAAAGGCTATACCCGCGACAGCGGTCGAACCCGCGTACTGGCGCGTCCAGTGGCGGCCGCCATCAGTGGTGGCGAAGATGCCGTTTCCGCCCACCCAGCCGTGCTGGGCATCGACAAAATCGACAGCGGTGAGATTGGGGGTGGGCGCGCTGGATGAGGCCGCGTGTCCGCTGCGAGCCGGCGCAACCGTGCTTGCGCCCAGGGCCAGCGCGGCGATCAACATAAGGGAAACCGTTCGTCGCATTGCGGGGACTATCCTCTTTTCCGATGAGCAACAGCAATCCGAGTCGAAACGCCTGTCCGGCCACGCACCGGTTCCGCTCGTTCATCAGGTATAACGTGGGGCGCCGGCTAAACGTTTCGGGGCAAATGGGGATCTTGACGTTCCCCCCGCTCCAGGGCTTCCAGGACGGACAGGGAGGCGGGAACCGCCAGTCCGATCTCAAGCAGCAGTTCTCGGAGGGCCAGCAGAGGCAGTCCTACGACCGCCAGGTACGAGCCCTCGACGCGCTCGATGAACGCCGCGCCCTCGCCCTGAGCGGCATAGGCGCCCGCCTTATCCAGCGGCTCGCCCGACGCCACGTAAGCAGCCAGCGCCTCGTCCGAGGCGGCGCGCATATGCACGGAGGCGGTGACCACCCGGCTCAGCATGCGATTCGCGCGGCGGACCGCAAGCCCAGTGTGGACTTGATGGGTGCGTCCAGTCAGGAGCCGCAGCATGCGCAGGGCATCCGCCGAATCGTGGGGCTTGGCCAGGATCTCCTCATCCAGGTCCACAAGTGTGTCGGCGCCGATCACCACGGAGTCCGGAAAGCTGGCCGCCACCTGAAGGGCCTTGGCCTCGGCAAGGGCGCGCACCAACTCCGGAATGGTCCTGCCGGGGATAGGTGACTCATCAATGCCGCTGGGCTCGATTCGGAAGGGGATCTCCAGGTATCGAAGCAATTCGTGGCGGCGGGGGGAACTGGAGGCGAGCACCAGAGGCGGCGGGGTGGCTGGCGTCATGTTCTAAAAAGCCTCGGCCCGGCGGGCCAACCGCGGCAGGGTGAAAATTTACCGCGGGTTTCCTTGGCCTACCGGGCCATGTGCTCTTCCGTGCTTCCGCATTGTAGCATTGAGGCGCCCCCGATGGGAAATAGAATTGTGCATGACACGCGAGATATTTCACGCCTGCGTCAAGAAACTTGTACACATCCAACTCAGGATCGCGATGCGAGGTCGCGCCCTTGGCGAAGGGCGCCTCCGCTTTTGGTACATTGGAACTAAGAGTATTGGCGCCGTGACGCCGCGGCGCGGAGAGCATTCGGAGGTACGGGCATGGACCGCGAGGAGTACGTGGAGAATCTGCTGGATTACTATGAGAACCCGCGGAACCGAGGACCGCTGCCCGAGGCCCAGATACACGCCTCTGGGGGCAACCCCGGCTGCGGCGACCTGGTGACGATGTACGCTCACGTGGACCCAGACGGGCGGCTCAACGAGGTCAGTTTTGAAGGCGAAGGCTGTACGATTAGCCAGGCCGCCGCCTCCATGCTGACCGAGATGGCCCAGGGCAAGACCCTGGCCGAGGTGGGGGAGATGACCTACGAGGAGCTTATTGATCTGCTTGGGCGCGAAGTCGTATCCGTCCGCCCCCGTTGCGCCACGCTTGGCCTCTCTATCTTGAAGAATGCCGTCCGCGACTATAGGCCCAACCCAGAGATCGCCTCGGCGCCTTCCCGCCAGGGATAGCCCCGCTCAGTGAGTCTCTCCCTCCACCTTACCCAGAGTCTGGGCGCGGTGGAAGGCCGCCAGCACCGCCTCGGCGATGGTTGAGCGGAGACCGCCCTTTTCCAGGTGATAGAGCGCCTGCGCCGCCGTGCCGCCGGGCGAGGTGACCGCGTTCTTCAGGGCGGCGGGATGGCGGTTCGTCTCCTGGGCCAGCCGGGCGGCGCCCAGGACGGTCTGGGTTACCAGCTCCTCGGCCATATATCGCGGAAGCCCGATTTGTACCCCGGCGTCGGTCATCGCCTCCATCAAGAGGAACAGGTAGGCGGGCCCGCAGCCACTGATACTGGTGGCCATGTTCAGGAACGACTCGTTGGACACCTGCATCTGGCGGCCCAGGGCGGCGAAGATGGCCTGCGTCTCGGCGATCTGGCTCTCCTGCACGGCGGGACTGGCGACCCAGACGGTCATGCCCTCGCCCACCAGGCAGGGAGTATTGGGCATGGCGCGGACCACCGCCCGGTTACCGGAACCATGCTCGAGGGTGGCCATGGTGATTCCGGCGGCGATCGAGACCAGCGCCTGACCCTCGCGCAGGACCGCGCGCAGCTCGGGCAAGACGGTGGAGACCGTCTGCGGCTTTACCCCGAGGATGACCGTGGAAACCCCGGTTGCCGCCTCCGCGTTATCCCGCACCGTCCGGATGCCGTATTCATACTGCAGGAACGCGCGCCGCTCCTCGCGGGGGGCGCTGGCCACCAGATCCTCCGGCCCACAGAGATGCTTCCCCAAGAGGCCCTTGATTACTGCTTCCGCCATGGTGCCGGCGCCGACGATGCCAATGCGCATAACCTATTTCCTCCGTTCACACGCTCATGCACGGGTTGTTATCGTAAGGGGGAGAGGCAGCGAACCCGCCACGCTGCCGGCGAGGGCGCCAGGCGACGGCGTTGTCGTGTACAGGATGTAGTATACCGAGTGGCTGGGCGGGTAGATCTTCGCGCCGCGCGCCGACCCACGGGGTCGGTTGATCGCGCAATCCTCATCTGGGATACTGATGCCATGGAAGCACGCGCGCTCACCCAGGATACGCTGGCTCCGTGGGCGGAGATCGTTCCCGGCGTCCGCCCAATGACGGTGGCTGACCTATTGGACCGGCCAGATGACGGCTGGCGCTATGAACTGGTGGAGGGGGTGCTGTTTCGCGTGGCAGGGAGTAGGCCCAGGGCCATCCGCGTCACTATGCGACTGCTTCGCGCGCTTGATACTTACGTCGAAGAGCGCCACCTGGGGCAGATCACACCGCCGGATGCCGTATACGACTTCGAGCACACGGGGCAGCCGAACACCGGCTTGCTGCCCGATATTGGGTTCTACGACGCGGATCGTGAGCCGTTAGTCCAGGATGACCGGCCGTACCCCTTCGCTCCCGATCTTGCGGTGGAGGTCGCCTCACCGACGCAAAGTCAAGCGGCCCTGAACGCCAAGGCGCGGCGCTATCTCGCCGGAGGGACGCGCTTGGTGTGGGTGGTGTGGCCGGATGCGCAAATGATTGATATTTGGCACTCCGGTCATCCGTCGCGGCCAACCAGGACGATCCGGGTCGGGGATACCCTCGATGGAGAAGACGTGGTTGGCGGCTTCACCTATCCGGTCGCTGATCTCTTCCTTTAGGTCACAACTCACCAGACCGCGATACTCTACAAGCGACCGCCGCTAGCCGCGGTCGGTGAGCCCGTGGCGACGGACCCACCCACGGCGGGCGGAACCGGCGTCTCGGTAGCGGTTGGTGTGTCGGTCGCGGTGCCCGTCGCCGTGTCGGGAGCAGCCTGGGTTGGCGCATCCGCGGCGGTGGGATCGGGCGTGGGCGTGTCGGTCGGGATCACGATCACGGTAGCAGCGGGCGCCGTCGGCGAGTCAGGGACAGCCGGGGTGGGCGTGTCGGTGGGGGCGGGAGTATCGGTATTCGCCGCCACGGTTGGTGAATCCGTCGCGGCGGGGGTGGTCATGTCGCTCATGGCGATGGTGGCGGTCGGCGTGATAGCGGCGGGGATAGTGATTGGCGTCGCGCTGGCCGCCTGTATCATATCGCCCATCGCGGGGGTCGGCGGCGGGGGAGTGGCCGTTGCGCCGGCGACCGGGGTGGGGGGCAGCGCATGGCTGTTGCCCAGGTCGCCTTTCCCATTCTGGGCTTCCGTGTTGGCCGAAAGCGTGGTCATCTCCGGCGCG
>Ga0307374_10014873_pt1 | contig 10550 bp, 9 predicted proteins | sample OX3MG_FD_202532 | JGI IMG/M metagenome (GOLD analysis project Ga0307374, IMG submission 202532) | Soil microbial communities from Risofladan, Vaasa, Finland - OX-3 | ecosystem: Environmental > Terrestrial > Soil > Coastal area > Acid sulfate soil | place: Finland: Risofladan, Vaasa | collected...
GTTCTGCTCGGCGTCGCGATGGTGATTGCGCTGAGTCCCGTCGGGAACTTCTGGTGGTCCGCTTTGCCGTTGGTCATCGCCAGCAATGGGATGGCCGCCAGCATCGGCCTGGCCATCGTCCGCTACCGGCTCTACGACATCGATCGGCTGGTCTCACGCACCGTCTCCTACCTGATCGTGGTAGGACTGCTGACCGGGGTGTACGCCGGGTGTGTGCTGCTACTTACCTCGGTCCTGCCGCTACGGGGCAGCGTCAGCGTGGTGGTGGCCGTGCTGGTGAGCGCGGGGCTGTTCGCTCCCGTCCAGCGCCGGGCCCGGGCGGTGGTCGACAAACGCTTCAATCGATCCCGCTACGACGCCCAGGTAGTAGTCGAGATCTTTGCGGCTAGACTTGGCGAGAAGGTCACCCTTGAGGCAATCAGCGCCGACCTGATCGCTGCGGTCAGGCAGACTGTCCAACCCAGTCACGCCAGTCTCTGGCTGCGCCGGGACTGACGCAAGCCGGGACGACCGCCGCCCGCCGCGGAACGCAGTCGCTGCTCGCCCCGGTCAGCTCGGGGGCTCCGGGTCCGGGCCGCCGTCGCGAGGCGACCGCGAAGCGCCCCGGAGCAGGGCCCCACCCTCGGCCTCGAGCAACTCGGTTTGGCGCGCCTCGTGGCCGGGCACGAGCCGTCCCTGGCTGGTCACGACTCGCCACCAGGGGAGTCCCTCCGAGCGCGCCAGGACCCGCCCGACGGCCCGCCCCGCACCGCCGTGCCCGGCCAGGACTGCCACCTGCCCATAGGTGAGGACGTCGCCGGGCGAGGTCGCCCGGAGCACCCTGGCCACCGCTTCTGCCAACGGTTCCTGACTCGCCGGGGTCACCTCGAGAACTTATCTCAACCGTCCAGACTCAGGAGCTGTGGAACCGGATTCTCCACCCGCCGCTCGGAATCGGTCGTATTCTGGCGGGGTGCCGCCTGCTGCCTCGGCGACTCCCGAAATCGACATCGATTCTGCGGTCAGGCGGCTCGCTGGACGGGTCCATAAGACTCCCCTCCTCCACTCTCGCCTCCTCGATCGGCCCGCCTCCGCCAGGGTTTGGCTCAAGGCGGAAAACTTTCAGCGCTCTGGCTCATTCAAGGCCCGGGGCGCCTTCAATTCCGCTTTGTGCGGGCTGGAAGCGAACGACAACCGCGGGCTGGTCGCCCTGTCGTCGGGAAACCACGGCCAGGCCGTGGCCCTCGCCGCGCGCGAGCTTGGCCTCCCGGCGGTCGTGGTCATGGCCGAGGGCTCGGCGCCGGTAAAAATCGACGCCGTCCGCGACTACGGCGCTGAAGTGGTCACGGAGGGCGTCACCCTGGCTAATCGCGAGCAGGTCGCGGCCGAGGTCGCCATCGCCAGGGGACTTCGCCTGGTTCATCCCCACGATGATCGGCAAGTGATCGCCGGCCAGGCGACCGCCGCCTACGAGCTGGTCGGCCAGCTCCGAGGCCTGGGGGTGGAGGCCCCCCTGGTCCTGGTTCCCCTCGGCGGCGGAGGACTGCTGTCGGGAACCTTGATCGCGCTGCGGAGGTGGCTGCCCCGGGCGCGAGTGGTCGGGGTCGAGCCCGAGGCCGGGAACGATGGCCTTCTCTCACTCCAAAGCGGTACCCGGATAACTCTCCCCGAGACGCCCCGAACCGTTGCCGACGGAGCTGCGACCCTCCGGCTGGGAGCCCTCTGCTGGGAGATCATCCGGACCGACGTCGACCGGATCGTCACTGCCTCGGACCAGGAGATCGCCCGCGCCTGCTGGTGGCTTTGGAGCAGGTGCAAGCTGGTGATCGAGCCGACCGGAGCGCTGGGCGTAGCCGCCGCCCTCTCGGGGGCAGGATCCCTTGACTCGCTGGGGCTCGCCGGCGACCCGGACGGGCCGGACGACGTTGTTTGCATCCTCTCCGGGGGCAACTGCCTGCCCCGCCAGATCGCCGACATGGTCGAGGGTGTTACCCGCTGAGACCGGGCTGACCGGAAGCCGAATGGGAATCTGCCCCGAGCAGGCGCTGGACCCGATCTAGGCCCTCCTGCAATGGCTCATCGCCCAGCGCGTAGGAGAACCTCAGGTAGCCGGGGGCCCCAAATGCTTCCCCGGGAACGACCGCCACCCGGGCCTCGTCGAGGAGGAGACCGGCCAGCTCTTCGGAGGTGTCAACCCGGCGGCCCGCGATGGTCCGACCGAGTAGTCCGGTGACGGAGGGGAATGCGTAGAAGGCGCCGTCGGGTGGTGGGCACTCGAAGCCGGGCAGGCGGCTCAGGCCGGCCAGCATCACCTCGCGACGCCTCGAGAAGACCTGCCGCATCCGCTCCACCGAGGCCGTTCCCGACTGGAGTGCTGCGACCGCGGCCGCCTGGGATACGTTGCTGATGTTGCCGCACACGTGGGACTGCAGGTTGCCGGCGGCGGCCACCACCCGCTCGGGGCCGATCAGCCAGCCGACGCGCCAGCCGGTCATGGCGTACGACTTAGAGGTGCCATTGACCCGTATGGTCCGCTCGGCCAGCTCGGGAACCACCGCCGGGAGGGAGTGAAACCTAGCGTCACCGTAGGTGAAATGCTGGTAGATCTCGTCGCTCACGATCCACAGCCCCTGCTCCTCGGCCCAGCTGCCGATCTCCCGCATCTGTGCGGCCGAGTAGACGGCCCCGGTGGGATTGGAGGGTGATACGAAGAGCAGGGCCTTGGTCCTTGGCGTAAGGTGCCGGGCCAGGTCCTCCACGGAGACCCGGAAGCCGCGCGACTCGTCCGCCCCGACCACGACCGGCACTCCCCCCGCGAGCGACACCGCCTCGGGGAAGGTCACCCAGAAGGGACTGGTGATAAGGACCTCGTCCCCGGGGTCGAGCAGGGTGGTGAAGGCGTGGGCCACAGCCTGCTTGGTGCCGCTGGTGACCAGGACGTTGGCGGGCTCGATCTGGAGCCCGGTCTTGGCGCGCTCGCTCTCGGCCACCGCCGCTCGCAGCTCGGGCAGCCCGGAGGTTGGCGTGTAGCGGTGCATCCGGGGATCCCGGCAGGCGCGGATGGCGGCCTCGACCACTTCCGGCGGGGTGGGAAAGTCGGGTTCGCCGGCGGCGAAGGAGATGATCGGTTGGCCCGCCGCAGTCAGTTCGCGGGCGCGCCGATCCATGGCCAGGGTCGCCGACTCGGCGATGGCGCTGACGCGCCGCGAGATGGCTGACTCGGGGTTCGCAGCCGGACGCAATACACTTCTCCCCATGGCTACCGGTAGTGGATCAAGATACGACATACCACAGCATCTGCTCCCCGAGGACGGACGATTCGGGAGCGGCCCGTCTAAGGTACCTGCCGCCGCGCTCAAGGCACTGGCGGGAGCTGGCCGGGACCTGCTGGGGACCAGTCACCGGCAGCCGCCGGTGCGGCACCTGGTGCACCGCGTGCGCGAGGCCCTCGCGGAGCTGTTCACCCTTCCGGACGGATACGAGGTGGTGCTCGGCAATGGCGGCGCTACCTCATTCTGGGATGCGGCCACTCTGACCCTGATCGAGCGCCGGAGCCAGCACCTGGTGTTCGGAGAGTTCTCATCGAAGTTCGCGGCCGCGGTCGGATCGGCCCCGTTTCTCGAGCCGCCGGAGTTGATCGAATCTGAGCCCGGGACCTATCCCCCCGCCCGGGCCAGCTCCGACGTCGACGCCTACTGTTTGACCCAGAACGAGACCTCGACCGGGGTCGTCTTCCCGGTGCAACGAATCGGCAGTCAGGACCAGCTCGTTCTGGTGGATGCCACCTCGGCCGCGGGGGGGTTGCCAATCGACCTCGGCCAGGTGGACGGCTATTACTTTTCGGCCCAGAAGTGCTTCGCGGCCGAGGGCGGACTCTGGATCGCTGTCCTCTCCCCTCCCGCCGTCGACCGGATTCAGCGCATCGAGAGCTCCGATCGATGGGTCCCCGCCTCACTGAGCCTGCGAACTGCGCTCGAGAATTCGCGTCAGGACCAGACCTACAACACCCCGGCGATCGCGACTCTATTTTTGCTCGCTCAACAGCTCGAGTGGGTCCTCGGAATGGGCGGCCTCGCGTGGGCGGTGGACCGCTCCCGCCAGTCGGCCACGATCATGTATGGCTGGGCCGAGGCGCGCAGCTGGGCCTCCCCCTTTGTGTCCGCCGTGGACCAGCGCAGTCCGGTGGTGGCGACCATCGACCTGATCGACTCGATCCCCGCCAAGCAGGTATCAGGCATCCTCCGCGAGAACGGGATCGTCGACACGGACTCCTACCGGAAGCTGGGCCGCAACCAGCTCCGGCTGGGCATGTTCCCCGCGATCGAGCCCGCCGACGTCAGCCAGCTGACCCGGTCCATCGACTGGGTCGTCGAGGCGCTTTCTAAGTGAGCACCCGAACTGACGGCATTGTCACGCCCAGGGTCGGACCGGGACCCCCGCGCAGCGGATAGTAGGGGCAATGGGAAGGGAGCCCCTGGCAGGGGGTTTCGGGGACGCGGGGGAGTTCGGCCAGCTGACCCCGGAGCTGGCCTGGCAAGCGCTCCTGGCCGACCGCAACGAAGGCAATGCTGAGGCTCTAGAAAACCTGCGGCCTTGGCTGACCGCGAGCGCCTTCGCGATGCTGCCGGATAGCCAGATGGCGGCTCTGGTGGCCCAACAGGTCCTAGTCGACCTGACCGCGCGAACCGGCCAGGCAATCCGCTCCGCCGAGGAGTTGGAGCAGTGGTTGCGGGTCCGCCTCACCCAAACAGTTGCCCTGTTCACGGGCAGCCTGGGGGTCGGAGTCGCCAATCCGTACTCGAGCACGTCGAGCCCTCCCTCCCCCGTCGCCCTGGGAGCGGGCGGAGTCCTGGTCGCCTGGACCCGCCGGCTGAGTCCGGCTCGGTGGCTCAGGCCACCCAGGGCCGCCACGACCGCGCTCAGTGGCCTCTTGGCGGTCGGCCTGGTCGTGTCTGCGTTGGCGTACAGCTACTCGCTCGGCGCAGCCCCCCCAGGGCCGGGTCCCCGAACCCCACAGTCGGGCAATGGTCCGGGTGGGGTCCCACTCATCCTCGCCCCAATCGACTTGATCCCACACCCAGCCACGGTTCCTGTCAAGCCCAGCGTCACTCCGGCCCCGAGCCAGGCCCAAGCCCCGCTGCTCTCCACCGAAACCAACCTGGCCGCCTCAACTCCAACCGTAACCCCCACCCCGCCCATGGGGGTGCCGCCCAAGTCCCCGAATCCGCCCCCGACACCAACTCCCCCGGTTCCCACCCCGAGCCCCACCCCACCCCCACGTTGCAATGACGGTAGCGGCGGAGGTCAGAGCGGTGACGGTGGTGATGCTTCCGATTCCCCAGCGCACTCCCCTGACGGCTCGCCAGTAGGCTTGGGCGATGGAGATTCGGAGCGCCATTCAGGAGTACCTCACCTATCTTGCGGTCGATCGGGCCCGGAGCCGCCAGACGATTCGGGCGTACCAAACGGACCTGAGTCAGGCGGTGGGGTACTGGGCGACGATCAGGGAGCCGCTGACCGACACTAGCCAGCTGGGACGGGATTCGGTCCGGGCCTACCAGCGCTACCTCGGGCAATCCGGCCTGGCGCTCAGCTCGCGAGCGCGACGGCTTCAGACCCTCCGTGGATTTCTCCGGCATACGCTCCGCGAGGGGTGGGTCGGTGAGGATCTGGCTACCCACATCGATATCCCGAGAGTCTCGCCGCCGCTGCCCAAACCCCTGACCACCACCGAGGCTCGCCGAGTGCTAAGTCACCCCCACGCCGAGGGGGAGTCCGGCCTCCGCGACGCCGCGCTGGTTCACTTTCTGATCAGCACCGGGTGCCGCATCTCCGAGGCTCTGGCGGTTAAGCGCACCCAGATCAGTCAGGAAGGACGGCTCGTGGTCCGCGGCAAGGGCGAAAAGGAACGGGTCGTGCACCTCACTCCCCAGGCGACGGCTGTTATCCGGGAGTACCTAGCAGCTCGGCACGACCGGGAACCAGCGCTCTTCCTCAACTACGACCGCTCCTCGATGGCTCGCGGCCAGCGCCAGCTGACCAGCGCGGGTGCCCGCCACATCCTGCGCCGGGTGCGCCGCGAGACCGGGGTCGAGGGTCTCAAGTCCCCCCACGTACTACGGCACACGACCGCCACCGAGCTGCTGACCATCACCGGCAATGTGCGGCTGGTCCAGGAGGTCCTGGGGCACGCCAATCTGAACACCATGCAGGGGTACACCAAGGTGGTCGATGCGGCTCGGGTCGCCGCCTACGAGGAGCTGGCCGACCGGCTCGACCGTCCGCCCGGGGTCAGGGGGTCGGACTCGCGGCGGGGGTGAAGGAGACCGTCTCCAAGAACAGCCCCAGGGTGCCGGCGCCACCTCGGAGTGGAAGCTGCGCCTGAATCAGGAAGGCCAGCGCCGGCTGAGCCTGGAATTCGACCGATGCCTGGTAGTGGCTGGTGCTCGTGTAAGTGACCAGGGGCGCAGTCACCCCAAACACTTCGACAGCGCCCACCCCGCTCTGGACCGCCCCGGGTGGAGCTGCGGCTGGCAGCTGGGCAGCTGCCGTCGCCGTCAGAAAGGTGATTGAGCTGCCGACCGGCCCGGTGAACACCACTGAACCCGAGCTGGCCTGGGCGAAGGTCCAACCGGCCGGGTACATCACCGACCAGGGTGTGGCGCCCGGGGCGGCGAAGGTCTGGAAGGAACCGGTCGAGGTGTACTGGGGGTCGGCGGTGATCCATCCGGTTTGGGACGAGCCCCGCACCTCCCACCAGCCGCCCGACGCCGAGGTCCGGGAGACGATGGGCAGACTGACCCCCTGCGACACCACCCCCACGCTCGAAGCCGAGGTTGAAGGCCCAGTTCGAAGATTCACCCCGAGCGGGGCGATCACGGTCACCGAGGTCGGCGCCGGGGTCGCCGTGGCGGAGGGGCTGACCGAAGGACGACTGGCGTGGGGACTCGGGGCCGGTGCTCCTGCGCAGCCTGAGAGGGTCACGACCCCGACCACGAGGGCGGTACCGAAGAGCCGGATCGGCCAGCGCCCGCGACCCATGGCCTCAGGCTACTCTTCGGCTGCTCGGGTGGTCAGCTAGTTTGGGCGGGCGCGCTGGTCAGGGCTCGGATCTGATTTCTTAGGTCGGCGGCGGCGCGGCCGGCCGCCTCGGCGAAGTCGGCACCCCGGGAGGCCTGGGCGATGGCTCGGGACACGTTGACCAGATACCTACCTTGGCCGTCCGGCCCTGCCGCCGCCTCGACGGCGCGGCGGAGGTCGCCGCCCTGACTTCCCACCCCGGGAAGGAGGAGCGGCAGCTGGGGCGCGACCTCACGGATCCTGGCGATCTCCGCGGGCCAGGTCGCGCCCGCCACCAGCCCGACGGTGCCGATCGTGTTCCACTCGACGGCGCGGCGCGCCAAATGCAGGTAGAGGGCCTCGGCTCCCTCCTGAAGGATCAGGTCCTGGAAGTCGGAAGCGCCCGGGTTGCTGGTGCGGCAGACGATGAAGGCGAAGCGGTCGGGTCGCTCTATGAAGGGAATCAAGGAGTCGTGACCTAGGTAGCCGTTGACAGTGCAGCCGTCCGCGCCGATCACGTCGTAGATGGCGGCGGCGTACGCCTTGGCGGTGTTCCCGATGTCCCCTCGCTTGGCATCGGCGATAACGAGCGCGTGCCGCCCGGCGGAACGGACCACCTCGATTAGTAGCTGGAAACCCTCGGGGCCAAGTCGCTCGAAGAAGGCCAAGTTGGGCTTGAAGGCCGCCGCGTAGGGAGCGGTTGCCTCGATGACCGCGAGCGTGTGGCGGCGAACCCCCTCAATGCCCTCCCCCAGACCGGCCGGAATCCGGGACGGGTCGGGGTCGATTCCGACGCAGAGGGCGGCTCCGGTGGCCTCGATCGCCTCCTCAAGCCGCTCCCGGAAGGGCGCGGCCTTCACCAAGAAGTTCTCGAGGTGCTGGTCTGGGTGGCCCCCGGAGTTTGCGGCGCATATGGGACGGCGATTCGGTCGTGCTCTGACTGCATGCAGCGGGGACAGACCGAGCTCAGCTCGCCGTCGAGCAGCACCGCTGCGAGGCGATAGATCGGGAATTCCCGTTCACAGCCGCCGCACGTGCGCACCCATGGCATGTCCAAGCGGGATTCTACTGCCTGATATGCTCAACCACCTCGCTCGGGGAGTAGCGCAGGTGGTTAGCGCACCAGTCTGGGGGACTGGGGGTCGCAGGTTCGAGTCCTGTCTCCCCGACCAGCGCCCTTGTGTGTGGACTCCCGCGGTCTCGCCACCCGGCATCCCAAGGCGCGAATGACCGGCGACACGGAGGGAGGCAGGTATCTTCGGGTGGCCTCGATGGCCGCACCCGGCCCGCCCCTTCAAGTGCCCGTCCCGGACATCTTGGGGCCTTCGCCAAGGCTGATCCGCCACGCCGCTGGCGGCCGCTGCCCGGGAAGGCGATAGCTTCTCTGCCAAGGACCCACCGAGCGTGTCCCTTCGCCCAATCCACACGCGGCGCGGAGTCCTTAGGAGCCTGCTGACCGGTTACCTGTTACCATCGAACATATAGTCGGTCCTTACCGACTGCGGCCTTCTGCGGCTCCCTGGTCCTGTCGACACAGCGGCATCGTTTAGAAGCGCTGCCAGCTGAATTGGCGACATTAGGCGCGGGCGGTATCGCCCAGGGATATTTGCATGAATTCGTTCACCGAACTAGCGGTGCGGCCGCGCACTCTCGAAACCCTCCTCCGCTTGGGCATTGACCAACCTACCGAGGTCCAGGCAGCGGCGATTCCGCTCCTCCAGGCCGGCCGTGACTGCATCATTCAGTCCCCGACCGGCTCCGGGAAGACGCTCGCATTCCTGATCCCGATGGTCGAGAAGCTGCGCGGGCACCAGCGGGGCGCTCCGCGCGCACTCATCGTGACCCCGACTCGAGAGCTGGCGACCCAGATCGGCGCCGTGCTGGCCCTGCTCGACCCTGGGCTACGCCGCGCTTTGGTCTTCGGCGGGGTTGGTTATGGGGGTCAAATAAGCAATCTCTCTGGGGCAGATGTCATCATCGGCTGTCCCGGGCGGCTAGTCGACCTCTCGGATCGAGGTGCGGCAAACCTGGCCGGCGTGGAATTCCTGGTCCTCGACGAGGCTGACGAGATGCTCGACGCCGGCTTTGCCAAGGACGTGGAGAAGTTGGTCGCCCGGACCCGGCAGCGGGCCGCGGGACTGGTGCGCCAGACCGTCCTCGCCTCGGCCACGATGCCCGACTGGGTCACGCAGATGGCCGGCAAGCACATGATCGATCCCGCCCAGGTGGCGGTCGCCTCGGTTGGGGAATCCCAGCTGGAGCACGGGCTGCTCTCGGTCCAGCGGGCGCAGAAGGTGAGCGTCCTGAGCCATCTCCTGAGGCGCTCCGACTCGACCATCGTCTTTCACCGCACCAAGCACGGGACCAAGAAGCTCGCGCACGACCTGATCGCCCTCGGGCACGCCACCTCCGAGTTGCAGGGGAACCTCTCCCAGGCCGCCCGCGACCGGGCCATCGCCGCCTTCCGGAGGCGGGAGACCTCGGTACTGGTGGCAACCAACGTGGCCGCTCGCGGCATCGACGTCGTCGACGTCGACCTGGTGGTGAACTACGAGCTGCCCGACACCGCCGACTGGCTCACCCACCGAGTTGGGAGGACCGCCCGCAACGGCGCCGCCGGTCGAGCGCTCACCTTTCTCAGCGAGGACGACGGCGAGAAGTGGCGCAAGCTGCGCCGGCTGGGCGCCCCCGCCCTCCAGTTCGTGGACTCCGCCCAGCTGCTTGATGCTGGCCGGATGACCTTTCTGCCTCACCGGCCGGAGCAGGAGCCCCGCCCGGCCGCGCCTGCCCGCCGGGTGGGGGGGCCAACGGCCCGCCGCAGCTTCGGAGGGCCATCCCGCCCCGGGATGAGCCGCCGCCGGGGCTGAGCGGCGACCCGCTGAAGCTCTCCCCTTGGGCGGCCTTTTCCCCCAGCCCGGCCAGAGTGCGCTCGAGCGGACTAAGCATCTCCCGGCTGCCGGGCCAGGCCGATGTCTTCCGGAACCAGCTCGGGACGCAGGTTGCGATCCATCAGGCCCTGGACAGCCGCGGAAACCGAGGTCCCCTCGAAGAGGATCGCATGCACCGCCTGGGTGATCGGGATCTCGACCCCGAAGCGGCGCGCCAGGATCAGCGCCGCTCTTGAGGCATTCACCCCCTCGGCGACCATGGGGGTTTCGGCCTGGGCAGACTCGGGGCCCTCTCCCCTGCCGATCCGCTCGCCCAGGGTTCGGTTGCGGCTGAGCCGGCTGATGCAGGTGACCAGACAGTCCCCCACTCCGGCCAAGCCGGCGAAGGTGAACGGGTTGGCCCCGGCCCGGACCCCGAGCCTGGTCATCTCGCTCAGGCCCCGGGTGATGATCGCCGCTTTGGCATTGTCCCCAACCTGCAAGCCATCGCAGACGCCGGCGGCGATGGCGATCACATTCTTCATGGCGCCGGCGAACTCCACCCCCTGGGGATCGTCGTTGGCGTAGAGGCGCCAGCTGGGGGCGGCGAGGCGCTCCACCGCCAGCTTCCGAGCCAAAGGACTG
>Ga0307374_10014875_pt1 | contig 10549 bp, 8 predicted proteins | sample OX3MG_FD_202532 | JGI IMG/M metagenome (GOLD analysis project Ga0307374, IMG submission 202532) | Soil microbial communities from Risofladan, Vaasa, Finland - OX-3 | ecosystem: Environmental > Terrestrial > Soil > Coastal area > Acid sulfate soil | place: Finland: Risofladan, Vaasa | collected...
AATATTTTTTAAGTCATAACTGTAAATGGGTGAGGCAGTAACTATCCTGTTACTTTTTGAAGAAGCTGTAATCATCGGGTATTGGGTATGATCTTTTGTAAATTGAATGATGGCCCCGCTTTCAAGATGTAAATTCACATCACTCTTTAACTCAATGGGCCCCGTGAGCCAGTTGCCCTTTGGAACGATAACTCTGCCACCTCCCGCTGCTGCACAAGCAGTAATAGCTTTCGCGAATGCATCGGTATTCAAAGTATGGCCATCATTGATACCACCATAATCTTTTAGAGAAAAATCTTTATTTTGAAATTCCGGTACCATTACTTCCTTCATTTTGAATGGAGCATTCGCAATGTACCATCCGGCATCTTTGGTTTGAGATTTTGCCACATTAAAAAATGAAAAACATATTTCAAAGAATGTAAGAAGAAGGCCAATTTTCATCTTATTTAATCTCATTTCATTCAATTTAATTATTAAAATATCTGATTCAAAAATAGAAACCATTTATGTCAACTATCGAAATATTTACGGAAACGTTCCCAACATTTCCATGTAAGAGTTATAGAACATTGTTTTTTGAAAGGTTTGATCGCTTTAATATTAGACAATTTGGGAATACAGTATTCTTAACTCTGGCTAATTAATATTTTGATGTGCTGTAATTTAGTAATGCATTCAATTGTAAATTTATTCTTCTCTGATTTCTAAGAAATATGGCTTTCTGTTCCATCGGAAATGATTTTCATAGTGCATCAAAATATTAATTAGCATTAACTCTGTTATTCTTCGGAGATAGGAATGACTTTTCTTACCTTTGCAACTCTAAAAAAATGAAGCAGCATGATAAGTGTAAATAATGTAACGCTGGCATTTGGCAAAAGGGTTTTGTTTGATGAAGTAAATCTCAATTTTGTAAAAGGAAATTGTTACGGAATTGTAGGAGCAAATGGTGCGGGGAAAACTACTTTTCTAAAAATCATCAGTGGCGAAATAGAGCCGAATAAGGGAAGTGTAAGCTTTACTCCGGGTGAACGTATGGCAGTACTAAACCAGGACCAGTTTCAGTTTGAAGAAGTCTCTGCTTTAAACACTGTGATGATGGGGCACAAGAAAATGTGGAATACCATGCTGGAAAAGGATGCCATTTACATGAAGGAAGATTTTAATGAAGAAGATGGAATGAGAGCCGGCCACCTTGAAGCAGAATTTGGTGAAATGGGCGGCTATACTGCCGAAAGTGATGCAGCTACCTTGTTGGATGAACTGGGCGTTCCCGACGAGTTGCATCAATCTTTGATGAAAGATATCGCTGCGAATATTAAAGTGAGGATTTTGCTGGCGCAGGCGCTTTTTGGTAACCCGGATATTTTGTTATTGGATGAACCCACTAATAACCTTGATGTACATACGATTTCGTGGTTGGAAAATTTCCTTGCAGATTATCAAAACATAGTATTGGTAGTAAGCCACGATCGTCACTTCCTGGATGCCGTTTGTACACATGTGGCTGATGTGGACAAGCAAAAAATAAAAATTTATACCGGTAACTATACTTTCTGGTACGAGAGCAGCCAACTGGCGGCGCGGCAAGCTACAGACAAGAATAAAAAACAGGAAGAAAAAAAGAAAGATCTTCTTGAATTTATTGCGCGATTTAGCGCAAATGCTTCCAAATCCAAACAAGCTACATCACGAAAAAAAGCGTTGGATAAATTAGTGTTTGAGGATATTACCCCGAGCAATAGAAAATATCCGGGTATTATTTTTAAACCCGAAAGAGACCCGGGAAATCAAATCCTGAATGTTCAAAAATTATCAAAAAGCTTTGAAGGAAAAGCGTTATTTCATAATGTAAACTTTGATGTAGTAAAAGGACAAAAAATCGCATTTCTTAGTAAAGATCCTGTGGCGCTTACTTCTTTTTTTGAAATCATCAATAACAGGATGAAGGCGGATAGTGGAAAATATGAATGGGGAACGACTATAACCACTGCTTATTTACCTAATGATAATTCTGAATTTTTTACCAGTAATCTTTCTTTGATGGATTGGCTGAGACAATATGTGCCGGCGCATGTTACCGATGTTGACGAAGATTTTCTAAGAGGCTTTTTGGGTAAAATGCTTTTTAGTGGTGATGAAGTAAATAAGAAAACCACTGTGCTCAGCGGAGGTGAAAAGGTAAGATGCATGATTAGCAGAATGATGTTGCAAAATCCGAATGTGGTAATTCTTGATGAGCCCACCAACCACCTCGACCTTGAAAGTATCACCGCCTTTAATGATGGAATGATCACTTTTCCCGGAATCGTTTTAATGACTACACACGATCACCAGTTTATGCAAACTGTTGCCAATCGGATTATAGAAATTACACCTAAGGGAATGATTGACAGGCTTTGCAATTACGATGAATACTTGGAAGATGAAAGGATAGAAGTGTTGCAGGAAGAAATGTATGCTTAAATTCCTGGCATCTATCTGCAAGGGTGGTCTTTCCCATCGCTACCTTGTCTTTCAGAGGGCTGAACGATATTATTTTTCAACGATCAGGATAAATAATCCGCAGAAGTTTTTCGAAATGGGGTCACTTACACAAAATCATACCACCAGCTTTTTTCCTTATAATCTTCTATTGGTGTTACTGTATTCTCGGCGTGAAAGGAACTAATGAATGTTGAAACATCCACTTTTATGGTGTTGATGCAATTGGTCACTAAATCATTTCTAAATCCATTCTCCCCCATTTCTATTACAAAATTGGAGGCGATGATACGGGAAAAAACTTTTCCTAAATCAATCATTTTACGTTGACTCAAACCCGTTATTAAAGTAAAATCAATATCTTTTTTAAAGTAAGAACAAGCCTTTTGGGCCAGGTTAAATTCCTTCAGGAATTGGTAAATATTCATTTTTTTTTGCCGTCTCATCAGCTTGGCTATCATTTCTCCTATTTGTGTATAAAGCATTTCATTTGATCCTTCAAATATCTGGAAAGCCCTGCTATCCATGATCCCACGACCGCCAATATTACTGATCCTATATCCGTTGGCTCCCGACAATTGTGTAAAGGTTTGTGAAGATTCCTGCATCAGATCTGTTACAAAAGCTTTCATTGAATTGGCTTCAATGCCTTCGGCAGAAAGATCATTCTCTATACTGCTCACATGGCTGCTCCGGAAACACATTGAAGAAACAACGGTAAAGGCGCTTTGAATCTGGCAAATCTGGTATTGAACCTCGTCCAGTTCGATCAACTTCTTTCCACTTACAATTCTCTGGTTACATTGTTTTAAAGCCTCGTCCAGCATTCTTTTGATAAATCCCATTGCCATGCCGGGAAACTGCAGCCTGCTCCGGTGAAGTATATCCAGCATCATTTTTAAGCCCGACGTTTGATGGACTAATTTATATTGTTCCGGCACCAGGATGTCCACCCTGTTTCTACCATAAGGAATCAGTTCGAGACCTAAATTATTATACACCTGCTCCACCACTATTTGTTGGTTTTCCTTAGACACATCGCAAATAAAGAAATCAATATCGCGATTGAGCTCACCGTTGCTATTCCTTTCCCGTGAAGTGATCAGCCAGTAATTGGCCATTCCGGTGAGGCCCTGCCAATGTTTTACACCCTTTACTTTATAAGAATTTCCAACACGCTCATTCCAGGTTTGCATATTTAATGCATCACTTCCAAAATCGGGTTCCGTAATCATCAACCCACCCATATTTTGTTTTTCTAAAAAGTTTTTAAAAATAGCTTCCTTCACCGATTCATTCGCATATTTAGCCACAGGCTCTAAAAACAAAGCAATGTTGATCCCAAATATTAAGGATAAGGAGATGGACTCATAAGAAGCTGCTGATAAAACTCCCAGGCATTCTTTCACTTTTACGCCCCGGCCACCATAATTTTCAGGGATCGCCACCGCTAATGGCCTTGCTTCCATGATTTTATTTAATTCATCCCGGTTTAAACTTCTTTCAATGTCAAATTCATTTCCACCAAATTTTTTTTCAAAAACTTCTTTTAATACCTTTTCATAATCTTTCAGGTAATCTGAGAACTCACTATTCATATATTAGATGTATTTCATTTAAATTATTTTGCGAAATTACGTTACCTAATAATAAGGTATTATTAAAAACAAACATTTCATTTTGTTTGAATTCCCCCTTACGATGAATATTTAGAAGATGAAAGAATAAACGTGCTGCAGGTAGAGATGTATAATTAAATTCCAGCCAGCTATCTGCAATAGAATCATTATGGCTAATTTAAAATAAATAATTGTTGATGAGGATATCAGGAGTCAGCTATACTTCGCAAGAGACAAAACAGTGAATGATTTTATTCGGTCGGGACGCTTTCTTCAGCGGCCTGAAAGATTGCCTACGTGATGGTTCAGGTCGCTTACTCGTTCCGACCCTTTATCAGAAAATTCATTAATTTATATCTTGAGCAGATAATAAGTTATAAAAATCAAAAGGGCTTTCGCAAAAGCACTTTTGAAAAATATTTTTTTATTTCCCCAGGAAGAATTTAAAACCAATTCCAAAGCTGTACAGAAGACTGGAATTCAAATTTACACTACCTGAAAAATTATTCCCATTTACTGTTGAAACTGAATTAGTAATAGAACTTGTAGTTTCGTATTTTGTACCTGCATAAGAAATCGAAGCAATATTTGGCATTGACAACTCTATCTGCATTCTTTTACACACAGAATAGGAAATACCTGGAGTAAAAGAAAGAGTTCCTCCGTTAGAAAAATTTCTTGTAGCATCATTTCCAATCTGAAAAGTTCCATTTGTTTGATTTGAATGATTATAGGAAGCATCTAGTTCACCAAAAAAATAAAAATTCCTAGCCAGGGGTTTATATTTTCTATAAAAAACACCTGCGCCGAATTGATTTGATTTATTTGTCGGTCCATTACTATAAAAACCATATGATGCAATAATTCCTGCAACGGTATTATCTTTAATTACTTTGCCAAGTTGAATATTTGAATTAAAAGATTCATTTTTTGTTCCGGAAACTTGCGAATTTTTTTGGCTACTATAATTAACACTTCCTCCTAATAAATACCTGCCTTCGTTGATTTGTGCATTGGCGGCAGTTGTTGCGAAAAGGATAATGACGATGGGTAATAAAATTTTTGTTTTCATATTTGATTAATTTAGTTGCACAAATAAATAAACAAATATTTTATGAAAAGCAATTGCCGTACTGTTTAACAACATCTTATATTAATAAAATATTAAATTAAGATAAGCATGCAGCGTTTTTGTAAAGTAGATTTTATAAAAATTACTTCGTATTTATTATCAATATAGGTATCCGAAAAACTATCTTTATATTCACGCGATCAATTTTTTATTTGATTCTATTCGAGAAATGAAAAAATTACTAAGGATCTTTTTATTGACAATTGTGATTTCTCTTTGTGGACATAATATTTATGCCCAAAAAGATACCTCCGTCCAGGAGCAGAAAAAAGATAGTATTAATCAAAAAAATGATTCCCTAAACGCTGCTATTCTTCAACAGTACCATATAAAGCAGAATGCTATAGAGCAATTGCGAATAGCAGATTCTATTACAAAAGCTAACCTGGAAGCACAGATCAATTCTTTAAAGTCTTCAGACATTACAAAGAGGTCCGAATTGAAAAAGCAACTGGAAGATTTAAAAAATAAAGACTCCATTAGATTATCAGAGAGGAAAAGTGAAATTGATTCACTTCGCCTTACGGCAAAGGGTTACCCGGTGTTGGGGTTTTTCAACGATACCTTATTTTATGTCTTTAATAATTCAGGCAGTTTTTCGGCAGAGGATAGGGCCAATGCAATTAATAGTAGAATGAAATCGCTCTCCGAACATTATAGATTTGCACCCGATTCTATAAAGATCATTCCTTCGGAAACGGCTACTAACCTTGCTTTTCGTGATAATATTATCATGAGCATTTCTGATAATGATGCCTTGTGGGAAAACACAACGAGGAGTGACCTTGCCGAAAAATACAGGCAGATCATTGGTAATGAAGTTGTGAAATATAAATCAGCTATAAGCTTAAAAACATTAGCCAAAGAAATTGCATTAGCCCTTTTGGTAATAGCTATTACCTTTTTTGTAATAAAATATTTAAGTAAACTTTTTAGATGGATTCGTGTAAAAATATGGCAACAAAAAGGGAAATTGCTAAAAGGTGTACAAATAAAAAATTATACTTTATTTGATGCGGATAGTGAAATAAATGCTTTACTTAATGTAATTAATGTTTTAAAATGGTTATTGATCATCATTGTCATTTACCTGGCGCTTCCCATATTATTTGGCATTTTTCCCTGGACCAAAAATTTTGCAAGTACTTTGTTTGGATACATTCTGAATCCTTTAAAGAAAATAGCCATTTCCTTCTGGAACTTTCTGCCAAATCTCATTACAATTTTAGTTATCCTATTTGTCTTCAGGTATGTTTTTAAGGGAATTAAATATCTGAAAAATGAAATAAAGAATGATCAATTAAAAATACCCGGATTCTTTCCTGACTGGGCCAACCCTACTTATCAAATAATAAGAGTTTTGATTTTTGCTTTTATGATTGTAGTTATTTACCCTTACTTGCCCGGCAGCGGATCGCAGGTATTTAAAGGAGTTACGGTATTCCTTGGCTTTTTGTTCACCTTCGGTTCTGCGGGTTCTTTGTCAAATATTATTTCCGGTTTGTTGCTTACCTATATGCGTTTGTTTAAAATAGGGGATAGGGTTAAAATAGGAGATATAACGGGTGATGTAATAGAAAAATCTTTGTTGGTTACCAGGATAAGAACCATCAAAAATGAAATTGTATCTATTCCTAATTCGACTATAATGAGTAGCCACACTATTAATTATAGCAGCGATTGTCCCGGTCTTGGATTAATACTTCATGCTACGGCTACTATTGGATATGACGTACCATGGAGAGATATGCACCAGGCTATGATAGATGCTGCCTTAAAAACTGAATATGTGTTACAAGATCCAAAACCTTTTGTTTTACAAACTGGCCTGGAAGATTTTTATGTATCATACCAGATCAATGCCTATATCAGGGAAGCCAATAAACAAGCGGATATTTATTCAGAGCTTTATCAAAATATACAGGATGTATGCAATGAAAGAGGGATAGAAATAATGTCGCCGCATTACAAAGCTTCGCGCGATGGCAATGCCACCACAATTCCTGAAAACTATTTACCAAAAGATTATAAAGCGCCGGGTTTTAATGTCAATATAAATAAAGAGAATACAAAAACCTCAGAAGAATAAATGAAAAAGATTTTAGACTATACGCTTTTTGATTTTGATAATTATCACTTAAAAGTGTCTTCCATTCTTTTAGTGATTTTATTAATAGTAGTTGTCAATATCATTCTTCGTCTGATAAAAAAAAGCCTTTACAGTACCTCGCGAATAGATAAAGCAAAAAAATATGCTCTTTTTAGTTTGATAAAATATATAGTAATCGTTTTTTCGATTATAGCTTCTTTTCAGATATTGGGATTTAATTTGTCTTTATTATTAGCAGGATCTGCTGCATTGCTGGTTGGTATTGGATTAGGGTTGCAAAATATTTTTAGTGATTTTATTTCCGGGATTATTTTATTAATAGAATCAAAAATAAAAGTAAACGATATACTTGAAGTGAAAGGTTTGGTATGTCGCGTATTGGAAATCAACCTGCGTACTACAACTGTACTTACGCGCGATGACAAATACATTATTTTGCCTAATACGGATTTAACTAAAAACCAAATCATCAACTGGACTTATACTGAAATAGCTTCCCGGTTCGAAGTATCTATAGGCGTTGGATATTCTTCTGATATAAAACTGGTAAATGAAATTTTAAAAGATATTATAGACCACCAGGAAGGCGCTTTAAAGAAACCGGCACCATTTGTAAGATTTGAGGACTTTGGAAATTCCTCCTTATCATTCTCCCTTTATTTTTGGGCTGAAGATGTATATGGAGTGGAAAATATAAAAGGTGAAATACGCACAAAAATTTTTGACAAGTTTCGTGAAAATAAAATAGAAATACCTTTTCCTCAAAGAGTGGTGCATATTACCAAAAATGAGGATTGAAAAATGGTTCAGTACTGCCAATAAACTCTTTAATTCAGACGAGGTGAAGAAAATGCTGTATCCTTTATTCTGTCAACTTTCAAACCATCTTTAGGATTAGTAATCTTTTTTAAAATTACTGAAAGAACCAACCCGTAGAGGACGAATCCTACAAACACGATATACCCGGGCTGAAGAGAAGTGTGATTGGTAGTGATGGAAGAAATGGTGCCGGTATGAATATCCAGGCCCTTTAGTTGGCTATAAATGATACCATTAAATCCTATGTAAGCCATTAAAATAGCCACTACCATTACATCGGCCATGCTCCACTTACTTGATTTGAAAGCAAAGAATTTTACCAATTTACCTTTTGACCATTTTCTGTTGGTCATCAGGTAAATACCGGTAGCAGTTAACTTGGCAATCGGGAAAAATACGCTGAAACACAAAATAAGTAGCCCTACAAATACAGAATCGACTCTGCCTGTATGCAGCAATAAAATGACAACATCAAATATGCTTTTGCTTTGAAAGAAAAGTACCTGGTTATGGAAAGAGACGGTTTCACCCAATAATTGAAAATCCAGGGATTTAATGCGCGCATCCACTTCTATCATGGTAGTAGTGAGGCCTGTCACCAATACAATGATAGCGGCTAAAATGCATAACATGTATAATACAGAATGCAATTCTTTTTTATTTCTACAAAACCACCATAAGGCCAGTGTGATTAATATGCAGCCGAGCATACCGAATGCATAATTATAATTGAGGTAATTAATCTCATGAATCAGGCTTCTTGTATTATTATCAAAATCTTCAGAATTCTGCGCGTGATATTTTTTAAAGAGGGAATCGGTAACATAAGTTTGCTTCCATTGTGAACTGTCAAATGTTTGGCCGCCTAATTCCTCAATTTCACTTTGGGCCAGGCCTTTCAATCTTTTTTTACTGGATGGTTTTTGAATATCTTCCAGAATTTGCCTGGCAAACACAGGTACCTGTTGATGTAATTTGTCCTTATCTATGAAGAGGTTGAAGGCAGCTTTCTTTATTTTACTACCGAGTGATTTTTTGGGCTCTTCTATTATACTGATTGCTTTATTGAGAAGCGAATTTAAAATTTGTTCAATTTCTTTTTCAAGTTCTTCCTGCTGATCAACCGTAAGATGAAAAGTTTGTATTCTGTGGGTAACAATATCCTCAATTTTATCGCGCCATTTACTGGCAGATAATATCCCAAACGTAATATTGTTGACCGTACTGTAATCTTCTTTTACTGCTTCCTGTTGAGCGGAAAGCGCATGTACCTTGTATCCACAGTATGCAAGAAATATTAGAATAAGAGAAAAAACCGCAATAAGAAAAATCTTTTTTTTTGATAAATGTCCGTTTTGATGAGAAGCCATATTTTTTTAACACAAATAATCAGACCAATAAATTGGTTGAGTCATTTAATTAAAATAAAATAGTTTGTTACATTCATCTTACGCAGACGGGAAAAGACTTTTTAGAGAATTTAAAAGAAGAGAATAGTAATTAAAATTTAGCTTTAGATCTGGAATATTTTGATGGAAACGTTCGTACATTTAAAAAGTAATTACGGTTACAGTAAAATTCTTATTTAATTAGAGATAGGATTGTGTATATATTCCTTTATTTTGACGAAAGATTTTTTTTGCCATTTTGTTCCCAGTTATCAAATAAGTCCTGTCTTTGCCTTCTTACCTTTTCGTGTTCGTAACTATCCTTCCAGGGCTTGACAGCAGCTACATGAACCTCCATAGCTAACCCATCGGAATTCCGGCTATTTCCCTGAGTAGTTTGCTTTCGCGAATACCTGGTATCATTAAGAATGGAATTGTTTTTCATGACAAATTTTTTTAAGGACGATAATTAAGATTGCATCTGTTAAGTAGCAATTCGCATGCCCATTGTTATAATATTAAGGAGTTTTAACACGCTGTCTTTTATTTAGAATTTACCAGGAACTAATTTGGATGCCTTTTAATAATCGAATAATTTTAGGCGGTATTATCTGCTTAATTTATTATCTTATTTAAAAAGATCAATTATGGAATCATAATTTTAGAAGGTTACATCTTTTCTATCGCCATATTGGAGTCCGCTGTCGTTTATATTAAAGTGAAAAAATATAACTTAATTTTTATTATATCACAAGCGGTTCCTATCACAAAACACGATAACCCATTTCGAAAAATACCCGGTGCCTTCATCTTGTCTTTGGTAGTCGTTCACTTTTCGGTGTGGGTCGTTCACTTTTCGGTGTGGCTATACAAATTGAGAGAGAGGGAAATGTGTTTACAAGTTTTATTCAGTAATATCAGCGTGGGTTGTCTCCAGTTTGTTTTTGCCATCATTGGTGATAATGTTGCAATTTTTAAATTGAATATTTTTTGC
>Ga0307374_10014876_pt1 | contig 10549 bp, 7 predicted proteins | sample OX3MG_FD_202532 | JGI IMG/M metagenome (GOLD analysis project Ga0307374, IMG submission 202532) | Soil microbial communities from Risofladan, Vaasa, Finland - OX-3 | ecosystem: Environmental > Terrestrial > Soil > Coastal area > Acid sulfate soil | place: Finland: Risofladan, Vaasa | collected...
GCGCTCGACGGGCACGCCCATCCGCGCGATCGCCTCCGCCGTGCCGCGCGTGGCAAGGATCCGAAAACCGTTGTCATGGAGGGTCTGGGCGATCCCCGAGGCGCCGGCCTTGTCGGAGTCGGTGACCGTGATGAACGCCGTGCCCGCGTGCGGCAGCGGCACGCCCGCGGCGGCCTGCGCCTTCGCGAACGCGGTCGGGAAGTCGCGCGCGATCCCCATCACCTCGCCGGTCGAGCGCATCTCCGGTCCGAGCACCGCGTCCGCGCCGTCGAAGCGGTCGAACGGCAGCACCGCCTCCTTGACCGAGACGTGCTCGCCGTAGCCGAGACCCTCGCGGCCGGAGGGCAGGCCCAGATCGGCGATCCGCTCGCCGAGCATGATCCGGCAGGCGAGCTTCGCCAGCGGCACGCCGACGGCCTTCGAGACGAACGGCACTGTGCGCGAGGCGCGCGGGTTGGCCTCGATCACGAACAGCTGTCCGGCGTGGACGGCGTACTGGACGTTCAACAGCCCGACGACCCCGATCGCGAGCGCGATCTCGCGGGTGGCGGTCCTGATCTGCTCGAGCATCTCCTCCCCGAGCGAGTGCGGCGGCAGCACGCAGGCGCTGTCACCGGAGTGCACGCCGGCCTCCTCGACGTGCTGCATGATCCCGCCGATCCACACGGCCTCGCCGTCGCAGAGCGCGTCGACGTCGACCTCGATCGCGTTCTCGAGGAAGTGGTCTAGGAAGATGGTCCCGCTCGAACCCAGCCCGCCCGACCCGTGAGGGTCTTTTGATGTGTGGGGCCCATGGGGGGAGCCTGCTTGCCCCATGCTCTTTGACTCCGGGCTCCCGCTCGGGGTCGCGTCGTTCAAATTGGTATCGCCAGACTCACGACGGAGGTAATCGGCGAGCCCGTCGCGGGAATAGACGATCTCCATCGCGCGGCCGCCGAGCACGTAGGAAGGGCGCACCAGCAGCGGGAACCCGACCTCGTCCGTCTTCTCGAGCGCCTCCGCCACCGAGTGCGCGGTCGCGTACGGCGGCGCCTGGTAGCCGAGGCGCTCGAGCAGCGCCCCGAAGCGGCCGCGGTCCTCGGCGAGGTCGATCGCATCGACGCTCGTGCCCAGCAGCGGCACCCCCGCCTCGACGAGGCCGGCCGCCAACTTCAGAGGAGTCTGTCCGCCGAACTGCACGATCACCCCCTTCGGCTGCTCCACCGCGACGACCGCGAGCACATCGTCGAGCGTGAGCGGCTCGAAGTAGAGCCGGTCGGAGGTGTCGTAGTCGGTCGAAACCGTCTCCGGGTTGCAGTTGACCATCGCCGCGTCGCGGCCGGACTCGCGCACGGTCATCGCCGCGTGCACGCAGCAGTAGTCGAACTCGATCCCCTGCCCGATCCGGTTGGGCCCCGAGCCGAGGATCACGACCGACTCGCGCTCGCCCCGGCGGACCTCGCCGGAAAGCGCCGGCTTCGAGGCGTTTCCGCCAACCACTGGAGCGCCTTCGAGCGGATCGGCGTTCGAACCAGACGCGCGCTCCCAGCCGGAGTAGTAGTAGGGCGTGCGCGCGGGGAACTCCGCAGCGCAGGTGTCGACGGAGCGGAAGGACCGCTCACCCTCGAACGGCTTTCCCGGATCCAAGCCCAGCACCTGCAGCTCGCGCAAGAACCACGGGTCGATCGCGGTCGCTTCGTGGACCTGCTCGATCGAAGTGCCGCGCGAGAACAGCTCGAGGATCGCCTCGTAGCGCTCCGGCCCCGGCGTCCTCAGGCCATCGAGCAAGATCTCCGCGGAGATCTCCTCCAGACACGGCGGCTTGTCGAGCTCGCGCGAGCGCAACGCCTTCGCGAAGGCCTGCCCGAAGGTGCGGCCGATCGCCATCGCCTCGCCGACGGACTTCATGTGCGTGGTCAGCGTCGGGTCCGAGCCGGGGAACTTCTCGAACGCGAAGCGCGGCCACTTGACGACGACGTAGTCGATCGTCGGCTCGAAGCACGCGGGAGTGACGCCGGTGATGTCGTTGTCGATCTCGTCCAGCCGGTAGCCGACCGCCAGGCGCGCGGCGATCTTCGCGATCGGAAAGCCGGTCGCCTTCGAGGCCAGCGCCGAGGAGCGCGAGACGCGCGGGTTCATCTCGATCACGAGGATCTCCTCGGTCTCGGGGTTGACCGCGAACTGCACGTTCGAGCCGCCCGTCTCCACGCCGACCGCCCGGATCACCGCGATCGCCTGGTCGCGCAGACGTTGGTAGAGGTGGTCGGTGAGCGTCTGCTGGGGGGCGACCGTGACCGAATCGCCCGTGTGGACGCCCATCGGGTCGATGTTCTCGATCGAGCAGACGATCACGACGTTGTCGGCTGAGTCGCGCATCACCTCGAGCTCGAACTCCCCCCAGCCGATCACCGATTGGTCGAGCAGCACCTGTCCGATCGGCGAGGCCTCCAGGCCCTGCGCGACGATTCGCTCGAAGTCCTCCTCGGTGTAGGCGATGCCGCCACCGCGACCGCCGAGCGTGTAGGCGGGGCGCACGATGCAGGGCAGGCCGACTTCGTCGCGAACGGTCAGGGCATTTGTGACCCCTAGCCCGACGTCTACCCGCCCCGTCCCGGCGCCTGGTTCATCGAGCCAGCCGCTTACGATCGCGCTCTTGGGCATCCGCAACCCAGCCTTCGCCATCGTCTCCCCGAACAGCTCGCGGTCCTCCGCGCAGGCGATCGCCTCGTGGTTGGCCCCGATCAGCTCGACGCCGTGGCGCTCGAGCGTGCCGTCCTTGTGCAACGCCATCGCGACGTTCAGCGCGGTCTGCCCGCCGAGCGTCGGCAGCAGCGCATCGGGGCGCTCGCGCTCGATCACCTGCGCGACCGGGCCCGGCAGCAGCGGCTCGATGTAGGTGGCGTCGGCGAACTCCGGGTCGGTCATGATCGTCGCCGGGTTCGAGTTCACGAGCACGACCTCGTAGCCCTCCTCGCGCAGCACCTTGCAGGCCTGCACGCCGGAGTAGTCGAACTCGGCGGCCTGCCCGATCACGATCGGACCGGAGCCGAGGATCAGCACCTTGTGGATGTCATCGCGCCTGGGCATCTTCGACTACGCGGCCGCGGCGATCCGCGCGAGGAAGCGGTCGAACAGATAGAGGCTGTCGTGCGGGCCCGGGCCGGCCTCGGGGTGGTACTGCACGGTCCCGCCCGGCACGTCCAGCAATTCCAGGCCCTCGACCGTGCGGTCGTAGAGGTTCACGTGCGACAGCGCCGCCGCGCCGAAGTCGGTCTCCCAGCGCACCGGCTCGTCGGCGTCGATCGTGCGCGCGCCGCCGGGCCCTACCGCCGCGAAGCCGTGGTTCTGCGAGGTGATCTCGACGCGTCCGGTCTGCAGGTCCTTGACCGGGTGGTTGGCGCCGCGGTGGCCGAACGGCAGCTTGAACGTCTCCAGGCCGACCGCCCGGCAGAGCAGCTGATGGCCGAGGCAGATGCCCCACACGGGCTTCTTGCCGACGAGCTCTCGCACGGTGTCGACCACGTAGCCGAGCGCGGCCGGATCGCCGGGGCCGTTGGCGAGGAAGATCGCGTCGGGGTCCTCGGCGAGCAGCTCCGCCGCCGGGGTGCGACAGGGATACAGCGACACGCGCGCGCCGCGCGCCAGCAGCTCGCGCACCATCGAGCCCTTGATCCCCGTATCGATCACGGCGATTGAGGGGGCATCCTGGTTTCCGTCCCCATGGCGCGTCACTTCGCGCGGGGTGACCTCGCCGGCGAGATCCTGCCCGGCCATCGGCGGCTCGGCCTCGATCAGCTCGCGCGCCCGCGCCTCGGGGATCTCGCCCGCGAACACCCCTCCCCGCATCGAGCCTGCTTCGCGGATGTGCTTGACCAGCGCGCGCGTGTCAACGCCGCTGATCGCCGGCACGCCGCAATCCTTTAGCCAGTCGAGCCAGCCGCGCTCGGCCGTCGGCGCGTCCTCGCGGTTGCAGGCCTCGCGCATGATCGCCGCGCGCGCCCACGCGCGCTCTGACTCCATCGCCTCGCCGCTCGCCCCGTAGTTACCGATGTGGGGATAGGTGAACGCGATCAGCTGGCCCGCGAACGAGGGGTCGGTCACCGACTCCTGGTAGCCGGCCATCCCGGTCGTGAACACGACCTCGCCGACCGCGTGGCCTTCGGCCCCACGGGCCTCTCCGTCGAAACGCGTGCCGTCCTCGAGAAGTACGTATGCGCTCGACGAAGTCATTGTGCCCCTGAGAGGGCCGTGAGTCGAGGCAGGCAAGAACGCAGGGAGCGACGTGTGCTCTGCACACGAGCGAGCGAGGACGCAGCATGGCGAAGGCTCACGGTCATCTCAGATTATGAGTCTCTGGACGGCTTTAAACTCCGGCGTGCCGGCGCGCTCGAGCAGCTCGAACAGCGCGGCCTCGACGGTCGTCACGACGGCGCCCGCGCGCTCCAGCCGCTCCAGGCCGCGCTCGTAGTCGATCCCGTGGCGCGAGCCGACCGCGTCGGCCGGGACCTGCACCTCGACCCCGCGCTCCAACAGGTCGAGCACCGTCTGGCTGACGCACACGTGCGTCTCGATTCCGCACACGAGCGCCTGGTCGCGGCCCGCGAGGTCGAAGCCGTCGGCGCGGGCGGCCGAGAACACGCTCTTCTCGATCGGCTGCTCCCCCTCCAGGCCGACCTCGGGCGCGGTGTGGCCGAGGCCCTTCGGGTACTGCTCGCTGACGACCCGTGGCACGTCGAGGATCCGCGCCGCCCGCACGAGCTTCGCGCATGCCTCCGCAACGCCCGCGAAGGACTCATACGACCTGAACCCCTCCTGCACGTCGACGACGAGGAGCGCCGCGCGACCCCGGTCGAGGACGCTCATTTTGGTCCTCTCAGCCATCCTGGGCACGCAGATGGATTAGGTCCCGCCCACCCAGGACGCACCGAGCGACGTGTGCTCTGCACACGAGCGAGGGAGGACGCCGATCCAGCGCCGCCATGCGTGCCCAGGATCATGCGGCCACCACCGAGAACGCGCGCTCGCGATAGACAACCGCTCCGGCCGCGACCGTCAAAAGCACGCGACCCCGCAACTGTCTTCCCGCGAAGCAGCAGTTCTCCGAACGGCTCTCCCAGCCGTTCTCTCCCGCGACCCACTCCCCGTCGAGATCGACCAGCGTCAGGTTGGCCGGCTCCTCTCTCGCGATCGTGTGGGTCGGCAGCTCGAACAGCCCCGCCCCGGCCGTCATTCGCTCGATCAGCAACCCAAGCTCGAGCACTCCCGGCAACACCAGCCCGGTGTACAGCGCCGCGAACGCGGTCTCCAGGCCCGTCGTGCCCATCGGCGCCTGCTCGAACGGGACCTCCTTCTCATCGCGCGCGTGCGGCGCGTGATCGGTCGCGACGCAGTCGATCGTCCCGTCGCGCAGACCGTCCACGAGCGCCTTGCGATCGACCTCGGTGGCCAGCGGCGGGTTCATCTTCATGCGCGTGTCCATCGCGCGCACGTCCTCCTCGGTCAGCAGCAGGTGGTGGGGCGTGACCTCCGTGCTCACCCTCCACCCCTGCGCCTTCGCCTGCGCGACCGCCTGCACCGAGGCCACGCAGCTGAGGTGCTGGAAGTGCACGCGGGCGTGCTCGTAGCCGGCGAGCGCGGCGTCGCGCGCGACCATCGTCGACTCGCTCACGGTCGGTATGCCACCGAGGCCGAGCGCGGCGCTGACCGCGCCCTCGTGCATCGCGCCGCCCTTCGACAGCGTCGGGTCCTCCTCGTGCAGGGCGATCGTCCCGCCGCACAGCCGCTGGTACTGCAATGCCTTACGCAGCATCCCGGCGCTCCGCACCGGTCGCCCGTCGTCGGTGAAGCCGAGCGCCCCCTCCTTGCGTAGCTCGGCCATCTCGGTCAGCTCCTCCCCTTCCAGCCCACGCGTGATCGCCGCCATGAAGCCGATCGGGATCCGCGCTTCGCGCGCGGCCGCGTCGCGCAGCGAGCGCAAGAGCGGCGCCGAGTCGAGCACGGGGTCGGTGTTCGGCATCGCGATCGCGCCGCCAAAGCCCCCGGCGGCGGCCGCGCGGGTCCCCGTTTCGAGATCCTCCTTGTGCTCCTGCCCGGGTGTGCGCAGGTGTACGTGCGGGTCGAAGAACGCCGGCATCAGCGTGCGCCCGCTCGCGTCGATCGCTTCCTCGTCCCCGGCCGCCTGCAGCGTGCCCGGCGCTGCGATCTCGGCGATCTCGCCGGCGCGCACGCGCACGTCGTGGCGCGCGTCGATGCCCGCGCGGGGGTCGAGCACGTGCGCCTCTGAGAGCATGAGGTTCGCGGGGACCGCGGGTCCCTGGACGAGCGTCTCGGCAGCCATCACGCGAGCTGCTTGACGTTGGTCTCGGGGCGGTCAGGCAACCCCGGATGATCCGGGCGACCGGGATGCGCGGGGCGAGTCGGATCCGATCCGGGCTCGCGCGCGCCGGTGAGCAGCTCGTAGAGCACGGCCATCCTCACGACCACGCCGGCCTCGACCTGCGCGGTGATCGCCGCCTGCGGAGAGTCGACGACCTCGCCGGAGAGCTCGACGCCGCGGTTGACCGGGCCCGGGTGCATCAGCACCTGGCGCGGCCCCAGCCGGCGGCCGTTGATCTGATAGGAGGCGGCGTACTCGCGCAGCGAAGGCAGGAAGCTCTCGTTCATGCGCTCGTGCTGCATCCGCAGCGCGTAGACCACGTCGGCCTTGGGAAGATCCTCGAGCGTGTAACGCACCTCGCAGCCGAGCGCCTCGATCCCCCGCGGGATCAACGTCGGCGGCCCGGCGACCGTGACCCGCGAGCCCATCCGTTGGAAGGCGATGATGTTCGACCGCGCCACGCGCGAATGCGCGACGTCGCCGACGATCCAGATCGATGCGCCGTCGATCCCGCCGAGACGCCTTTGCAGGGTGTAGACGTCGAGCAGCGCCTGCGTCGGATGCTCGTGCTTGCCGTCGCCCGCGTTCACGATCGCCGCGCCGCACCATTTCGAGACGAGCTCGGCGGCGCCGGCCCACGGCGTGCGCAGCACGATCGCGTCGGGCTTGTGCGCGCTCAGCGTCAGCACCGTGTCCTTCAGCGACTCGCCCTTCTCGACGCTCGATCCGCTCGCGGCGAAGTTCACGACGTCGGCCGACAGCCGCTTGGCGGCGAGCTCGAACGAGCTGCGCGTGCGTGTCGAGGCCTCGTAGAACAGGTTCAGCACCATCCTTCCTCTGAGCGCCGGGACCTTCTTGATCTCGCGGTCGGAGACCTCCGCGAAGCGCGCCGCCTGCGCGACGATCCGCTCGATTTCGGCGCGGTCGAGTTCCTCGATCGAGAGCAGGTGGTTCATGCGGGGGCCCCCACGCCCGTTGCGGCCGGCGCCGACGGACCGCCTTCGGACGCAGCCTCGATGGTGACCTCGTCGCTGCCGTCGAGCTCAGAAACGCGCACGTGGACGTGCTCCTCGCGCGAGCTCGGCAGGTTCTTGCCGACGTAATCAGGCCTGATCGGCAGCTCGCGGTGGCCGCGGTCGGCGAGCACCGCCAGCTGCACGCGCGCGGGACGGCCGTAGTCGAACAGCGCCTCGATCGCGGCGCGCACGGTGCGTCCGGTGAACAGCACGTCGTCGACGATCACGACCGTCCGCCCGGCGACGTCGAAGTCGATGTGCGAGGCGTGCACGACGGGCGCGTCTCCTCGGCGCTGGAGATCGTCGCGGTAGAAGCCGATGTCGAGATCCCCGAGCGGGACCTCCGCGTCGAGCAGCTCTTCGAGCTGGGCTCGCAACCGCCTCGCGAGGAACGCCCCGCGACGATGGATCCCGATCAGCACCGGCGCTTGCGGACCGGGGTTGCGCTCGACGATCTCGTGGGCCACGCGCACCAGCGCGCGCCGCACATCCTCCGCCCGGAGGACGACCTTCTCGTTGCCGCTGCTGTCCATCGTTTCCTTCCTGGCCTCTCGGGACCGGGTTAAAGGAGCGTTTCGATGACCTTATCAGGGCGCCGTGACGGGCTCCTCGGACGCCGTGACGGGCTCCTTGGCCGCCGCCTCGCGCTTGCGGCGCTCGGACCAGCGGACGAGCTCGGCGCCGCCGCGCTCTGGAAAAGGCACCTCGATCGTGTCGAAGTCGCGCGGCGTCTCGGTCGCCGCGAACAGCTCGCGCGCCTGCTCGCGCAGTTCGCGGTCGGTGTAGCGGCTCGAGATGTGCGTCAGCGCGAGCATCCTGACCTCCGCGTCCCGTGCCAGCAGCGCCGCCTGGCGCGCGGTCGAATGCGAGGTCTGGCGCGCACGCTCGGCATCATCCTCGCTGAACGTCGCCTCGTGGACGAGCAGATCGGCCTGGTGGGCGGCGATCGCGACCGCCTCGCACGGCTCGGTGTCGCCCGAGAGCACGACCTTGCGCCCCTCCCGCGTCGGTCCCATCACCTGCTCGGGGGCGACCCCGTCGACCGTCTCGCCGCGCTGCAGCCGGCCGAAATCGGGTCCCGGCCTGACGCCCAATTCTTTGGCCAGGCGCGCGTCGAGATGCCCGGGGCGCTCCCGCTCGACGAGCGCGTAGCCGAAGCACGCCGCGCCGCGGTGGCTGACGGGGATCGCGGTGATCCCATAGCCGTCGTACTCGACCGTCTCCGCGGGGTCCAGCTCGACGAAGCTCAGCTCGTAGGGCATCCGGCCATAGACGACCCGCATCGCCCCCATCAGCTCCTTCAACCCGCGCGGACCATAGACGGTCAGCGGCTGCTCGCGTTCGCGCAGCGCAAAGGACTTCAGCATCCCCGGCAACCCCAGCCAGTGGTCGGCATGGAAGTGCGTGATGAACACGCTGTCCACGTCGGTCAGCCCGATCGAGCGCACGAGCTGGCGCTGCGTGCCTTCGCCGCAGTCGAACAGGATCCGCTCGCCACCCCGGCGCACGAGGATCGCGGGCAGCCCACGGCGCGGGCTCGGCACCGAGCCGCCGGTGCCGGCGAAGAAGATCGACAGGTCCATCGTTCGCCAACGGTAACGATACCGCTCATCGTCCACGCTCAACCACCTCACGCGGCCCCAAGGGAGAGGCCGCGGCTCCCCTTGGCGCCGCCGATGGATGGGATCCCGCCCACCCGGATGACGGCGCGCAAGCGCCCAGAGCAGAAACCTATTTGAGCGGTGGCGAGGTTTCCTCGAGGGTCTCGCCACCGTCTCTCAGGGTCATCTGCGTGTTCCCGGCGGTCTGCTCGACGAAGTGCTTGCTCAGCATCGTCTCCTGGCCCTGGTAGTTGGAGCCCACGTCGGCGCCGTAGAGCTTGTCGGGCGCCTCCAGCATGGTCTCGAACGCGAGCTTGCAGATCGGCTGGCGATGCTCGACCATGAACGGGACATCGCGCGCGCGCACCTCCAGAGCGGCACGAGAGCCGAACTTGTGCCCCGTCCGGTCGTAGCCGAAGCCGGGATCGAAGAACCCGGCATAGTGGGTGCGCAGCTCGCCGGCCGTGGGATCGTAGGCCATCATCTCCGCTGCGTATCCCGGTGGCACGCATACACCCTCCGCGGATAGCAGCAGATAGAAGACCTCGGGATCGAGAACGATGCGCCCGCCGGGCTCCGGGTAGACCGGCTCCCAATAATCGCGCCACTTATAGTGACCAAGCAGCGACATGTCGAGGCGGTTGCTGTTCTTCTTGGCGCGATAGCCGACAACCCGATTGTGGGGACCGCTGAGATCGACGCTCAGAAACAGGCCATCTGCGATCGCCAGGTCACCGGCCGGCAGTGCATGCATATCCATATAGAGAAGCGGGAACTCCTCGTGAATCCCGATCAACTCGGAATCGCCCACCCGCGGGTCGCCGGCGGCCAGCCGCAACTGGTTCAAGCTGAGCAACGGCTGCACGCGCACCGCGAACGAACGCGGAACCACCTCCAAGTACAGTTTGCCTCGATAGCCCGCCGGTATCTCGTCGAAACGGTGATTGCCATCCGTGATCACGCGCGTGAAAACATCGAGGCGACCGGTCGAGCTCTTTGGATTGGCCTTCGCCCGCACGTGGTGGGGAAGATCGAGCTCCTCCACGAGCGGGATCAGATATGGCCGGTCGCGCTCGAGCGTTGCCCCGTCGCGCAGATCGAGCCGATCGAGGGCCAGATCTTTGACACGGTCCATCACCGCGGTTCCCGCGCTCGGCAGGAAGCTGCAGCGCAGTGCCCAGGCGTGGTCGGCAAGCCGCAGGTCGATGCTCGCCGGCTGGATGCTCTCGGGATGGATCCGGAAGTCGCCAGACGAGATCCAGCCCTCCTCGACCGCCTCCCAAAGACCCTGACTGGGGAGCACGCCCCGCGGCGCCGCCGGCTCCGGCTCGGGGGCGCCCGTCTCAGTTGTCTGTTGAGCCTCCCAAGTCGCGTCGTTGCTGAAAGTACTCATCGTGAAAGGACGCCCATACGCTCGGCCGGTCTGGGAAGCCGGATCGGAGCGCGCATCTTTACGTCAACCATGACACAAGCATCCTCGCCGGGACGGACGGAATGCTCGATTCGGAAGCGTTGGAGGGATCGCGAACCACAAGCCACCTGTGCAGCATGCCAACGAGCTCATGCCTACAACACCA
>Ga0307374_10014880_pt1 | contig 10546 bp, 10 predicted proteins | sample OX3MG_FD_202532 | JGI IMG/M metagenome (GOLD analysis project Ga0307374, IMG submission 202532) | Soil microbial communities from Risofladan, Vaasa, Finland - OX-3 | ecosystem: Environmental > Terrestrial > Soil > Coastal area > Acid sulfate soil | place: Finland: Risofladan, Vaasa | collected...
GCTGGCAATCTTTATTATAGGCCGTCGCGGCGTCCTGTCAATCGGCTTTCTGGCCCTTGCGTTCCTGTCCAAGCTCTTTCCGCTTTTCCTCCTGCCCGCATTCCTCAAGCGCACCCGCTGGTCCTACTCGGGCATCTTCGGAGGGTTGGTTCTACTGGGCTATCTGCCGTTTCTGAGGGCCGGAGGGCATTTGTTCACAGGGCTCTCGGACTTCGCTGCCCAATGGGAGGGGAATGATAGTCTATTCAGACTGCTTTTGGCTGCTGGCAACTCGACCCGGCAGGCGCAGTGGGTGGCAGGGGTGCTCCTGCTGTTGCTGATCGCTTATGTTCTCAAGGCCCGGATGGACATTTTTGGCGCGGGGCTGATCATACTTTCCGGACTGCTTTTCCTTTCGCCGAACGCTTTTCCCTGGTATTTCACCTGGATCGTCCCTTTCCTGTGCTTTTGCCCCAACGCCGGGTTGCTTCTGCTGACCGTCACCTGCGTTCTGGGCTATGCGCCGGTCATTGCCTATGCCGCGGGCGGCGCGTTTCCCAACTCGCCGCTCATGCTGATTCTGGAATATCTGCCCGTTTACGCCCTGCTGGGTTATGGAATCGCCCGCCACTTCCATCGAAAGCAGGCCGAATAGCAGAGGGTTTTGCTCGATAGGCTGCCAGCTACACTTGCACGCTGACGCTGGTTTCCGTCCGGACCACCGGGCGATAGAGGGTATCGCGCTCAAAGGGTTCGAAGCCGGCTTCTTTGATCAGGCGGATGATTTCCTGGCGGGTCATCACCTGCGGAGTCTTCGCTCCGGCATCGTGGTAGATCTTTTCTTCGGCCACGGTTCCATCGATATCATCGGCGCCAAAGCGCAGGGCAATCTGGGCGACGCGGGGCGACATCATGATCCAGTAGGCCTTGATGTGCGGGAAGTTGTCGAGCATCAGCCGTGAGACGGCGATGTTTTTCAAATCCATAAAGCCCGACGTCTCGTCCCACTCCACCAGCTTGCCCAGCTCGGTGTTGGCGGGATGGAAAGCCAGCGGGATAAACGTCTGGAAGCCCTGGGTCTGGTCCTGTAGGCTGCGCAATTGGACCAGATGATCCACGCGGTCTTCGGAGCTTTCGATGTGGCCGTAAAGCATGGTGGCGGTTGAGTGCAGGCCCAGTTCGTGCGCGGTCCGGTGCACCTTCAGCCACATGTGGGCGCCGATCTTGTGGTCGCAGATCACTCGCCGCACGGCAGGAGCAAAGATTTCCGCGCCGCCGCCCGGCAGCGATCCCAGCCCGGCTTCCTTGAACCGCTCCAGGATTTCCTGCACCGACATCCGGGTGAGGTGCGAGTAATAGGCGATTTCAACGGCCGTAAAAGCCTTCAGGTGGACCGACGGGAAGCGCTCTTTCAGCCCGCGAAGGAGATCGACGTAATACTGGAACGGCAGGTCGGGATGGAGGCCGCCGACAATGTGAAATTCGGTCACGGCTTCCGTCCAGTTTTCGCCCGCGATGCGGAAAGCTTCCTCCAGCGCCATGGTGTACGCTCCAGGAGCGTCCGGCTTGCGCCCGAAAGCGCACAGCTTGCAACTGGCCACGCAGACATTGGTGGGATTGAGGTGGCGATTGACGTTAAAGTGCGTGCGCTTGCCGTGCATCTTTTCACGGACATGATGCGCCAGGTAACCGAGGGCGAGGATGTCGCTCGAATTGTAAAGCGTCACGCCGTCGTCAAAGTCTAGCCGCTCGCCGGCAAGAACTTTGTCGGCGATGGGCTGCAGATTTGCATCTTCCAAGCGTAGGTTCAAAATGATAGATCCAATCCTTAAGATTTGGCGGCTTGCTGCCGAATACTGTATTTTACGTCTCCTTGCCGCGCGATGCAATCAGGCAGAAAGACCAGGAGATTCGCGGCCCCGAGAGAAAGCTTTCGGGCCCAGCGGAACTCCCATGCCTTGTGCTAGTCTGAGGGTAGACAGGCGGCGGGTAGGCGCCGCGAGCGGATTCACCTCCTGTCGGCAATGACCGTTCCACAGGGAAATCGGGGGCGGGGGGTTGACAACGGGGTTAAGATAAGGTTTCACAAGTCGATAGTATCCATTGAATTTGTGGATGTGCCATGAGGAATTTTGTCATAGAATTCCCAAAGGCGTGTAAAAGTGATGCAACTGGACGAAGCCAGATTCGCGGAGCCCCGGCAGGAAGCGGCCTTCTTCTACGGCCTGTTTCTGCGCGGGCAGCCGCTCCAGAAACTGAGAGCGGATATCGACGTGCCGCCGCACGTGCTGGAGCGGTGGCAACGGCAGGCGCACCGCGATCCCACCTCCAAACCCATGGTCGAGCGGGTGCTGAGCTATCGCAAGCACGTCCTGGCCATCTTCGATTCGCTCGTCTTCCGTGAGATGGCTACCCCCTACCGCACGCAATAATTGTTTAATCTTCTTACAGGCTGGTGAGAAACGCGGCGCCCTGTCATTCCGAGCGGCCGCAGGCGACGAGGAATCTCGCTCTGTTCTTTTTCACGAAGATCCAGCGGATGTTCCGCTGGGCTCAGCAGGATGGTTGGCCTTGCTCAACGGATCAGAATGGCCGCCGCCCAGGTCAGGAAGAAGAGAACGCTGATGTAGCCGTTGATGGTAAAGAAAGCCGCGTTCAGGCGGGAAAGGTCGGAAGGCTTCACCAGCAGGTGCTCGTAACCGAGCAGCGCGGCCACCGCGATCAGTCCTCCCAGCGCGATCCATCCCAGCCCGGACATCTGGGCTACGATGACCAGCAGCGCCAGCATCAGCACGTGGAGCGCGGCAGAGGCGTACAGCGCGGCCGCAATGCCGAATTTCTGGGGAATCGAGTGGAGGTTCACGGCGCGGTCGAAGGCCACGTCCTGGCAGGCGTAAATGATGTCAAAGCCCGCCACCCACAGCGTGACCGCCACGCCCAGAAGGATGACGCTCCAGCCTACATCGCCCCGCAGCGCAATCCAGGCGGCCACCGGTGAAAGCCCCAGGCACATCCCCAGCACGATGTGAGAGAGCAGCGTAAAGCGCTTGGTGTAGGAATAGAGCAGGAGCAGGGCCAGCGCCACGGGTGACAGCTTGAACGCCAGCGGATTCAGATTCCACGCGGCCAGCACCAGCAACGCTGCCGACACCGCCGTAAACGCCGCAGCAAAGCCCAGGGTCAAGTGCCCGGCGGGCAGAGCGCGTTTTTCCGTGCGGGGATTTTGAGCGTCAAACTCGCGGTCGGCAATGCGGTTAAAAGCCATCGCCGCGCTGCGCGCGCCCACCATGGCCACCACAATCCAGAAAACCTGCCGCCAACTGGGCCAGCCTTGCGCGGCCAGCATGGCTCCGGTCAGAGCAAACGGCAGCGCAAACACCGAGTGCTCAACCTTGATCATTTCCAGCGTGATCCGGAGCTTGGACCACGCCTGCCTGAGGGATGATCGCGGTGACTGCCGCTGGGTCGGAAACATCTGAGTTTCTTCGGTCATAAGCGAACTTCAATTGTACCGCAAGGGTTGGCACAACGGCCAAAAGCTGGCACTCGCCAGCGGCAGCGCCCTGCTAGACGTTCACCGCTTCCACTTCCGGCGCACCCGTGCATGACGCGGGCGAGCCGGGCCAGTTATCTCCGCGGTATTTGCCCAGAATGCGGCCGACCAGCAGAACCACGGGGAAAACGATCCTCTGAATGGCGGGTGGAGGCACCATCATCGCCTGGGTATGCCTGTGCCGCCACAACACGTGGGCCAGGTAGAAGATCGATGGCCTGCCGGACGCGCTGGCGTTCAAAACCGTAAACACCGCCTGGAGGTAGCGGTCCAGGTCAACTGCCGGAATTACCCGGCCATTAAGCTCCAACAGATCTTCCCCGGCATTCCACCAGGTGTGAACGACCCCGGCGGGAAAGGTCGCGGTCCCCCCGGCCGGCACAACGATCTTTTCCTTTCCGACCCGGGCTCCGAGTGTTCCCCCCTTCACGCTCCCTTCTTCACGTTCACGGAAATGCACGTGAACCGGCGGGCCGCTCGCGTGTGGCGGCAACGAACCTTCGATAGTCAAAACGATTTGGCCCCCGGCGTCACGCTCCCGGCGCAGGCGCAGAACCTCTCCCGTGTGCCGGTTCTCCAACCTCAGGAAGTTGTCTCTCGATTCATTCTGGCGATTCATACTCAGCCTTTCTATATGGGTAAGACTGGCGTCCTCCAAAAAGGACATCGCGAAGCTCTTGTTGTCCCATGGATTCCGGGCGAGTTCAACCTGTTTTGGCCAGGATTGCCCTGCCTGACCACCAGGCATCATACTCTCAATCACCTTCATTGGGGGCGTTTCCCAACCGTCCCATCCCTCGCGCGGGCTGGGGCTGTCACATGACCGCAGCTTTCCGCGCCGATGGACGGGGAGCGGCAGAAGGAAACCGGTACAGGATAAATTTGCTGGGCGCGCCCCGCGCGTGCAGCTTACCCCACAGGCTATCCAGCTGAGAGCTGAAGATCAGGTCGCCTTCTGCCTGCACTTTGTACCACCCGCCCTGTTGGATCTCGTTTGCGAGCTGGCCCGGGGACCACTGAGCGCGGCCCAGGAACAGGCGCGGCGTGGAACCCGGATGCGGGTTTTGAAAGGCCTTGGAGATCCCATCGGCATCGAAAGTAAGGTAGACATCGCTGTACAGGTGGATGGCATGCTCGGGGGCTGTTGGGGACCGAAAAACCACGCTGGGGACCCGGACGTCCACAGGACCCCCGAAGTATGCCAGATCAGTCCGGTTTTTAAACTCGGGGCGGGTTGGTAATAGTTTGCCGAGTGTCACTCGGGTGGGCTTGTTGATGATCAGGCCCACCACCAAACCTGTATCCGAGGGCGGCAGCATGAAAACGACGGATTGTTTAAAGAAGGGGTCCTGGACCTGGCGGCGCGCCACTAGAAACTCTGCTTTGTTCTTGTTGTTTTGCGCGCCCTGCGCTGACGGCCCCGGCAAACCGAGCAGAATGCAGATAAAGAGCAAGGCCGCTGCCATCCCAACGGAGCTTGTTGCTGTTCTGCTCCTTTGGATCCCCCAACCTTTGCGGCCGGAAGGATGGGCTGAACCGGACTTGCCCTTATCGGATATCATCTGCTGTTAAACCGTGAAACCGGCCCTCGGCGCTCCGGGGCCAAACCCACGCCATGTTATCGCTGATCCGCCCTACGGCGCCAGCCGGGCCGCTCCTTGCCCGGCTGTTCCAGGGAATCAGAAGATGTGCAGGCGCAGGGTCAGATACTTCTTGGGATGGCTTCGGAACTCGGTCAGAAACTCTTTCAGGGATTGGGAACTTGAGGCGAGATTCTTATACAGTGTCTCGTCGGTTGAAAGCTTGCCCAGAGTACCCTCGCCGCGGTCAATGCGGGAAGTAATGACGTCGATGTGCTGCACGGTTTCATCGAGGTGGTTATAAAGGTCCGGATTCTTGATCAGTTTGCCGAAGGTCCCATTCCCGCTGTTGATGCTGGCCATCAGCGTATTCGCTTTCTCAGTGGCCTGGTTGAGGTTGTTGTAAACGGCAGGATCGTTAATGAACTTTGCCGCGCTTCCGTTGCCGTTCTGGACCTTGTCCAGCACCTGATTAACCTTATCGACGGCTGCTACCGTCCGGTTGTAGAACGTCTCATCGGTCATAAGTTTGCCAAGAGTTCCGTGGCCCTCTTCGACCTGCGTCATGAGTTTCTGGGCCTCATTGGCCGTCTTGTTCAAATTATTGTAAAAGTTTTCCTCGTAAATAAGCTTGCCAATGGAGCCCTGGCCGTGCTGGATCTGGCCGGTGATATCGTTCAGCGTGCTGCTGAGGACCCGAAGGTTGGAGACCACGTCGTTGGCGTTCTGGACGATCGCTTTCATGTCAGCTTCTTCGTGGCTCTTGACCACGCCGCCGTCGGGAATCAACTGTGAGCCGGGACCGCCCCGGCTGATGTCCACGTAGGCTTCTCCGAGCAGCCCCACGGTCTCAATGGTGGCCACCGAGTCCGTTCGGATCTGGTCCTGATACTTTTGCGAAACCTTCATGTCGATTTGAACCGCCCGGCTGGGGTCGGTAAACGGCGAAAGCCTGATGCCTTCCACGTTGCCCACGACAATGCCCGCCAGCCTCACCTGGGCGCCGTCACGCAAACTCTCCGCACCTGAAAAATAGGTCTTGAGCGTGTAATGGCGGGTCAGAAACCCGACCTGGCCGCTGATAAAAAAGATGCCAAAGCCCAGGATGACGAGCCCGGAAATGATGAGCACTCCGACGCGAAGCTGGAGCCAGGTGAGTTGTTTGCGTTGAGGCATAATTCCTCCCTTCCAGAATCACTCCTGAAGTCTTATTCTAGTCCAACCCAGGACTGGAGGCGATCTCATCGCAGAAACTGCCGGAGGTATGAATCCTGGGTGGAAACCACTTCATTCGGCGTGCCGTGAAAATAGACCGAGCCTTCCCGCAGCACCAGAAAACGCGTGGCATTTTTCGATCCTCCCATCCCATTTTCGCTGATGGGAACCAAACCCCCCGTATCTTTGGAATAGGCAAACTTCGCCAGCCAGAAAGCGTCCTGAAGCCGGTGCGTGACCACGATGGAACTGACTCCCTGGACGTCCCGAAGTTTAAGGATGAGGACATTGATGGTTTGAGCCGTAACCGGGTCAAGCCCGCCGGTCGGCGAGTCGTAAAGCATGATGGGCGGATCATTCACAATCGCGCGGGCGATGGAAACGCGGCGTTTCATGCCTCCCGATAACTCGGCGGGCATCTTGTCGATGGCCGCCTCAAGCTCGACAAAGCTCAGGACCTCCCGGGCGCGGCCCTCGATTCCCGCTTCATCCTTCACCCCTTCTTCGCGCAGCCGGTAGGCAACGTTCTCGTAAACGGAAAGCGAGTCGAACAAGGCGCCTTCCTGGAAAACAATCCCCATTCTTTGGCGAATCTCGCGCATCTCCTTTTCAGGAACCGGACCGAGGTCGCGGCCTTCCACAAGGACCTTTCCTTCGTCGGCCTTGAGCAAACCCAGGGCCAGCTTCAGAATTACGGACTTGCCGGACCCCGTGGCTCCCAGCAGGATCAGAGTTCCGCCCCGTTCCACGCTGAAGGAGACATTGGACAGCGCCGGCTTCTCATCAAAGGAAAGCCAGACGTTTTGGAACTCGATGGCGGCCGGCAAATTCATACGCAGCGCATGTGAAACAGGGTTGAGTGAAGGGAACAGCGCTGATGCGGCAGGTTTTCCCTTCTGCGATCGAGATGCGCACTCCGAGATCTGGCGTTCCGCCGTAGCGCATCAAAAGAAATGAATCGCGATCAGGAACTTGGTTACAAAAAAATCCACGACCAGGATCAGCACCGAGGCCACTACAACGGCCTGCGTGGTGGAACGGCCCACACCCTCGGTGCCGCCGCGGGTGGTGAGCCCATAGTAGCATCCCACCAATGCGATAATAACAGCAAAGAAAAAGGGCTTCAGCAGGCCCTGCGTGACATCTTCAAAAGTGAGCGCCTGATAGGCGTAGGTCCAGTACTCAACCGAAGTCAGGTGAACCGTATAAAAGCTTACAAAAAATCCACCCAGCATCCCGCAGAAATCCGCCAGGATCGTGAGGATCGGCAAAGTGATAACGGTCGCGAGCAGACGCGGAGTCACCAGCTTGCGCACCGGGTCCGTTCCTAAAGCCCGCATGGCGTCAACCTGCTCACTGACCAGCATCGAGCCGATTTCTGATGCAATGCCGGAACTGTTCCGCCCGGCAACCATCAGAGCCGTCAGCACAGGCCCTAATTCCCGCACTACCGAAAGCGATACAACCTGCCCCAGGATTGAGACTTCGCCAAACGTGCTGAGAGTCCGATAGGTCTGTAAGGCAAGAACGCCGCCCGTAAAAAATCCCGTCAGCAGAACAATGGCCAGGGATCCCACGCCGATCACATCCATCTGAACTAACGTGTCAACGACGTAGCGTGGCGAGCTGAACACATTTCCCACCGAGTTGGCGAGCAGATACGTAAAGTCCTGAACGGCCTGGACCTTCTGCTTGACGTACCCGTCGATGGATATCTCTGTCATCAGCTTAGGAGACTACCATCCTAATCGAAGCATGTCCCTTCGGCAATCTATTGAGCAGAAATTTTGAAGTCAAGCCTGCTGCCATGGCACGGAGTTGTTATGGGATCTTCCAATGCCGGCGAGACTGAGAGTGGCTGCGCAACCCTCGAGGACAATGGTGAAGACCGGCGAAGCACGCAGGCAAAAAAAAAGGGGGAAATTTAATTTCCCCCTAAGCGTCGGGTCTTGGGTCTAATCTCCGAGCTTGCTCCTGAAGTCCCTCAAAAGAAGGTTGCCAGGGCAGCTCTGCTCGTCTTATGGCACGAGAGTGGCCATAATGACGCGTAGAACAGAATTACTCGAACGTTTGCGTAAGTTATTGTTCTGTAAGGCGATAGTTGGTATACTGAATGGTAACAAGTGACCATAAATATACTTTAATTCCTCCCTTTTTAATATTAGTTTTGGTATTTTTAGAATCGAAATACCAAATTGTGAATAAATGCCGGCCTTATGCTGGAGCTTCAATCGTTCTAATTCCAAGGGTTATCTTCGCCAGACTCCATTGGGGCTCAAGCCACGCTGGCTAAAGACTGGAGCGGGGCTTGACCTGCAAGCGGGGTAATGCGGTAAAGTGAGGAATCCCATTGTTATGGGGCCGGGGGCGGGCAGAGACTCCGGGGAAGCGCTCTGGAAGGGTGGCCTGTCGTGATTTCTGAACGGGAAGAGCTTGTATGATTGATATCCACTGCCATCCGTTGCCAGGAACCGACGACGGCGCCAAGTCCTTTGAAATTGCTGTGGCCATGTGCCAGATGGCGGCGAAAGACGGGACCACTCACCTGGTTGCCACTCCGCACTGCAACTACAAATATCACTTCGACGCTGGAACCAATCGAGCCAGGCTGAGAGAGCTTCAATCCGCGGTGGGCGAGTCTCCAAAGCTGCTGCTGGGCTGTGACTTCCATCTTTCCTACGACAATATCCGCAAGCTGACAGAAAATGGCTCGGACTTTTCCATTAATAATACGCGTTACCTTTTGGTGGAATTTGCCGAACACTTTATTCCGGAGCAGATGGACAACGTCTTTTACGAAATCGAGGTCGCCGGTTTCACGCCGATTCTGACCCATCCGGAGCGCAACCCTGTGATCCAGCGGAAGCCGGAGTTGCTTTATCACTGGGCCACGCGAGGCTGCCTGGTTCAAATCACGGCCATGTCCTATGTCGGGGACTTTGGATCGAGGGCCCTGGAACTCTCCGAGGAATGGCTTGGGCGCAATCTCGTTCATTTCTTTGCCTCCGACGCGCATGACCTGACGCACCGGCCTCCCATCCTTTCGTCCTGCTACAAAAAAGTAGCTTCCGCCCGGGGAAATGAAGTCGCCGACCGGCTGCTTGAAGCGAACCCTTCAGCCGTGATCAACGGAGAGCCTCTGCCTGCGGCGCCGCAACCCCTTGGCCCCAGACAATCCTCCCGGAAGAAGGGTTGGCTTTCCGTGTTCCGGCGCTAGCAAGGTTCCGGCCGGGACCGTGTGTTTCGACTGCTCCTTTGGATCATCTGCGGCACGGCTGGCGATTCTCTCCCCACTTGCCCCAAACCAAGCTTACAATCTGAACTCTGAAGCAGATGAAGATAGATTTGGGTGAGGATGGGACGGCCAGCATGTTTGCCAGAAAAATTCGCGCAGAGGTTTTGCAGCCGGGCCCGGCGCGCCAATGCCCGGTTGGATGGCTGGACAGTTTCTGCATGAGAGGCTTCACCGGGCGAAGCGCCTTTGACGACGTCCTGCCCATTTCCGACGGACTGCTGGAAGCCGGGTTCAGGGTTGACCTGCAATTTCTGCAGAACGATCTGGAAGACTGGCTCACACGGAAGTTTGGAGGCGGCGCGCAGGTAAAGCTTCGCTTAACTGAGAGCGACCGTGAAGCCGGCCCTGGGAACACAACCTAGCATGCTGGACTGAAATTGAAACGGAAAGTTTTTATCGCCAGCAATCCGGCACAGCCAGGAATTTCACTTGTCCTTGTCGTAACAGTTTGTTGAAAAACGTCCCGATGATGTCATCCTGAGCGCAAGCGAAGGATCTGCTTTTTGCGGAATTAGGCACTCACTAGATTCTTTGTTGTCTCCGGCCCTGCAGCATGACACACTCAACGTGTTTTTCAACAAACCGCTAAAGATAAGGAAGGAGGAAGTGGAAAGCCGATCTAACCAGTGCCAACCACTTCCCCAGGTAGTCACAGAGTTGAATTACTCGTTTCGATGAAGCCTCTGCCAGAATGGTTGCAAGGGGATCGACACTTTTTTATTCTCCGGCTAATTTTTCTCCGCTAGGTTCGGAGCAGCGATAGAATGCCTCAAACGGACTTGTGCGTTTTGCCGAAGCGGACGAGGAGGCGCCATCTCGGCGTTGATGATTTATGAGCTTGGGCTGAAATCCCGGTCAGCTTTTTACATGCGTTCAGGCGCCTCGCAACGCGCCTTCGCATGAAGGGGTTCTTGTGCGGGCGCG
>Ga0307374_10014883_pt1 | contig 10545 bp, 10 predicted proteins | sample OX3MG_FD_202532 | JGI IMG/M metagenome (GOLD analysis project Ga0307374, IMG submission 202532) | Soil microbial communities from Risofladan, Vaasa, Finland - OX-3 | ecosystem: Environmental > Terrestrial > Soil > Coastal area > Acid sulfate soil | place: Finland: Risofladan, Vaasa | collected...
CTGTAGCGCTCGAATCCGTTCGCCATCGCCAGTGTCCTCTGCTTCATGATTGCCACTATCCTCCCACTGCTCCCCACACCTTATCCGTTACACGCAAAACATGGAGCACTTATTCAGAGATTCCCTAGGGTAGCCGGAGGATCGCGTGTGGCGCGCTTGGATCGGCTGTGACCGCCCGGGCGCCTGAAATTCAATCGTCTTTTCGTGCTCTCGCGTTTTCAAACGCAGCCGCGACCGTCGGTTCGGAAACCATCGTCGCCGGCAAGAGCGAGAGAACGGCATCCTCTAGTTCGTGCGCCGTGGCTACATGCTGCGGGTAGTTGAATATCTTCACGTCGTGAGTAAACCGGTCGACTGCTCCGGCCACGTCGTTCAGCCCTTCCGTCATTCGCGCCGCAACGATGCGCGCATTCTGCACGCTGACGCCCGGAAGCATGATCCCGAAAGCACCCTCTGCAAAGTTATACAAGGAGTCTTCCCTGCGCAATTTCCGGGTGATCGCTTTTACGGCGTCTCCCAGCGCCGCCGTGACCTCTCCCGATGTGTTCACGTTGGCGGTCGGCGTCAGCCGCACGACCATCACCGACAGGGTGTCTCGCATATTGACCGCCCGCCGGAACTCCATCACGAGCCGGTCTTGAAAAACATTCATTCCCGAAAGCGTTTCCAGCAGGTCCTTGCCCACCTGCCGATGAAGCTCGGTATATCGCGCCTCAGCCTGCCGGATTTGCAAGCGCAGCCGCCGCACCGTGATTTGGCGATCGATCAGGTAGCCGATCAAAAGCACGGAAAGCCCGCAAAATCCGAAGAACGAAATTTCCAGCGTTCGCTCACTGAAGATGATCGGATGACTCTCGATCGAGGGGTACATCAGGATGGCGAGGCCCGCTACAAGAACGGCAATGATAGAAAGCGAAAATACAGCCAGGTGGAATTCCCTTTTTTCAACGCTCTCTGAATCGACGCGATCGAAGATCCGCATCCGGTTGTTTACCTTCCGACAGCGCCCCTGAAGTGCCCGTGCGGGTCGCCGTTCACGATCCGTGAGCGGCAAAGTACGCTACTCTGCCCCTTGCATCCATATCGCCCACTTTACGTATTATTATCTCCCTGCTTGCGGGCATGGCGGATGGAGGGCGGGCTCTGCTCAGTACTCAAAGCAGGGCTTTTGTGCGGGGCGCACCAGTGTTTTGTCGCCCGCATTCGAAAAAATCGGTGTTTTAAGCCATTTTATGGGCCTTTTTTCGATCGTCGAGAAGCGGCCGGGGTAAGCGGCCGGAACGTGTTCGCCTAGGAAGCGTTTACCTTTACGTACAGATGAGGAAAGTCAAACGAAGTATCCCGAGTGTGCCGGGGCCGCCTATTGCGCCACGCCCCCGTGCCAGAGGATTTCCCTCGGCTCATCGGTTAGATTTGGCCTATCGGTGTTTTCTCAGGCAAAAGTGCTGCTGGGATGATTCGTTTTCCGCGCAGGGATCGATGTCTTCCAAGGAAATGCTTCTGTCCGCGGCGCCCCCAGGAACGCACGAAGTAGTAGTTGAGAGTGGCGGCCGCGCCTGCGCTCAACAGCGGAAACAGGTGCCCTGCCCATTTTTCCGCAGCCTCCGCCCCCACCTTCACGGCCATCCGGTCGATGATCCGCGGCACAATCTGATCCGCCGCTTGCTTCTCCAGGAACTCCCGTGTTAAATCCAACCCTGCCGCGCTGGCGACAGCCACCCACAGCGCCACTACCTCTTCAGCCGTGGAATACTCAAACCCATAAATCAGGCTGAGCTTTTGTAGCATTCGCAACGTGATGGCGGAGAGAATCCCCATGTCCGGCAATACCGTAGCCAATCCGCCGACGCCCAACCCCATTCCTTCGAGCGCGGCCATCCGCGCGGAAGACAAAATAATCCGCTCGGCGGCCGGGTTCACGATCTCTTCGCGCAGTTCATGAACCTCTTCCCAGGATCGGATCGGAAACCCGTAAACGCGCCGCACATGCCGGAGGTATTTATCCGGGTTAACGTGAACCCGCGGATATGCCCGTTGAAAGCCCGCGAGCACGGATGCCTGAAAAATGCGCGGCAGCCACCCTCGGTCGTTTTCGCTCTGTGCGGTCATCTTAATCGTTTGATGCCACGCCGGGCCGTAAGCTGTACGCTATTCCCGCGAGCACGGCGCGCCTTCTTCCTATTCTACTTATAACCCAGTTTCCGGGTGTGATCGATGGCCTTGGCATGGGAATCGCCTTCGACCGAATCCGCCCAGAGCGAAGACGCGAACTCGAAACCTGGGTTGGCGAGCAAGCGAGCGACAGACAAAGCCAGGCCCCCCGCTCGCCGAATGCGCCTAAAAGCCCCGAGCCTGCTGACAGTTCGGACCGCGCCACCCTCCGTCGCCTGCTACAACTATTGCTTAGGAAGGGAATGCTGACGCAAGCCGAAGCGGAGGCTGTGGTCCATGAGTCCACGCTGTTCTAGAACCCACGATAATCCTTCATTCAGCTCTGATTCATTGAAGTAGCAGGTATGAACTTAATTCCCGGACAAGGGAATTTTTCCACTTTTGGCACCTTCAGCCATCCATTCTGGCGTGCTAAGCTGCGTAGGATCAATAAAACAGTACGATATTTCCATGGCCCCGGCCTTGCACCACCATAGAATGAGGGGGGATCCAATGGGTGAGCGACGATCGGCCAAAAGGTATGAGGTTTGCCTCCCTTTGCAGGTGTGCCTTTCACGTAAGCGGCCTGCGGAATTCCTCACTGGTGAGCTTCGCGATATCTCCCGTTCCGGGATTTACTTCCACTCGAGCGTTGCGCTTCCCCCCGGGACCAGCATAGAACTCACCTTTGCTCTTCCAGCTGAAAGGGAACGCAACACTTCCGTTCTGGTAAGGGCCAGCGCCAGAGCGTTGCGCGCCACCCCGATCGAGGGTGAAGTTCCTCTCGCCTACGGTGTCGCCACCATCATCGATCGGCTGGATTTTGTCCGGCCCATTGTTACCAACGCCGCCTAAGCTTCGCCAAGCCGCCTTTCGCGGCAGTCCACTCCACCGATTCTTGGCTGTTTCCTTTGGCCTTACGTCGCTACAATATATTCCGCGCAATCGCTCCGACGCGCCCCTAGATGCATTCTGGTGCTTCTGCCAATAAGATTTTTGATCTCGAGCGCTCCATCCTGAAAGCGCTATGTCTCGGTCAAGCCGCAACCAGTGAAAGCGCCAGACGCTCCTTGGCCGCTCACACTTGGCAGGATCAAGAACATCGCGTCGTCTATGAAGCGCTCCAGAAGCTTCGCGCCCACGACCCCGAATTCTTGCGCGAACGACTCCCCGCGCAGGCTACCCGCATGGGCTTTCCCGACGTGGATTGGAACGCCTATTTTGCTCCGGCCGATGTGTCGGTTGACATTGAACAATTGATCCGCGAACTGGCTGCGACCCTGGCGAAGAGGCAATGAATGAGCGCGGAAATTGCAGATTTCCCTGGCGGCAGGAATTACCAGCTCCCAGTTAACAACGTTCGGCTCGGGCCGCGGATTCTAGAAACACTCCACTTGGCGGCTAGACTGAATGTTCTTGACGGCCATCAACGGGCCAGACCGCCGACCGGGTCGCCATCCGCTCCGCGTAATCACTTCGCGTGTGCGGAAAGCTCGAATTCGATCAGTTGCTGCAACGCTTCCGGATCCCCGCCCACTGCCGGCCTCCCGTTCACGAAGACCGTGGGCGTGCTATTAACCCCCAGTGCCTCGCCATCCGCATGATTCGCTTCGACGGCCTTTGCGGCTTCCGGTGACGACATGCAAACCTTGAACGAAGCCGCATCCAGGCCCGCTTGCGAGGCGAACCCGGCCAGCTTATCCCAGACGTTCTCCGGAGTGATGGAATCCTGGTTCGCGAAAAGATCATCGTGAATTTTCCAGAAGGCTTCGGGCTTCTGCATGAAAGCGCATCGCGCGCCGATGGCGGCCGTATTCGCCCAAGGGTGCAGTTGCGTGATCGGGTAATCCTTATAAACCAACCGCACGGGATATTTATCCTCGATCGCTTTCAGCCCTGTTTCCAATTCTTGGCAGTGTGGGCACTCGAAGTCGGCAAATTCAACCAGGGTCACTCGCGCATCGGCCGGCCCTTTTGCCGGATTCCCCTGGATGTGCAGTTTGGCCCGCGTATCGGCGTACGGATCGGCGTTCGTATCGAACATGTCGCCGCGGAACAGCGTCTTCCCATCCTTGCTGACGTACACCTCGCCCGTATCGCTCTGGCCCTTGAACGTGACTTGCAATGGCACCACGTAAAAATCGGGCGACGGAGATTGCGTTAGCGGCCCCAGCTTTAATTGGTATGCGGGCCCCCAGGCAAACAAGTTGCGCACGAAGGCTTCGGTGGTCTTGAGCAGTTGGGCCTGCGCTGGAGAAACCGAACCCGTCGCCGCCGCGACGGACGGCTTCGCCGATTGCGCCAGGCACGGCAACGCTCCAACAAAAATTACCGCCGCAGCCAGGGTGAATTTTCTGCCAATCATGGTGAGACTGCCTCCTGTCGCCATCCTTCTCTCTTTACGACCGACACAGCATAATGAAAAACAGGGGCCGGCGCAAAAGTGTCGATCGTGCGATCCTTCCACCCCTTCGGCAACGCCCCGCGCATTCTATAAAGAGAATTTCTGGGCCAGCGGAAAGCGGCGCCCCACGCTAAAGGCTTTCGACGTTAATTTCAGCCCGGGAGGCGCCTGCTTGCGCTTGTACTCGCTCCGGTCAACTTGCAGAGTCACCCGGTTCACCAGCTCGCGAGGTAAATTATAGCGCTCCGCAATTTCAACCGAGCTTCTCAGGTCTTCGACGTAAGCCTTTAGGATACGGTCGAGCACGTTGTAGGGTGGCAACGTGTCCTGATCGGTTTGGTTCGCCCGCAGTTCAGCTGACGGCGCCTTCGTCAGCGTCCCATCGGGTATGCGCTGCCGGATGCTGTTCGCGAACCTGGCCAACTCATAGACCATCGTTTTGGGAACGTCGGAAATCACCGCAAGCCCCCCCGCCATATCGCCATACAGGGTGCAATATCCGACGGCCATCTCGGATTTGTTGCCGGTGCTCAGCACCAGCCAGCCGAACTTGTTCGAGAGCGCCATCAGCAAATTGCCGCGGATGCGCGCCTGGACATTTTCCTCGGTCGTATCCTCGGGCAAGCCAGCGAAGATCCCCTTCAGCGTCTGGCAATAGCTCGCAAATGCATCGTTTATGGGAAGGACGAGAAGTTGGATGCCAAGATTGCCGGTCAGCAGTCGCGCATCGGCCAAGCTGCCTTCGGAAGAATAGGGGCCGGGCATGCTGACGCCGAGAACGTTTTCCGCGCCCAAGGCATCGGTGGCAATCGTCGCAACCAGCGCGGAATCGATCCCGCCGCTCAGCCCGATCACTACTTTGCGGAAGCCGCACTTCCGCACGTAATCGCGAGTGCCGGTCACCAACGCCCGGTACGTGGCTTCGAGTTCATCCTCGATCTGCGGCCGGATGTCCCCCGCTCCCGTCACCGTATCGAAGAACACCAGGTCTTCTTCAAACGATTTCGCCTGCGCCGCCACCCGCCCGTCCGGCAAAAATGCGACGCTCGACCCGTCGAAGATCAGGCTATCGTCCCCGCCCACTTGATTCACGTATACCACCGGGATGCGGTGCCGCGTGGCCATGGATTTCAGCATGTCGTAGCGCAGCGCGCGTTTGCCGATCGTGTAAGGCGAGGAAGAAATGTTCAACAACACCGTGCTTCCCTTTCCGACCAGCTCCGCCACCGGATCGCGCTCGTAGAGCCGCTGCGCCCAAAAATTCTTGTCGTTCCAGATGTCTTCGCAGATGGTAATGCCGAGCGTGTCGCTGTCCAGCTCAAACGCGAACTGCGTGTGTGCCGGCTGAAAGTAGCGCGTCTCGTCGAATACGTCGTAGGAGGGCAGCAGCATTTTCCGCTGCTCGAAAAGGATTTTCCCGCGCCCCACGAGCGCCGCGGAGTTCGCCACCGGTTTCCCGGTATCGTCCTGCGCCTTCCCCGCGTAGCCGACGAGCGATGGAATGGGCGCTGTGCGGGCCAGGCGTTCGACCACCTCCTGGTTGCGCCGGATGAATGCGGACCGCTCGATAAGATCCTGCGGGGGATATCCGCAAACGCACAGCTCGGAAAAGACGGCGATATCCGCGCCTCCGGACTGCGCCGCGCACGCCAGTTCGAGAATACGGGCTGAATTGCCTTCGAAATCGCCGACGGTTGGATTGAATTGAGCGAGAGCGATCTTCATCGGAAGGCATTAGCATACGGTCCGAAGCCAGGCTTTTCAATCATCGCGCTGCCCGCCGTTGTTCAGATGTGCTGCGACATGCCCAGCGGTCGCCAAAAGAAACCACGGAATGTGCATTGCTTTCCCGCGCGTCTTCCATCTCGGCTCCACGGTTCATAGCAGGGTTCCTCTGCTGTATTCATTTGCTTGGGGAATGTTCGCGCGACTCGGAAAATATTCCGAATTTTTCAGGATGGGCAAACCCGGCCTGGATGAGCGATACTAACGCCATTGAGTGATTTGGTTCGCCGTTGCACGCCAGTGCAGGCGGCCATATTGCAGGAGAAGCCATGCGCTTGGGACCGTACCTTTTCGTGGGAGTGTTTCTGTTTCTCCTCTGGATTGCAGGATTCCTGATTTTTCACGTCGCCGGATCTTTGATTCACATCTTTCTAATCTTCGCTGTCGTTTCCCTCGGAATTCACCATTTTTGGGCCAAGCCCGTCTAGCTAAGAAAGAGATTGGGCAGCGTCGGAGAGAAAGTAAAACCTCGCGGCACGGATGGCAAGTTCTGGTGGAGCGTGTTTTTTTCGACTCGACAGATAGATTGCGTGCGCGGAGCAATTGCTCCCGAAGCCGTTCCACCACAAGATTCAATTACGATCCGATTTATTGGGAATTTCCTTTCGAGGCGGAGATATAACTTACATACGCCACGAGTGCCTTCAATTCCTCGCCGCCCACGGATATCGGCGGCATTCCACCTTGATGCATGCGGGCAGTCGGATGTTGCAACATTGTGGTTACGACTGCGGGGGTGAGGTTTTTTCCGGCAAGAGCAGGGGCTGCAGCCGTTCCCGCGACACCATTGCCCCCATGGCAGTCGGCGCATCGGTGTGCTTTGAAGCTGGCTTCCCCCTTGCTCTCCAGTGCGTTCATCGCAGGCGCGGCCGTCGCAGCCGCTTTTCCTTTGGCTGGCGCCGGGGCGGCCGCTCCGGAAGCGGGCGCTGCCGCTGTAGCGGACGATGTTCCTCCGAGGCTGCTCACATACGAAACCAACGCTTTCATATCAGCCGCATTCAGCGTCAAAGGGACCATGCCGGCAGCTTTCATGTTGGCCCTGGGCGCTTTCAGCAGAGCTGTCAATTTAGCTGGTGGATATTGAGTGGTGATATGAGTCAGCGCTGGGCCGACGCCACCGCCTCCGCTCGCACCATGACATCCGCTGCAACGTTGAGAATCAAAGATAGCCTTTCCATGGGCGTTGGCTGCAGTGCTTGCTGAATTTCCAGCCGGTGCTTTCGACGGTGCGGCCGTTGCAACCGCTTTCCCTTTGGCTGGCGCAGTGGAGGCCGCTCCGGAAGCGGGTGGTGCCGCTGCAGCGACGGCTTTCGACGGCGCGGCCGTCGCAGCCGTTTTTCCTTTGGCTGGCGCCGGGGCGGCCGCTCCGGAAGCGGGCGCTGCCGCTGTAGCGGACGATGTTCCTCCGAGGCTGCTCACATACGAAACCAACGCTTTCATATCAGCCGCATTCAGCGTCAAAGGGACCATGCCGGCAGCTTTCATGTTGGCCCTGGGCGCTTTCAGCAGAGCTGTCAATTTAGCTGGTGGATATTGAGTGGTGATATGAGTCAGCGCTGGGCCGACGCCACCGCCTCCGCTCGCACCATGACATCCGCTGCAACGTTGAGAATCAAAGATAGCCTTTCCATGGGCGTTGGCTGCAGTGCTTGCTGAATTTCCAGCCGGTGCTTTCGACGGTGCGGCCGTTGCAACCGCTTTCCCTTTGGCTGGCGCAGTGGAGGCCGCTCCGGAAGCGGGTGGTGCCGCTGCAGAGGGACTCGATGCCCCCCCGAGGCTGGCCAGGTAAGAAACCAGACCATTCATCTCGGCGGCATTCAAAGTTAGAGGAACCATGCCACCAGCTATCATATTGGGCCTGGGCGCCTTCAGCAGTGCCGTCAATTGAGCGGGGGGATATCGAGTAATAATGTGAGTCAGCGCCGGCCCTATGTCGCCCGATCCACTTTCTCCGTGGCATCCGTTGCAGCCGTGAGAATCGAAAATCCCCTTTCCCTCGGCCACCACGGTTGAATCCGTGGAGAGTGGCGCAACGTTCTCGGAAGGCGACGATGCCGAATACGGCTGAAAAGCGGAATAGAAATACTGATGTTCTTGTTGGCTCTGTTCAGCGACTTGGGCGGCAACGTTCGGGTCGCGCGAATCCTCAAGACGACTCGTCAACCCGAGCCACAGCAAACCGATCAAAACGATGAAGACGCCCCCCACGGGAATGGGTCTGCGCCACGGGCGGCGTTCGGAGCCGCGGTCCAGGAACGGCAACAGGAAAAATAGTCCGATCAGAATTACGGGAATAAGAAACGCTCCGATGACCGTGCTCCACCCCTGCCAATACTTCAGCCACTGAAACATCGGCAGGAAATAAAACTCCGGACGAGGGATGAAACGCGTATTTGTCGGGTCCGCCTGGGGTCCCAGCAATACGGGAACAAAATGAGCCAGCATCCCCAAAACGCCCATGACAACCAGCACAAAAGTCATGTCCATTAGAACTTGATTGGGATAAAACGGCTGTGGCGGCAACTTTGGCTTGACTGGGTCTTCGGTCACCGGGCCCGCCGCTCCTGCCTTGCGAAACAGGAAAATGTGTACCGCTATGAACGAAAAGATGAGGCCTGGAATAATGAGAACGTGAAGCAGGTAAAAGCGGGAAAGCGTCAGGGCTCCCATCATTGCGCCGCCCCGCATCAGCATTCTCAAGTAATTTCCTATGATAGGCACTTCTCCGACAATGTTCGTGCCGACCGCACCGGCTGAATATGCACTCTGATCCCACGACAACAGGTATCCGGTGAACGTCATCCCCAGGACGAGAAGAGCAAGCGTGCAGCCGGCAATCCACAGAAGCTCGCGTTTACCTTTGTAGGACCCATAGAGGATCGTCTGCAAAAAATGCAGGAGCAGAACGATGAGCATGGCGGTGGAACCGTAGGAATGTAGGCTTCGCAGAAAGGATCCCGCCGCCACTTCCTTGACGATATAGGCCACGCTGGCATGTGCTGCCAAAGGAGAAGGGACGTAGTACAACGCCAGGCATATGCCCGTGACAATTTGCGAAAGGAAAATAAAGAGAAGCGCTGATCCGAATACATATGCGAAGCGCGCGCCTCCCGGGATTGGTTCGTCCAGGGACTGGCGAAGAATCTGGTCCACTCCCGTGCGCTGGTCGATCCATTTCCACAGACGCCCAAGCAGACCTGGCCTGCTTCCATTTTTTTCTGAGTTCGGATCCGGCATAGACGATGTTCCTTCGTTACTCAACTGATGACCTCTTTGTGAGGCACGTCGGGACGGAAATATTGGTACTTCACCATGAGCTTGCCGCCGGACACTTTAGTCTCCAGAGAATCGAGCGATCGGCGCGGCGGCCCCGAGAGATGGGTGCCGTCCGCAGAGAAGGTGCCGCCATGGCAGGGACACACAAATTCGTTTCGGTCTGGGTCCCAGGGAACAGTACAGCCGAGATGTGTACATATGGCGGACAATACCTTGATCTTGCCGTCTGACTTGACGACATAGACCACCGGTTGACTGGCCGTCTCTCGCCAACCGTCCCGTTGCTTGAGCTCGAGGGTGTGGCGCAGGGGCGTTTTCAGATTGGAAAAACTTGCAACCGAGCCGACTTCCGTCATATCAGAATTGTTGGCATTGGCGGTCAACGGATAAAAGATGTAGCGCAGGACCGGAATCGCTAATACGGCGGCAACAAATGCGGACGCCAACGCAAGCAGTGCGCCAAGAAAAGATCGTCGGGAGCCTTCCCCCGGAACCGGCTGATGATCGTGTTCGTCTGATTCCATTGAAATCCTCCATCGAGATCGGGCCACCCTTAAAAATTCAGCCACAGAGCGATATAAATTGAGTTGTTCGCTGAGGCATCACGGCCGGATCCGTCATAATTGTGGCTCGCGCCGTTGAATTTCGTGTAGGCGGTATACGCGGCTGAGAGCTCGACGTTTTGTACTGGCCAGAACCCAGCTTGACCAATAAACGCGCTGCTATTGGGGCTACCCGATAGACTGCCGGTTACAGGGGCTGGCGCATACAAAATTGGATCGGCACTGCCAGTCGTGGAAAACCCCGCGAACGTGAACGTGTAACGTCTCCGAAGGTGATACGTAGCATCCGCCCGAAACGTGTTCAGGTGATGCGAAGGTTCGGCTGCGCCACCGGCCGCAAACGTGCCGTTGAGATCAGACTTTTCA
>Ga0307374_10014884_pt1 | contig 10545 bp, 9 predicted proteins | sample OX3MG_FD_202532 | JGI IMG/M metagenome (GOLD analysis project Ga0307374, IMG submission 202532) | Soil microbial communities from Risofladan, Vaasa, Finland - OX-3 | ecosystem: Environmental > Terrestrial > Soil > Coastal area > Acid sulfate soil | place: Finland: Risofladan, Vaasa | collected...
CCACCCGACTGTAGCAATTTTCGATGACATTGAGCCGGCCGGTGTGAAACCCGTAGGATGGCAGCTTGTCTGCCGCCGCCTAGCCCCGGTGCAGTGTCGAAACATCGCGGCGGCAGATAAGCTGCCACCCTACGGGCTGTGGGGCGAGCGCTTACTCAACCTTTCCGAAAACCGCTGTAACCCCTCTACTTTAGAGAGGCGGCTCGACGGGCAGCTGGCGATGCACGAACTGGACGATCTCGGTGGCAAGCTGCAGGGCCCGCTGCGCCTCGGACAAAGAGGGCCCAATCGGGCCGCCCGGGTAACGAAAGCGGACAGCATATGGAGTCAGGACTTCCGCGGTGTCGGCAAAGCCACCAAATTCGGCGTCTACGGCCTGGCACTGGACGACCAACCGAGTTACGTCGTGGGTGAGCTTGAACACGATGCCACGAGCTGTCAGAAATCCCTTCAGCGCCTTCTCTGCCGCCTGCTGAGAATGGTAGGTCACCGCCTCACCCACGATCACGGCGTCTTGCAGCAAGTTCTCGGCTGCTAATAGATCTCTGTCCGCGCGGGTCAGCCACCCCTGGACTTCTTCGCGCAATTCAGGCCGCATAAAGGGTCCGTCCCTCGCGCACGACCCTGGCGGGTAATGACGCGACGACCGATCGTCGGCGCTCGAATTCGTCGCGGGTCAAGACGAGAAGGTCCAGCGCGTCCAGGTGAGGGCCAGCAGCATGATAGGCAATCTGGTCCCGCTGGTGACCCGGCAGGTCCGAGTTCGGCACGATCAACAGGAGATCCACGTCGCTGTTCGGCGTCGCTTCACCGCGCGCCTGGGAGCCAAAGACGTAGATCTGCTCGGGTTGGAGCGCGGCGATCAAGCGCTGGAGCACGTTGGCCAGATCGCGCACGTTTTCCTCGGGCAGGTGGGGCAGCGCCTGGCGGACGCTCTCCTCCAGACTCTCCCGCGACTGGTCGGCCATGATGGCTCCTTCTGTCCTTTGGTGAGTCGAATTCTAGCACACCGGCGTGCTTTATTGACACCCTTATCTATACATGGTAGGGTGAGCCTGCTATACAGACGGTCGGATCTTTGGCATTCTGGTCCATCGTTTCAACCCGCCGCGAGTGGTTCGGCGTGCCGCGCACCAGGTGACAGTCTAAAAACGAGTAGGAGGGTCCGATGGTTTCCCACGTGCTCCGGCGACGCGACGTTCTCAAGATGCTCGGCTCGGCGACCGCCGTTAGCGTCCTGGTCACTGCCTGTGGTGGCGGCCAGGCTCCTGCCGCGACGACGGCTCCCAGCAACGCACAGCCCGCCCCGACCAAGGCGCCTCAGCCGGCCGCGGCGCAGCCGACGATCGCCGCCGCCAAGCCGACCACCGCCGCCGCGCCGACGACCGCGGCCGCGGCCATGCCCACCACGGCTCCGGCCAGCGCCGGTGGTCCGAGCCCGACGCCGAACCCGCTCGCCTCCGTCCCGATCAAAGCTGGACTGAAAACGATCGATTGGTGGTTTGGCTGGGGCGGCATGACTGCCCTGAACACATTCGCCCAACTCGGGAAAGACTTCAACACCAAGCACAACGACTTCCAGCTCAAGCCGCTCCAGGTGGCCAACATCACCGAGAAGCTGCTCGCCGCCATCGCCGGCCAGACCGCGCCCGCCGTCGAGACCGGCAACATCGTCTTCGCCCAGTTCTGGGTGACCGGCGCGGCGCGCGCGCTGGACGACTACCTCAAGGCCAGCAAAGTGATCGATCCGACGGATATTTTCGATGCGAATCTGAAGGCCGGCCAGTGGAAGGGCAAGACCTACGGCGTTTCCGCCGTCGAGGGATTCTTGCGTTGGGGCCTCTGCTTCAACCAGACCTTCCTCGCCAAGGGCGGCATCACCGCGTCGCAGCTCCCCACCGACTTCGACTCGCTCTACACGTTCGCCAAGGCGACCACCGTCATTCAATCGAGCGGTGCCATCCAGACGTTGGGGATCGACGTGCTCGACGCCATGGGCGGCTCCTTCGGCGACGGCGACCCGTTCTACTGGCCAGCCGCGTACGGCTTCAAGTACTACGACGAGAGCACCGGCAAGTACAACTTCAACAACGACCAGATGATCGAAGCCATGACGATGATCCAGAAGTTCTACGACATCGCCGGCGCGGACAAGATCGCCGGGTTCAACAAGAGCTACGGCACCTGGACGGAGAGCCCGACCGCGATGTTCCCCTCCGGCGTCGAAGCGGCGAACGTCAACGGCTACTGGGCGCCGGGCGAGCTGGCGAAGTCGTCGCCAAACAATAAGTTCGTCTACGGCTGGGTCCCGAGCATCCAGAAGGGCCAGAAGCTGCAGAGCACCGGCGGCCATTACGGGATGCTGCCGCAAGGCGGCCCCGATCCTGACCTCGGGTTCCAGGTGATCGAGTACCTCAACACCACCGACGCGATGAACATCATCTTCAACGGGACCGGCTGGATCGGCGCGCACAAGTCGTTCTTGAAGCAGCTCAACGTGAGCGAATACGCCGGCCTCGACTTCTTCGTGAACAGCGCCGATACCGCGTCCCCGATGTGGCAGGTGATCGTCGACCCGGTCCAGTCGTTCGTCTCGGACCAGTGGACCAAGATTCAGCAAACGGTCAACTACCACAAGACCACGCCAAAGGACGCGGCGGCCCAACTGCAAAAGGCCGCTGACAACGAGATGAAGAACCAGTTCCCGAACGGAGTTTGAGGGCTGGAAGGTGTCGGAAACGTGTCCGTTAGTGCGGCTGTGCTGCGCACAGCCGCACTAACGGACACGTTTCCGACACCTTCCAGGCCACCTCGAGCGGCATCGACCAAAGAGGAGGGGATCCGCCGTGTCAGCAGAGGCGGCCCGCGCGGCGCGGCCGCGGGGCTTTCGCTTGAGCAATGGTGCGCGCAACCAGATCATGGGGTTGCTCTTCGTCTCGCCGTGGCTGGTGGGCCTCCTGGCCTTCACTGCCTATCCAATCCTGGCATCGCTCTACTACAGCTTCACCGTCTACAACGTGATCCAGCCGCCGCGCTTCGTCGGGCTGCAGAACTACGTCAACATGATCGGCCAGGACCCGACCTTTCCGATCATCGTCTACAACACGGTCTACTTCGTGGTGTTCGGGCTGCCCGCGGCCATGCTCGTCGCCTTCCTGCTCGCGGCGCTGCTGAACAACCAGATGGTCGCGCGGCCGGTCTTCCGCACGATCTTCTTTCTGCCGTCGATCGTCCCGGTCGTCGCCATCTCGATGGTCTGGCTCTGGCTCTACAATCCCAACTACGGCCTCTTCAACGGCACGTTGGCGGCGTTAGGCTTTCACGTGATCCCCTGGCTCTCGTCCCCGTCGCTGGCCAAGATCTCCCTGATCCTGATCAGCGTCTGGGTGCAGGGCACGACCATCGTCATCTTCCTCGCGGCGCTGCAGGACGTGCCGCGCGAGCTGTACGACGCGGCGAAGGTGGATGGGGCCAACGGCCTGCACCGCTTCGTCAGCGTGACCGTGCCCCTGTGTACGCCGTCGATCCTCTTCGTGCTGATCACCGGGCTGATCGGCTACTTCCAGTACTTCACCATCCCCTACATCATGACCCAGGGCGGCCCGATGCAGAGCACGAACGTCTACGCCTATTACCTGTTCCAGAACGCGTTCACCTTCTTCAAGATGGGCTACGCGTCGGCGCTCTCGTGGGTGCTCTTCCTGATCATCGTCGTGTTCACCATCATCGCGTTCCGCTCGTCGGCGCGATGGGTGTACTACGCGGGTGGATGAGGAGGAGGCGCCATGGCCGAGCTGACGAACACCGTCACGCCCGCGGTTGCCGAGCGCGCCGTGACGCTCCGGACGAGCGCGCTCGTCTGGAGAGTGGTGATGTACCTGCTGCTGGTCGTGCTGAGCCTGAGCTTTCTGCTGCCCCTGCTCTGGATGCTCTCGACCTCGGTCAAGGACACGGCGCAGACCTACACCGTGCCGCCCATCTGGATCCCCATTCCCATGCGCTTCCAGAACTACCCGGAGGCGCTGGTGGCTCAGCCGTTTGGCCTGTTCTTCCTGAACACGATCAAGTACGCCGTGTTCTCGGGGATCGGTACCGTGCTCTCGTGCGCGGTCGTCGCGTACGGCTTCTCCCGCATCCGCTGGTATGGCCGCGACGTGCTGTTCTTCATCTGCCTCTGCACGATGATGATCCCCTTTCAGGTCACGATGATCCCGCTCTACCTGATTTTTCGCGACCTGCACTGGTTGAACAGCTACAAGCCGCTGATCGTGCCGACCTTCTTCGGCAGCGCCTACTTCATCTTCCTGCTCCGTCAGTTCTTCATGAGCATCCCCCACGAGCTCTCCGAGGCCGCGCGGATCGACGGGGCGGGCGAGTTGAGCATCTTCTGGCGGATCATCCTGCCGCTGTCGAAGCCGGCAATCGCGGTCGTGGCGCTCTTCCAACTGATCAATGCCTGGAACGACTTCCTGGGCCCCCTGATCTACTTGAACAACCCGGACCTCTATCCCGTCTCGCTCGGTCTGAATCGGTTCCTCGGCCAGTTCGTCGAGAAGCTCGCCTGGCCCTACCTGATGGCCGCGAGCACGGTGGTAATCCTGCCGGTCCTGATCGTCTTTTTCCTGGCCCAGCGCACCTTCATCGAGGGCATTGCCATCAGCGGGATCAAAGGGTAGGGATTGACGCCGGGAATGCCCCGTGGGCGATGGGCGCGCGTGGCCTCACCTCCTCGCCTCCTCTCCATCGGAGATGGAGAGGGGAACGGACCGGCTCCCCTCTCCATCTCCGATGGAGAGGGGCAGGGGGTGAGGCCACGCGGCGCATCGCTGGAGACTGGCTCAAGGAGGCCTCAGATGGATGGACCCGCGTCGATCGACCCGTTGCCCTCGGCCGAGGTCTATCGCCGAGAGCTGGGAGTCGACGAGATTCGCTCGCAGACGGTGCGGCTGGCGATCGTCGGCATTCTGGTTCTGGTGCTCAGCGCGCTCTTCCTGTCGGTCTTCGACCTGAAATACGTTCCGCCCCTGCTGCTGCTCCTCACCGGGGGCATGCTGCTGGTGACCTGGGTGGCCTATCTGGTGAGCCGCCGGCGGTCCAACGATGGCGCGACGGTGTTCATCGTCGGGTTGCTCGGGCTGCTCACGATCGCGGTGCGGATCGTGCCCAGCGCGGCTCTGACGCCCTGGTTCGCACTGGTCGTGCTGCTGGCGGGAGCACTGCTCGGCGCCCGGGCTGGCGCCCTGGTCGCGGTGATCGTGACCGGCGTTCTGGTGGGCCTGGCCGAATGGCCGACGCCCGAGGTGCGGCTCGCGTCGGCTTTCAGCGCGGGCCTGCTGAGCTGGGCGGCGCTCTTCGCGTACTGGCTCATCTCGCGGCCGACCAACACGGCGCTCGCCTGGGCCTGGAACAGCTACGTTCAGGCGCGCGATCAGACGGCGCGGGCGCGCGAGCGGCAGGCCGAGCTCGCCCGGCTCTCGAAGGGCCTGGGCGAGTCGAACTACCAGCTCGAGCAGCTCAACCTCGAGCTGGAGCGGGCGCGCCGGGCGGAGCGCGAAGCGCGGCGGCTGAAGGCTGAGTTCGCCGCCGCGGTCAGCCACGAGCTGCGCACCCCGCTGAACCTGATTATCGGGTTTTGCGAGATGATGGTGCTGTCGCCGTCGAGCGCCTACGGCGAGCGCCTGCCGGTTGGCTATCAGCACGACCTCGAGTCGATCTACCGCAACGCCGGCCACATCGCGGCCCTGGTCGACGACATCCTCGACCTCGGCCAGATCGACGCCAATCGCATGGCGTTGCACCGGGACTGGGCGTCGCTTCGGCGCATCGTCGACGAGGCGGTCGGCGCGGTTGAGACGCTCTTTCAGGACCGCGACCTGGAGGTCCGGGTCGTGATCGACGAGCTGCCGCCGGTCTGGGTAGACCAGACGCGGGTCCGCCAGATCTTGATCAATTTGCTCAGCAACGCCGCGCGGTTTATCGAAGAGGGCGGCGCGACCATCCGGGCCGAGCGGCACGAGGACGCGGTCGTGGTGTCAGTGGCCGACACCGGCCTGGGGATTCGGCCGGACGAGCTATCGTACGTCTTCGAAGAGTTCTTTCAGGTGCGCGCCGGGAGGGGCCGGCGGAGCGGGTCGGGATTGGGTCTGACGATCAGCAAGCGGTTCGCCGAGCTGCACGGCGGGACGATGTGGGTGGAAAGCGCGGGCGTTGGTCAAGGAAGCACCTTCTTTCTGAAGCTGCCGATCGAGGGCAACGCGCCGGAAATTCCGCGCGATGCCCCGGACTGGGAAGACCGGCTGAGCAGTCGCGTGCATGGGCAGGCCGACTCGCGCGTTCTCGTCGTCGATCCGGTCGGCGACCTTCACCGCGTCTTTCAACGCTACCTGGATGGTTTTCAGGTCCTCCACGCGCCGAGCGCGCGAGAGTGCCACCGGCACGCCCGGACCGGTGGGATTCAAGCGGTCGTGGTGGGATCAGCCGCCGCGCGACCCGACTGGCCCGACGCCCAACAGCTTCCCCCGAATCTCCGGGAGGTCCCGATCATTTCGTGCTCCCTTCGCGCTACCCACCGGGTTGGCCAGGAGCTCGGTGCGGCGAGCTATCTGGTCAAACCGGTGACCCGCGACCAGTTTCGCGCGGCGCTGCGTCGACTTGAGCGGCCGGCGCGAAGCGCGCTGATCGTGGACGACGACGCGGAGATGACGCGCCTGCTGAGCCGCATGTTCAAGTCGCTGGTACGGGGCGGCCAGTGCTGGATCGCCCAGGACGGCCGGCTGGCGCTCGATCTGCTGCGCGCCCACCACCCCGACCTGCTGCTCCTCGATCTGTTGATGCCGGACGTCACCGGCTACGACGTTCTCGACGCCATGCGCGGCGACCCCGCGCTGGGCCAGACGCCGGTCTTCATCGTCAGCGCGCGCGGGCTCGGCGACGAGTCGATCGTCGCCGACGGAATCGGCGTTACCCGGGCGGGCGGACTGACGGTCGCGGAGATCATGCGCTGGGTGAGGAGCGGTCTCCAGGCTTCATCGGAAGCGAGCGACAGCGCTGGAGGATGGCCAGCAGCGCCGACCGCGACACCGGCTTCGGGAGAAACTGGTCGACCCCCAGAGAGAGCGCGAGCGTCTGCTCCGGAAGCACCGAGCAGATGACGACGGGCGTTCCGCGCGTCTCCGGGTCCGCGCGCAGCCGCTCGAGGATCTCCCAGCCGTCCTGCGACGGGATCATCACGTCCAGGATGATCACCGCGGGATGAAGCTCGCGGGCCAGCGCGACCGCACGCGTGCCGGAGACCGCCTGGATCACCCGGTAGGGCTCGTGACGCAGGTACCGACGGAAGAGGCTCGCCAGGTCCGGGTTGTCGTCGACGAGGAGGATCTCGTGCAGGGGGACCGGGCTTCATGCTCCAGGACGTCAACATGGCCCTGTTTGCGACCAAGTATAACGGGACGCAGGACAAGGTCGTCATTCAGCCCGAGCTCACCCCCGCGGGACCGTGGTACCAGAAACTAGCCGCCGAGGTCAACAGCAATCAGGTCAGCTACAACGCGATTCTCTATGCGAACAGCTACAGCAACACGCCCCAGTTCTCGGGCATGGGAATCCTCCAGCCGATCGAAGATTTGCTCCGGTCGTCGTCGATCAAGGATGCCGCCAAGCGATTTGATCTGATGTTCGCTCCGGCCATGACCAACGCGAGCTACAAGGGCGTGCTCTACGGTTATCCGCTCGGCATCCAGTACACCAGCGACACGATTCGCAAGGACTACGCGGACAACGCCGGCTACACCGGGGACATTAGCGCGAGCTACGACGAGATTACCAAGGCCGCGACCTTGATTCGCCAGAAGTATAAGGACAAGAACGTCGTCGGGTTGTCGCTGGAGAACGAGTCGGGCAACGGCACGATTTCCTACATGTTCTGGAGCATGACCCAGCAACCGTTCCTCAAGAAGCAGATCAAGGGGCAGGAAATCTCGTTCCTTGACTTCAAGGGCAAGGACTTCATCCGCACGCTGCAGCGAATCAAGGACTGGGTGGACCAGGACCTCACCGTTTCCAAGACTCAAGCCATGGATCTCGACTTCAAGGCGTGGCAGGGAGGCGTGGCCGGCATTAACATGCAGGAGAGCAGCCTCGGCTACGTCACCGGCGTGCCGCTGTTCGGAAAGGACAACGTCGCCCCGTCGGTCCCTCTGCCGATCGACGGCGGCAACGGCGGCTGTCTGACCTATTTCGTCAATACGCTCATCCCGGCGAAGGCCCCCCACCCCCAGGAGGCCCTCGACTGGTTGCTCTGGTGCAACGACCCCGCCAACACCGACTTCATGACTAACATCCTGACCTATCACTGGTACCCAGTCTTCAAGTCGGTCGTCGCCGACATCATGGAGAAGGACGACAATTACAAGTGGATGGCGGTCTGGGGACCGCAGATCGACAAGAGCATTCCGTACCCGAACGACAACCCGTACTACAACCTGAACACCGCCCTGATCAACAAGCACGCGACGATGCTCTGGGCGGGCGAGTACAAGACCGCCGACGACTGCGCCGCCGGCCTTGATAAGGACGTGACCGACTCGACGACCCGCCAGATGGCGTAACAGAGGCGTGGGGGGCCCCCCCCCCCCCCCCCCCCAACCCCCGGGGGGGGGCGGGGGGGGGGGGCGCGCCCCCCCCCCCAAAACACACCCGCCCCCCCTCCATCTCCGATGGAGAGGGGCCGGGGGTGAGGCCACGCGCACCGCGAAAAAGCGACGGAGCAGCCCGAGACATGAGCGTGGGTAAAAGCAGCGTCGATCAGGCCAGGGCTCAAGGAGGAGTAGCGACCCTCCGCGAGTTCGGCCGGCAGGTACAAGCGGTCCGGAAGCAGCGCTGGGGAGATCCGACCGGCTATCTCTTGATTGGACCGGCCGTCATCCTCTACGTGGTCTTCAACGTTTATCCGGTGTTCCGCGGCCTGGAAATGGCCTTCATGGACATGCAGTACCTCAAGCCGGCGTCGGCTAATTTCTTCACGTCATTCAACGGCCTCGGAAACTACGAGGTGATGTTCCAGGACCCGGAATTTCTCCACGCCTTGAAGATCTCGGTCGAGTTCAGCCTGCTCTATCTGCCGCCGGCGATCATCCTCGCCCTCCTCGTCGCGGTGCTGATCGGCGCGATGGGCCAGAATTCGGTCGCGATCGTATCCCGGGTGGTGATGTACATTCTGGTGGTCATCCCGATCAGTGTCACGATGCTGATGTTCAAGAGCCTCTACGATCCGCGGCTTGGCTACCTGAACTACGCCCTCACTCGTCTCCCGTTCATCAGTCGGGGACCGGACTGGCTGAGCGACACCAAATGGGCGTTGGTGGCACTGGCCATCGCGACCATCTGGACGCGGTTCGGCTATTTCGGGCTGCTCTTCCTGATCGGGGTGTATCAGATCAACGGCGAGCTGTACGAAGCCGCGGCGATGGATGGAGCGAGCAACTTCCGCAAGTTCTGGCACATCACCATTCCGGCGCTGCGTCCGATCTTCGTCCTGATTCTGGTGTTGACCGGTGGTATTCTGAGCGCGACCCAGGAGCCCTTGATCCTGACCAACGGCGGCCCCGGCGACGCCACGACGACGCTCGGCCTGTACATCTGGAACACGGCGTTCCAGATCGGCAACCTCCGAGTCGGTTACGCGGCGTCGATGTCACTGCTCCTCGGGGTCGTTCAGATTCTCTTCGCCTTCATCGTGTTCCGGTTCCTGGGCCTGAAGAGCGATGTCTAAAATTTCTCTACCCTTGAGGGGGAAGATGATGGCGAGTGTGAGCACGCGCGCGAACGCGATGCCGCGGCGGACGATCCTACTCGGCTTCGACGTGAGTCAATGGCTCGCCATGCTCGCCCTGGCGGTCGTTATCGTCCTCTGTGTCTTCCCTTTCTGGTGGACGATCTCCTCCTCGTTCAAAACGGCCCAGGAGATTCTCGTCGGGACGCCGAAGCTATTCCCGAGATCGTTGAATATGGTCAATTATGACTACATCTTGAGCTTCCCGGGTATCAATTACATCGGCATGTTCGTCAACAGCATTTACGTCACCAGTTTCACGGTCATTCTCTATTGCATCCTCTGCGTGACGTCCGGCTACGGGTTCGCACGGGTCGATTTCCGGGGCCGCGACGCGATCTTTCTCGGGCTCGTCTTGCTGCTGTTCGTGCCCCAGGCGGGCGGCCTGATCGCCCTGTACGAGATGATGGACAAGCTCGGCCTGCGCAACAACCTCAATGGCCTGGTCCTCTACTTCGCGTCGCAGATCACCGTCGGTGCGTTCATCATGCGCCAGGCGTTTCTGAACCTGCCGCGCGAGCTGGAAGACGCGGCACGGATCGACGGAGCGCACACCTTTCAGGTGCTCTGGCACATCGCGATACCGATGGTCACCTCGGCGGTGCTGGTGATCACGATTCTGGAGTTCGTCAACGTCTGGGGCGAGTTCCTGGTCACCTATACCATGATCGACAATCAGCAGCGCATGACGGCAGCCGTGGGGTACGCGATGGTCG
>Ga0307374_10014887_pt1 | contig 10544 bp, 19 predicted proteins | sample OX3MG_FD_202532 | JGI IMG/M metagenome (GOLD analysis project Ga0307374, IMG submission 202532) | Soil microbial communities from Risofladan, Vaasa, Finland - OX-3 | ecosystem: Environmental > Terrestrial > Soil > Coastal area > Acid sulfate soil | place: Finland: Risofladan, Vaasa | collected...
CGTAAATCTACACCGAGGCCGTCCGTTTCTCAAGCCCGGCTGTGGTGGTGGCTGCTGGGTAGCCCGTCTGACGATGAGTCCGACCCAGATGGTTACGGGTGGGCTAAGAGCCGGGCTAGCTGATCCGTGGCTTGGCGCTTGAGAGAGGGAGCGACCCCGGCATAGGTGGACATCGTGAGGCTGACGCTGGAGTGGCCCATCAAGGCCGAGACGGTTCCCGAGTCAACGCCGCTGGCAAACATGAGGGTGGCGAAGGCATGGCGCAAATCGTGGAAGGGCATCGGCGCCAGGTTTGCGGCTGCCAGCGCGTCCGCGAACTGGTGGGTGATCGTGGTCCCGTTGCGCGGCTGGCCGGTCGCCGTGGTGAAGATCAGGCCGGGGATCGGTTCGTGCCAGCGCGACCCGGCCCGGTCGCGGGCTTCGGCTTGGGCGTCCCGTTCGGCTGTCAGCACGTCCACCGCTGCCGGTGTCAGCGGCACGGCGCGGCGGCTAGATCCCGACTTGACCTCCACTAGCCGGTAGGCTCCGCCGATCCGCTGGAGAGCTTGGCTGACGTGAAGCTGGCCGCCCTCCCAATCAACGTCACCCCAAACTAGCCCTAGTAGCTCGCCCTGGCGCAGACCACTATGGACGGCGAGTGTCGCCAGTCGGCGGAGTTGGGGATCCTGGATAGCGCCGAGCAATCCCCAGGCCGCATCCGGCGAGAGAATCCGTAGCGGCACCTTTGCGACCCTGACGGGTTCGGAGAGCGTGGCGACGTTGCGGACCACCTGGCCGCGCCTCTCTGCGGTCCCGAGGGCGGCTCGCAGCACCGCTCTGACGTGGCTAGCCGTCCGGGGAGAAAGCCCCTGAGCTTGGAGCCTGGCAAGCATCCGGTCCACGTCCGCGGGCTGGAGCTTGGCGAGCTTGACCCGGCCTAGCTCGGGGATGATCTGACCCTCCACAATCCCCTTGTACCGGGCCATCGTGGCCGGTCGGAGCTTGGGCCGTTTCGTCTCCAGCCATCCGGCCAGGTAAGCCGCAACGGTGCCGCGCTGATCGACAGCGGGAAGTCCCCCGGCGACTTTCGCTTGGAGGGCTTGGAGCTTGGCCACACACTCAGCCTGGGTCCGGGCGTAGGCGGTGCTGCGCTTGCCGTCAACGGTGATCTCACCGGCCCAAGTCCCGTTGGGGCGCCGGTAGATCGTGCCGTGGCCCATGACTCGTCTGCTCGGCTTAGAGGCCACGGCCCTGCTCCTGGGTGCCGTCCGGGTGATCGCGGCGCCAAGCGGCCTTTCGGCAAGCGGGGCCGCAGAATCTACGCGTTGTCCGAGCGCGGTCGATGACCCGGCCACACTGCTCGCACACTCCCGGTGGCAGCGATGGGCTCCGAAGTTTTCGATCCAGCTCTAGGTAAAGCGCTCCGAGTACGGTCGCGGGAACGATGGCCGGAGGCTGCGGGGCGCCCTTGCCGTAGTCGTAAATGACGCCGACGTGAGCGCCCCATAGGCGCCCCTCGATGACCTCCTGCACGCACATCCGAGCGAACCTGACAAGCGCCTCGGTGGCCGTCACTAGAGCGTTGCCGTCCGTGATCTGCCCCAGTTCCCGGTAGCCGAGCTTTGTGGCGCCCGCCAGGTCGAAGGGCACCATCCGCTGCCCGTAGTTATAGACGACCACCCGATCTTCGGGGCGGTGGCCCAGCAGGCGGCGCGACAGAGCTGCCTGCTGGAGATATGCGGTCTTGCGGGAACCCTCAGCTAGCGTCTCCGCACGGGTCAGGTGCCTGAAGCGGCACAGCAGCGCCGCTGTGGCTCGGGGATCGTAGAGCAGGGCGGCCGCCGCCTCATCTAGGGTCAAGGCCAGATCCCGGACCGCGGCGACCTCCTGCTGCCAGAGACTCAGATTGTCGCCACTCGGGTTTGACAGCGACCCGTAGCGGTCGGCGAACGCGCGTATCTGGTCCGGAGACTCGGGGTCGAGCCGGGTAAACCGGCGCAGAAACACCTTGCCTTGGGGCGCCCGGGTCGCTCCCCTCACCATGCCCGCATCCGTAAGGGACTCCCACAGCTTCCGCGCCGTGCCCCGGACGGCCGGTGCAGGCGCCGGTGCCGCGATCTCGCCCCCTTTGGCGACTAGCCAAGGTCCGTCGCCGAACTGCCCCTCCGGGGGGCCGTCCCTCCACTCGAAGCCGAAGCGCGGGCGGTTCAGCAGCCCGTGCGGGTACGTCTCATCGGCAAGAGCTGCCCCGGCCATCCCCGCCGCGCTAACGGTCACGCTAAAAGACTATCACCGTCGGGCCTCGCCGGGGTTTACTGGTGCCCATGACGCTCATGACGCTCGACGAAACAGCGGCGGAACTGAGACTCGGACCAACGAAACTGTGGCAACTCACCGCGAGAGGCGAACTGCCAGTCGTGAGATTTGGCCGCCGGGTGCTAGTGACCCGTCGGGACCTGGACGCCTACATCGAGGCCCACCGCGAAGGCCCCTCGATGGGCGCCGCCGGGAGCGACCAACTCCCAGCGGCGCGGGAGGGTCGACGTGCTCGCGTCAACCGCTCGGCCGGAGCATAACTCAGCCGAGGCGTGGGCGGATGCTCGCGCCACCGCCGGGTTCGCAGCCTTGATTGCAGTCCGCTGCGCGGAACAGCGCCACGACGGCGAGCCTTGCGCGGTCCGAGCCGTGGCCGAGGATGGCGCAGCCAGGGCGCTGGCGGTCGCCCGCGAGCTGGCCGGTGCGGTCGGAGTGGAGGCGTGAATCCCGAAGATCAGGAACTCGCTGTTCCGGCCGTTGAGTTCTGCGCCGTCGATGAGGGGGAGATGGTCGATTCGGTCATCCCCGGCATTCTCATCCCAGGGTCGATCACCGAATTTGACGCCTCGCCCAAGATGGGCAAGACCACTCTCGGCTTGGCAATGGTCAAGGCGATCACCACGGGCTCGGAGTTCCTCGGCCGACGTGCGCGACCTGGCCGAGTCGTGTGGATCTCCGAGGAGGGCCGACCGACCCTCCGGGAAGCGCTGGGGAGAAACGGACTCGACCGAAGCGCGGATCTGTACGTCATCGCTGGGATGGCGGCGCGGCGGATGCCCTGGCCCGCGCTAGTGGCCGCCGCGGTGGACTTCGCCAAGTTGGTCGGAGCCGAAACGCTAGGGGTGGACACACTCGCAGGCGTGGCCGGATTCGGGGCCGAGGCCGAGAATGACGCCGCCTCGGCACTGGAGGCCGTGATGCCATTGCGCGAGGCAGCGGACCAAGGGCTGGCCGTCACGATGATGCGCCACGCTCGCAAGTCGGGCGGAGCGGTTGGCGAGTCCGGGCGCGGATCATCGGCGTTCGCTGGGTCGGTTGACTCGATCTTCTTTCTCACCCGGCCCGACGACGCGCCGAACCTCAACGTTCGGCGCCTGCTGGGGATCTCCCGATTCGATGACGCTCCGACCGAGCTGGACATCGAGTGGACGCCTGACGGGTACGTCAGCCGAGGCGATCCCGCCAGCCATGCCGCCAAGGTCATCGAGGCGGCGATCCTAGAGGCGATCCCAAGCGGCGAAGCCGACGCGATACCCGCCAGTCGGGTCACCGCCGCCGTCCCGCGTCTCTCAGACCGTCGAGCCCGAGAGCGCCTGGAGGAACTCTACCGACGGGGCGAAATCGGTCGGATCGGGCTCGGCAAGCGAGGCAGTCCGCACCTCTTCTACCGCCTAGATCGAGAGAATCCGGCGAAGTTTCCGGCGCCCACCCAAAGTGGTCCGCCAGAAACCGCCGACTCGATCTCAGAGTTTCCGGCGGAACCGTCTGCGCCGGAATCCGCCGGAAATCACGTTTCGCTGTCAGCCGCCCCGTTTCCGGCGTTTGTGGCGGACCCCTTAAGGGGGTCCGACCACCAAACCGCCAGAAACAACGGTGGGGTGGCGCTGGCGGACAACGTCAACGGGCACGACGACTGGGAGCCCTTGCCGCCCTCCGCCTTCGAGGACGGCTCGGTGCGCCGGGGGTGGGACGCATGAGCACCGCGATGCTGACCACTAGCGACGTCGTGCAGCAGCTCGCTGAATTGGGCCGTGAGCTTGACGCTGCTGTTAGGACGCTCCGGGAGGCTGAGCTGGACGCGGTCCAGAAACGGCACATCGCCGATGTGGTCGAGTCGCGAGTCTTCGTGGACGCCGAAGGCTCGGCGGAACTCCGCAAGCACCTGGCCCGGCTTGGCGCCGCCAAGGTGGAAGACGAAGCGCTGATCGCCGAGTCGGTGGTCCGCTACTTGAGAACGAAGATCCGGGCGATCGAACTCCGAGTCGAGATCGGTCGCTCGATGGGCGCCAGCCTTCGCTCGGAGCGGTCCTCGTGAATCGTCCAATGTGCCCGAACGGCCACGCCGAGATGCTCCGCGACCCGGCGCCACGGCTGCCCACGCCGGCGCCCAAGGGCGAGCAGCGGATCCACTGGAGGTGCTCGTTTTGCTGGGCTCGGCGCGAAACGCTCGACAGCGCTGAGGCGCCGGAATGACTAACTGGCAGCGCCGTGCTGGCGCGGCGGCGGGACTGCGGCGGAAACCGGTCCCGCCGTCTCACCAGAGCGAAGCGCGCCACTTTGGTGAGGCGGCGTTTGAGGTGTTGTGGATCCGCCTCGCGCCGCCCGTCCACGGTCAGCGCGACCGACGCCTTTGTCAATCCGACCAACCCACGAGGTGACCCCGATGCCCGCCACCGACACAACTCGACCAGCCCCGGTGCTCGAGGGATACAACCCTCCCGAGCAGGAAGCGCGCCGCGAGCGGATGGCCGCTCAGATGAGAAAACTGCCGAGGTACGTGGACCACAACGGCAGGACGATAAGAGGTCCCGATCCGACAACCGTCGAGGCGGTGACCCCCACCGCCATTCGTCCGATGGCGGTGGTATTGGCCGAAGTTGCGGCCGCTTGCGGCGCTTCCGTGACGGAGCTGGTCGAAAACGACGAGTTCACGGCCGAGATCCTGAAGACCTCGCCGGCCGACATCGAAGGCTTGACGGCGATCGTTCGCGCGTTCGCGCCCGCTCCGGCCATGAAAGTCAATCTCACCCAAGGCCACGCCAGCTCAGCCAGTGTCCCAGCAGCGCCGCGGAACCTGTTGGAGCGGCTGCAACTGGAGACAGAAAAGGCGCTCGATCAACCACTTCCGCCCGGAAGCACCACCCTCTAGGAGGAGACCAGCACCATGCCCACCACCACAGCCAGCCCTCCGGTCGCCGCCGAAGTTCTCGCGCTCGCGGGACGATTCAACGTCGCCGCCTCTACGCATCAGTTCGGCATCGAGAGCCTATTCGGTCTCTGGTCGCAACTCAGAATCGCCGCCGCTCGGCACACTCCCGACATCCTCGCCGGTAGCAGCTTCGCGGCAATTCTCGATCGCGTCTTGGACCACCGGGCAAACCCGACCGGAGCCGCCTTCAATGTCCTGACCGTCGCCGCGGCAAGGCGCTCATGAAGAGACCGGCTCCGGCGAAACCATCCCCGCGCCCTGTACCGGACCACTTGAGGCAATACGCCTTCCTGAAAGGCGATCAGCGAGCGAAGGAACTGGGTCGCCGCGGTGGGAAGGTAGCGCAGACGAAAGGCAGCCGGAGGTGAAGCGGCACGCTTGGGCCAGCTCCACTCGGAAGTCACGCTTACCACCGAACTGGCCTAAGATCCGCGCCGCCATTCTCGCCCGGGATGGTGGGATCTGCCACGTCTGCCGACTGCCAGGCGCCGATCAGGTTGACCATGTCATCGCGGGTGATGACCATCGAGACGAGAACCTTGCGGCAATCCACGGCTACCCGTGCCACCAGCGGAAGAGTTCGGCGGAGGGACACGCGCACCGGCCCAAGACGAAGCGACCACCCGAGCAGCATCCTGGACTGTTGCGGGCCGGCCGAGCCGAGCACGCGCTGGTCACGTTGCGCGTCGGCTTTCGCCCCCCCTTATGTCCCGCACCAGGCGCAGGGCGCTGCCCGCAGCGTATAACGCCTGCCGGGCAGTCTGCGCAGCGCTTCCAAATATCGGCGCCGCTTGAGCGCTAGCGCCAGCGCTAGTTGACGGCGCACCAGGAGAAACATGGCCTCATTGAAGCCGCCCGCTGAACTGGGCAAACCCGGCCGCGGCCTGTGGGCGAAGGTCACGCGGTCACTCTCGTTCGAAGACCCCCGGGAGCTGATTGCCCTGCGGCAATCCTGCCTGCTCGAGGACGATCTGGTGCGATTGCGCGCCGCATTGACAGATTCCGCGCTCGTGGTGAAGGGCAGTACGGGCCAGCCTGTCGAGAATCCCCTACTCGGTGCGATCAGGTCCGCAGTCGCACTCCAAGCCAAATTGCTCGGGTCGATCGCGGTTCCCGAGCAGGAGCAGGCAAGGGCGCACGCGGGCCGGGCGCTGGCCGCGCAGCGGTGGGGCAACTGAGATGGCTAGGTGGAATAGGCCGAGCAAGACCTTGCGAGACGACTACCTCGAAGTTCAGCGGAGGATGTGCGCCCTCATGGTGAGGGTGTCGGACCCGCCGGGAAAGATCTACCCAAACGACGGGTTGGCTCGAGCCGTGCCGGACGGCGGAGCTGCTGCGAAGGCGCGCCTTGCCAGATTGGAGGACGGGGAGCCGGTCCGAGTCCGTGGTGACCAGGTCGGACTAGCTGACGGCGGGACTTACCTGTTATCGGGCGACGGCTCGCTGACGCCCGACCCGTGAACCGCATCACCCTGGACTGGCTGAATCGGCTGTATGGGCGGGACCTCATGCCCAAGTACGTCCACCCGGAGACGCTGCCGCCGCCTTGGGCAGGCCGCTGGCGCAACCTACCGCGCGTACTCGCGTCCCGGCCTTCCCTAAGTGCTGACAATGCCAAACCCACCTGACGTCTGGCGCCCGAGCGAGCGCGACTGGTCCTCTCGGCGTAGGCGCGCTGCCTACCGCCCGGCTCGGCTGGCCCATTGGCGAGAGCTAGGGTCGGCCACTAGGCTGCCAATGCTGCCGGTAGGCGACAGCGGCGACTACCCCACCAGCGATCAGCAGCTCGACCGCCCTGAGCGGCCACGAGCTGCCCAGCCAGGAGTCGGTGAGCAGGAGCACGACGACGCCCCAGAGCAGGCAGCTCCCGCAGCTGCCGCAGCCGAGGTGCTTCACGCCAGCCCTACCCACAGGAGCGCCAGCGCCACTCCGATCAGCGCCAGCGGCACCGAGCAGCCGAGACAGCCTAGATGGGCTCTCGCGTAGACCCTCGGACGGAATCGGCGCCTCATGTGACCCTCCCGGCAGACTTGCCCCCAAAGCATGACGCTGGGAGCCAATCTAAGGCCCGTTGGGGCCGTCCCGCGCCTCCCAGCACCCCGACCCTAGGGACCGTCGGCGAGGATCTCGCGCACCCGGCGCCGGTAGCGGAGCAGGAGCAGGGCCGCCAGCCCCAGGGCGACCTCATCCACCGGGCCAGGGATGGGCAGCAGGCCGAAGACCAGGAGCCATCGGACGGGACGCGGCAGGCGCTCATCGGTGGCTAGGCGTCTGAGCGCCCGGATCACCGCCCGGAACCGCTGCCAAATCCCCACCGTGGCAAGTCTCCTCGGTGGTGGTGGGGCAGGCGACGGTCAGCCAGGCTAACTCGCCGGAGTTCCCGCCCCCAAATTGGCCGCGAAGTCGTAGCCGCACGATTTGCAGACGGTCAGGCCCTTCCGCACGTCGCTCCCGCAGCGTGGGCAGCTTCGCCCCTTGGATCTAGTCATGAACCAGATGAGGCTTAGGATCAGGAAGACGATCAGCCAGACGACCACTTGGAGCGTGATCGCGACGCCGTCGGCGACGTCCTTTATCGAGGAGCAGGACGACGCGGAGAGTCCGCTGCAACTTGCTTTGGAGGTGAATCCGGCCGCGACCCAAGCCGCGCAGAGAATCGTCCACCCCCACAGCGTCCACGTCATCTTCCGCCAATGGCGCATTACGTGCCCCCTACGCGGTAACGCAGCAGAGGGTCGCCTTCACCCTGTCCATCTGACACCGGGAGTGGCCACGAGCGCCCGGAATGGGCTAGCCGGCCGACCATCCGCTGCCGAAGGCGTTTGGACTGACAAGCTCATCGCAGCTTTGGTTTGCACCCGTCGCGGTGGATGAAAATACCTTGCCGTTGACCGTGATGCTGCAAGTGATGCTGCCGCCCGCACTGGTCAGGAAGGCATCGAGGTTGTACTCCAAGCCGCTGTCGGTGCTTGGGCTGACGTAGGGCAGGGTCGCGCTCCACGGAACGCTGGTGCCGCCCGCATCGCTGATCGTATCGGAGCCGTAGTCGATGGTAACGGTGTCGCCGTAGTTGTCTGGCGGCGCGCTGCCGGTCACGCTGAAGCTCACCGGCCCCGCCGGTGCCGGTGTGGGCGTCGCCGTCGCCGTCGGTGTCGGCGTCGGCGTCGCCGCCGCTGACGACTGGTTCGGCGTGGTCTTGGGTGCCGGAGTCGTCGCGCACCCGCTGACGCCCACCACTACCAGCCCTGCTATAGAGCCGCCGAGGATTAGCCATGCTCTCCGTTTCATACCTGCATCGTCCTGCTTCGACTCTTCGTCTGCATCGACAGGGAGCCAATTCTGAAGGACAAAGCGCCAGCCATGAACATCACGGGCGCACTCGCGGTCATTAGACGGACCGGGGTTCCACCAGGCATCGCCAACCTCCTTACCGAGTTGGCGTCGGCCCAGGGTCGCCGAAGGTCGATCCGACTCAACTCGCGTTCTTGGACCCTACCACCTGTCAAGCCTGGGCGCCTCTCCTAGACGCTGAGACCTTGTCACAGAATCGTCAGCCGGCGCAGACTTGGCAACGGAGGCCTAGAGGCGCCAGCAAGTCGACTAGAGTGGCCCGGTCCGACCAGCTCGTGCGCTGAGCCTACTGTCCTGAGCGGTTGTCGTGGCTCCAATGCGCTAGGACCGCTAAGGGCGCTCTCCGGCAGTAGACTCAGCCCACCGCTTCGGGAACCCTCTTCGGCGGTCACCGGGGCCGGGCATCCCCAAATGTCGCGGCCCTTTTTGCGCGCGGCGCCAGCCCTCGTTGTCGCAGCAGCGAGTCGGCCTAGTCCGGCAACAGGCGAGCCTCGGAGCCGAGTCCGCGAAGTAGCCGTCGAAGCAGCGCGGCGAGAGGCTGCTCGACCTCGGTCTCCAAGACCGGCCCCTGGCATCTGGCAATCTGCCGGTAGTCGTCCTCGTCGTAAACACGTTCGCCTGGCATAGGAAAGTCGTATCGATTTTGGGGGCCTTGAGACCGCTTCCCTCTTAGCACGTCGACCTCCACGCCGAACCGCCAGGGTCCTGGGTAGTTCGCAGTCCTGGCTACCCGGCCCACCAGGGAGAGAACGTCTCGAACTTCAAACTTCAGCTCCACGTCGAACACTACCGGGAACCCGTAGCCGCGCCCGCGCGGCCAGCCTTGCTGGTCGGCGGCAGCTTCCAGTGGCGCAAAGTGACCGGAGTCGAGGGTACTGACTCCCAGGCTTATGTATCGGATGACCCCGTCCTGGCTTACGCGCAGCAAGCGGTGAACTCCCTCTCTGGCCTCGCCTATTGCCGTGCTCAAAAGGCAGCCCTGCGCGGTGCCCTCCGGCTGGTTGAGGTAATGCAGGAACGACTCCCGCGGTGCATCTGGTTGGTGCGCGATCTCGTTGGATAGATCCAGACAGAGCTGAATGAGCCGGATTTGCTCCGCCCTGGTACGAGTGAACTCCAAGAACATGTCCGGTCGAGGTTGCGTGGGAACCGCGGTTAGGTAGAGATGGCTTGTCTTCCGCCCCGTCGCCGGTACCGGACTTAGCGCCCTAGTCGCTTCCATCTCGCGGAGCAAGGAGTTGTCGACCTCATGCCGACGTTGCATAAGGCGTTCCACGTCGTCGTCTCCGAGCGTGTACCTGCCAATCTCGGTCCGGCCGTAGTAGGCACCTTCCACCATGTGCGGTGCCAGATCGCTGGCATCGATATCGATGACCAAGAGCCCCTTCTCCGTCTCAGTGGGGTTTGGCAAGAGGAACGGAGAGACCTGGAGCGGCGGAGTCGTCCGGGCCCTGATCGTTTGAACCACGGTCTCTCTGAGTTCCGCGCTGATTGGGATCGGCGACATGTGGAAGGTCCCGTGCTGCTTGTCCTCACGGACGCCGTAAACCAGCACACCACCGCAGATAGCCAAGCTCGCCGCGTTCTCGGCTACCTCTACATGTGCCTTGTTCTTCTGCCCATCCGTCAGCCGGCCCGTTGCAGTGTTGGGATAGAGCTGCCGCTTGAACTCGATCCAGGTCCGCTCGGAAGGGAACGTCCCGCTCTGCAGCGCCGCCTCCCAGCCCGCGTAGTCCGTGGGAAGCTGCCTCTCGGCAATCGTCATCGCCCCAACCGTACTCCGATTTGGGAGGGCCAGCCTTACGGTAACCTTACGGTAACCGTGCTGAATCGAAGTGAGTCTCAGCGAACCTCTCTGAGATCAACAAATGGAGCCGACGGGGAGATTCGAACTCCCGGCCAGCGGTTTACGAAACCGCTGCTCTACCACTGAGCTACGTCGGCGGGGACCGCGAGTTTATCAATGCTT
>Ga0307374_10014888_pt1 | contig 10543 bp, 10 predicted proteins | sample OX3MG_FD_202532 | JGI IMG/M metagenome (GOLD analysis project Ga0307374, IMG submission 202532) | Soil microbial communities from Risofladan, Vaasa, Finland - OX-3 | ecosystem: Environmental > Terrestrial > Soil > Coastal area > Acid sulfate soil | place: Finland: Risofladan, Vaasa | collected...
TGTAGCTGAACATCGAAGACTGCTGCCGGTCCGCTCCACGCATCCCCACTCCTCCTCAACTCCACTACCGCCGACTGCCTATTCTACAGCATAGTCCAGTGAAAAACGATCTTTTTTCAGCATCCTGTTAGAGCTCGAAGGACGAATCCGAGTCTGGAATCTAACCAGCCCAAGGATTGGAGAACCGGACACGCTCGCGATTCCGGGTCAAGATCATGTCCGTAATGTGCCTAACCGCGATGGGCGCGCTGGAACGAAGGGACGTCGTTCTGTCCCCGATATGGAGAACACCTTTCGTTCGAGCTACAACTTTTCATTCGTGAAGAGCGCCGCGCCGTCGACGTCTGGGAATAGCGAAAGGTAATTGATGTTCGCCGCATCCAGTCGTGACAATGCGGGGTCTCGTTCTCTGGTTGGTAGATTCAATTTAAGCAGCATGGGTTGGTCGGCCGCGTATGGCTCCCGGCTCTTCTCTCTGAAGTTCTTGGTTACCCACTGGTCCAACGGATCGGGTCCAGTAAACTTTGTGAAAAGGCCTCGCTGATTGACCAACCTCTGGTTCTCACCCGAAAACGGAGAAACGATTCGGGGGATCTCCGCTTCTGTAGCATCCATGGCCTCGACTACTGCGGAGTAGAGCTCAAATTCCGCAGGTAGCAGGCGCTCTACGATCCGTTCGGCGACGATGAACGCTTGGTCCTTTCCATAGTCAGGCTGTTCTTCAGCGAAGGAGGCAGACTTCTCTAGCATGTCCGATAAGCCCGCTTTTTGCTCATCGAGGTTCTTTCGAAGCATTGCCGCGAATAGTTCATTGATTCTCTTTGCCCATAGGGCGAAAACGCTGCGGCTATCAAGGTCATCGCTCGGCTCAGAGAAGGCAAAAAACCCTGCGACCAGAGGAGAGGCCGTCCAATCTAGCAGCGGCGTTCCCAGCCCGTGATGCTGACCGATGGACCAAAGCTCCGACGACGAGAGCAGTTCCCGTTCCGCCAGATTAATCCTGCCGCGAATTGCGAGGCGGAATCGGAAAAGTTGTTGACTGAGGTGTTCTGGGCCGAGGATCTTGCCCTTCTTTTTGAGGATTCGCGTCAAGCTCGGTTGCAACGACCATGCACCGCGCCGCTGTCCTCGAAATATATAACCCTTCAGGTTTTGGTTTCGCGCTACAAACTCCTGGAAATTCTCCCAAGAATTCAGTTCTAAGACTTTGAAGCCGCGATCAAAGTCGATTGGCTTACCGGATGAGTCCAGCATGATGTTTCGTTTCGATTTCATGCGGCGTCGGCGCAGAGTAGTTCGGCCTGCTCGATCACTGTCTGGGTCGCCTTTTCCTGCATGTCAGGCGGATAGCCATATTTGCGTAGAACGCGCTTGACCAGCACGCGGAGCTTGGCCCGGATCGACTCTCTGATCGTCCAGTCAATCGTGGTATTGCGATGCACGGTGTCGGCAAGCTCGCGTGCAATCTTCTTTAATGTTTCGTCGCCGAGCACCTTGACGGCGCTGTCGTTCACCTCGAGCGCCTCGTAGAAAGCGGTTTCCTCCTCTGATAGTCCCAGATTCTCGCCGCGCTGTTGCGCCTCGCGCATTTCCTTGGCGAGCGTGATCAGTTCCTCGATAACCCGCGCCGTCTCGACGAGGCGGTTCTGATACTTCCGAATGGCTACCTCCAGCATCTCAGCGAACGAGCGCGCCTGAACGACGCTCTTGCGCCGCCGTGTCTTGATCTCATCGCTCAACAATCGCCTGAGAAGCTCGATCGCAAGGTTTCGCTGCGGCAATTTCCGGACCTCGTCCAAAAATTGGTCCGACAGGATCGAGATGTCCGGCTTCTTCAGTCCCGCCGCCGCATAGATGTCGATCACTTGGTCTGAAGAGATGGCGCGCGAAACGATCTGGCGGATCGCATACTCGATTTCATCTGGGGGCTTACCGCCGGGCGTCGAGAGCTTGGCGAGACCGGCCCGGACCGCCTGAAAAAAGCCGACATCATCGCGAATTCTGAGAGCATCGTCGCTGGGAACCGCCAAAGCGAAGGCCTGAGACAATTTGGTTACAGCATCGAGCAGACGTTGCTTACCGTTGTCTTGGACTAGGATGTGCTCCTGAGCTGGTGGCAGCAAGCCGAGACGTTGCGCGGCGGTACCGGTCACCCATGCCGACCAGTCAAAGCCGTGGAAGAGCGCGCAGCACACCTCGTACTTTTCGAGCATCGCGGCGATCGCCTGGCTCTGGTCAACGGCGGTGTCGCCCTTGCCGCCGCTCTCCGTATAATTTGCAAGGGCCCGCTTGAGTTGATCGGCAAGCCCAAGATAATCGACGACCAATCCACCGGGCTTGTCTTTGAAGACGCGATTAACCCGCGCGATCGCCTGCATCAGGGCGTGCCCGCGCATCGGCTTATCCACGTACATCGTGTGAAGCGGCCCGGAGTCAAAACCCGTAAGCCACATGTCGCGTACGATGACAATCCTCAGTGGATCGGCCGGGTCTTTGAACCGGTCGGCAAGCTTGCTCCGGCGTGCCTTATTGCGGACGTGGGGCTGCCATTCCTGCGGGTCCGACGGTGAACCTGTCATTACGACTTTTATCGCGCCCTTGGCGTCGTCCGCATCGTGCCACTGCAGCCGAAGCTTGATGATTGCGTTGTAAAGGTCAACGCAGATGCGCCGGCTCATGCATACGACCAGCGCCTTTCCGTCAAGAGCCTCCAGCCGCTGCTGGAAGTGATTCACCAAGTCGCGCGCGATGAGACTAACCCGCTTATCACTGCCAACGATCGCCTCGAGCGCGGCCCACTTCGTTTTCAGCTTCTCCTTGCGCTCAATTTCCTCGCCCTCGGTGACCTCCTCGAACTCCGGATCGATTTTCGGCCGCTCTTCCGGTTTGAGTTCCAGTTTCGCCAATCGGCTCTCGTAGTAGATTGGCACGGTCGCGCCGTCCTCGACGGCGCGCTGGATATCGTAGATGTCGATGTAATCGCCAAAAACCGCGCGTGTATTCTTGTCGACCAGTTCGATCGGCGTGCCCGTGAAGCCGATGAACGAGGCGTTGGGCAGCGCGTCGCGCATGTGTTTGGCGAAACCGGCGATAAAATCGTACTGGCTGCGATGGGCCTCGTCGGCGATCACGACGATGTTGCGGCGGTCGCACAGGAGAGGATGGCGATCGCCCTTCTCCTCGGGAAAGAACTTCTGGATCGTCGTAAAGACAACACCGCCCGACGCGACCTTGAGAAGCTGACGCAGGTCAGCGCGGTTGCTGGCTTGTACGGGTTTTTGCCGAAGTAACTCGCTGCATCGCGAGAATGTGCCGAAAAGCTGGTCGTCCAGATCGTTACGGTCCGTGAGCACGACGACAGTCGGATTTTCCAGCGCCGGATGAAGAACCAGCCGTCCAGCGTAAAACACCATGGTCAGGCTTTTGCCGGAACCTTGGGTGTGCCAGATCACGCCGCAGCGCCGATCACCCTGCGGCCTAGCGGCCGCAAGCGTGGCTTCAACGGCCTTGTTGACCGCATGAAACTGATGGTACCCAGCAATCTTCTTTGATAGCGTCCCGCCGCCTTCGTCCTCGAACACGACGAAATGACGGATCAGGTCCAGAAATCGGCGCTTCTCGAAAGCACCGTGAATCACGACTTGCAATTGTGGGATCGTAAGCGGCGCGAGTGATTCGCCATCGATCGTCCGCCAAGGCATAAAGCGTTCGCGGATCGCCGTCAGCGATCCGACTCTGGCTTCGACGCCGTCGGAAACAACCATCAGCTCGTTGAACCGGAAGAGCGATGGAATTTCGTTCTTGTAGGTCTGAAGCTGGTTGAACGCGCTCCAGATGGTGGCCTGCTCGTCGGCGGGATTCTTAAGCTCGATCACCGCCACGGGTAGGCCGTTGACGAAGATGACGATATCGGCGCGCCGCTCATGCTGGCCCTCAACGACGGTGAGCTGATTCACGGCAAGCCAGTCGTTGTCGTCCGGTTCGTCGAAATCGACCAGCCGCACTTGGACGCCGCCAATCGATCTGTCGTCTCGCCGCTGCTCGACCGTTATGCCCTCGATCAGCATCCGATGAAGCGCGCGGTTATTCAGAACAAGGGACGGGAACTCGATCTGTCCGAGCTTGCGAAACGCTTCCTCCAGCACGTCCGCAGACAATCCCGGGTTGAGCCGTTCGAGCGCCTCGCGCAGTCGCCGCCCGAGGACCACGTCGTGATAATCGTGTCGCTCGGCCTTCGCCTCGCCCGGCGCAATCTCCGCGCCATGTGCGACCGTGTAGCCGCTATCAGCCAGCCATTCGAGCGCGGCTTCCTCTAACTCACATTCGGCGAAGCTGTTGCTCATCCCGGCACCTCGAACGCACACACCGTGAGGGTGAGCTCGCGGTTCGGATCGTCGCGATGCCTAACGATACAGCGGTACCATGTGTTCTGCGGTGCGGGCAGATCCAGTTTGAAGTTGGGATGCTGCCGCAATACCTTCGGTATCGACTCGAGTACATGGGAAAACTTCCGCTGCCGATTGAATACCAGTATGGCCAGCTTCGAATCGCGCCACGTCGCGTACCCGAGCAACTGGTCAACCTTCTTTCTCAGGTATTCCGGACCGTCCCAAAATGCGCACTCGGCAACGAAAACGTTTCGATCCTGTACGCGAATGTGTATGTCTGTTTTCCCGTTGAAGTTGAATGTCTCCCCGGTCGCTCGCCCTTCATAGAGACCGTTAAGGGGGATAAGGAAAAGAAACCTTAGCTCCTCTTCGTTCATCTTCTCGAACGCGCTCGGGCTTCTTTCCATCACCAGTGCCATATGTTGGAGCGTCTCAAGAATGTTCTCGTAATCGGCGGCGGCTAAGTTGGGCTCGGATTTCGGCGGGCTGACTGTCGGCTCCGGCATTCGGGGTATGACCTTTTTCCGAACCTGCGGGACGAACAGATTGGCCGACGGATCATCCCTCTTCCGAATGGGAAAACCGATCGCTTCGACCAGGTCGTCGCCACGTTTAAGTTGCTGGCGACGACCCTCGATATTCTGCCGCGCGGCGATCGCAATCTCGTTAATAAAGCGTTGCAGGTCCGTGGCAACCCAGCTCAGGTACTGACGGATGCTCGCGATGTTCTTCTCAGCTTCAACGCGCAGCTGTTCGGCCGTCTCGCCCAATGAGAGGAGCGAGAATATTAGTTCACCGTCGCCGTCGGCCCTGCCATGCGGCGGCATGCTGGTGAAAGCCGAAGGCGCGTAGTCGAAAAGGCCGGGGTCACCAGAAAATCGAACAGAGAATACGATCTGGGTTCCCGATATGTAGCTGCCGGTTGGAATGCGCGCGTAAGGGTTCGCTTCCAGTTTCGTTTCCTCTCGACGAACGATTTCCGGCGATCCCTCGGCAAGGGTTGGCGCCGCTGGCAAGTATTCATGGCAAAAGTACTCCACAAGTTTGCCGATATCGGTATTGAGAATGCGGTTTTCGTCAAGATGGTCTATCGCTACCAGCAGCGCGTGCTTCTTGCCTTCGATGAGCGAGCGAAGGTCTCCGCGGCTGAACAAATAGGGTGGATCAGGCGGATGCATTGCCAGATTTACGCCGCCAGCTCCTCGCGAACATCCTCGCGATGGCTCCACGGCACCGGGTTGACCTCATAGTTGCGCAACGCCTCGAAAACCTCGCCTGGGATCGGATGCTCCGAGTCGTTGAGCAGCGCATATACCCGCGACGCCGGCGGTCGCACGTCGCGCGTGTCGTGCCACGCGAAGGCGAGCGCTATAGCCGTGTCGCGGCGGGGACGGCTGAGGGCCTGGAGAATCCGTTCGGGCTGCCGCCGGGACTTGGGAATTGCAAAATCGAAAAGGTGGTCGTAGCCGCTCTTGCCGGTAAATTTAACGTTGGAAATGTAGCGAACCTGTTGAGCCTCAAGCCAGGCGACCACATCCTCGTAAAACAGGCTCTTCACGATCGGTGACGCCACATAAAAAAGGTCGTTCACCGCGAGCATCGCCTGAACGAGATTATGCTTGCGCAGCGGAAAGTGATCGGGCGAGGCGTGGACCTCAAGGGCGTCATTGTTCAATCTCACGCCGAAGCCGTTTAGCGTCGTTCGTAACAGATCCTGCCGCCTGGGGCTGTCAAGATTGCAACCGGACAGCCGCAGGTCCTCGATCGTCTCGCCGCCATCGGTCAGCAGGTAGGCTCCATTCTCGCGCTTCGCGTAGATCTGCAGGTAATCATTGTGCCGATCGAGATACGGGGTCGTTATCTCGACCCAATCCTTCACCTGCCGTAGGACAGTCTTGTCCTTCAGCCACGCGATGTATTGATCGAGCAGATGCTGAATTTCGTCCGTCATGCAAACAGCCCCCTGCTGAAGGTCGGCTGCTCGACAATGTTGCAGAACTGCATGAAATCGTGAAGGGTCAGCCACGCATCCAGGACGTTCGGGAAACGGTCCGCCGGTAACGGATACGCCCACTTGTCACCGAAGCCTTCCCGGTAGATGTGTAGGTGCGGCGACGCGATTTCCTCGCCGTCAGGATTGCGATGAGGTCTTCCGCCAAAGTCCAGCCGCACCAGCACTACGACGTGGCGCGCGCGGTTCTGGTAGGTTCCCTTAACCAGATCGATTCGGGCACGATGCACGTCCAGAAGGAAATCCTCGCGCCCGTCGATCGATTCCAGCGGAACCGTCGCGGACCCGCCGGTTCCCGGATATTGCCACTCACGGTCATCCGTTCGCCGCTTCTGCATCGCAATCAGCCCGTCGGCCTCGGCTTGTGTGAGGATGAGTTCCGCCATCAGAGGCCCTCCTTCAGCATGGCTCCACGCTCGCCGAAAGATTCGGTTAAGTCGTTCATCTCACCCAGTCCAGCACGCTGACGATCGCGAGAAGGATGTAGAGGACGATGAAGATGATCGGAACCCAGCGTTCAAGATGGGACAGGGGATGATAGGCCTTGCCCAGACCTTCTTCTGCCTTCTGCCACTCGTAGTCATACAGCGCTGCGGGCATCTGCTGCTCAAGCTCGTGAATCACCTTGAACTTGACCGTGTTCAGGTCACGGTATGAGGTGATAATGCGGTGCCACGTCAGCGAGACGAGCACACCTGCTGTGGGCACGAGGATCGCCCAGTATCCCTTGTGCCGGTTCGCGGCAAGCAGCCCATACAATGTCACGAGGAAGGCGTTGACCGTGAGTAGGTAGTTGTTGGCCGACACCCGGCGCTCACTGATTCTCTCCGCCGATTCCACGTAGAGCTTATACTGCTCGAACAGATCGGCCTTGAAGGACTCGCCGTAGCTCTCCTTCGTGTGCCGAATGAGTTGAGGACCGGGCGTTTCAGCCATCGGCTACCTCGCGCCGCCGATGAGCTGCTTTAGGTTGTCCCAAGTCCAATTGTATATCTTGTCTGACTCGAGGGCCGTTTTCGGCTTGGTGCAGGTCTTGTCACTGCGCCCCGAGAGAAGGAAGTACGGCTTCCCTGCCTCGCGCGCGATAGTGAGTTCAGCCGCGACACCTGCGGCCATGTGCGTGTATTCGCCGCAGATGACGATCACGACATCGATGTTGTCCATCCGCCGTCGCACCTTCTCCCGCCAGTCACCCGTTAGCGGTTCCTTGAGCGAACGGTCCCTGATCTCGAAGGGCGAGTCCGGGTGTTTTGCCTGTCCTGCAAGTAGGTTCCGCAAGTCCTCGTCGTGATCGAAGTCGAAACTGATGAACGCTCGTTTTATGCCCATGTGGCTTATTGACCCCCTCCCATGATTTCATGCTTCGTGAGCGACGAGTTCTTGCGCGGCCGTCACACGGATTTCATCGGAAATGAGCTTTGGCAGCAGCGCGTCGCGGATCGCCGCAAGCGTGCGGGATTCCTCTTCGTGGGCCCTGATGCTGAGCATCGTCGTGTGCGCGAGCTTGCCAAATTCAGCCGCCACCGGCTTGGGTGGTATCACTACGCCGAATCTCTTTAAACAGTCTGGGGGCACGCGCTGACGACCAGATGTTCCCGTCATGTTCGCGATGGCGTGCGCTCGGAAGTCATCGCTGCGTGCAAGGAAGTAGCTGTATTCGAGAGGGAGCGGGGGCTTGCTTCTCAATACGATATATTCGGTTGATCCCCAGCCTACCTGGCCTTCGCCCAAGAAATCGACGAAGGCAGTCTTGCCGTTTTCTAGGCACGGAGTGATGCGCGCAACGAGCGTGTCTCCGCAGATAAATTTCATCCCCGAAGTGAAGCGACGATTGATCCAACCCAATGCCCGAGCGGAGCGCGTCGGCATATTGGCCATGTCGAGATAGGGTGCTTCGGAGCCTGCGGGCAACGAGCGCGTGGGATTGATCTCGCACGCATCGGGCAGGACCTTCGCGCTCGAGCCTTTCGGAATCTTGCCCAAGGCAGCGTCCTCGAAGGAGTCGGGGAAGAGGTCGTAGAGGTTGGCGGGGAGACCGGGCAGCGACTGGCCGCGACGCCATCGGCCGTCCATCTTGGCGTGGACCGGTTCGAAATCGACGAACCACGATTTGAAAATCGCGCGTGCGAGCGCCTCTAGCGTTTCGTTCATCCGCCAGTTCAGCTCGATCTTGTCGTCCAGCGCCCCGAGAAACTGCGCTATGTTCTCTTGCTCTGCCAGCAGTGGAATCTGTATGGAGAAGTTCGGAAGCTCGCTGAGCAGAATGCGTTCAACGGTGCTGCCCTGGACCGTGTGCTTCCGCAATACCTCTTGAAAAGCCGGACTTAGATACGAGTAGAGCAGAAAACGCGGCATGACCTTAGATGGCTCTGGACGTAGTAGCCCCATTCGCCGTCCCAGACAGCATCGGAGTCCGTCGGGAATGATCGCCGCTTCGCCGAGTCGCGTTTCATACGAAAATACCACATCTCCCGCCCGCGGCTGCACCCTTCTTGTCCATCGTGCAAAATCATGTTCCGATAGGTGCTCTGATTGCGATAATTCAAGTCGGCCCCTGGAAAGACTCGAAATTCCTAGGAATAACGGACCGGCGAAGGTTTTCTTGGGTGTGGCGTGAGGACCGTCAAATACCTCACACACGTCGCGCAGTTTAACCCAGCGCCGGCCCTTATCAACCAACTCGGTAACTCCTTAGGCCGTGCTTTATCACATCCTCGATTCGAGCACCTTCTGCGAAATGCTTTTCCAGTCTCGCAGTGAGCCGCCGCATCTTCTCCTCGAACGGTTCGTCATCATCTTCCGCCGCTTCAGCGCCGACGTACCGGCCCGGCTTCAAGGCGTTGCCCATATCACGCCGCGTAGCGCAGAATCTCCACTTCCGCATGCCGGTCGGCCGCCTCCTGCGCCGCCGCATAAACCTTCGCGGCGACCGTTTCGTCCAGGTAGTACTCGCCGCAGTTCTGGCAGATCTCCGCGGGCGTGCCCTTGACCAACACGGTCGTTTCTGCGCGGGCCAGCGTCACGGTCACAAATCCCGGCCTGGTCTCGCCAGTCTTGCAGATTACACACTTCATCAGGGTTTCCTCGTTTTGAAATCCTCGCTCCAAAGAGTCGGATCGGGACGATAGACGGTCACCACGAAACAGATGCTGTTTGCCGGATCGCGCGCCACCACCAAATGAAGCGGCTCCTCCCGCTCGAAGCCGAGAATGAGCAAGCTTGGGAACGGCCGATCGTCCGGGTACGACGCGATTATCTCACCCTCTTTTATAATCCGCATAACGGCTTCAGGCGCGACCGACCGCTCGAACATGCGCTCAAAGGCATGCCGCGTGAAACGGACGGCGCTACAGTCCATAACCCAGAGCCTTCAGGTTCCTGCGGATCGCCTCCTCAAGCTTGCGCCCCTCGGCCATCTGCTCGTTCAACGTGCTCACCAGGCGCCGCATCTTTTCGTCGAACGGCTCGTCGTCATCCTCGAGGGCCTCGGCGCCTACGTAGCGTCCGGGCGTCAACACATAGTCGTGCCCAGCGATTTCTTCGGTCATTGCGCCCTTGCAAAATCCCGGAACGTCTTGGTACTTGCCCGCGCCCTTATCGCCGCGCCACGCGTGATACGCGTCGGCGATGCGGGCGATCTCGCTGTCTATAAGCTCGCGATGAACGCGGTCGATCAAAACGCCCAGCTTCCGCGCGTCGATAAAAAGCGTCTGGCCGCGGCGGTCGCGAAAGCGCGGGGCGCGCTTGTTGCGCGTAAGAAACCAGAGGCAGACCGGGATTTGAGTTGAGTAGAAGAGCTGGCCGGGCAGCGCAACCATGCAATCCACTAGGTCGGCCTCGATTATCCGCCGGCGAATCTCGCCCTCGCCGGAGGTGTTCGACGACATGCTGCCGTTGGCCAGCACGAAACCCGCCATCCCGTTTGGCGCAAGATGATGGATGAAGTGCTGCACCCATGCGAAGTTCGCGTTTCCGGCTGGCGGCGCGCCGTACTTCCAGCGCGCGTCCTCGCGCAGCCGCTCGCCGCCCCAATCGCTGTCATTGAACGGCGGATTGGCGAGGACGAAGTCGGCCTTCAAATCCTTATGCAGGTCGCGATGGAAGCTTTCGGCGGGCTCAGGTCCAAGATTACTGTCGATGCCAC
>Ga0307374_10014889_pt1 | contig 10543 bp, 9 predicted proteins | sample OX3MG_FD_202532 | JGI IMG/M metagenome (GOLD analysis project Ga0307374, IMG submission 202532) | Soil microbial communities from Risofladan, Vaasa, Finland - OX-3 | ecosystem: Environmental > Terrestrial > Soil > Coastal area > Acid sulfate soil | place: Finland: Risofladan, Vaasa | collected...
GTGCCCAGCGTTCCTGTCACCATCAGCGGCGTAATCGTCGCCGGCGGCGCCGGCAGGTTGGTCGTGTCCACGCTCACCAGTTGCGATCCGTTGTCGGGATCGTTGACCACCGACCCCACAAAATTCTGGTAGTTGCTGTTCAGGGAAAGATTGGGGAAGTACTCCTTGCTGCCGTCCAGCAGGTTCGCGATCGTCAGGTTGAATGCGGTGGCATCGGAGCTCCCTTGTAACCCCTGCGCGTCCACATCCAGGAGGATCTGTCCGTTCGCCCATTGCCCGCTGCTCAGCGCCTTGAAGACCAGCCCCGGGCCGGCCGCTACCCCGACGCCAAAGCCCGCCGTCGCCTTTGCGGTATCGCCGGGGTTGTAGCGCATGGGCGCGCGCACCACGTACGCCTGGCCGCCGCCGTTCAGGTAAAACTGCTGCACGGCATAGCTAACCTCGCTGTTTGAAGCCAGGCCGCCGTACAGGCGCTGATAATCCGCGAAGCTGTAGATCGCCTGCGCGCGGCCGTCAATCCCGCGTGCGGTGTAACCCACGAATGCGGCAATCGATGTGGCCACCCCGGCGATCGAGTGGACGGGGCTGGGCAGTTCCTGAATGTAAACGCCAGGATAGGTATAGCTGGACATAGCTCTCCTCCCGCCGCTTTGGGCGTATTTCGAGGCGCAGGCCCAGGGACTAGCGAACTGCAATTTAGAAATTGACGAATCCGCGGAGCGTGGTGGGGAGTGGCGGATTCGGTCAAGGTGCGACCGGTTGAATGAGGCACCAGATTATCCGCGCTTTCGGCGGGCGTCAAGGAAATTTGTAAAGAATCAACCGTCGTCGAGCTTTGACGGGCGCCTCGGTCGCCTCGGAATTTCCACGGAAACGCCTCTCTTTGTGATTCCTATCACAGCCGGAGAGCGCCGTCGCGTCTCACACTCGCCATATCGCCGCACCCTGATTTCTTGCCGCGGCGGGAGGAGTTCCTTGGCTACAAAACTGACAGTGAATGCCCAGCCCGTCGAGATCGACGCTTCGCCGGATACGCCTCTCCTGTGGGCCCTGCGCGATCATCTCGATTTGAAAGGCGCAAAATTCGGATGCGGAATCGGAACCTGTGGAGCGTGCACAGTCATTGTCGACGGTCACCCCACGCGGTCCTGTATGACGCCTCTTTCCGCCGTAGCCGGAGGAAAGGTTCTCACCGTGGAGGGTTTGTCGCCGGATGGCTCCCATCCGGTTCAGAAGGCATGGCAGGACGGGGATGTCCCGCAGTGCGGCTACTGCCAGCCCGGACAGATCATGAGCGCCGTGGCTCTGCTGGCGCGCGACCCACATCCCACTGACCAGCAAATCGACACCGCCCTGAACGGCAATCTCTGCCGCTGCGGTACCTACGCGCGTATCCGCGAAGCCATCCACCGCGCCGCCGGCCAGCAGATGCCGGCGCTTCGCGACTGACCCTTCGGAGGCATCCAGGTGAAACTCGATCGCCGCAGCTTTCTTCAGCTCACCGCCCTCGCCGGCGGAGGCCTTTCTCTTTCTCTCTATGACCGTGCGTTGCCGCGCGCGCTGGCTCAGCGCCCTCCTGCCTTAAGCCCTCGCGCCTTCATCCGGCTTCAGCCGGACGGCACCGTCATCATCATGGCCAAGAATCCCGAACTCGGCCAGGGCATTCGAACCATGCTTCCCATGCTCATTGCCGAGGAACTCGACGTGGACTGGAGCCAGGTGCGGGTGGAGCAGGCGCTGCTCGACGAAGCCGCATACGGCCCGCAGTTTGCCGGCGGCTCCATGGGTACGCCCATCAACTGGGATCCGCTGCGCCGCGTCGGAGCGGCCGGGCGCCAGTTGATGATCGCCGCGGCAGCCCGCCGCTGGAACGTCCCCGAAGGGGAGTGCTCCACGGCATCGGGCCGCGTAACCCATGCGTCCAGTGGGCGCTCGCTCTCCTACGGGGAACTGGCGCAGGAAGCTGCGTCCCTGCCGCTTCCCGATCCGGCCACGGTTCCGCTCAAGAAACCGTCTGAGTACCGCATCATCGGAAAGCCAATTCCCGGAGTGGAGAATGCTGCCATCGTCACCGGGAAACCCATTTTCGGCATCGACTTCAAGCTTCCCGGCATGCTCTATGCCGCCTACCAGAAATGCCCCGTCTTCGCCGGGAAAGTGAAGAACGCCAACGTCGACCACATCGCCAAGATGCCCGGCGTTCGTCATGCCTTTATCGTGGACGGAACCGTGAAGCCGGTACCCGTTCTCGAATCCGATCCCGGCCTCGAACCCGGAATTGCCGTCGTTGCCGATACCTGGTGGCATGCGCACTCTGCGCGCAAGGCGCTCCAGGTGGAATGGGACAACAATGCCGGCTCGGCGGCGGCCACCGCGCAATCCAGCGACGATTTTGCCAGAAAGGCTTCTTCGCTTTTCGAGCAGCCCCCCGCGCACACGATCCACTCTTATGGCGACATCGATGCCGCGCTTCACTCCGCCTCCAAAACCGTCGAGGCAGTGTACGCCTATCCCTTCCTCGCCCACGCCCCCCTGGAGCCGCAGAACACCACTGCCAGCTTCGACAAAGGCAAGCTCGAGATCTGGACCACCAGCCAGACCCCGGGCAGCGGCCGCAGTTACGTCGCCCGCGAGCTCGGCATCTCTCCCAACGACATTACGGTGCACCTGGTGCGCGCCGGCGGCGGGTTTGGCCGCCGCCTGATGAACGATTACATGCTGGAAGCCGCCTGGATCTCCCGCGAAATGAAGGCTCCCGTGCAATTGATCTGGTCGCGCGAAGACGACTTCTCCCACGATGCTTTCCGTCCCGCAGGCTGGCACGGTCTCAAGGCCGGCATCGACGCCCAGGGCCGCGTGGTCGCCTGGAGACAGCACCTGGTCACCTTTGGCGACGGCGCCCGCACTGCGCCCTCTGCCGGTATTGGAGGGGATCAGTACCCATCCGGCCGTGTCCCCAACTACTTCGTCGGCCACACCGCCATGCCGCTCTGGCTGCGTACGGGCGCCATGCGCGCTCCCGGTGACAACGCCATTGCCTTTGTCATCCAGTCGTTTCTCGACGAGATTGCCGCCGCGGCCGGCCGCGATCCGCTCGACCTCCAGCTCGAATTGCTCGATGCAACCCCCGTTCCCGATCCCTCCTCACACGGCCGGCCTTCAGGTTTCAACGCCGAGCGCCTGGCCGGCGTGCTCCGCCAGGTAGCCGAAGAATCCGGTTGGCGCACTCGCAAACGCTCCGCGGGAACCGGCATGGGCATCGCCGCTCACTCCTGTCATCTCGGCTACTCTGCTCAAGTTGCTGAAGTAACCGTCGACTCGGCCAATCGTGTCCGCGTCAACCAGGTCTGGGTCGTCTCCGATGTTGGCCGCCAGATCATCAACCCCTCCGGCGCGCGTGCCCAGGCCGAGGGCAGCATCCTCGAAGGTATCGGCCACACCGCGCTCGAAGTCACCCTCGCCGGCGGCCGGGTGGAACAAAGCAATTTCCCCCGTTATCCCCTGCCGCGCATGCGCCAAACCCCGCAGATGCACATCTCCTGGCGCATCACGGATAACTCCCCCTCCGGCCTGGGCGAACCGCTGCTGCCGCCGGTGATTCCGGCCATTTGTAATGCTGTGTTTGCGGCAACAGGCAAGCGGATACACACGCTTCCCCTGGCCAGAAGCGGCTTCACTCTCGCTTGAATAGGAGTCCTTACCGGATCGTCGCCGGATGAAATGCGTTTGTCCCGAATGCATCCGCGCCCGCAATCCTGCCGCGGAGGAAGGCTCTTTTATCTGCTGGCTTCTTCGGCCAGGTCCTCGTCCTCTGCGCCCAGCGCGTGGACAATGCCCCATTTCCGCAGGTAGACGAGCCCGAGCGTGAGCCCTACCAGGAACACGCCTACCGATGTGTCTTCCATCAGGGTCAGGCGCCGATCTTCGTCCTGGGTCTGGTAAACCACGATCCCGTGGATATTCCGCGGAATCATCCGCATCTGCGCAGGTTCGGGCAATCTCGGCAACTTCTCAAGGTAGCTGGTCGATACCATGGCCGAAAAAAGCAATCCGGCCAGACCCGGGAGAAGGAACAACAATGAGAAGAACCTGAGCATGCTCAGTCGCTGGCGATTCATCCTGTTCCCCATTCTGCTGCTTTCAGCTGCTTGCCGTCGGGAGCATCCTTGCTCCTCCGGCAAAAGACCCCGGCCGTGCGCGATTGGAGCACAGCCTGATTACAACGCCCAATGCTTTCTCCAGAGTTGTGGGTGCCCTCCAAAAAGGCACCGCCACACACCCCGCCGTTCTACCCTTGGGGGGAGGCTGAACGTATTATAGGCAGGAAATCGGCCCGGTCACCTAAATCAATTGCGCTCGAAATTTTCCCCGGCGGGTGCCAAAGTAACAAAAGCTTGTTACCTTTAACTGTCGGAAGAGTACCTCTCCCCCTAATCCATCATTTCGGCTGTCCCGGCTCCCGGATCCGGCTCGCTTCAAAACTCACAATTCTCCACCCGCCCTTGGCATCACGCACGTAAACCCGGGTGTAGCGATAGTTCCCGTTCGCCTTTCCGCCTTCCAGGTCCCCTGTCACTTCGGCCTTCGAGGTGACCACCGCGGTCTTTCCGTAAAACCGCACCTTCCGGTCCGATACCTCGATCGATGTCAGGTGCACCGACCTGGTCTTCATGTTATCCAGCGTCTGCTCCTTCGACTCCAGGGTCCCGTTCGGAGTGATCCCGATGTAGTCGTCTGCCAGCAGTTCGTTCATTGCCTGGAAGTTGCGCTGGATCACTGCATTCTTCCACTTCTCTTCTATTTGCAGGATCTCCTGCCGGCTCTCATGCCGCTCGGCGCGAGGCATCCCCTGCTTGTTCGGCTTGGACTGTGCCACTCCCCCGGCCAGCAACAACACCAGCCCCACCGCCGGCAGGCAGCTCCAGCGCACAATGAGTTGGTACGCAATCCGGGGCATAAGCGTGTACCGGGATGGTAGTCCGGAGTTCGAACCGCGGTCAATGAGAATCTCCGGTCCCTTTCCACCTCACCGCAACCTTTGACTTGCCCGGCATACAAACGCGAGCGGCCTTTGCCGACCGCCGCTCCAACCCTATTCCAGCGCTATCAAATCCTCCCGGAACCGTTCCCGCATTTTCTGGTAAAGCACACCCACCGCGTACTTCTTGAAGTGCGCCGAATGCCGGTGCGCCTCCGCCGCCGCCTCGTCCGCGTACTGCTCGTAGATCAGCACCGTGTCCGGGTCGCCCACCACGGTGTGAGCAACGTAGCTCACGCAGCCCGGCTCCTGCCGCGACGTCGCCGCCAGCCGCCGCAGCGCCTCCCCAATCTCCACACGATCCTCCGCATGAAACGTCATCCGCACCGTAAAGCTGATCATCTTTGCCCCCCGCCCCTGACCCCTGACCCCTACCGATGGATTTCCTCGAGCGCCGCCGCAAACTCCGGCAACACCATCGTCTGATCCCGATCCGGTCCCGTGGACACCATCCCGATCCGGGCCCCGCTCTCCCGCTCCTGGAACCGCAGATACTCCTGCGCCGCCGCCGGCAGCCGTTCAAAATCCCTGATCCCCTCGGTCGGCTCCTGCCATCCCTTTAGCTTGGTGTACACCGGCGTCAGGCTCTCCAGTCCCTCTACATCCGCCGGCACCTCGTCCGTCACCCGCCCGCCAATCTCGTAGCCCACGCATACCGGAATCTCTTCGAGCTCGTCCAGAACGTCCAGCTTGGTCACCACCAGCCACTCCGCGCCGTTCACCTGGTTCGAGTAGCGCAGCAGCGGAATATCCAGCCATCCGCACCGCCGCGGTCGCCCGGTCACCGCGCCATACTCGTTCCCGCGCGCCCGCAGTTGCTCGCCCACCCCGTCGTGGATCTCCGACGGAAACGGCCCGCCGCCCACCCGCGTCACGTAGGCCTTCGTCACCCCGATCACCGTCCCGATCGCCGTCGGTCCCACCCCCGTCCCCGTTGAAGCGCCTCCCGCCGTCGCCGAAGACGAGGTCACAAACGGATACGTCCCGTGGTCGATATCCAGCATCGTCCCCTGCGCGCCCTCGAACATCACGCTGCCCCCGTCGCGCAGAATCCGGTTCAGCAGCCGCCCCGTATCCGCCACAAACGGCCGCACCTTCTCCGCCGCCGCCGCGTACTCGTCGAACATCGCCCCCGGGTCCAGCGGCGACTCGCTCCCGAACAGCGCCTGCACCATCCGGTTCTTCTCCGCGCACGCCGCCTCGATATGCGTCTTCAGCAGCTTCGTGTCCAGCAGGTCCACCACCCGCAATCCGCTGCGTGCCATCTTGTCCTCGTAGGCCGGTCCGATCCCGCGGCTCGTCGTCCCAATCTTCTTCCGCCCCGGCGCGCTCTCCGCCGCCAGCTCCATCATGCGGTGATACGGCAGAATCACCTGCGCCCGGTTACTCACCTTCAACTGCCCGTCCACGTCCACGCCGAACTCGCGCAGCCGCGCCACCTCCGCCAGAAACGCAATCGGGTCCAGCACCACCCCGTTGCCGATCACCGCCGCGCAGCCCTTGCGCAGCACCCCGCAGGGGATCAGTTGCAGCACGAACCGCTGCCCACCGATGATCACCGTGTGCCCGGCATTGTGCCCGCCCGCATACCGCGCCACCGCGCTGAACCGCTCGCTCAGCACGTCCACAATCTTGCCCTTGCCCTCGTCGCCCCACTGGGCACCCAGCACCACCGCCGTCTTCGCTCGCATCGCCATCCGTTCCTGTAAATTGATCCCGCTTTTGCCGTTGCCCTCGTATTTGCGCTGGTTCTTGCCGTTGTCCGTGTCTTTGCTTTTGCTCTTGCTTTTCTTTCTGTCATTCCCGCAGGGAATCTGCTTTTGCCTTTTCCCCGTGCCCCATCCATCGCACAGTTTCATCGTGCGATGGGTGGGACGACCAAAGCCCAATCCCGCCGTCATCCTGAGCGGATCAGCGCGCTCTTTGCGCCGGGGAGTCGAATGCCTGCCCTGAGTCTGCCGCAGAGGACCTGCATTTCCTCCCGCCCAACGCACAAAAAGGGCGTAGCCAAAGCACGCCACACCCTGAACGATGATAAACCTTCCGTTATCCCCGGCTGTGCCCGGGGTCACGATCTTGCGCCCCGGGGAAACACCCCAGCCTCGTGCCCACCCATCGCACAGTTTCATCGTGCGATGAGTGGGATGACCCAAGCAGGTGCGCCATCCTGAGCGCGTCTTTTGCGCTCAGATGGCAAACGAAAGGTGCGCACCCCCAATGAATGCCGTCATCCCGAGCGAGTCCGAAGGACGAATCGAGGGACCTGCATTTCACCGCCGGGCAGGCGCCCTCACACCCACCCCCCATCCACCACATAACTCTGGTTCGTAATCCCACCCGAATCATCCGCCGCCAGAAACAGCACCAGTCGCGCCACATCCTCGGGCAGAATGTCGCGCTTCAGCGCCTGCCGTGCCAGAATCTCCGCCTTGTACTCCGGCGTGTACCACAGCCTTTTTTGCCGCTCCGTCGCAATCGCCCCCGGCAGCACCGCGTTCACCCGAATCCCCGCCGGCCCCAGCTCGTGCGCCAGGGTCCGCGTCAGCCCCACAATCCCCGCCTTCGCCGTCACGTACGCCGGCAGCCCCGTCGACGGAATCATCCACGAAATCGAGCTCAGGTTCACAATCGATCCCCGTCCCGCCGCTTTCATCGCCGGCAGCACCGCCTGGATGGCAAAAAAATAGGCCCGCAGGTTCAGCGCGATCGTCCGGTCCCACAGATCCGGCGTCACTTCCTCTGTCGCATGCCGCTGGTCGTTCCCCGCGTTGTTCACCAGCACGTACACGGTCCCCAGCGCAGCCAGCACCCGCTCCACGCTCTCCTTCAGCGCGGCCACGTCGGTCACATCGCAGTGCAGGTAGAGCGGCGCCGTGCACTCCGACACGCTCAACTCGTTCCGCAGTGCCACCCCTGCCTCGTCCTGAACATCCAGGAACGCCACCCGTGCTCCCTGCTCGGCAAAGTGCCGTACCAGCGACTCCCCAATCCCCGTCGCCCCGCCCGTAATCAGCACTACCCGATCTCGCAAACTCGGATACGTTGCAAACTCCATCTCGCCCATCCGTCCTCGGCGTCCCTTCGCATGGCCGTCTTCCGCCGTGATTCGACGTCAATATACACGCAAACCCACCGGTAACCGCATCCGGCCCTGACCCCGCCCCGATACCATGCGGCGATGAACCAAAGACTGACGCTCTTGCTTTTCGCCGTGGCCACTCTGATCGCGGCTTCCCTGTTTGTCCCTGCCGGCGCCTCACAACATTAACTTGGGAGTTCTACGGGAGGCGTTCTATCTCCTCCGCAATCACCGCCTGCAACGGTGGCAACGCCGACTGAACCGTCTCCCAGACCAGGCGCGCGGCCACATCTTCATAGTCGTGGCGATATACATTGCCCGCACCGGCGATGTTTCTCCATGGAATCTGCGGGTGGCGCGCCATGACATCTTCGGGCAGACGACGGGATGCTTCGGAGATGATCTCCAAGCAGCGAGTCACGGCGTAGAGCGTCCGTGTGTTGCTCTGAAATGCATCGTAGTTCAGCCCTGATGGGAACTGCATGGCCAGTTCGATATGCTCAGCGATGTCCGCGAGCACGTCAGCGGTATCAGAACGCATAAATTGCGTCTTGCGGCACGCGCGGCCTCAGGCGAGGTTTGAGGGTGTCCCTGCTCACTACGTCCACACGCCCCTCGAACAGAGCGGCGATTTCCGTCTTGATGCCCGCGTAATCGAAGACGGTCAGGCGCGCCGTGGGATCGAACTCGATCAGGATGTCTGTGTCACTGTCGGGACGCTGGTCACCCCGCGCTCGAGAGCCGAACAGCGCCGCATGCGCCACGCCGCGAGAGCGGAGAACGCCTTCGTGCTCTCTTAAGCGGCAAAGAATCTCGTCGCGGTTCACGGCGATCGCTCCTGAGGAAAGCATAGCGCGGAAAGGCTGGCCATGATTCTCATGGGCGTTTCTGGCGGGAAGCAACAATTCAGAATCTCTCAGAGCGCCTACTGAATCTCATAATACGGTATATTGTCCCACAAAATGGGCGCATACTTGATCATGGGCCGCATCGCGGGACCGCCGTCCTCCCTGACGTTTCCGCCGCTCTCCGCCGCCCATAGACTTATAAAGGGAGACATTCGGTCCGGCACCGGTTCACACTTCCAGTTCCGCCGCCGCGCCGAAAGCGTTTTGTACCCTTTTTCGCCGCCCACATGGGCGGTCGTTTGCCGGGCGAAACCGGCGGTCGTTTGCCGGGCGTTTCTTGCGGGAAATACAATGGGTTTCCACCGCCGCGGCAAAAATCCATCAAGTTTGTCCGTCCCAGGGGGTTCGTCATGAAAGCTCGCTATCCCGGAATCCGGGTCACCGCCAACGGAAATCAGCTCGTCTCCTACCACACCGAGACGCGCATCGCCGACGCCGGCGTTTTCTACCCCATCACCCCCTCCACCGAGGGCGGCGAGCTCTTCCAGCAGGCCTATGCCGAAGGCCACCTCAACGTCTTCGGCGGCAACACCATCGCCATTGAGACGGAAGGCGAGCACGCGGCCCAGGGCGGCGCCATCGCCCACTCCGTCTGCGGCAAGCGCGTTGTGAACTTCACCTCTGGCCAGGGCGTGGTCTACGGCGTCGAGCAGTATTATCATGCGCCGGGCAAGGGCTCGACCATGGTGCTGGAAGTAGGCGCACGCGCGCTCACCAAGCACGCCCTCAACGTCCACTGCGGGCACGACGACATCTACGGCGCCCTCGACACCGGCTGGATCATGCTCTTCGGCAAAGACGCCCAGCAGGCCGCCGACCAGTCCCTCATCCTCCGCCGCGTCACCGAGCTCTCGCTCACGCCGGGCATGAACATCATGGACGGCTTCCTCACCTCGCACCTGGAGCGCACCTTCTACAAGCACGAGTCCGAGCTGATCCGCGAATACCTCGGCGCGCCCGACGACATCATCGATTGCCCCACCGAGGCCCAGCGAGTGCTCTTCGGCCCCACCCGCCGCCGCGTTCCCAAGATGATGGACCTCACCAACCCCGTCCTCCTCGGGCCGGTCCAGAATCAGGAACACTACATGCAGGGCGTCGTGGCCCGCCGCAATAACTTCGCCGAGCCCATCCTTGAGTTCCTTGAAGCCGCCTGGAAGGACTTCGGCGACCTGACCGGCCGCTACTACGGCCTGGTTTCGAAGTACAAGACCGACGACGCCGAAACCGTCTTCGTCTCCCTTGGCTCCGCCGCGGAAAATATTGAAGCCGCCGTCGACTACCTGCGCGAAACCCGCGGCTCCTCCGTCGGCTCCATCCACGTGAATGTCATCCGCCCGTTCCCTGAGGCCGCCATCGTTGAAGCCCTCCGCGGCAAGAAGAACGTCCTCATCCTGGAGCGGACTGACGAAGCCCTCAGCCCCGACAACCCGCTCGGCCGCGACATCCGCACCGCATTGTCGAAAGCAGTACAGGGAACCGCCGGCATTCCCAAAATCGAGCTAGCCCAGGTCCCTC
>Ga0307374_10014891_pt1 | contig 10541 bp, 5 predicted proteins | sample OX3MG_FD_202532 | JGI IMG/M metagenome (GOLD analysis project Ga0307374, IMG submission 202532) | Soil microbial communities from Risofladan, Vaasa, Finland - OX-3 | ecosystem: Environmental > Terrestrial > Soil > Coastal area > Acid sulfate soil | place: Finland: Risofladan, Vaasa | collected...
AGAACGTTTCTTCAAAACGTGGCGCGCGGCACAGCCGCACTAAGCCTGTCAGGCGTCAAGGCCCCAGCACAACCTGCTGAGGATGTCCCTTCTTACCTGAAAGAGTACGAATCGCTTTATCGGAAAGACCCGCACAACGCGGCGCTTGAGTGGTTCAAGAATGCGAAGTTCGGCCTGATGATGCACTACGGCCTCTACAGCCAGATTGGTCATGGTGAATGGGTCATGCTGAGGGAGAAGATACCTGTCGCCAAGTATGAAAAGCTCAAAGAGACCTTTAACCCCGTTCACTTTGACGCTGACAAGATCGCCGATTTGGCTCTGGCGGCAGAGATGAAATATATAACGGTTACCTCAAAGCACCACGAAGGATTTTGTCTTTTCCGAACCGCACAGACCACCTACAACAGTTACGACTCTCCCGCGAAGCGAGATTTGATTGGGGAGCTATCCGAAGCATGCCACAAAAAGGGTCTGGGGTTGTTTCTGTATTACTCCTATGGCGCAGATTGGCACCATCCGTACTCCTACGCTCGCCGGGCAGGGTGGAACTTCGCCCGGCCTGATTACGCAGAACCTCAACCGGAATACCTTTGGCGCAAGGATTCGGATTTCAGAATCTATGTCGATTACGTTCACAACGAGCTGCGCGAATTGCTGACTCATTACGGGCCGCTCGCGGGAATCTGGTTTGACCCGCTGATGGGCTATTATGCGCGTCCCGATTTGTTCCCCATGGCTGAAACGTATGCTCTGATCTATTCGCTGCAGCCGCAATGTCTGGTCTCCTTCAAGCAAGGTGCCAATGGCAGCGAAGATTTCGCAGCCCCGGAACGGGCCCGCGTCAGCATTCATCAATTCGATTCGATCCTTCCCATCCGGAGGGCCACGTCGGAACAAGTGGCCCGGCGAGCCTGGGAAAAAAACAAGGCTAAGAAGATAGAACTATGTAACACGCTGCAACCCCATGCATGGGGTTACAACAAGGCAGACGACGGCAAGCACCGTCATGCCGAAGACGTCATGAAAATGCTTCATGACGCGTGGGGGATCAAGGCCAATTTGTTGCTCAATACAGGGCCTCTGCCTGATGGCTCGATCCCGGCTGAAGACGTGACGACGCTCCGCGAAGTGGGCCGGCGCCTCAGGAGTCTCGGGTAAAAGGAGCTGAGTTTACGGTCAGAGGATTCTTCACGTACTTCTTAACCTTTGAACAGCGGTAACAAATATGAAGCTACATTCACGAGTAAATCATCGATAGGATCATGGAGGTAAACAATGAAACGTCGAACCTTTATTAAGTCATTGGTTGCAGGAACCGCGGCCAGTGGAGCCTTGGCTTGTAAGACCGCTTCTACGGAACAACCTTCGGGAGCCCAGCCCAATTTTCTCTTCATGATCGCCGACGATTTGACCTATCGTGCCATTCAATCGCTCTTTGACCATCAGGTTCACACCCCGAACCTGGATCGTCTGGCGGCTCGCGGTTGCGCGTTTACCCATTGCTTCCAGCAAGGAAGTTGGACGCCCGCCGTCTGCATTGCCAGCCGGATGATGCTGGTAACGGGTCTGAACACTTTCCGCGCCGACCAGGATCGGGATTTCACACCCTTGTGGGGCCAAACCCTGAAAACTGCCGGCTACCACACCTATATCGTGGGGAAATGGCATCTGGACCCGACGATGTTGCAGCGCTGCTTTGACGAGATGGGCCCCATTGGTCCGGGGATGTACGAGTCTACTCCACAGGCCTACCATCGTCCCGAGCCGGGCGATACCTGGACCCCCTGGAACGAAAACCTGAAAGGGCATTGGCTTCACACCAAGCTTTGGATAGACGCCCCGAAAGATGAAATTCGCCATTCTTGCCAGATCTACACCGACAGCGCCGTTGATTACCTGGAACATAAAGTTCCCCAGCTGACTCAGCCGTTTTTCATGTACATCGGTTTTAACTCGCCGCACGATCCGCGGCAGTCTCCGAAGGAATTTGTGGATATGTTTCCACCAGACAAGATTGACATGCCTCCGAATTATCTGCCCGAGTTCCCCTTCGACAACGGTTTCCTCCGCGGCCGCGACGAGCAGCTTGCGCCGTTCCCGCGGACTCCTGCGGCCGTCCGGCTGCATCGTTCAGAGTACTACGCAAGCGTTGCGTATCTGGACAGCCAGATTGGCCGGATTCTGGATGCGCTGGACCGCTCCGGAAAAGCTGACCATACCTACGTGATCTTCACTGCCGATCACGGCCTAGCGGTTGGACAGCACGGTCTGATGGGGAAACAAAGCCTGTTTGACCACAGTATCCGCATGCCCTATATCATCCGGGGCCCGGGAGTTCCCGCAGGCAAGCGAGTTGATGATATGGTTTATCAGCACTGCACGTTTGCCACGACGTGTGAATTGGCGGGGATTCCGGTCCCCCCATCGGTTGAGTTCCCCAGCATCGCCAGCCTCATCAAGGGAGAGGGTAAGCCCCGGTATGATGCGGTGTTTTCGCGTTATCTGAATTATCAGCGCACGGTGCGCACCAAGGACTACAAATTGATCACCTATCCGCAGGTCAACAAGGTGCAACTCTTCGACCTGAACAAGAATCCCTGGGAACTCTTGAGCGGCGATCTTGCGGAAAACAAGGCGATGGCGCCCGTTCGGAACGACCTGATGAAACGCCTTCATAGCTTTCAGGAGGAGCTTCGCGACCCGCTCGTTGCGGGCAAGCCGAAACCATCCTGGAAGGGTTAAGCACAACCCAGGGAGGGTTTAGCAAGGCCGGGAGCGGTTCCGGGAGAACGCAGAACAGGTCTCACCGCATCCGATGCGAGCGCCTTTGTCTTTGCGCTCCCGATGAGGCGGGGAGCATGCTTAAGGGGTTACCCGTCATCTAATGTAGTTATGTCATATAGATCACGAAAGGAGTTTCCATCACCATGCGTCGGCGAAAATTTGTTCATCTTTTAAGCGGCTTTGCCGCCGGGTCGGCTTTCTGGCCTTTGTCTGGCTCTAAGTTACTCGCAGCCGGTTCTTCTTCCGCGCTCCCCGCTCAGGGTACCGCCAAGGGGTTTGACCATTACACGCAGGATTATGCCCAATTTTGCGCCACTCCCGCAAACGAGCGCGTCTTTTACGCCTTGCGCGACGGCGGCATTGTGTCTGAAAAGCTGGACAATCAGTCCTGGCAACTCTCGCCGGCCAATAGCCCTCGAATTGATAACCTGCCGGTGCCTGGCGGGTCACATGGCAGCGTACCAATGAAATCTCCAATCCCGAACTTGGCCGGAGAAGGGCCTTATCAGCCCACCTGGGAATCGCTGCTTCAGTACGAATGTCCGGAATGGTATCGCGACGCCAAGTTCGGCATCTGGAATCACTGGAGCCCGCAGTGCGTACCTGAAGATGGCGACTGGTACGCGCGCAACATGTATAGGCAAGGCACCGGCCAGAACCAATTCCAAGTAGACCACTACGGGCCGCCCTCGCGGTTCGGATACAAGGACCTTTGCGCCCAATGGACGCTCCTGAACTGGGAACCTTCGGAATTGATGGATCTGTATGTAAAGGCCGGCGCCCGCTATTATGTTGCTCTTGCCAATCATCACGATGGGTTTGATAACTGGAACTCCAAACACCACGCCTGGAATGCGGCCAACATCGGTCCACACCGCGACGTGATTGGAACCTGGGCGGCCGAGGCGCGCAAACGCAATCTGCACTTTGGCGTCACCGTGCACCAGGCCCGCAACTGGTGGTGGTTCCAGGTCTCACACGGTTCCGACTCCTCCGGCCCTCTGGCCGGGCGCCCTTACGACGGCCACCTGACCCTGGCCGACGGTCGCGGCCAGTGGTGGGATGGCCTCGATCCGCAGCAGCTCTACAGCGCAAAGCACCCCGCCGACGCTTTGCCCGACGTTTCCTACGTCAAGAACTTTTACGATCGCACCCGTGACCTGCTGGACCAGCACGGCCCTGACCTGCTTTACTTCGATGATCGGCTCTTTCCGCTGGGCTGGGCAGGGATGAATATCGCCGCCTACAATTACAATCAGAGCCTGCAGCTCAACGGCGGAAAAATGGGACGCGTCATCAACATTAAGATAGTTCCGCCGAATCTGGCCAAAGCGGTCGTCGCCGATATCGAGCGCGGCCTGGCCGGCACCATCCTGCCCCATCCCTGGCAGTCCGAGACCTGCATCGGACAATGGCATTACCAGCGCACCTTATTCGACAAACCGGGCGAATACGGGGGCTACATGCATCCGCGCCAGGTCATTCATTGGATGGCCGATACGGTCAGCAAGAACGGAACGTTCCTGCTCAACATCCCCGGCAAGCCTGACGGCACCATTGACAGCAAGGAGCGCCTGATTCTCGAACGGATCGGGGAGTGGTTCAAAATCAACGGCGAAGCCATCTACGCCACCCGTCCCTGGACGGTTTTTGGCGAGGGACCTCATCTCAGCAAGCCAGGCTCATTTTCGGGTAGTAAATCGACCAGCGCACTCGATGCCCGTGATATCCGCTTCACCCGGAACAAGGCCAACACCGTGGTCTACGCCATTGTTCTGGGCTGGCCGGAACAGGCTTTGCTGCTCCGCTCGCTGGGTACTTCGGCTGCCAACCGGCCCGGCAAAGTGGCGCACGTTGAGATGCTGGGGTCACCTGAAACTATCCGCTGGCAACAGACCAACGCGGGCCTTCGGATCGAACTGCCCCGGCAAAAACCGGCCGCCGACGCCGCCGTGGTCTTCAAGCTCAGTCTCGCCTGATTTTGGCCGAGTCAATGGGATGCGGACCGTGAACAGTCCCTGAATGAATTAAGGAGAATGACCCGCACTTTCCTGGGACAGCGCTGATGCGGCGCCGATAAAGCGGACTTTATTGACCAAGGCAGGCAAGAAGGAGTAAGGCTCCCTGAAGACGGGCCTTGCGAGTGCCGACGCCAGACTCTAAGCGTGCGGGGCAGCCGTGGATTCCCGCATCCGCAGTTCCGCTTTCAAACGGATAATACGACTTTGTGTTTCTTCCGGATTCTTTTCAGGCGCCAGCATCTTCTCGATGAGCAACTGAGCGGCGATTCTGCCCAGTTCGTAGCTGGGCTGGGCCACAGCGGTCAACTTGGGGGAGAACATCGTGGCCCAGCTGAACCCGTCAAGACCACCCACCAAATCGTCGTAAGCCAAAACGCTCACTTGTTCGGGACAACGGACGTGAAGCTCGGAAAGGGCTCGTTCGAGACCCATGGTCATTTCGTAATTGCAGGAAAAGATCGCGGTGGGTGAATTGGGAAGCTGCAGCAGCTCCAGCGCGCACCGATATCCACCCTGCGCTTCAAAATCCCCACATTTGAAGTATTCTTCCACGATCGGCAATCCGGCCTCACCCATCGCCTTTCGGAAACCCTCCAGGCGTTCGTTAGCGCTTGAAATATCCGCCGGTCCTGTGATGATGGCAATGCCCTTGTGGCCCAGTCCGATAAGGTGATTGGTAGCCTCCGTCGCAGCCTCGACATTGGCCGTGGTCACGGCCGTCCCCCGGAATCCCGCCGGGACGCGGTCAAAAAGGACCAGCGGCAGGTGGCGCCGGGCCAGCCAGTGATAAGCAAAATGCGGGTCCGCAGAGGCCAGCAAAATTCCATCAACGCGGCCTGACAGCAGTGTCGACAGGTGGCGCTGCTCGCGGATGGGATCGGCGCTGGAATTACACACCAACACCGAGTAGCCTTCAGACCGGGTCACGTCCTCCACTCCACGGAGCGATTCGGCAAAGAACGGGCTTGCGAATTGAGGCACGATTACGCCGACCGTCAGGGTTCTCTTTGTCCGCAGACTGCGAGCCGTATGGTCTGGATGATAGTCTAACTTTTCTATCGCCTTCCGGACGCGTTCGGAGCGTTCCGAGCTAACCCTGCCCTTCCCATTGATCACTGCCGAGACTGTTGCTACGGAAACGCCTGCAAGTCTCGCTACGTCCCGGATTGTACTGGGCACCTAATTCCCTTTCTGTGGTTGGTGGATTGTTCGTTCTCAAATACCAGAACATTCATCTGCGGTGAATCCTCAGCTTTTATAGTATACAACAGGAGCACAGAATCGATTCTACAGACGTACTGAGACAGGGTTCGAGCCTTGAGGGTTGTCGCAGTGCCGTCTTAAACGCTTTTGTGTTGAGTTAAAAAGGCTTTGCCTGAGGAGCAGGAAATTTCGCCGCACGCTGCGATAAAAATGAAACGTTTTGATAGTCTCACTTAACCAGGCGAATAAAAAGCAATAGGCAGGGCTGGGAGGAAGAATCATCGGCGTTCCCCAAATTACCCGTCACGCCCTTCCGGGAGCTTCGTTCCAGTTTTCCGGTTAAAGCGGCCACTAACAAGAACCTCTCGCTTCGCGAGATCGCAGCGGTTACAATGCAAACGCCCGCGCCAGCCGGCGACCGGAAGATGCGTAGAGACGCGCCACCGGGGCGTCTCCTGGCGGGCCGACCGGTAAGGGCGAGACGTTCCACAGGAACGTCTCTACAAAGGCAAAACGCTTTGAGTACGGCATCGATTCCTGACCCGATTCAGACTGCAACTCCATCCAGGCCATCCCGAAGCGTGGCCAAGCTGACGCTGTGGCCGCTGGTGGCCGCAACCTTTTTTATGGTGTGCGGCGGCGCCTATGGCACGGAAGACATTGTGCACGGAGCCGGCTACGGCCGCGCGCTGCTGATTCTGGCGCTGACGCCCCTGGTGTGGAGCCTGCCCGCCGGATTGATGATCGGCGAGCTTGCCAGCGCGCTGCCCGCCGAGGGCGGCTTCTACGCATGGGTGCGCGAAGGGCTGGGTAACTTCTGGGGATTCCAGGAAGCGTGGCTGTCGCTCGCGGCCAGCATCTTTGACATGGCCATCTATCCCACGCTATTTATCGCCTATCTCGAACGGCTGGTTCCGTGGGTGGGCGTGGGGCATCACGGAGTCGTGATCGGCCTGGTGATGATCCTGGCCTGTACGGCGCTGAACCTGGCGGGAATTCATGCGGTGGGCTTGACGTCCTTCTGGCTTTTTCTGGTGATTTCCGGCCCCTTCGCGCTGATCGTGCTGATGGCTCCGTTCAAGGCCGGAGCCTTGGCACACGCTGCGGCCGCCCCCGTGACCTCGACGGTCGGCTTGCTGGGCGGAACGTTGGTGGCCATGTGGAATTACATGGGGTGGGACAACGCCTCGACCATCGCGCGCGGGGTGGAACGGCCGGAACGCACCTATCCGCGGGCCATGATCCTTTCCGTGGCGCTGGTAGCGCTGACCTACCTGCTGCCGGTTCTGGCGGTATATGTAACGGGCCTGCCATCCTCGGCGTTTGAGACAGGTTCCTGGGCCACAGTGGCGGGCCTTGTGGGCGGAAACTGGCTGCGCGCCTTGCTGGTGCTGGGCGGAATGGTGAGCGGGTTTGGCATTTTCAACGCTCTGGTGATGAGCTACTCCCGCCTGCCGCTGGCCATGGCCCAGGATGGGATGTTGCCGCGCGTATTCGCCAAGGTGCATCCGAAAACCAAAGCTCCGTGGGTTGCCATTCTGGCCTGCGCGGCGGGATGGGCGCTCTGCCTGGGCCTCGGCTTTGAAAGCCTGGTCACGCTCGACATCCTGCTTTACGGCGCCAGCCTGGTGCTGGAGTTCGTCACGCTGGTGGCGCTCCGCATCCGCCGGCCGGAAATGGACCGCCCGTTCCAGGTGCCGGGCGGGCTGGCAGGGGCCATCCTCGTCGGCGTTTTTCCCACCGCCCTGCTGACGCTCTCACTGGTCCGCAGCAATCATGAAACGGTGTTTGGCATGAATGGTCTGGTATTCGGCGCGCTGACCATTCTGGCGGGCTTTGCGGTTTATTATGCGACCGCGCCGCTCCGCCGCCGGCAGAACAATGTCCAGTAGCGCCGGCATCCTGCCGGCAAATGCCGCCAGGATGGCGGCGTTACGATGTCCTGCCGATTACCAGCCGCCTAAAGCTTCTTCCCGGTCACACTTTCGAGGTGTGTTTCGGGCACCGGGCGGCTGAGATAGACGTTAAAGTCCTTGACGTTATCGAGTTCGAAAGCCCCGCCGCCCGCGCCGGGTTGCGTCTTGACGTGGATGAAGTCTGCGTGCTCAACGCCGTCCAGAACGAAGGCGGGCCGGGCATCCTCTTTCATCGTTCGGACCTCCACGTCGCTCACCTGCAGTCCCTTGATGTGCCGGAAATAGAACCCATAAGCAGGCATGGGGCCGAACATGTTCGGCTCAGGATAGGCATTCTCCTTTTCCGGCGGCTTGACCGCAGCGTCCGCGCCGGTGCCACCGCCCTGGCTGAGGATCATGATGTCGCTCAGCCGGACGTCTTCAATTTCGTGCCCCGGAATGCCGCTCAGGATGGAACAGAATTCGCCATGGGTGTTGGACGCCACCAGATTGCTGATGCTGATGCGCCGCAACTGGCCGATCGGCCTTCCCGCGGGGCCCCGCATGCGGCTGCCGAGACGCATGAAGATGGGCAAGTCGGCGATGTCGCGCATGGTGATGTTGCTGATCGCAATATCCTCGAGCAGCGCGCCATCCACCGTCTCCAGCGCAAGGCCGCGGCAATGCTCAAAGACGCAATTGGAGATGGTGATGTTCTTGAAGCCGCCGTTTGATTCCGTTCCGCACTTGATGCGGCCGGTGGGAAAGCGCCGCTGGCCTTCAGCCCAACGCTTGAAAGTGCCGTCCAGCAAGGTTCCGAGTTCGTAGCCGCCGGTCACAAAACAGTTGACGATGGTCAGCTTTTCCGTGGAGCGCGGGTGGCCGAGCGCATAAGAGCTTTTCGGGCAGATCCCATCGTCCCACGGCGAGTTCACCGTCATGTTGGACACGCGCACGTTTTGGCAGCAGTCGATATCGATGCCGTCGCGGTCCGTATCCATCACCACGTTATCCACCGTGAAGTTGTCCACGCCGGTCGCCAGAATGCAGAAGTGGCCGCCCTTCAGCATGGAAATATCGCGGATGGTCACGTTATGGCAGTTTTTCAGGCTGATGGTTTTGTCACCCACTCCCGGATTCGCCTCGCCGTGGCCGCGGGAGAGGCCCTTGCCCCAGATCAGCCCGGGACCGAGGATGGAAACGTTCTCAATTCCCACGCCCCACAGCAAGGCGTTATGCCAGTGCCGGTGCCCGAAATCCTCATATTGGCCCGCCTCGGGATTCTCTTCCGCGGCGTCGTAATTGCCGCCCTGCCCCGTCTCACCCGCCAGGATGGTGGCGCCACGATCGAGATACAAAGCGACGTTGCTCTTGAGGTGAATCGAGTAACACAAGTAAGTGCCCGCCGGGAAAAGCACGGTGCCGCCGCCCGCCCCCGCAGCCGCTTCAATCGCCTTGTTGATCGCCGGGGTATCGACCGTCTTGCCGTCGCCCGTGGCACCCATCGCCCGCACGTTAAACACTCCCGGAACAGAGCTGCCCCTCGCGGAGCCGGCCATTTGCCCTCGCGCAGGAAGGCCGAGCCCGGCCGCCTCGCCCGCCTTGGGAAGCAGAAGGTCTGCCGTCACCAGTCCCGCTCCGATGCCAAACATCTTTTGAAGGGCCTGCCGCTTGCCGATGTTGATGTTTGCCGTATGATGGTCCGTCATTGCCAATCCTCTCTCCCTAAAAGAATATCGAATACTTGCAGCCAATGAATACGCTCACACGGACGCCATCATACCCCGCCGAAACTTTCAGATGCAACGGTGTTGAAAAAAGGAGAGCTTTCAGAAGGCCAAGAAATGGAGGAGTCAGGTGACGTCACGAAATCAAACAGACTGGCGTGCAAAACACAGTTGTAGCGGCGTCTGAAGCCATCGGTTTTCGGCGCTCATCGAGTGCCGATACAGAAGGCAGCCGCCAGCAAATATCACTGGTAGAATAGGAAACCTGAGAGACGGGGCTGCCGCGGGGCAGGGAGCGCTCTTCGGCGCGGGCAGGGGCAACCTGATCCCACTCGCGTCATCCAACAGGATGGGGTTTTTGGACTTGAGCGTGAGGGACCGAGGAACAGAGGAAAAACGGACATGAGACGTTCCCAAAAGCTGATGCTGGCGGCGCTGCTGGTGCTGGTCAGCGCTGCGGTGGCAGGGCTGCTGCTGACGCGCGTTACGCCGGACAACGGCCCGGCAGCGCAGAAACATCCGGGAACGGGCGCCGGCGAGGCGCGCCTGCTGGACCAGCATCTGCTGGCGGCGGCGCAGAATCTGGCCTCGATGGCAGCCACGCGCGAGGAGCGGAACCTGGCGCAGAATGCGGAGCGGCTGGCCGATCGCGACGTCGATCTGGCCTTTTCCGACGCGCTGCGCAATGCCAGCGAGCAACCCGCTCCTTCCACCAGCAAGGTGCGCGCTCTGGAAGACCGCGTTGCGCAAATCCAATCGGCCATCAATACCACTAACCAGGAAATCAAGGTGCTGAATGCAGAGTCGTCCCATGCGCGGGGCAACCGCCTGGTCTATCTGCACGGGCGCATCCAATTGGCCCAGGCCGAACTGGCGCTCGACAAGGACGAACTCTCCGACGCCACCCA
>Ga0307374_10014894_pt1 | contig 10538 bp, 12 predicted proteins | sample OX3MG_FD_202532 | JGI IMG/M metagenome (GOLD analysis project Ga0307374, IMG submission 202532) | Soil microbial communities from Risofladan, Vaasa, Finland - OX-3 | ecosystem: Environmental > Terrestrial > Soil > Coastal area > Acid sulfate soil | place: Finland: Risofladan, Vaasa | collected...
GTGGCTGAGCGGGACCGGGGCGTGGCTCACACGTTGGTCGGATTGTCCACGGAAGGCCGTCAGCCCCCCCGCCAGGGATCGACCGTGCTGTCCGGAGGCCGGCCGGTGGGCACCATCACCAGTGGGAACTTCTCTCCGATGCTCGAGCACGGGATCGCCCTGGCGTTCATCGACGCCGCGGCCGAACCGGCACCGGGCATGGCCCTCGACGTCGAGCTTCGGGGTCGGACCCTGCCGGCCACCGTGACCGCCACGCCGTTCACCCGGCCCGGCCAGTGGGCTTCGACCACCTGATCGGCGGTCACATGGAGCATTGGGCGTTCCTCCGAATGCTCAACTAGACACGAGACACCGAATTCACCGAGGAGCAGCCCCGTGGGCACCTACATCCCGCACACCGACGACGAAGTCCAGAGCATGCTGGCATTTCTCGGCCTGGAGTCCGTTGACGAGCTGTTCTCAGCCGTTCCGGAAGCGCTCAGACTGCAACGGGGCCTCGAACTGGCGGACGGAGTAGGGGAGCCGGACGTGATGGCTCGGATGGAGGCATTCGCCGATCGGAACAGGGCGCGCTCGGACCGTCTGGTGTGCTTCGCCGGCGGCGGTGCCTACGACCACGAGATCCCGGCGGTGACCCAGGCGCTTGCCGGCAGGTCCGAGTTCGTGACCTCCTACACGCCGTACCAACCCGAGGTGGCGCAAGGGGTGCTGCAGGCCATCTTCGAGTACCAGTCCATGGTGGCCCGCCTGGCCGGACTGCCGATAGCAAACGCCTCGCTCTACGACGGCGGCAGCGCGGCGGTCGAGGCGGTCAACCTCGGTGTGGCGGCCAGCGGTCGGGGCTCGGTCTGGCTGTCGGCCGGCATCCATCCGCACTGGCGCCAGATGCTGGCCACCTGTGCCGCCGGCACCGGGCACCGGCTCCACACCATTCCTCTGGCCAACGGCGTGACCGCCTGGCCGGACGCCGATGGAGGGTTCGACGACCCGCCCGGTGTGGTGATGGTCGGCTACCCCAACTATCTCGGTTGCATCGAGGACATGGCCGCGGCCCGTGCCGTCTGCGACCGGTCCGGCGCCCTCCTCGTGGTCGGGGTCGACCCCGTCTCCGCGGGCCTCCTCAAATCGGCTGGGGAGTGGGGGGCCGACGTCATGGTCGGCGAGGGACAGGTGTTCGGGACCACCCTCGGCTTCGGTGGCCCCTACCTCGGGCTGTTCGCCTGCGCCGGCAGCCATGTGCGGCGCCTCCCCGGCCGCCTGGTGGGGGAGACCGTCGACGTCGAGGGACGTCGGGCCTACGTCACCACGCTGCGAGCCCGAGAACAGGACATCCGGCGGGAGAAGGCCACCTCCAATGTCTGTACCAATCAGACCCTGATGGCGGTGACGGCGGCCATCCAACTGGGGTGGTTGGGTACCTCCGGTCTGGTCGAGATGGCCCGGCGCTGTGCCCAGGCCACCCGGTACACCCGCGATGCCCTCCTCTCGCTGGAGCGGGTGGCGCCGTTCGCCGACGCTCCGGTGGTCCGCGAATTCGCCGTGCGGCTTCCGGTTCCGGCCCCGGTGGTCATCGAACGCATGGCCGACGCCGGGTTCTTGGCCGGCATCGCCCTCGGTGACGAGTTCGACGACGGTGAACACGGACTGCTGATATCGGTGACCGAACGCCGGACCCGTGACGAGATCGACGCCTATGTCACGGCGCTGGCCAAGGCGGTGGCGTGATGAACAACCCGATCAAACCCATGGCCGGGGGCGTGCCGGGGGCACCGGGGGGAAAGGCCACCAGCGCACCGTTGTTGGGGCGCGACGCGGAGCCGACCTTGTTCGAGCTGTCCCACCCAGGCCGGAGCGGTTGGTCGTTCCGGACCTCGGACGTCCCCGAAGTCTTCGTCGGCCAGCTGGTACCGGAGGAACATCGCCGAACAGATCCGGTTCCGCTGGCCGAGGTGTCCGAACGCGACCTGGTGGCCCACTTCACCCGGCTGTCGCATCGGCAGTTCTCAGTCGACCTCGGGGCCTATCCACTCGGTTCCTGCACCATGAAGTACAACCCCAAGGTCTGCGACGCCGTTGCCGGCCTGCCCGGTCTGGCCGGTGTCCACCCCGGTGCTCCCGCCTCACTCTCCCAGGGTTGGCTGGCGCTGCTGGTCGAGCTCGAGGAGACCCTCTGCGAGATCACCGGCATGGCGGCGGCGACACTGCAACCGGCGGCCGGTGCCGCCGGCGAACTGACCGGGTTGCTGTTGATGCGGGCGTGGCACGAAGCCCAGGGGGCGGTTCGCCACAAGGTGATCATCCCCGACTCCGCGCATGGCACAAATCCTGCCTCGGTCACGCTGGGCGGCTATGAGGTGGTCACTGTTCCGAGTGACGAGCGGGGCTGTGTCGACATGGCGGCACTGGCCTCGGTCCTCGACGAGGACGTGGCCGGCATCATGTTGACCAACCCGAACACCCTGGGGCTCTTCGAGGAGGACATCGCCGCCATGGCCGCCGCGGTGCACCAGGTGGGAGGGCTCCTCTACTACGACGGCGCCAATCTCAACGCCATCCTGGGTGTTGTGCGACCCGGTGACATGGGATTCGACATCGTCCACATGAATCTCCACAAGACCTTTGCCACTCCCCACGGCGGGGGAGGCCCCGGAGCCGGCCCCGTCGCGGTGTCCGAGCGCCTGGTGCCGTTCCTCCCCGGTCCCCGGGCGGTTCGGATGGAGTCCGACGACCAGACACCGGTCTACGAGTGGACGACACCGGCCCAGTCCATCGGCCGGATGCACACCTGGCACGGGAATGCCCTCGTACTGGCCCGGGCACTGGCCTACATTCTGGCCAACGGGGGAGACGGTCTGCGCCAGATCGCCGAGACTGCTGTGCTCAACGCCAACTGGCTCCGCCAACGGCTGACCGGCACCTACGACGTGCCGTTCGACCGACCCTGCATGCACGAGGTGGTGCTGTCGGTGCGTACCCTCAAACAGACCCACGGGGTGCGGGCACTCGACGTGGCCAAGCGCCTGCTCGAAGAAGGATTTCACGCGCCGACCGTCTACTTCCCACTGATCGTGGACGAAGCCCTGATGATCGAGCCCACCGAGACGGAGAGCCCACAGACCCTCGAGGCGCTGGCCGAGTCCCTCGAACGCATCGCTCACGAATCGGCTGTCGAAGCCGAAGGGTGGATGGCCGAGTTCCCCCATCACACGCCAGTACGACGGGTGGATGAGGCGAGGGCGGCTCGGAACCTCATCCCCACCTTCGACGCCCGCTCCTGAGGGAGGCGTACCGCGAAGTGGACGGCATCTTCACCACCCGGTTCGTGGATCCGTATCTCCGGTTCCACAAGTACATCTACGAGAAGTCCGATGGTCGGGTCGGCGCCCACAGCAATCGCGTCCCCGCCCTCCTGCTGACCACCACGGGGCGGAAGTCGGGACTGGCCCGCACCAATGGGCTCACCTACTGCCGCGATCGTGGCGATCTCATCGTGGTGGCCTCCAACGGGGGGAGCGACCGGCCGCCGGCATGGCTGCTGAACCTCCAGGCCGAACCGTCTGTCACTGTTCGGGTCGGACGACGGGTTGTGAAGGCGAAGGCCCGGGTGGCCGAAGCAGACGAGCGGGCCCAACTGTGGCCACTGGTCAACAGGACCAATCGTGGGATGTCGCGGCTCTTCCACCCGGGCGTCTCCGGTCGCTACGACGTCTACCAGCGGAACACCGACCGCGAGATCCCGATCGTCATCATCACACCACACCGGGCGGACTCGCTTGCCGGTCCAGCCGCGACGGAGGCCCCGGACTGAGCCGGGGCCTCCGTGCGTTACTGCTCGTTGCGTGGCCTGACTAGAACTTGACCGGCTTCCCGTGGAAGCTCGTCAGCGACAGATCGGAGAACACGCACACCGTGGACTGAACCTTGCCTCCGATGAGGGATGTCTCCGTGTAACCGCTCACAACCCCCTTCTCCTTGGCTTCGGCAATGTTGGTGAGACCAGCTGGAGGCGCGCACTTGTCAGTGGTACCCAGCTTCAACGTGAAGCCAAACGTCTCGATCGAGGTCTTGCCGTCGTTCCAGAGGACCGAAGCGGTACCGCCACTTCCAGTCGTCGTAAGCGGCGTTGACGTGCCGGACACCAGACCCGCGGGTCCGCCGGTGCAGCCGGAGATGGCCTGGGTGGTCTCAGTTCCGCCGAACCCGGTGCACACCACCTTGAGAGGCTTTACTCCTTTGGCCGAGGACACCGCGCCGGGGGAGTACCACGGCCAACGAGGCCGACCCCGCGATGGCCGCACACACGGCGACACGAACAGAACGGTTGAAACGCATACATCCCTAGTGAGAGTTGACGAGACCGGTGGCCCCCCACCGCACGGTTGCGGTGCCGCAAAGTACCACTGTTGTCGCGCCGACCACCGGATCATCGCGCCACCGAATTCGGCCACTTACACAACTGCCACGCTCGGTGGTTACGAGGTCACCCGATGGTCATCGAACCCGCGGTGGACTGGCGCGTACCGAAGCATCAGTGCACTCCGTCGGCTGAACGATACGGCGCGATCAGTCGAGAAGGTCCGGCTGTTCGCGCACGATCCGATCGAACAGCGGTTGGAAGCTGAACCAACCGGCAACGTGCGAACCGACCTGACTGGCGGTCACCTTGGCCATCTCAGCGTCGATGAGCACTGGCGTTCCGGCCGACGACGCCAGCAGTTGGGCCTGGCAGGATCGCTCCATGGTGATGAACCACCAGGCCGCTTCGTCCACCGAGTGGCCCACCGTCAGTAGACCGTGGTTGCGGAGGATGGCTGCTTTGTTGTCGGCCAAGGCATGGGCGATCCGCTTTCCCTCCTCGAGGTCGAGGACCACGCCGGTGTAGTCGTCGAATAACGCGTGATCCTCGTAGAAGGCACACACGTCCTGGGTGATCGGATCGAGGAGCCGGCCCATCGCCGACCACGACTTCCCGTAGATCGAGTGCGAGTGGGCGGCAGCCACCACGTCGGGTCGGGCCGCATGGATCTGTCCATGGATGACGAAGGCAGCCGTGTTGACCGGCTTGTCACCCTCGACCACGTCGCCCTGGTGGTTCACCAAAATGAGATCCGATACCCGGATCTGCCCGAAGTGCATGGCGAAGGGATTGACCCAGAAGTGATCGAGGCGTTCGGGGTCGCGGGCCGTGATGTGACCGGCGACGCCCTCGTCGAATCCGAACTTCGAGAAGAGCCGGAACGCTGCGGCCAGCCGCTGCTTCCGGTACGTCCGCTCCTCCTCCGGCGAGTCGAACACCTCCCCTGGGGTGAACTGCACGATTTCGGTCACCGCTACCTCCCTGGTTGCTGGCTGCGCCGACCCATTTGATGACCGGCAGCGCCTACACCACACTCTACGCGTTCAGGTGTATCGAGTCAGGCCTAGTCCTCGGCCACAGGTTGTGCACTCGACCAGGGCCAACGTCATTGCCAATCTCTCGGCGATGACCAACCCGATACAGGCAGTCGTGGAGCCGGCATCGATCGGAGCCCGATCTCGGTGGGACGCGAAAAGGCCCCCGGCTCACCGGGGACCGATCCGCAGTTGCTCGTGTGAGTTCGGAGGAACCCACTCGGAGATGGTCCTACAGCGTCGAAGTTCCCCCGACGATGAGGACCTGGCTCCCGACGATGTACACACAGGCAGTACCCGTGTTCGCATCCCCGACGGTGAGCTTGGAGTTACCACCCGTGACCGTGGACGTGACCGACTCCTTGAGGGTTGGGGCCAATCCGAATTCCGTGCTGCAGTCGTTGGTGACACTCTGGAGATTGCTGAGGCCGAGGATTGTTGTGGTCTTGTTGCTCCACGTGATGGTGTCCGAGGTCGGAACGGCACCACCGGAGGACACTTCAACTCCGAACGGGGTGACCTTCGACTTGGCGGTTCCCACGCAGCCGGACAGCAGCTGTGCTCCCCCTCCAGAGGTAGTGCTCTGGCCAAACAGACCAGTACAGGTCACGCGAACCGGTGGCTTCACTTTTTTTGCTCCGGCGATTGACGCAGGTGCCACGATCGCTGCGGCGGCCGAGCCTACGAGCGCTGCCGCGACAATGAAACGGGTAGTGCTTCTCTTGCGCATTGGTCCCCCCTTAGAGGATCGTTAGTTGTGCCGTGGCGCCACCCTAAGAGTGACACCCCCCGATGTCAAGCAACCATGCAACCGCCGCTGACGGCGCGAAGGGTGCACAGTGAATGCCTCCGATCAGAAGGGTGGGTCGTGCTCTCTCAACGTGATGAACTGCCCACGGTGGGCAGTTGAACGAGAGGGTTGATCGACGCTGCTTGATACCTACGACGCGCGCATCGCCACCGTCAGCAACCACCGAGATGCGCCTTCCGTCCCACTATGCTGCTCCACCATCATCGACCCGGACAGCGCGTCCCGGGTCTGTCCGGCCTCGCCGTCGACGTTGTCGACAGAAGGATGCTCGAGTGATTCGACGTCTCACAGGTGCTTGCACGATGACCCTGCTTCTGTTCGCAGCTGGTTGTTCCTCCAGTACCACCACCGACACGACCCAATCCTCTCCTACAACCTCGACGACGACAATCTCCGCTACGACGACCATGCCGGGTGCAGTAGCCCCCGGAACGCCGCAGACTGCCACCGCGTCATCCGGTCTGAAGGTGACGGCCACACCAACGGTCGTCCAGCACCACGGAGCGCTGTTGACCGGACCTCCGGACTCGTGGGACCTGGGCCTCGTAGTGGACAATGCCGGCCCCGGTAGCTTCCAGTCGGTACCTATTTCCCAGGTGCTGCTGGTCGACTCCTCTGGCCAGTCCCATGCGCCGATCATCGACGCCGATCCGACGCCGCCGAAGGCGACACCGCAGTTGGGACAACCGTCCACAATGGCGGCCGGTGGCCAGGTACGGATGCTCCTCTTCTTCGTGCTGCCGGCCGGAACCACGCCCACGACCGTCACGTATGCCCCCTTTGGGGGGGCGGCTCCCTCGTTGCACTGGGCCGCCTGACCGATCTATCCAGGAGTAGAAATGTACAAACTCGCCGTCCGTTGGAAGATCCGCAAAAACGTCCGCAAGCTGGCGGAAGGCGATTCAGGTCCGATCCTCGCCGGATACGCCGACGACGCTGTTCTCGTCTTTCCCGGCCAGAGCACCTGGGGCGGCGAGCACCGGGGGAGGACGGCAATTGCGACATTCCTCGAGCGCTTCCTCGATGCGGGTCTGATCGGGGAGATCCACGAGATCCTTGTGAACGGGCCTCCCTGGCGCACCACGGTCTGTGTTCTCTTCACCGATCACGCCGTCGACAGGGCGGGGAACCTGATCTATGAGAACCGAGCCATCCCTTTTGCTCGAGTCGTCTGGGGCAAAATCGTCTACCAGGAGGACTTCGAGGACACGCACAAAGTGGCGGCATTTGACGAATACCTCGCCGCGCATTCCTGACATCGATTCGTTCAGCCATACCGCTGCCCGTAGCTATTCCCTCGACGTCCCAGGGGGAGCGCAACGTCCTGGCCGACCAACATCCGAAGCATTTCCCCTGTTCGGCCTTCTGCTTTACTTGACATAATATACATTATCGGCGGTTTCCGCAGAGACCCGCAGCGATGAAAGGACCGGAGAACTTCGTTTGTAGCTCCGAATACAGGCTCTGGTATCCCGGGCCAATGGTCGAAATAGCTTCCGTGGCCAGCGAGCATTTTGACGAGAACTTGCTACCAATCTGGCAGTTCCTCGACATGCGGAACGGTCCACCGCCGCCGTCCGAGTGTCATCCGTTACTTTCGAGAACCCGCTGCGCCGGTTGGCCAAGAATTGCGCCGCGATCCCGAGGGGTGACTTCCCCTTCTGTGTCGTCACTGTGACGTAACCCAGCGGTACAGCTGGGATGGCCCGCGAAAGGAAGCGGGCGTTTGATCGCCTGCAGCGTCCCACCGAGCCGATTTGCACGCCGCTTGATCGCGCTAAGCGCTCCATCTACCCGTTAGTTAGGGCTTGATGATCATGAACGCAGTGCCGGGGACGAGCTCGTCAACCCCCAACTCACGTGTCACACAAATGTCATAGGTCACGGTGTCCCCAATAAATCGTCTCGTCCAAGGGCCAGAAACAGTCGCGATCGTTCCTGCTGCATCGAACTCCATAAGAGAGGTCGGGCATCGACCGGGATACTGAAAAATGAAGGGAGACGTGCCACAACCCCGAAAGGGGCAGTTGTAATTGGTTTGCTTTCCAGTTGCCCAGGCAATTGGAAATGGATCAGGCCCGACTGTAAACGATGTTCCCAATCCGCCCGTGACTCGGGGACGATTGCAACCACTCAACTCGACGGGTGAAACAAGGCTATTCGACTCAGACTGCATTGACCGACACTTGACAAGGGGCACTACTGGCGCAGCGGAAGCGGTCTGCGCCGCCACCGGGGCAAGGCCCACGACTGTGGCAAACACTGCAATCAACGCCACTGCGGCCAGCCTGACCAGTTTCATAGTCCCCCCATTTTCGGTCGCCACCTTACCCTCGCCTGTGACAGTGAGCCACTGATGAGAAGTTGCCACCCACCTGGCAGTTTCAGTTCTGCGACATGCGGAACGATCCCGTGGTACCGAGGGCCATCCGTGGCTTCTCGAGCAGCCATGGTGATGATTGGCCATGAACTTCGCCGCGATCCCGTTGGGCGCGCGTTCCCCTTCCTTTCGTCACAGGACGTATCTAGGCGACGAATCACTCGATAGGTGCTCGAAGCGAGCGTCAGTATGCCCGGCTCGTTCTCGGCGTTGCTAGGCCGAGGCCTCGAGGCGTTGCTTCAACGTCCTCACATTGACCGGCATCTCCCGTCGTGCCTCGCGGCGCACGAGGAGGGGCACGAGGAGTCGACCAATCCCACGGCCCTCGAAGTCGAGAGTGATCGTCAGGTGCGTGATGGTGTCGGAACGCCGTTCGACTGTGACGTCGACGATGGCCCTGATGGGCCCATCCATGCCGCGGACGCCCCACTGGTGGGGAGGATCGAAGTGGACGAGCTCAGAGGCGACCGGTCGGTCGGCGAGGCCGATGCGCCGCGTCGTAAAACTGCGGTCCCCGACCTTGGGGGATCCGGAGCTGTCCATTCGACCCCCTACGACGCCCGCCTGCCACTCCGAAAAGCGACTCGGGTCGGTGGCGTAGGTGAACACCTCCTCAGCCGAGCGGTCGACCTCGATGCTGGCAGTGATCGGTGGCACTCAACGATCTCTCACGACGAGGTCCGCGTAGCGAGCCAGATAGAACGGCCATCCCCCATCACTATCGATAGCTTCACGAAGCGACTCCCAGCCCGGTCCGTGGCGATCGAGGTGGCGGTGCTCAAGCTCCACCCGGGTTCGATTCGGCGTCTCCGCGACAAAGCGGACCTCGACCTCGCTGGCATTGCTCTCGTCGGCCTCGAGCTGCCACTGTGGGCTGATGTCCCAACTGAAGACGACCCGATGGGGTGGTTCATACTCGAGGACGCGGGCCCATCGGCACTCGCTCCCATCAGCAGCCCGGTCGTAGATGTGGCCACCTACCCGGGGCTCGAACCGGGTCTCGGTGATCTCGGCGCCCAGAAGGTTGTGCTCCGGCGGTTTGAAGTCACCGAACCGCTCGACGAACGCAGCAAACGCACGCTCGATCGACGTGTCGACGACGATCTGGTGACGGACGACGGCATCATTGGCCAGACTCATAGGTTCTCCTCCGGTTGTTGTTTGACGAGGTCCTGGTAGCCACTCAGCGCCCGATTCCAGAAGGTGTCGAGCTGGTCCCGCAGAGCGGCGACCCCAGCCTCGTTGAGGCGGTAGATGCGGCGCGTCCCGACCGCCCGCTCGGCAACCAGCCCTGCGTCCTTCAGCACCTTCAGGTGCTGGGACACGGCGGGACGGCTCACCGGGAGGTCGGCGGCGAGTTCGCCGACGGCCCTCGGTCCTTCGGCGAGGCACAGGACGATCGCACGCCTGGTTCGGTCCCCCAGAGCTCCCCATGCCTCGTCTTCTTGGTAAGTGACCACGAACGGTTAGTTCAGCCTAACAGAGCCGCGTTGTCAAGCCCCGCACCCCGGGGCGGACGGCAATTGGGTTTCATGCGCCCTTTGGGCATCCTCGAAACCATGGTCCAAGGTGCGAATCCCAGCGGTACCTGCCGGTCAGGAGCATGCCGTTTGGCCCTGGGACATGGGGCAGGCCACTCCCCCACTCTCCGGTGATCAATGGCGCTTGGCTCCAGAGACCTCCACGCAAACGCCTTCGAGCCATTCGAAAGAATCCGCTCACAAGCGCGTGGGCCCCGCCGATCCAGCGCGAATCCGAACGATCGTGATCCAGATGGGAAATCGGCAGGATCAGCAGGGTCGTGCGTACCGCATTCATGACCGAGGGGGCGACTACTCCGGTATCGTCGTAGGTATGACGCCGCAGGATATGGCCGACCTCGTGCACCTGCGTCGGGCACGCGACTTCATAGATTGCGACTACGCCCAACCCCTCGATGTCCCGGCCATAGCGAGC
>Ga0307374_10014895_pt1 | contig 10538 bp, 11 predicted proteins | sample OX3MG_FD_202532 | JGI IMG/M metagenome (GOLD analysis project Ga0307374, IMG submission 202532) | Soil microbial communities from Risofladan, Vaasa, Finland - OX-3 | ecosystem: Environmental > Terrestrial > Soil > Coastal area > Acid sulfate soil | place: Finland: Risofladan, Vaasa | collected...
GTTCGTGGAGGCCGCGCACGGGCGGCTGCCGGTGCCGGCGCCGGCCACCATGCGGCTGCTCGAGGGGCAGCGCGTGCGGCCGGGGCCCGAGGGCTCGGGTGAACTGGTGACTCCCACGGGCGCGGCGTTGGTGCGCGTGTTGTCGTCGGGGCCGATATCCGGACAGTACACGCCCCGCCGCAGCGGATTCGGGGCGGGGACCCGTGAGTTCGAAGGGCGGCCCAACGCCTTGCGCATCGTGCTTGCCGACGACGACGGCCCGGCCGGCATGGCGGTGGAGTACCTGGTTCAGCTGGCGTGCGATCTCGACGATCTGGCCGGTGAGTACGTGGCCGGGGCCGCCGACCGGCTCCGCGCGGCAGGCGCGCTGGACGTCGTCATCATCCCGACGATCATGAAGAAGGGACGCCCGGGCACGCGGATCGAGGTACTGTGTCAGGCCGCCAGCGCCGGGACCCTGGAGCGCGTATTGCTGGATGAAAGCACGACGCTCGGGGTACGGTGTACGACCGTGGTGCGCCACGCGGCCCCGCGCGAAACCCTCATGGTGCGAGTCGAGGGGCACGAGATCCGCGTCAAGGTCGCCCTTTTGGGGGCCGGCACACGGCGCGCCAAGCCGGAATACGACGACGTGGCGCGGGTCGCCCTGGCGACAGGGCGGACGCTGAGAGATATATTTCTCGAGGCCGCCGATCTGGCGGTTCGAGCCTGACCACCGTTTCCCCCCCGGTCCAGCCCGACGGGGTCCTCCATTCCCAAAGTTGCACCCGAAAATTCCCTGGAGATTCCGATGCTGGTCATCCGTTCGACGACCATCAGCTCGTCCCTGTTCGCCATCGTGCTCGCGCTCCCCTTGGCGGCGCAGCAGCCCAAGCAGTGCTCCGTGGACGAGGGCACGCCGTCTGAAGTCGCGCGGGCGTTCCTCACCATCTCTCAGGTGGCGAACCCCCAGGGAGCCGATCCGGCGTCCCTCAAGAAGAAGCTGGCCGACGCGGTCCAACTGCTCACCGGTAACCCGGGGAAAGTTGAGAACCCGGTCGGGCACGCCTACGAGCTCGGCAAGCTGCTGGTGCTGTGGAGCGAGCAGCCCGACGTGCCGCTCACCACGACTCGCGGCGCACTCGGCTTCGCGACGAATCCCCAGGACACCGTGAGCCTCCCAGCGGCGATCGACTCGGCATTCACCGTAGTCGAAACCGCCCAGCCGGAGTGCGCGACCGAAACGGATAAGTGGCGCAGCCAGAAGGTCTGGAGCAACCTCGTCAACAAGGCGGTTCAGGAGTTGAACGCGGGAAGCGTCGATTCCGCCGAGAAACATGCGACGGAGTCCCTGTTGCTGAATCGCAAGGCTCCCTACGGCAACATGGTGCTGGCCCAGGTGGCGCAGCGGCGCAACCAAGTGGACAGGGCCATCGATCTCTTCCAACGCACGATCGACATCGCGTCGACCGACACGCTGTACAACGAGGTGAAGGCCAACTCGCTGCTCAACCTGGGAAACCTCGCGCGGCAAGCGGCGGCTGAAGACTCGACCAAAGCCTCCAAGTACAACCCCATCGCGTTGCGTGCGTACCAGACGCTGGCGGCCGACTCGACGGCGTCAGCGGGGTACCACATCGATGGCGTGAACGGGGTCGTGAACGTCGAACTCGCGATGGGCGATTCGGCGGCGGTCCGGGCGGTGTACAAGGGCCAGCTCGATAACCCGTCGGCGTTCCCGTTCAACGACGTCATCCAGGCCGGCGTGTGGGCCACCAACGTCGGCGACTCCGTGGCCGCGACCAAGTTGTTCCACGCTGCGTACGAGATGAACCCATATCACCGGGATGCGCTCTCGAACCTGGCGCTGATCGAGATGAAGGCGCAGAAGTACGACACCGCCCTCGTCCTGCTCAACCGGCTCAAGGCCGTGGATCCCAACGGCGACAACTCGCGGTTGTTCGTGTTCACGTACGCCGGGCTGGCCAAGAAGTTCGCGGACCTGAACCACAGCATCGTGGCGCGCTACAACAAGTCCAAGGACGCGAAGCTGCGGAAGGTGCTCACGGATTCCGCCGCGCTCACCACGGATTCCAACAAGGTGTACACGGATCTGGCCGTGAACACGAACCTGGCCTCGGACAGCCTGCCGGTAATGGTCCGATTCTCGCAGTTCAGCAACGTCGACAACAAGGTCACGCTCGCCGGGACGATCAACAACCGGACGGATGCCGCCAAGACGTACACGCTCAAGGTCGACTTCCTGGACAACAAGGGGAACGTCGTGGCGTCGCAGCAGGCAACCGTTGGGCCGGTGGCGGGCCACGGAAGCGGCCCGTTCAGCGTGACGGCCGCTGGGGTTGGGATCACCGCGTTCCGGTACGCTCCGCTCGACAACTGAGCCTCCGGAAGTGCGTTCGGGGTGAAGGGTCCGCCGCAGGGCGGGCCCTTCGTTTTTGCGGCGAATGTTGCATGCGGAAGTCACGATGTTTTCTTGATTTCCGTGTTCAGACTTCCTAAGTTGCATGAGCTTGGCCGCGAGCGCGTGCCGGCGCGGTCCGTCGACGGGGATGTGGGCTGCTCACGGTCCCACCCCCCGCCCGTCATGGTGCCCCGATGGTCAGAGTCTCCAACGTCACATCCGGTAGCGTCGCTGAGGAGCTGGGCATCGCGCCCGGCACCGAGTTGCTCACGGTCAACGGGCGCGAGCTGGGGGACTTCCTGGACTGGGAGTTCCTGACTGCGGACGATGAACTGGTGATCGAAGCGCGGCAGCCAGATGGCCAGGACGTGGTGTACGAAATCGAGCGTCCCGAGGGCGAGGTGCTGGGCGTGCAGTTGGAGCCGCCCAGCGTACGGCGGTGCGCCAACCGGTGCGAGTTCTGCTTCATCGAGGGGTTGCCCAAGGGACTGCGCAAGCCGCTCTATGTGCGCGACGACGACTACCGGTTGTCGTTCGCCTACGGCAACTTCGCGACGCTGTCCAACCTCAAGGACCGCGATATCGCGCGCATTCTCGAGTACCGTCTCTCGCCGCTCTACGTTTCGGTGCACGCCACGCCGTGGGACGCGCGCAAGGTGATGCTCAACAACCCGCGCGTGCCGAACGTGGTGGAGCAGCTTACGCGGCTCGCCGCCGGGGGCATCCAGTTCCACACGCAGATGGTGATCGTGCCGGGGCTCAACGACGGCGACGTGCTCGAGCAATCGCTGGCCGATCTGTGGGCGCTGGGTGAGGCGGTGATGTCGGTGGCCGTGGTGCCCGTGGGGCTCACCCGGTTCTCCCACCTGTACACCGGGAAGTCGATGGGCGCGGCCGCGGCCGCCGGCCTGCTCGACCATCTGGCCCGGTGGGCCACGCGTGCCGGGGCCGAGCGGGGCGATCCATGGGTGTTCGGGTCGGACGAGTTGTACCTGCTGGCGGGGCGTCCGCTGCCGGGCCCCGACCACTACGGAGACTTCGTGCAGATCGAGAATGGGGTGGGGGCGGTGGCCGCACTGCGGCAGCGCGTGCAGGACGGATTGGACTCGCTCCCGCGCCTCGACGGCCGGCGCATCGGCGTGGTGACCGGCGTTTCGATGCGGGATCTCATGCCGCCGCTGCTCGACCAGCTCTCGGCGCGGACGGGAGCGGCGTTCGAGCTGATCGTGGCGGAGAATTCGCTGTTCGGGCCCACCACGACCACCGCCGGGCTGCTCGTGGGCGCCGACATTCGCCGCACGCTCCAGGGGCGCGGGGACCTCGACCTGGCGTTGATTCCTGCCGAGACGATCAACGACGACGGCCTGTTTCTGGACGACCAACGGTTCATCTCCGTACGCGAGGAACTGCCCATTCCCGTCTATCCGTCATACGACTTCATTGATGCGCTGGTGCCCGAAGGCACCGCGCGGTCGCGGGGAGCGCACGTCGCATGAGCATCCCCGTGGTGGCGCTGGTGGGCCGACCGAACGTCGGCAAGTCGCACCTGTTCAATCGCATCGTGGGCACCAACACGGCCATCGTGTCCGAAGAGGCCGGCACGACGCGCGACCGGCACTTCGCGCGCGCGGAATGGAACGGCCGACAGTTCTGGTTGGTCGATACGGGGGGACTCACCGACGACCCCCGCTTGCCGATGGACCGCGAGATCCGCCGCCAGGTGGAGGTAGCGATCGGAGAAGCCGACTTGCTGGTGTTCCTGGTGGACGCCAAGGCCGGGCTCCACCCCAACGACGCGCGCGTGGCGGAGTTGCTGCGCGGAAGCGGTAAGCCGTGGATGCTCGTGGTCAACAAGGTGGACGACCCGCGGGCCACGGACTACTACGAGTTCTACGAACTCGGCGCGGGCGAGCCCGTACCGGTGTCGGCGCTCAACGGCAAGGGGTCGGGCGACCTGCTCGACGTGCTGGTGTCGCACCTCCCGCAGCGCGACGAGGCCGCGGACGACGCGTTGCACGTGGCCGTGGTCGGCCGGCCCAACGTCGGGAAATCGTCGCTCGTCAACCGGCTGCTCGGCGCCGAGCGTCTGGTCGTGTCCGAAGAGGCGGGAACGACGCGCGACGCCATCGACACGCCGATGACGTATCACGGGCGTACGCTCGTCTTCATCGACACGGCCGGTCTCCGCCGGCAGACCAAGATCGAGGATGGCATCGAGTTCTACTCGTCGCTGCGCAGCCGGCGGGCGATCGAGCGCGCCGATATCTGTGTGCTCGTCATCGACGCGGTGGAAGGCCTGCACAATCAGGACCTGAAGATCGCGACGTTGGCCTGGGACGCCGGTCGCGGCCTCGTCATCGTGGTCAACAAGTGGGATCTGGCCGAGAAGGACGACAAGGCCACCGCCCGCTTCGAGAAGTCGTGTCGCGAGAAGGCGCCGTACCTCACCTTCGTGCCGTTCGTGTTCACGTCGGCGCTCACCGGGCAGCGCGTACAGCGGCTGCTCGAACTGCTGCTCACGGTGGCCGAGGAGCGCAACAAGCGCGTGACAACCGCGCAGGTGAACCAGCGGTTGCAGGAGTTGCTGGCCCGGCTTCAGCCGCCGCAGGCGGCGGGGTTCGAGATCAAGTTGAACTATGCCACGCAGGTGGAGGTCGCGCCCCCGACCATCGCCGTGTTCGGCAACCACCCGGAACTCGTGGAAGAGCACTACGTCCGCTACCTGCACAACGGATTCCGTGAGTCATGGGGATTCACGGGCAACCCGCTGCGGATCGTGATGCGGCGCAAGGCGAGTTGACGTGCATCCGCTTCTCGGTGTGCTGATCGCGTACGCGGCGGGCTCGATTCCCGCTGCCTACCTGGCCGGCCGGGCGGCGGGGGTGGATCTGCGGACCAAGGGGTCGGGCAACCTCGGCGCGACCAACGTGGTGCGCGTGCTCGGGCTGAAGGTCGGACTGGTAGTGTTCGCAGTGGACATGGCGAAAGGGGCGGTACCCGTGGGGTTCCTGCCGGCGGTCACGACCGGAGGGCCCGCGGGGCCGTGGATGGCCATCATCTACGGCGGCGCGGCAATTCTGGGCCACGTCCGTCCGGTGTGGCTGAGGTTCGGCAAGGGCGGCAAGGGCGTGGCCACGGCGTGCGGCGTCTTTCTGGCGCTGACCCCGGAGCCGACGTTGTTCGCCCTGGCCGTTTTCCTGGTTGTGTTCGGAGCCACGGGGTACGTCTCGCTCGGATCGCTGGCCGCGGCGGCGGCACTGCCGCCGCTCGTGGCAGCAGCCATCGGGTGGCGGCAGCCGGTATTCGTGGTGGCCGTGTTGATCGCGGCGTTCGTGTTCTGGACCCACCGGCCCAACATGCAGCGGCTGTGGCGCAGGGAAGAGCACCGGTTCTCGAAGATGGGTGCCTTGGGCGTGCCATCCGGACTGTTCATCGGCGCGCTCGTCGCCGCCGGCGGCCTGGCGTGGATCATGCGGAGTGCGCGCTGATGCGGTGCGCCGTGGTGGGCGCGGGCGCTTGGGGTACGGCGCTGGCGCGGCTGCTGGCATTCAACGGGCACGACGTTCGGCTGTGGGCGTACGAGTCCGACGTGGTGGAGGCGATCAACCATCAACGCGAGAACGTGCGGTTCCTGCCTGGTGCGCCGCTGCCCGAGCGGGTGGTGGCCACGAACTCCCACCGCGCGGCGCTGGAGGGCGCGGCGCTCGTGGTGTATGCCACGCCGGCTCAGCACCTGCGCGGCATCGCGGCGGCGGGCGCACGCTACGTGGAGCCGGGCGCCACGCTGGTCGTGGCGTCGAAAGGGGTGGAGCGCGGCACACTCGCTCTGATGTCGGACGTGATCGAGCAGGAAGTACCCGGTCACGACGTCGTGGCGATTTCCGGGCCGAGCTTCGCCGCCGAGGTTGCCGCCGGGCTGCCAACGGCCGTGGTGGCGGCGGCACGCAACCCCCGAGCGGCGGCAGCCGTGCAGGCGGCGTTCGCGGGCGCGACCTTCCGGGTGTACACGCACGACGACCTCGTAGGGGTGGAGTTGGGGGGCGCGCTCAAGAACGTGATGGCGGTGGCCACCGGCATCCACGATGGTGTTGGGCTGGGGAACAACTCGCGCGCCGCGCTCATCACGCGCGGGTTGGTCGAGATGACCCGGTTGGGCGTGGCGCTGGGCGCGAACCCCGCGACCTTCTCCGGCTTGGCCGGGCTGGGCGATCTGGTGCTCACGTGCACCGGGGCGCTGAGCCGCAATCGTGCGTTGGGGGTGGAGATTGGCCGCGGGCGGTCGCTGGCCGAGGTGCTGGAAGGCAAGCAGACCGTGGCCGAAGGCGTGGAGACCACGGCCAGTACCGTGGAGCTGGCCAAGCGCGAGGGAGTGGAGATGCCGATCGCTGCCGGCGTGTACCGCATTCTGTTCGAGGGGGAGACCGCCAAGGCGGCCGTGCGCGAACTCATGGCGCGCGAATTGCGCGCGGAGCAAGATCGATGAATACACCTGATCCGATCCAGGAATTCTTCTCCATCGGCGAAGTCTGCGGACTTACCGGGCTCAAGCCGCACGTGCTCCGGTACTGGGAGAGCCAGTTCAAGTTTCTCAGTCCGGCCAAGAACCGGTCGGGCAATCGCGTCTATCAGCGCCGCGAGATCGAGCTGGTGTTGCTCGTCAAGCATCTCTTGTACGAGGAGAAGTACACGATCGACGGGGCACGCCGGAAGGTGGAGGAACAGCGCAAGGCCGGAGAACTGCGCGACCTCGCGTTCGGGGCGCTGAACGTGGAGGCCCTGGCGGGCCTCGAAATCGCGTTGCGCGAGCTGCACGACCTGTTGCACGACGAGGATGGGGTGGAGGGGAGTGCCTGATGCGCCTGCTGCTCACCAACGACGACGGCATCCTGGCCCACGGACTGGACTGCCTCCAGCAGGCGGCCGAGCCGATCGGCGAGGTGACCGTCGTGGCCCCGGATCGCGAACAGAGCGCCACCAGCCATTCGCTCACGTTGCACCATCCGTTGCGCCCGGTGCGACTCGCCGAGCGACGGTACCAGGTGGACGGCACGCCCACCGACTGCGTGATGCTGGCCGTGGAATCGCTGCTGCCCGAGCGTCCGGACTTCGTGATCAGCGGCATCAACCACGGCCACAATATGGGTGAGGACGTGCTGTACTCGGGCACGGTGGCCGCCGCCATGGAAGGGCTGTCGCTCGGCATCCCGTCGATCGCCGTGTCGTTCGCGGGGGGCGACCTGCGCGCGGACCTGTCGCATCTCCAGGCGCAGGTGCCGGGGCTCACCCGGCTGCTGCGGCATCTCACGTCGCTGCCGCGGTTTCCCGCCCACACGCTGTTCAACGTGAACCTGCCGCCACTGGCGCCCGACGGCGTGAAGGGCGTGCAGCTCACGCGGCTCGGCCGCCGCGCCTATTCTGGTTCGCTCAAGCCGATGCAGGATCCGTGGGGCCGGCCGATCTACTGGATCGGCGGCGGCTCGATCAGTTGGAGCGGGGAAGACGATTCAGACTTCCGCGCCATCGAGGACGGCTACATCTCCGTGACGCCGCTGCACCTGGACGTCACCAACTACGACATCCTCCGGACGGCGAGCGAATGGTGGCGCGAACTCCCGTAGAACTGGAACTGCGTGGCCCGCGGGGGCGGCTGGTCGAGACGCTCCGCGACAAGGGCATCAACGACCTCGCGGTGCTGCGCGCGTTCGAACGCACGCCGCGCCACGTGTTCGTGCCCACCGGCGTCCGGCACCGCGCCTATGAAGACACGGCGCTGCCGATCGGCAATGGCCAGACCATCTCGCAGCCGTCCATCCACGGCCGCTACCTGCAACTGCTCAAACTCACCGGCCGCGAGCGCGTGCTCGAGGTCGGCACGGGTTCTGGCTACCAGACGGTGCTCCTGTCGCACCTCGTGGACCAGGTGTTCTCGATCGAGCGCGTGGCCGCGCTCATGGACGGTGCCCGGCAGGTCATCCACCGCCTCGACGTGAAGAACGTCTCACTGCTCACCGGCGACGGCACGGTGGGCTGGCGGGAATACGCGCCCTACGACGCCATTCTCGTGAGTGCCGCGTCTCCGGATGTGCCGGCGCCGTTGCTCGAACAGCTGGCCGACGGGGGCCGCCTGCTCGCCCCGGTGGGCGGACGCGCCGAGCAGACGCTGGTGCTTCTCACGCGTCGCGGCGAGGCATTCGACCGCGAAGAACTGGATGCCGTACGGTTCGTGCCGCTCCTCGGAATCCACGGATGGAAACCGTAGACCCGTCGGGCGCGTCCGCCGAGCGCCGCATCGTCGTCACCGGGCGGGTGCAGGGCGTGGGGTACCGCTGGTTCGCGCGCGAGGTGGCCCGCATGCTGGGCGTGGTCGGATGGGTGCGCAATATGCCCGACGGTACGGTGGTGCTCGAGATCATGGCTCCCGAGTCGATCGTCGACGAGTTCACCGCGGAGTTGCGGGTCGGCCCGCCCGGCGCCGCCGTGGCGGACGTGCTGGTGAGGGAACGCACGGACCACTCACCCTTGCCCGATCGTTTCACCGTGGTTCCGTGACCGTGACCGAACCTTCGCCGCGCCCCGCCATGTCTCTCGCCGAAGACCTCCGCCGCACCATTCGCGACGTCCCCGACTTTCCGAAGCCGGGCATCGTGTTCAAGGACATCACGCCGGTGCTACTCGACGCCGCGTTGTTCCGGCGCGTCACCGACGCCATGGCGAGTCCGTTCGCCGCGAGCGGGGTAAGTCACGTGGTGGCCATCGAAAGCCGCGGCTTCATTCTCGGGGCGCCCGTTGCCCAGTGGCTCCGCGCCGCGCTGGTGCCGGTGCGCAAACCGGGCAAGCTTCCCGCGGCGTGCGAACGCGAGGAATACGCGCTGGAGTACGGAAGCGACGCGCTCGAGGTGCACGCGGACGCCATCCCGCCCGGCGCTCGCGTACTCGTGGTGGACGACGTGCTCGCCACGGGCGGCACGGCGGCCGCCGCGTGCCGGCTGGTGGAGCGAGTGGGTGGGGAGGTGGCCGGGCTGAGCTTCCTCATGGCGCTCGCGTTCCTGCATGGAGCAAACGAACTGAAGGGGCGGCGCGTCGAGACGATCGTGACGGTATAGGGCGGGAGCGCCGCCGGGGGACCGCGATGCGAGGGGCTACCGGCGCCCGGGTGGCACGACCGCTTGGAGCAGCGCCCGATCGAGCGTGGCCAGGCTGCGACCGGGCCGGTGGATCGTGGCGAACGCGCGCCGCATCTCCACACCGTCTATGGGAACGTGCACCACGCGGCCTGCGTCGAGGAACGACCGCGTGACGAGCGACGAGACGATGGCGACGCCGGCGCCCGCGGCCACGGCGGCTACGATGGCGCGCGAATGGGCAATGCGCGCGCGGGGCCGAAGGCGCACCCCGTGCGCGGCCAGCGCCGCTTCGTAGATCTCGCCGGTGCCGGAACCCGCTTCACGCCCGAGAAAATCGGAGGCTTCCAACTCCTGCGGAGCGATGCGGCGTCGTCGGGCCCAGGGGTGCCGCGGAGGAACGACGAGGATCACGTCGTCTTCGAGAAAGGTGCGGGCCACGAGGTTGATCGTGTCCACCGGGCCCTCGACCAGCCCCCAGGGCAGTTCGCCGGTCGCCACCTGCTGGGCCACATCGGCCGTATTGCCGACGCGCACGTCGAGGTCCACGTCTGGGTGCCGGCGGCGAAAGCGAGCGATGGCGGTAGGGAGCACGTATCCGGCCACGGTCGTGCTGGCGGCCACCCGGACGAACCCGCGCTGCCGGGTGCCCAGCCCGATCCAGAGCTGGTCGGCATCTTGGGCGAGCGCGAGGGCGCGTTCGGCGGCGGGCCGGAGAGCCTCGCCGGTAGGCGTGAGGCGCACGCCACGGCCGAGGCGCTCGAATACCGGTTCACCCAGGCGCTGCTCGAGGCGGCGCATGCGGGCCGAGATGGATGGCTGTGAGATGCCGAGCACCGACGCGGCGCGGGTGAACGATCGCTCACGGGCGATGACGGCGAGCACCACGAGGAGGTCGAGATTGGCTGTAGGCGCGGCGGGCACGTCTGGTCGAACCATAGGATTAAGTTATGGCATCTATGTCGCAAGGTCCATGGCCCGCGATGCGGCCCGCGTGCACACTTCGCGCCATGCCT
>Ga0307374_10014898_pt1 | contig 10537 bp, 5 predicted proteins | sample OX3MG_FD_202532 | JGI IMG/M metagenome (GOLD analysis project Ga0307374, IMG submission 202532) | Soil microbial communities from Risofladan, Vaasa, Finland - OX-3 | ecosystem: Environmental > Terrestrial > Soil > Coastal area > Acid sulfate soil | place: Finland: Risofladan, Vaasa | collected...
GAGGATAAGCTCCGCTTTTTAGAAGCCCTCGTCGGCGGCGCGGCCGGCATCGGCCCCGCCCGGCCCTACGCGGATTTGTCCGCCAAGGACGGCTCCCGCGTCCACGTTTTGGCGCCGCCGCTCCTGGGCCGCGGCGGGCTTTGCGTCACCGTCCGCAAGCGCCCGTCCCGCAGGCCGTCCCTGGACGACTTGATCCGCTTGGGGGCGCTCTCCCCCGCGGCCGCCGGCTTCTTGCGCTACGCGGTCGAAAACCGCCGCAACATCCTCGTTGCCGGCGGAACCAGCTCGGGCAAGACCACGATCCTCAACGCCTTGGCCTCCTACATTTCACCCGACGAACGGATTTTGGTGCTGGAAGACACGCCGGAAATCACTCTGCCCCAGCCGCACGCGCTTTACCTGCGCACGCGGATGCAAGACGCTTCCGGCCTGGGCGACGTGACCCTGCGCGATCTGCTCAAGAACAGCCTGCGCATGCGGCCGGACAGGATTTTAGTGGGCGAGTGCCGCGGCCCGGAGGCCTTCGATTTCCTGCAGGCCATGAGCGTCGGGCATGACGGCGCCTTATGCACGCTCCACGCCGGCAGTTGCCGCGAGGCGCTCCTGCGCCTGGAAACGCTCATCTTGTCGGCGGGCCTGGACATCCCCCTGCGCGCGACGCGCGCGAACATCGCGGGGGCGCTGGATTTGATCGTCGTGGCGGCCCGACTTGGCGACGGCTCAAGGCGGGTGGTGCAAATCGCCGAGCTGACCGGCATGGAGCTTGAAACCATCAGCCTCTCGCCGCTTTTTGAGGCCGATCCGCGGGCCCTGCGCGGCGGCGATTTTTCGTTGCGCCCCACGGGCGCCGTGCCGCGCTTCTACGAGGATTTGCGGCGTCGGGGCGCCGCGCCGCCCTTGGAATTTTTCCGCTGAGCCCAAAATTCGGGAAAGATGGTGCGCTCGCCAGGAATCGAACCTGGATACCAAGCTTCGCAGGCTTGGACACTATCCTTTGTGTTACGAGCGCGCCAGAAACGTCGGGTTAGATTATAGCGCAAACGCGCAGGCGGGGCTAGTCTTCCAGGCGGGCGGGAGTGATGATGCGCAGGAGCTTGAAGTTCGATTCCCAGCCATTGACGGGAAAAGTCATTTTGCCGATTTGGGAGCTTTGATTGAGCCAGCCGTCCAGGACGACGCCGGAACTGCTCCAATCTCCGCCCTGAGGAAACACGACGACTGCGTGATGCTCGAGGCCGGTTCCAATCATGATTTTTTTGACTTCCACTCCCGGCAGCTTCTGCTTCTCGTTCGAAAGCGCTTGGTAAACCGCCTGCTGGTGGGCCAGGCATCCGCGCTTGAACTCAGCGGCCTTGGCCTGCGCGTTTCCGGAAATTTCCGCGATGCCCGCCTTCGCTGACTGCTCGAGGTTGGTCAGTTCGGCGTCCAGGTGCCACCAGGAATTCTTGTACGCGTCGGCCACGGCGCTGGGATATTCCCCGTGCAACCGGGAGACCGCCGAGGAGCCCATCACAATCGCCAGCGCCAAGGAATGAATCTGGTCCGGCGACCATCCCTCCGAAGCGAGACTCTGCGGTGAGAGATTGGCCTGCCGCAGCGCGTTGATGAGGATTTGATTGTTATTGTTTTCTTGTTCGCTCTGCGCCTGGGCCTGCTGATTCATCTTGGCCTGGAAGCGGCCCGCCATGCCGTTGAGTGACGTCTGCGCGTCATCCCCTCCGCTCCAGTCCTGCGCCCGCGCGAAAGAGGCCGCCGCCAGGATCACGGCCAGCGCCAATAAAACGGCTGCGCTTCTCTTCATGGCTTCCTCAGTCGGAGTATAACCCCGCGACGCTTTTGGCGCAAGAGCCGCAAAGATCGCATAATGCCTTCGTGGCGGAACGAATCGATCCGGTCTGCGGCATGACGGTCCGCAAGGAGCCGCCCTTGCGCTACACGCTTGACGGAACGGACTATTTCTTCTGCAACCCGCGCTGCTTGGAGAAGTTCAAGGCCGATCCGGCGCGATACCTAAATCCAGTCCCAAAAGAGCCTGCCGCTCTTGCGACGGGGCCCTACACTTGCCCGATGGATCCCGAGGTTCTCCAAGGCGGGCCCGGCGCCTGCCCTATCTGCGGCATGGCTCTTGAGCGCGCCGCCCCTCAAGCGGACGAAGGCCCGGATCCGGAGGCCGCGGACATGCGCCGGCGCCTGGCCGTCGGCGCGGCGCTGACGGTTCCCCTAGCCGCCTTAGGCATGTCCGGCATGGCGGGCGCGGGGCGGTTTTTAAGCCCGCCGTGGTCCTGGGTCCAGGCCGCGCTGGCCGCGCCCGTCGTTCTCTGGGCCGGAGCGCCATTTTTCGCGCGCGGCTGGCAGTCCTTGCGCCGCCGCGCCCTCAACATGTTCACGCTCATCGCCATGGGCACCGGCACCGCCTTCCTTTATAGCTTGCTGGCCGCGCTCGTTCCAAGTATTTTCGCCGACGCCTTCAGGACCCCGGACGGCCACCTGCCGCTTTATTTCGAAGCCGCCGCCATCATCACCGTGCTGGCGCTTTTGGGGCAAGTCCTGGAGCTGGGCGCCCGCAAAAAAACCGGCGCGGCCCTGCGCCAGTTGCTGCACCTCTCTCCCAAAACCGCTCGCCGCCTCAAAGACGAGGTTGAAACGGATGTGTCCCTGGAGTCGGTGCGTCCGGGAGACGTCCTGCGGGTGCGCCCCGGAGAAAGCGTTCCCGTCGACGGCGTCGTGCTGGAGGGTGCCAGCTCGGTAGATGAGTCCGTGATTTCCGGCGAACCCTGGCCCAAGGCCAAGGAAGCGGACGATACCGTCATTGGAGGCACGGTCAACGCGGAAGGCACATTCCTCATGCGCGCCGAAAAGGTAGGCCGGGAAACCATGATCGCCCGCATCGCCTCCCTGGTGGCCGAGGCGCAGCGCAGCCGCGCGCCCGTCCAGCGCTTGGCGGACTCGGTCTCGGCCTATTTCGTGCCCGCGGTCATTCTCTCGGCCCTCGCCGCTTTCACAGCTTGGTCGCTCTGGGGTCCCCAGCCGCGCCTGGCCCACGCGCTGGTCAGCGCCGTTTCGGTTCTCCTGGTCGCCTGCCCCTGCGCGCTGGGCCTGGCCACGCCCATCTCCGTCCGCGTCGGCATGGGCCGCGGCGCGCGCGCGGGCGTTTTGTTCCACGACGCCCGCGCCCTGGAAATCCTGCACAAAGTCGACACGCTGGTTCTGGATAAAACCGGAACCTTGAGCGAAGGCAAGCCGCGGGTCTGCGCCGTAATTCCGGCGCCGGGCTTCTCCGAACAAGAGATATTGTCCCTGACCGCGGCCTTAGAGCGCGGCAGCGAGCATCCCTTGGCCCGCGCGATTCTGGCGGCCGCGGCGGAGCGCGGCATCCGGGCTCCGGCCGCGGAAAATTTCAAGGCCGTGCCGGGACAAGGCGTCTCGGGGCGGGCCGCCGGGCGCGAGCTTCTCTTTGGCAACGCCCGTCTCATGGTCGAGCGCGGCGCCGTACTGGGGGTTTTTGAAGAAAAAGCTGCGAACTTGGCGAAGGAAGGGCGCACCGCCACGTTTTTGACCATCGACGGCGCGGTCGCGGGGCTCATCGCGGCCGAAGATCCGCTGCGCGAAGGCGCGGCCCAAACCTTGGCACGGCTCAAGGCTGCGGGACTGCGCTTAGTCATGATGACCGGAGACTCGCGCGGCGCGGCGCAGGCAGCGGCTGCCCGTCTTGGCATTTCCGAAGTTCTGGCCGAGGTTCTGCCGGAGAAAAAAAAGGACGCGGTTTCGGCCCTGCAAAAAGAGGGGCGCGTGGTCGCCATGGTGGGCGACGGCGTCAACGACGCGCCGGCCCTGGCACAAGCGGACGCGGGCTTGGCCATGGGCACGGGAACCGACGCCGCGCTTAAGAGCGGAAGCGTTACGCTGGTCAAGGGCGACTTATCCGCGGTCCTGCGCGCCCGGCGCTTAAGCCGCCTCGTCATGAGGAACATCCGGCAAAACCTTTTCTTCGCCTTTGTCTACAACGTCGTGGGCGTGCCTCTGGCCGCGGGCGCGCTTTATCCTTTCTTCGGCTGGCTCCTGAGCCCGGTCTTCGCCAGCGCGGCGATGAGCCTGAGCTCGGTTTCCGTCATCGCCAACGCCCTGCGCCTCTCGCGCGCGGATTTGGGCTAAGCCCGCCGCAGCAAAACGGCGGTCTCCACGTGCTCGGTGTGAGGGAATAAGTCCACCATCTCCGCCTGTTCGGCGCGGTAAGCCGGGGCCAAGTCGGCCAAATCCCGGCCCAGGGCGTCGGGGTTGCAGGAAACATAGATGAGCAGCGGCGGACCGCCCGCGCACAAAGCCGCGACCGCCTTGGAGTGCAGTCCCGCGCGCGGCGGGTCCGCCACCGCCGCCTGGGGCTTCATATCGAGCAGGGCCGGCAGGAGCGTCTCGGTTTGGCCGACGTAGAATTCAGTGTTTTGGACGCCGTTATCAGCGGTGTTTCTTTTGGCATCCTCGACCGCGGCGGCGTTGGACTCGACGCCCACGACTTTCTTGCACGCGTCCGCCAGGGACAAAGCGAAGCCCCCGCCGCCGCAATAGAGGTCGAGAACTTTTCCGGGCTTCTCCAGCATTACCCAGCGCCGCGCGATGCCGTAAAGGACCTCGGCGCCGCGCGTATTGGTCTGGAAGAACGACGCGGGCGAGATTTGAAAGCGCAGTTCCCGGTCCTCAAGTCTCAAAACTTCCGTAATCCTCCCTGGGCCGGTCAGAACCTCGATGGAGTCAGGAGAGGCCGTATCGGAAATCTTGGCATTGACGCCGCGCAAAATCGTGGCGGCCGGGTAGGATTCTTTCACCGTCGCGGCAAAGGAGTCAGCCGGGAAATCGCCCGGGGCGGTGATAAGATGCACCATGCGCTCGCCGGAGTTCTTGGCCTCGCGCACCACCAAATGGCGCAAGAACCCGACATGCCGCACGCTATTATAAGGAGGGAGGCCGTTTTGAGCGGCCCAGCGGCGCACGGCGGAGAGCAGCGCCGGCGTCTCGGGCGAGAGCAGGCGGCACTCCTGCAAGTCGAGCACGCGACGCCACTGGCCCTTGGGCTTGAGGCCGAGATAAAGGGGCGGCCCTTCCGGCCGCGGCGGGTGCACGTCGCTAAAGCCGAACTCCATTTTGTTCCGGTAGAACCACAAATCCGGCGAGGGGTGCGCGGCCTGGACTTCAAGGCCGGAAGCGGCGAGCGCCGCGTTGACCCGGGATTTTTTGCGCCCCAGCTGCTCGGGATAGGGAATATTCTGGATGGAACAGCCGCCGCACTCGCCAAAATGACGGCAGAGCCCCGCCGGGCTCGGATTCACTTGGCCGAGGCCGGGGCGGAAAACTTAAAGAAGCACACGTCGCCGTCCTTCATCGCGTAGTCCTTGCCTTCGGAACGAATGAGACCATTCTCGCGCAGCACTGATTCCTTCGCGTGCTTGTCGATGTCCACGAAGGAGTAGACGTCCGCCTTGATGAAGCCCTTCTCAAAATCGGTGTGAATGACGCCGGCCGCCTGCGGAGCCCTGGCGCCCGCGGACACGGTCCAGGCACGCACCTCGTCCTCCCCAGCGGTAAAGAAGCTCTGCAGTCCCAGGACTTGGTAGGCCGCCACGATGACGCGCTCGAGCCCGGGAATCTCCAGGCCCATCTCGGCCATGAAGACCTTGCGATCCTCCGGCGCCAACTGCGCGATTTCCGCTTCGATCTTACCGCACAAGACCACGCCTTGGGCGCCGCGCTCCTTGGCCGCGGCCAGAAACGCCTCCACAAGGGCCTGGTCCGGCGACTCGTCCGTGTTCCCGATGAACAAGACCGGCTTGGCGGTGAGCAAGGCGAAATCCCGGATGGACTTTGGATCGAGGCCCAAGGATCGCGCGGGCTTGCCCTCGGAAAGCGCGGCCTTGAGCTTTTCGATGAGCGCCAGGGACTCCTTGGCCGCCTTGTCCCCGGACTTGGCCTTGCCGGAGACCTTATCGTACTGCTTTTCCAAGCTCGCCAAATCGGCCAGGGCCAGTTCGGTCTCGATGATCTCGATGTCGCGCTTGGGATCGACCCCGCCCATGGTATGGACCACGTCCGCGTCGCGGAAAAGCCGCACCATCATGGCGACGGCGTCGACTTCCCGGATGTGGGATAAAAATTTGTTGCCCAGGCCCTCGCCCGCAGCCGCGCCCTTGACCAGACCCGCGATGTCGACGAAGCGCACCAGGGCCGGCGTGGTCTTCTTGGGCTTGAAGAGCGCGCTCAGGCGCTCGAGCCTCGCGTCCGGGACGGCCACCACGCCGACGTTGGGCTCGATGGTGGTAAAGGGATAGTTGGACGCGGCCGCGTGCCCGGAAGTGAGCGCGTTGAAGATGGTGGATTTTCCGACGTTGGGGAGGCCGACGATTCCGATTTCCATGCCGCGAGGCATTATCATACCAAAACCGGAGTTTGCGCACCGGTCCCGAGGTCCTAAACGGGCCTAGGCCAGAAGACTATGGATAGTGGGCCTAAAGTCTCAAGGAAAACTCCGCAATATTCCTTATAGTTTCGACACCATGGACAAGAAACCCTTTCAAAAGGCCTCCGCCGCTCTTCTATCTTTAGCCGTCCTGCTCCCCTCTCTCATCTCCCCCGCGAGTCTGCGCGCGCAGGCCGAGGAAGCGGCGCCCCAAGCCTCTTTTGGCTCTGCGGCCATGGCGGGCGAGGCTGCGGCTCTTGTCCCCCCCATCCAAGCGCTTCCCTCCGATTTCAACTCGGCCCTGTCGGTCAATCCCGCGGAACTCTCCGCCCCCGCCGAAGGTTCCGCCCTGGGCGCCGCGGCGCTCGAAAAGCCGCAAGCCTCCGTCGCCGCACCGCGCGTCAAGGCCGCCGCCATGCCGGCCGGCACGGCGCTCCCGATGGGAAACCCGGCGGCGTTTCAAGATGCCCTTCCGATTTCCGCCGTTCAAGCCGCGCCCGAAACGGCCGCCTCCGTCGCCGCGCGTCAAAGCCGGGCTCTGGCGCCGCCTCTCAAGGCCGCCACCCAAGCTCCGGCCCGAAGCAGCGGCCTTCTAGACCGCGTCGCCCGCTTTGCGGCCCGCAGGCTCTCCCTCGGAGCCAGCCTCTTCGACGGATCGGCGCTCAAGTCCCCATCCCTTTCCCCGTCGGCCTTGTCCTACGGCATCCTGCGCCGCAGAAGCAAAATTTCTCTGACTCTGCCACCGGGAGTCCGGGTCACCAAGAAAGTCATGCCGCTGGCCGGCCAGGGCGGCCCCGTATCCCTGAATAAATTTTATCTCTCCCCCGAGCAGACTCTCCAGGACGGCTCGCAGCCCGTCGTCTTGAACGCCAATCCCTCCGACACGGCCTCCGTTGAGCAGGCCCTGCGCGACATGGTGGACCAGAATCCCTCCGAGTACGGCGCCACCAGCAGCCAGGACATGATGGCGACCAGCGTGCAGCGGCTGCCTGGAACGGGGAACCAGGCCGACTCCATCATCGCGGTGTTCCGCCAAGTCAAACGGGGAACCGACATCGGCGGCTCACCCTACTCCCTCGCCGTGGAAGGCGCCAATTTGCGCTTCCACATCAAAGTCCTTAACGGCAAGGCCGTGGTGATGGCCGTCGAGGGCGGGTTCGTCCCCGGCATCGATACTTCCGTCATGACCGTCAATTTCACGGATCAGCAGATGGAACAGGCCGCGGCCCAGCAGATAGGCGCTTCCTCGGACGGCTCTACTCCCGCGGTTCAGTTCCTGACCCGGCAACTCACTTTCATCAACGGCTCCTGGCGCGCCATGAACGTCTACCAAGGCAGCGACTTAAACGGCAACCCCGTCATCGTGCTAGTGGACGTCAACTCCGGGCAGGCCTTCGCGGTCAACCCGGACGACATGCGCTACGGCGGATTCCCGGGCAGCCGCCTGAACGTCATGGCCGACGCGCCGGCGGCCGTTTCCGGCCAAGCCCAGGCCCGCGGCACGACGCTGACCCAAGACGGCGAGGACCACGGCCCGACCGGCCCCATGCCGCTCATCAACACCTACGTCTACGACGACGCCGGCCACGTGCTCACCGTCACCGACACCAACGGCTCCTTCACGCTCCCGGCGGATCTAAACGGCGGGCAGCCGGTGCGCGTGACGGTCAAGCTCGACGGCATCTACGGCAAGCTTTTCGACGAGGACTCGAAGGATTCTCCCATCGTTGCCTCCATGATGGCGACGCCCGGCCAGCCCGTCACCTTGACGCTCAACCCCTCTGGCGACAACGAAGAGCTCGACGCCAACGTCAACGGCTACGTCTATCCCTATAGGATGATCGAGTGGTTAAAGTCCATGCTGGGACTGGGCGGCGACGCGCGCTTTTTCCAGCCGCTGCGCAACGGCATCCACGCCAACGGCACGCAGATGGTGGCCAACGCCTTCTACGATCCCACCGTGGACGCCTTCTTTCTGATGAAGCGGGGAACCCTCCAGGAGCCCTCCAGCCGCGCCAAGCCCCATCTCGCTTTCCGGGCGCTGGCCCGAATCTTCCGGACGCCCCGCCGCGGCCGGGCCGCGGCCATCACGCTGGTCGCGGAGAACACCGCGCAGCCGTCCATCGAATTGCACGAGTTCGGCCACCGCCAATACCAGGTCGCCTCGCAGATTCGCCTGAGCGCCGAGGACGCCGCGGCCGCGGCCAACCGCTTCATCAAGTGGCTCATCGACCCCATCATCGGCTCCGAATCCAACGAGGCCGGAGCGGACACCTTCTCCATGTTCATCCGCAATTCCCCGGTTATCGGCAACGGCTTTTTCCTGAGCGCCACCCCGGCCTCGGCTCTGCCCAGCCCCAACATCATCCGCACAGGCCAGAACCAGACGGCCTACGACACCTCCGACAATCCCAACGACGATCCGCACCGTCAGGGAGAGACCCAGATGGGCACGGCGTGGCAGACCTACCAGGACCTCATCCCGGAGATGGGCCAGGCCGCCGCGCTGCAATACGCGGCGAAGCTCTTCATCCGAACCTGGCTCTACGTCCAGCCGGGCAACGTCGCCTCGGCCCTGACCCACGCGCTTTTGGCGGACATGGCCCAGGACGGAACCATTCCCCACGCGGACATCATCCGCGGCCACGCCCAGAACGACCACGGCCTGACGCTGCCTTCGCCCGCCGCGCCGCCGGCCAGATGACGAGGAGCGACCCGACCATGAAAATGAAAAAACTATCGTCTGTTTTCCTCTCATTGGCCGTCTTGGCGGCCCAAGCGGCCGGCTCGGCGCCGGCGTGGTCCCAAATCGAGCGCTCCGCGCCGGACGCGGAGGTCTCCGCCATTCCGAGCGCGCCTTCGGGCATAGACCTCGGACTTCCGACGGATCTTTCCGGCGCCTTGGACGCGCAAAGTTTCTCGGCCCTCAATCCCGCCAGCGCGGACTTAAGCCTCGGCCATGCCGCCCCGGTTCTCGCGACGCCGGCCCAAATCGAAGCCGCCGCGCCCTCGGCGCAGGCATCTCACGTCTCGGCCTCGGCGGTTTCCCCGCTGCAGGCGGCCGTTCCCTCTGCGGCGCCGTCGGCCCAGACCGTTCGCCCCGCTTCCGCCAAGCCAGCCTCCGGCCGCTCATTGCTTTCTCGCTTAAGCCGCCTAGCCGCGCAAAAATCCCCGTTTTCCGCCAAAACCTTAGGCCGCCTTTTTGATTTCAGCGGCAGCGCCGCCGCGTCCCCGCGCGCCTTCGCCGCCGCCGCTTTCGCGCCGCCCAGCATTAAGCCCCTTCCCGCTCCTCGGCTGCCCAAGGGCGTCGCGCTCGACCTGCCCCCCATCGTGCCGGACATCCGCCACCTGCCGGCCTCGGCCTTAAACCTGGTCAGCGCCTTCTCGATTCCCGACACCGAGGTCATCAACCAGCTGACGAACATCCCCTTGGAAGCCGACGGCCAAGACGCGCGCAGCGTCGAGCAGGCCCTGCGCCGGATGATCGATGACAACCCCCAATACGGCGTCAAAAGCGCGGACTTGGCCACGACCTACGTCCACTCCATCACCGGCGAGAACCAAGCGCCGACTTGGGCGGTTTCCTTCCGCCAGCAGCGCAAGAGCGTGGCCGAAAACGGCGGCGCCTCCTTCCTGCCGGTCTACGGCGGCAACGCCACCTTCATCATCCAGGTCGAGGACGGCAAGCCGGTCATAAAGGGCGTGCACGGCCGGCTTTTTCCGAACCTGAGCGTCGACACCGTCCAAAAAGTGAGCTCCGAGGACATGGTCCTGGGCATCCAGCGGCGCTTGCGCATGACGGCGAGCGCAGTCGCCCCGCAAATCGATCTTCTGGAAAGGCAAATCGTCTACCTGCAGAAACCCCGGCCCAGCGAAAGCCTACTCGATAAAATCATGGGCGTCTTCGCGCGCAAGCCCAAAAAAAGCTCGGCCGCCAAAGAAGCTCCGAAACTCTTCGGCGCGTGGCACGCCGTCAATATCTACCGCGTCCAAGGCGTCGATCCCTTCGTGGCCGTGGACATCGCCTCGGGCCAAGTTTTCCTGTGGGACATGCGCTTGGGCGCCGCCGCGCGCGGCTCCAAAAAATCCTTG
>Ga0307374_10014905_pt1 | contig 10535 bp, 8 predicted proteins | sample OX3MG_FD_202532 | JGI IMG/M metagenome (GOLD analysis project Ga0307374, IMG submission 202532) | Soil microbial communities from Risofladan, Vaasa, Finland - OX-3 | ecosystem: Environmental > Terrestrial > Soil > Coastal area > Acid sulfate soil | place: Finland: Risofladan, Vaasa | collected...
CGACATCCTCGGCCTGGATCGGTTCGTGGGTTTGCGGAGCGACGCCTGACGTGGCGCGGAGGGCGCTTCGTCCGGCCGCGCTTCGCGTTGCCGCAGAGGTCACGCGACGATGGCGGCCGTATTCGCCGCTGTTTGTCGTCGGCGAGCCCGTCCGCTGGGTCATCGGCGAGGAACTGGACGAGATCACGCGCTTGGCGAAGCCACTCGGCATCAAGCTCGCCGCTCCCTGGCCCCTCACTGCTGCCCGAGGACAGGCGGTGTTCTTCGGGAGCCACTTCGTCCTCTTCGACGGCTTTCCGGAAGGGCGTGACCATCGCCTCGGCGCTGCCTACTTCCACGGTCGGCCGGGCACGCCGGGCATGCCCGAGTTCGACCGGGCCTACGCCGCGCTACGCAGCCGCCACTCCGAGCTTCACCGGATCCAGGTCTCCCATCGCGAGATGGAAGAGATCGTGCTGTCGAGTGGGATCGATCCCGCCAAGGTGTTTCGGATCCCCATTGGCATCGCGCCGCGATACTTCCCGCCACAGACGCCCGCCTCTCGCTCGGCCGCTCGGCGTGCGCTCGGGCTTCCGGAGGGCGCGTTCGTCGTCGGGTCATTCCAGAAGGACGGCGTTGGCTGGGCGGAGGGACGAGACCCGAAATGGATCAAAGGCCCCGACGTGCTCGTCGCCGCTCTCACCGCGCTGTTCGCGCACGTCCCCGAGCTCCACGTCTTGCTGTCCGGCCCGGCGCGGGGCTACGTCAGGGCCGAGCTGGATCAGCGGCGCATCCCGTACGTGCACCGCGTGCTCGAGCGATACGCCGATGTCGGGGATCTCTATGACGCGCTCGACGCCTACGTCGTGCCGGCCCGGCAGGAGGGCGGTCCGAAAGGCGTGCTCGAGGCGATGTCGTCAGCCGTGCCGTTGGTGACCACGCGGGTGGGCCAAGCGGCCGATCTCGTACACGACGGCGAGAACGGCTGGCTCGTCGAGGTCGGCGACGCCGAGGCGATTGCTGACCGTCTCGAGCGCATCTCGGTCGGGCTCGACGACGTCCGCCGCGTGATCGAAGCCGGCCTTGCGACCGCAGCGGCGAACTCGTATGAGGCCCAACTGCCCCTCTGGCGCGCGTTCTTCACCGGCTTCGTGGAATCTGCATGACGGTACGCGACCGCGTCCCCTGGACAGTCCGCGCTCCGGTGCGGCGCACACGCAACGCGGTCGTTGGGGCGGGACTGACAGCGCGGCAATGGCGTCGCTGGCGCGCGATCGCAGCGACTTCGCCCCGCCTAGGCGAAGCAGCCGTCTCCTACGGCGTCGAGGCGATGCCGGGGAATGGCGAGATCGTGTTCGGGGGCGCCGTCAAGTTCCAGCTGCTCGCCCGCGAGCTGCCGAACGCGCCCCGCGATTTCAACGTCCTCTATCTCGGATCGAGCTCGATGCCACTCGATGCTCGGATGCTCGTGCGGCTCGCTCGGCTTCGAGGCGCGGCGTTCGTCTGGAACCAGAACGGCGTCGCCTACCGCGGGTGGTATGGCGACGGCTGGGAGCTCGTCAACGCCCCCCGCGCCCATCTCCTGCATCAGGCCGACCACGTCGTCTTCCAGAGTGCGTTCTGCAAGCTCGCGTCGGACCGCTTCTACGGACCGCCCGACCGCACGTGGGAGGTGCTGCACAACCCGGTCGACACAACGGCCTTCGTCCCGGAACACACTCGGCCCGACCGCCCTCTCACACTCCTGCTCGGCGGGAACCAGTACCAGCGCTATCGCATCGAGCGCGCCCTCGAGACGCTGTCGATCGTCCGCGGCGAGATCGGCGACGCTCGCCTCATCGTCTCGGGCGCGTTGGCCTTCGCGGCCGACGGAAAGGGGGAGACGACGCGAATGATCCGGCGACTTGGACTGGACGACGCGGTCGACCTCACCGGGGCGTATACGCAGGAGGAGGCGCCGTCGTTGATGCGCCGGGCGGATCTCCTGCTGCACACGAAGTACAACGATCCATGCCCGACGATCGTGCTCGAGGCGATGGCCACCGGCCTGCCCGTCGTCTACTCCGCGAGCGGTGGGACTCCCGAGCTCGTCGGCGACGAGGCTGGCATCGGCATCGAGGCGCCGCTCGACTGGGAGCGCGACCATCCTCCGGGCGCTGCCCTGCTCGCGGAGGCCGTCATCTCGCTCGCCGCCGATCTCGACGCTCGCCGTGCCGTCGCACGCGAGCGGGCGCGCCATTTCGACGCGGGCGCGTGGATCGAGCGCCATCGTGCGATCTTCGAGAAGCTGACCGCGTGAAACGGAGGCTCCTGCGCCTGCTCGACCCGCTGCTCCAGAGCGCGCTCGCGGACAGGCTCGTGACGGTCCACGTTCGGCTGTGGTCCTCGGGGGCGTCCCGGCTCCCACCGGCGGAAGGCCTGCGCCGGCTGCTCCGGGTCGACGACCACCTGCACGAACGGGTCGACGGGCTCGCAATGGATCTCGACGGGGGCGTCCATGCGAAGCACCGCTTGACGGGGTATCACGAGTTCTTCATCCGGCACGTCGGCCGCGGCGAGCGCGTCCTCGACATCGGCTGCGGCAAGGGCGAGCTCGCGTACGACCTCGCGGTCGCCGCGGGCGCTCGCGTCACCGGGCTCGACATGAGCCCCTCGGTGCTCGACTTCGCACGCGCACGGTTCCAGGCGGAAGGCCTCGAGTTTGTCGAAGGCGATGCTCTCACCTGGGAGCCGCCGCATGGATATGACGTCGTCGTCCTCTCGAACGTCCTCGAGCACATCGCCCCACGCGTCGAGCTCCTCCGGCGGCTGCGCTCCGTCGCCGGTCCTGACCGCTTTCTCATCCGGGTGCCGAGCAGCGAGCGCGACTGGCTCGTTCCCCTCCGGAAAGAGCTCGGCCTCCCGCACTTCAGCGACCCCACGCACGAGACCGAGTACACCGTCGGGCAGCTCAAGTCCGAGCTCGGCGAGGCGGGGATCGGCGTCGAGGAGCTCGTGCAGGTGTGGGGGGAGCTATGGGCGGTGGGTCGCACCCTGGGGCCGGCGGGAGACGGGGCTATCCTGGATCGATGAGCGCGGTCGCCGAGTCGCAGAGCCACTACGACGCCGGACGCGTCACCGTCATCGAGGCCAAGCGGGGCTGGCGCCCGCTCGACTTCCGCGAGCTCTGGGACTACCGCGAGCTCCTCTACTTCCTCGTCTGGCGCGACGTGAAGATCCGGTACAAGCAGACTGCCGTCGGAGCGGCTTGGGTTGCGTTGCAGCCGGCGCTCACCGCGCTCATCTTCACGGTCATCCTCGGTCACTACGCGAAGCTGGCGTCGAACGTGCCGTACATGCTGCTCACGCTGAGCGCGTTCATACCGTGGTTCCTGTTCGCCAACGCCCTTGCGGCGTCGACGAAGAGCATCGTCGAGAACCAGGCGCTCGTGACCAAGGTCTACATCCCGAGGATCATGCTCCCGGTCGCGCCGGTGCTCGCCGGGCTCGTCGACATGGCCGTCGGCTTCTGCGTCCTCGCCGTGGTCATGGTGTATTACGGAACCGTTCCCAGCTGGCACATCGTCTTCCTGCCGTTCTTCGTGCTCTTCGCGGTCAGCGCGGCGGTCGCTGTGACGATCTGGCTCTCGGCGCTCAACGTCAGGTATCGCGACGTCCAGTACACGGTGCCGTTCCTCGTCCAGGCGTGGTTCTTCGCCACGCCGGTCGCGTACTCGGCTGCGATCTTCCCGCTCGGCATTCGTCCCTGGATCGGCCTGAACCCGATGGCGGGCGTCGTGCAGGGGTTCCGATGGACCCTGTTCGGTAACCAGGCCGGACAGGTGGGGCATCTCATGCTGCTGTCGTTCGGCGTCGTCCTCGTGCTGCTCGTTCTCGGCATCGAGTACTTCCGGCGTGTCGAACGGAGCTTTGCCGATGTCGTCTGACGCCGTCATCCGGGCCGAGGGTGTCGGCAAGCGCTACCGCCTCGGCGAGCGCGAGTCGTACAAGGCGCTGCGTGACGTCATCGCCGGCGCGTTGACCGCGCCAATCCGTCGTGCGCGGCAGCGCGGAGCGACGCGCGCGGAGATCTGGGCGCTCGACGACATCTCGTTCGAGCTGGGCCGCGGCGAGGTCCTCGGTCTCATCGGCGCGAACGGCGCAGGGAAGAGCACGCTGCTCAAGATCCTCTCTCGCATCACCGATCCGACACGTGGGCGCGTCGTTCTCCGCGGACGAGTGGGATCGCTCCTCGAGGTCGGCACCGGCTTCCATCCGGAGCTGACTGGGCGCGAGAACATCATGCTCAACGGCACCATCCTCGGCATGCGGCGCGCCGAGATCGTGCGTCGTTTCGACGAGATCGTCGAGTTCTCCGGTGTGCAAAAGTTCCTCGACACACCCGTGAAGCGCTACTCGAGCGGCATGCAGGTGCGGCTCGCGTTCGCGGTCGCCGCGCATCTCGAGCCCGAGATCCTGCTCGTCGACGAGGTGCTGGCGGTCGGCGACGCCGAGTTCCAGCAGAAATGTCTCGGGAAGATGCGCGACGTCACGCGCGAGGGGCGGACGGTGATCTTCGTCAGCCACAACCTCTCGGCGGTGCGTTCGCTGTGCCCGCGCGCGCTCGTGCTCGAGAGGGGTCGGCTCGTGCTCGACGGCCCGACCGAAGCTGGGGTGCACCGCTACCTGGGGCACGCATCAGGCGAGCAGAGCGCTGCCGTCGTCGAAGGCGAGAAGCTCCTCCTGCTCATCGGCAAGACGCGGCTGTACAGCGACGAGCCGTTCTTCGAGTGCACGCGCATCTCGGTGCTCGACGAGGAGGGCCTTCCCTGCTCTGCGTTCAACTCCGACGAGGAGATCGTGATCGCCGTGGACTACCGCGTCTTCCGGCCTATTCCGGCGCTCCGCGTGCTCGTGACCTTGAGCGACGAGAACCAGGCGCCGGTTCTGCGGACGGAGACCATCGACGATCCCTCGGGCGAAGGCCCGATGCGTCTCGAGCCCGGAGCGTACCGCTCGGTGGTGCGTCTGCCGCGCGGGCTGTTCGGCGAGACCGAGCTCGATCTGAACGTCAGCCTCATCGCCGAGGTGAACCAGATCGTCGATTACTCCGCCGTCGTCACCATCGAGATTCGCTTCGCGGGCCACGCCGGGAACATGCGGGGGAACGCGGTTCTGCGGCCTCAGCTCGAGTGGCGCACCGAGTCGGCGGACGAGCGGACGCGGACGTCCGCCTAGCTCTCAGGCGGGGCGCAACACGATCAGCTTCGCCGCCGGTCCGGCGTGGAGACGCGCCGTGACCGCACGGTCGAGCGCGGCGACCGGGGGGACGACGACGGCCGCGAGCCGGTCTCGTCCTTGCAGCGCGGCGGTGATTCCCCGCCAGAAGAACCGATGGGCGACGAAGGCGGAGCGTGATCCGGCGTCCACCGGATCGGAGAAGAACGCAGCCGTCGGCACGACCGTGTCGACGCGAAGACCGGCGCCCGCGCCCGCATCCTTCCAGCGCGAGAGCGTGCGGACGACGTTGTGGGCGCTCTCGGCGCTAGGCGGCATCCAGCGGCCACGCACGACGAGCGGGTCGAGCACGGCGAGGAAGCCATTCGGCTCGAGCTGCGACGCGAGGTTCGCGAGCGCGCGTTCGAAACGCTGCTCGTCGACGAGGTGATGAAGCACGCTCATGATCGTCACGACGTCGAACCGGGACCCCGGGAACGGCGCCTGCTCGCCGATGTCGGCCGGTGCGAACTCACAGTCCGGGAAACGCTCCCGCAGCCGGTCGACGGCCGCGGGCACGAGATCCGAGCCGGATACGCTCGCCGCGCCCTCCCGCCGCCACAGGTCCACCCAGAATCCGGTCCCGCTCCCGACGTCGAGCACCGTGCGGCCTCGTATGCCCGCGCCGGCGGCGTCGAGGCCGCGGAGAACGCCATGCGCCGCGTTCGCGTACAGGTATCGGTTGACCACGAGGGGAAGCGTCGGATGCCCGACGATGCCGAGATCCTCGGCGCTGTCGTGGAGCCCGGCCCAGTAGTCCTTCGGCCTGTAGCTCTCACCTGCGCGCGGATGCGTCACGGGCGCCACGATACAGAGGCGTCGCGCGTGCTCACGCGCCGTGCCGCCGCGTGTCGGCGACGCGCATGTACAGCGAACGGAGCACGCGCGAGCTGCGCGCGATCCGCCGCGGCGTCGCGAGCGCCTCGCTTCGAAGGACGCGTGCGAGCCCAACGCGTGCGCGGGCGATAGGCCTCCCGACGGGCGCTGCTGCGCGCAGGACAGGGAACATCGCCGCAACGGCGCGGCTCCGGGCATCACCGTGGCGCGTGGCGAACGCCGCGAGCGGACGGGCGCGCCGCGCGTACGCGTCGGCACCACCGGCCCACCCGTCGAGGAGACACGCGGCCGCGCGTTGCGCGAGCGCGAGCGCCACTTCGGCGCGGCCGTTCCCGTCCAGCTCGAGCCGTGCGGAGGCGGCTGCGAGGAAGCGCTCGAGCCCGTCGTCGGCGAGCGCCGGCTCGGTCCAGAAGCGCGGGTGCGCGCGGACCATGAGGCGCAGCGTCTCCGCGGGCGAGCCTGGGTCGAGCGACGCGAGGAAGCGGCTGTGGCTGCGCGCGTCGCTCTCCTCCACGATCGCGGTCTTCGCATATGTCATCTGCTGTTCGTGGCGGCGGTAGCGAACGAGCGTTTCCGGGACGACGCGAGCTTCGCAACGCGCGAGCACGAGCCGACGATAGAGCTCCTGGTCCTCGGCTGCGTTCAGGTCCTCGTCGAAGCCGCCGACCGCGACGACGGCGTCTCGGCGGAACATGAGCGACGGATGGACGAGGAAGATGTGGCCGGTCACCACCTGCGCCGCAAACTGCGCGAAGGTGTCGAGCTGCGGCCGTAGTCGCGTCCAGGTCCGCCCGTCCGTCATGACGACGTCGACCCAGCTGCCGACCAGGGCGACGTCGCGGAGTCGGTCGAGCACGTCCGCTTGGCGCTCGAGGCGCCGCGGAAGACAGATGTCGTCGTGGTCGAGACGGGCGACGTACTCTCCGCGCGCATCGTGCAATCCGCGATTGAGAGACGGGATCTGCCCGATGTTGCGCTCGTTGCGGAGCACGCGGATGCGCAGGTCGTCCGGGAGCCCATCGACTGCGCCGTCGGTGCTCGCGTCGTCGACGATGAGTAGTTCGAATTCGGAGAACGTTTGCGTGAGCACGCTCTCGACCGCTTCGCGTAGGAAGTCGCCACCGTTGTGGACGGCGAGCAGGACGGTGACTCGCGGCGTTGTCACGCGCTTTTTCCGAGAGCGGACGCGTAGACGTCGGCGAGCATGCGACCGACGTGTTCGCCGTCGAAGCGCTCCTTCGCCCGAGCCGCGATCGCAGACCGGTCGTACGCGCCGAGGCCGGCGAGGGCTTCGAGGATGCGGCCGGCCAACGAGTCGACGTCCTCTGGCTCCGCCAGCAGGCCGTTGCCCTCGACGATCTCCGGGATTCCCCCGACGCGGCTCGCGACGATTGGAAGACCTGCCGCCTGAGCCTCGACGAGCACGCATGGATTGTTGTCGAATCGGCTCGCGAGCACGAATAGGTCGGACTCGGCAAGGCGTGCAGCGATCTCCGGCTTCGGCTCGAAGCCGTGGAAGACGACCGATTCGTCGAGGCCGAGCGTCGTGCGGAGCTTCTCGTACGTCGAGCGCTCGGGCCCGTCGCCGACGATGTCGAGCGCCGTGTCAGGCCGCCGCTCGCGCACCTGCGCGAAGGCGCGAAGCAGCACGTCGATGCCCTTCTGGTGCTGGAGCAGCCCGACGGTGACGACCCGTCGGCCGCCGCCTCCGGCGCCTGGACGGAAGAGCGACGTGTCCACGGCGTTCGGCACGACCTCGAACCGTCCGCGAATGCCGGCGTCGCGCATCGCCGTCGCAAGGCTCTCGCTCACAGGCATCACCGTTCGCGCGCGCCGCAAGACCAGGCGTGCTGCGAGCTTGAGCGGCAGCCCGAGCCTGGTCGGGTCCTCGGGCAGGAACGCCGTCCAGTGCTCCGTCTCGACCATCGGCTTCGGGAGCAGGGCCGCGGGGAGGGCGCTGAGGAAGAAGTGCGCGTGCACGAGGTCTGGGTCGAAGCCTGCGCCGCGCACGGTCCGATAGCCGCCGAGGCCCGCGGCGACGTGCGCAGCGATGCTGAGCGCGGTGGGGCGGTATGGATAGCGCGCCCGCCACGTCGGGAACTCGGCGCCCACATCGCGGTGGATGGAGATGCCGCGCGCATCGTGACGGCGGTCGAGGTGCAGCACGGCGACCTCCGCGTGGCGTGCAGCCGCACGCGCGTGCTCGAGCACGAAGACACCCGTCGCAGGCGCCTCGTCGCTCGGATACGAGGTCGTCATGAAGAGGACGCGCGGCCGGCTCATCCGTCGAGGAAGCGTTGTGCCCATAGCTCGAGATTGAGCGCGCGCCACAGCTCCATGCCGGCGCGGAGATCGCCGCTCCGGTGCCGCCTGAGTCGGTGCGTCGCTGCGCGCGCATCGACGAAGCCCCGCTCCCGAAACGGTTGCGACGCGAACACGTCGGCCGCGAGATCCCCGAGCGCGCCATGCAGGAAGCGGGCCTCGGGGGTGACGAATCCGAGCTTGTCGCGCCGGCCGGCGACGGTGGGCGGCAGGAGATCTGAGAGGGCGCGTCGGAGGACGGATTTCGTCTCGCCGCCGCGAATCAGCTCTCCGCCGGGAAGCGAAAACGCGAGCTGCACGAGCCGGTGGTCGAGCAGCGGCACGCGTGCCTCGAGTGAGTGCGCCATCGAGTTGCGGTCTTCGTAGCGCAGGAGCTCTGGAAGTCCCCGTCGCGTGAGCAGGAGCTGGAGCTGGCGGCGCAGCCGGTCGGGGAAGAGCGAGCCGTTGCCGTGCGAGGCAGTCGATGCGTCACCGAGCGCAGGCCCGACAAGCGTCGCCGACCCGCGCAGGCGGCTGCGCGCCGCCAGCCGAACCCGCTCCGGCACGTGGGGGGTTGCGAGGGCGACGGCCGCCCAGCGTGGCCCGTGGGTCGACGCGAAGGCGCGCAACTCCCGCGAGGCCTCGCTCAGTCGCCCCTCGCGGAGGAGGTCCGACAGCCGGTAGCCGAACGACGCCCGGTAGCCGCCGAGGATCTCGTCACCGCCCTGCCCATCGAGCATGACGGTCAGTCCGGCGCTGCGCGCGGCGCGCATCACGTACCAGCCGGCGCAGATCGACGTGGAGCCGAACGGCTCGCCCTGCGCCTCGACGATCTTCGGGAGGTCGGCCACCAGGTCGTCGGCATCGAACGTCACCCAGTGCGCTTCCGCGCCGGTTCGCTCGATGACGGCGCGTGCGAACGGCCGCTCGTCGAAGCCGGGATCGTCGAAGTACGCCGTGACCGTTCTCTGGTGCTCGTGGCCGTGGTATGCGACCGCGACCGCGATCGATGACGAGTCGATGCCGCCCGAGAGACAGGTTCCGACGGGGACGTCGCTGCGGAGCTGCAGCCGAACGGAGTCGAGGAATGTCTCGCGTACGGCCTCCACCGGCACGGGTGGCGAGTCTGCGGGCTCGATGTCCCAGTACCGCCAGAGTCTCAAGCCGCGAGGCCCGAACGCGAGTGAATGAGCCGGCGGCAGCCGGAGGATACCCGCGAAGAAGGTCTCCTCACCCTGGTCGAGATAGCCCTGCTCGACGTAGTCTCGTACGGCGCCGAGGTTCGCCCCCGCGGCTCGAAGAGGCCAGGGCTCGCTGGCGAACGCGAACCGGCTGCCGTCGTGCCGGTAGTAGAACGGCTTGATGCCGAGGCGATCGCGTGAGCAGAAGAGCGTCCGTTGTTCCGCGTCCCAGATGACGAATGCCCACATGCCGTTGAAGCGCTCGACACAGCGTTTGCCCCATTCGCGGTAAGCGGCCAGGATCACCTCGCTGTCCGTGCCCGTCGAGAATCGGTGGCCCTTCGCGCGCAGCTCGTCCCGCAGCTCGAGATAGTTGTAGATCTCGCCGTTGTGGAGGAGCTGCAGCTCCCGATCCTGCATCGGCTGTAACCCGGCATCGGAGAGGTCGAGGATCGCGAGGCGGAGGTGGCCGAGGCAGGCGTTCTCGTCGCTGAAGACGCCGCGGCCATTCGGTCCGCGGTGGGCAAGGTCGTCGAGCCAGCCGTCGACCGCCTCTCGTGCCGGTCGACGGTCGAAGTCGACGATTCCGCACAGGCCGCACATCAGGCCGACCGCTCGCCGAGCGCCGTCAGCCACGGCAGGGCGTCCCAGAGGGAAGCGATGCGGCGAAGCCGTTCAGGTCTCTCAGCCGTCATCTCCGCGCTGATCGCCTGCGGGTCATCCGTCGCGAGGAAGTGGTCGAGATGCTTCCACGATTCGAACTGGCGGATCCGTGGCATCCACTCGAGGTCGTAGAAGTCCGCCCGGTCGAGGTACCAGTCCACCACCGCCTCGTCGTTCACATCGTTCAGGTCGAGCCCTTCCGGGTGCCTCGCCGGCGCGTGGCCCGTCACCTGGCAGAACGAGAGCGACGACAGAACGTCGGCCGGGTACGCGGTCATAAGCTTCTTCAGGAACGACCTCTCCGGGACGTAGATCGGT
>Ga0307374_10014911_pt1 | contig 10531 bp, 7 predicted proteins | sample OX3MG_FD_202532 | JGI IMG/M metagenome (GOLD analysis project Ga0307374, IMG submission 202532) | Soil microbial communities from Risofladan, Vaasa, Finland - OX-3 | ecosystem: Environmental > Terrestrial > Soil > Coastal area > Acid sulfate soil | place: Finland: Risofladan, Vaasa | collected...
CACAAAGTTGCCGCGGGTGAATAGTGGAGGTTGTGATCTCATCTGACGGCCTGACCCTCGATCCCAACCCGTTTACCGGCGCCGGCTCGGAAAACACCGACTGAACTGGAGCTGGATCGTCCTTGACATTCGCCTTCACGCGGCGGTTCCATCCGCCCGCCGTACCCAGCGGGGTGCGCTCTCCGCTACCATACGTGAGGCGCCCGTCGGATCTCCGCGGGCCATAACCGGGTACTTTATGGTTGGGAGCGCGCCGCATGTCCTTGTCTTCCTCTTCCCCCCGCACGGTGCTGTTGCTGGGCAGCGGCGCCCTGAAGATCGGCGAGGCCGGCGAGTTTGATTACTCGGGCTCGCAAGCGGTCAAGGCCCTGAAGGAAGAGGGCGTCCGAGTGGTGCTGGTCAATCCCAACATCGCCACGGTGCAAACCAGCGCCGGGTTCGCCGATCGTGTCTACTTCGTGCCCGTCGATCCCTATTTCGTGGAGCGGGTGATCGAGCGCGAACAGCCCGACGCCATCATGCTGGCCTTCGGCGGCCAGACCGCCCTCAATTGCGGCCTTGCCCTGGCCGAGCGCGGCGTCTTGGCCCGCCATGGGATCCAAGTGTTGGGGACCCCGATCAAGACCATTCGCGATACCGAGGATCGCGATCGCTTCATCCAGCGCCTGAACGAAATCGGCGTCCCTACCCCGCGGAGCAAGGTGGCCCACACGGTGGACGAGGCGCTTGAGGTTGCGGCATCGATTGGCTATCCGGTGATTCTCCGCGCCGCCTTTGCCCTGGGCGGCGAGGGTTCCGGTCGCGCCGGCGCCGCCGAGGAGTTGCGCACCCTCTCCACGGGGGCTTTTGCTCGACTGCCGCGCGGGGAGACCGGCCCCGGCGACCGGATGATTCATCGGCAGGTGTTGATCGAGGAGTATCTGGCCGGCTGGAAAGAACTGGAATACGAGGTGGTGCGCGACCGCGCCGATAACTGCATCGTGGTCTGCAACATGGAGAACGTGGATCCCATGGGCATCCACACCGGTGAGAGCATCGTGGTCGCTCCCTCGCAAACCCTCACCAACGACGAGTATCACTTGCTCCGGGTCACCGCGATCCGCACTATTCGTCATCTGGGGGTGGTGGGCGAGTGCAATATCCAGTTCGCCCTCGATCCAAGGCCGCCGGAGGGCTCCGGCTCTCGCTTCCGCGTGATCGAGGTGAACGCCCGCCTCTCACGGAGCTCGGCCCTGGCCAGTAAGGCCACCGGCTATCCACTGGCCTGGGTGGCCGCCAAGCTGGCCCTCGGTCACACTCTGCCCGAGCTTCCCAATACGGTGACTCGGACCACCAGCGCCTGCTTCGAGCCCGCGCTGGACTACGTGGTGGTGAAATACCCGCGCTGGGATCTGGACAAGTTCCGCCGGGTGGACCCTACCCTGGGCAGCGCCATGAAAAGCGTCGGCGAGGTGATGGCGATCGGCCGCGGCTTCGAGGAGGCGTTGCAAAAGGCGGTGCGGATGCTCGGTTTCGGGATGGAGGGGCTCCTGCCGCCCGACCAGGAGGAGACCGGGGCCGCCGAGGAGGACCTGGCCGGCTTCCTTACCCCCACCCCGCGCCGCCTGCACGATCTGGCGCGGGCTCTCCTACGTGGCGTCCCGGTGGAGCGGATTACCGCCGCCACCGGCATTGATCGCTGGTTCGTGGAGTGCGTCGCCAACGTGCTCCGCCGCGAACAGGCCGTACGGGATCTGGCGCTCCAGATTCCACCCGATCTGTCGGACGGCGCGTCCGCGGATGATGAGGCATGGCAACGCCTCTTGTGGGAGGCGAAGGAGTTGGGGATCTCCGATACCCGACTGGGCCAGTTGCTCGCGGTATCCGAGGACGCCGTGCGGACCTGGCGGCTCCGCCTTGGGGTGATTCCGGTAGAGCGTCAGATCGATACCCTGGCCGCCGAGTATCCCGCCGCCACCAATTACCTCTACACCACCTACCAGGGCGCCCGCGGGGGCGCCGGAAGCGCCCGCACCCGTCCGCCCGGGGACCATCGGCAGACTGCGCTGATCCTCGGTTCCGGTCCCTACCGGATCGGCTCCAGCGTGGAGTTCGATTGGTGTACGGTCAGCGCCGCGCGCGCCTTACGGGCCGCCGGCTGGCGCACCGTGATGCTCAATCACAATCCGGAGACCGTATCCACCGATTACGATGAGTGCGACGCCCTCTACTTCGAGGAGATATCGTTCGAGCGGGTGCTTGATATTTGCGAAACCGAACGGCCGCAAGCAGTGGTCTTGTCGGTGGGCGGGCAGACCGCGAATAATCTGGCCATCCGTCTGCATCAGGCGGGGCTGCCGATTTTGGGGACCAGTCCAGTGGATATCGACCGGGCCGAGGACCGCTTTAAGTTCTCCGCCTTGCTGGACGCGCTAGGAGTGCATCAGCCGTTGTGGGCGGAACTCTCCACCCCCGAGGAAGCGGAGCGGTTCGCCGAATCCGCCGGCTATCCTGTTCTGGTGCGGCCATCGTATGTCCTCTCGGGCAGCGCCATGAACGTGGCCTACGACAGCGAGCACCTGCACCGCTTCCTCCACCTCGCCAGCGTTTCCAGTGAACATAAGGTGGTGATCAGCAAATTCATCGAGCACGCGCGGGAGATCGAGATCGACGCCGTGGCCCGTGATGGGACTCTGGTCATTTACGCGCTCTCCGAGCATGTGGAGAACGCCGGCGTGCATTCCGGTGACGCGACGGTGATGGTGCCGCCCCAACGCCTCTATCTGGAAACGGTGCGGCAGGTCAAGTCGGTGACAAAGCGGATCGCCGCCGCCCTCCACATCACGGGGCCGTTCAACATTCAATTCCTGGCCCGCGATAACCATCTGCAGGTGATTGAGTGCAATCTGAGGGCCAGCCGTAGCTTTCCCCTGGTCTCGAAGGTGACCGGGCACGACTTCATCGCCATCGCCATCCGATCGATGCTGGGCGAGGACGTTCTGGCGGCGAGGGGTGGGGTCCCCTTCCAGACCGTGGATCTGGACCACGTAGCGGTGAAGGCGCCCCAGTTCTCCTTCGCGCGCTTGAAGGGCGCCGATCCCATCGTGCGGGTGGAGATGGCAAGCACCGGGGAGGTAGCGACCTTTGGCCGCGATCTGCGCGAGGCGTATCTGAAGTCGGTACTGGCCGTGGGGATGAAGCTGCCAAAGCGGCGCGCCCCCGAGGCGGATGGCGGCGGGCGCTACGCTGGGGCGCGGGTGTTCCTCAGTCTGGGCGGCGAAAAGAACAAGTGGGATTTCCTGGCCGCCGCGCGGTCGCTCCATGGCCTGGGTCTGGAAATCCTCGCCACGCGCATGACGAGCGCCTTTCTCACCGCGAATAACGTGCCGAATCAACGGGTATATAAGATCCATGAGGTCGCGGGCTCCTCCGCGCATGGGGCCCCTCGCCTCAGTATCCTTGACCTCCTAACGCGGAGTGAGATCGACTTGCTGGTCAACATCACGGATGAATACGTCACCGAGCAGTTCAACGACGATTACACGATCCGCCGCGCCGCCGTGGACTTCAACGTACCCCTGCTCACCAACCTACAAGCGGCCCGCCTGTTCGTGCAGGCCCTCTCCCGCTACAGCCTGGAGGATCTGCCGGTGTTGCCCTGGGATGCCTATGTTCCGTGAAACATCAGTGGTTAACCTAGTGGAGCACTATTTCATTGATGATGAGTATTGGCGTTTGGCCCATGTGTTCCCATTGGCGCCAATCCGGGACGAGGCGCATCTTGAGCACGCATTGAGCATTGAGGCAACAGTATAGTGGCACGGATCGGGCAACAACGGGAAGCGGCAAACCTGAGCGAACTGTGGCTCTTCGACGAGGAGGGCCAAGATCTCGGATTCGTGACCGTGCCGGAGGCCACGAGGCTGGCGGCGGAACGTGGACTTGATCTGGTACGGCTGGACAACATGTCGAGCCCGCCGCGCTTTGCCCTGACCAACGCGGCGGATCGGGCGGCGGACGCGGCCCGCGCGGCACGGGTAGCCGCGGGTAGTGCTAAACCGCCAAAGGAACTTCGGCTGCGGGTGGCTACCGGAGCCGGCGACGTGGAGACGAAGCGGAAGCAGGCCGAGGGTCTTCTCGCCGCCGGCCATCGGGTGAAGTTCCGCGTGGAGCTTGATCCAAGGAAGCGGAGCGACCCGGCTCCGGCTCGCGCGTTGGTGGATGCGCTGACGAAGAGCCTGGCGGCGGTTGCCGTGCCGGAGGGAAAGCCGTTCAACGAGAAGGGCGCCGTGGCCGTGATACTGGCGCCAAGGTAGGCTGAGGCCCATAGGAGTCGCCAGGTAAGGTTGTACTAGATTGAAGCCCCGGCCTTCAGGCCGGGGAGGCTCATTTGCTCTGCTAGCGCGGTCTTTAGGCCGCTCGTTTCCTGTCCGTAACGGCTCCCCGTCGTGCCAAGGTTGGATGGTGCGAGTAGGCGGCCTAAAGGCCACGGCTAGGGTGGCAAATGAGGTTCCCCGGCATAAATGCCCGGGCTTCAAAGTAGCGCCTCGCCAGGAAGATGCCCACTCCTATGGGCTGAGGCCGGGTGCGCGGCGCGTTCACTCGCGGAGGCGCGAATGAACGCGGTGATGTCGAGTCAAATGAGGGAGTCTGGGAGGGTGATTATGAGTGAGGCGGAAGTCGCGGGCGCCGGGGATGCCATTGACGGCGCGCATGCCGATCCCTACGAGGTCCGTCCGCTGACCGCCCCTCCGCGGGCGACGGTGAGTGTTCCGGGCTCCAAGAGCCAGACCAATCGGGCTTTGCTGCTGGCCGCGCTGGCCGAGGGGCGATCCACGCTCCGGGGGGCTTTGTTGAGTGATGACTCGTGGGTATTCGTGGATTCGCTGCGCCGCCTCGGTTTCGAGGTGGCCGTCGACGAGGCGTCCGTGGCCATTGACGTGATAGGCCAGGGCGGGCGCATCCCCGCTTCCGAGGCGGATCTGTTTATCGGCAATGCAGGCACCGCCGCGCGTTTCCTCACCGCCTTCCTCCCCTTGGGCCACGGAACCTACCTTCTGGACGGGACGCCCAGGATGCGCCTGCGTCCGATTGGCGAGCTTCTGGATGCCCTCCGAATCCTCGGCGCCGACCTGGAGCCCATCCATGGCGACGGCTGCCCTCCAGTGCGGGTGCGCGCGGCCGGACTTCCCGGCGGAGAAGTCACGTTGGACGCCTCGCGGAGCGGCCAATTTCTGTCGGCTCTCCTGATGGTAGGCGCCTACGCCGCGCGGGGTCTGGTGGTCCGGCCAGCAGGCCCCGTTGCCTCGCCACCTTACATAGACATGACTCTGACCATGATGGCCCAGTGGGGCGTGGCGACCGTACACTCCGATGACGGCGCCTATACGATCCGCGCTGGGCAGCGGTACCAGGCGTGCGTGTACGATGTACCGCCCGATGCCTCGGGTGCGTCGTACTTCCTGGCCGCCGCCGCGGTCACCAGAGGAACGGTGCGGGTGCGGAACCTGGCCCTGGCCACCGATCAGGGTGACCTCGGCTTTGTCGAGGTGCTGGAGCGGATGGGATGCGTCGTGGCGCGCGCCGGCGCGGACATCGAGGTGACAGGCCCAGAGCGACTACGCGGCATTGAAATCGATCTGAACGGCATGTCCGACATGACCATGACTCTGGCCGCCATCGCCCCGTTTGCCGACAGTCCGGTGATCATCCGCAACGTGGCACACATCCGCGAGCAGGAGTGCGATCGGTTGGCGGCCACCGCCGCCGAGTTGCGCCGCCTGGGCGCCGAGGTGGAGGAGTGGGCCGACGGGCTGGCCATCCAACCCGCGGCCCTGCATGGGGCGACCATTCACACCTACGACGACCACCGAATAGCCATGGCCTTCGCGCTGCCCGGTTTGGTTGTGCCAGGGGTACGTATCGCGAACCCAGCCTGCGTGGCAAAAACCTTTCCCGATTACTTCACGCGCCTGGAGTCGCTTCGAAGAACCTAATTCCGCCCATTATTTTCGGAAACCCGTACTGTTACGCCCGATATAGCGTCACAGGGCTCGGATCTGGCATCATTGAAGGAATGCCGTTGACCGCGATGGGGCGCGAAATGCCATGCACCCGGCCCTAAGACCGGGTGAGGATTGAAACCGTATGTTTTCCTCTCTCTTTCACGCGCTGGGTGGCCGCGCCATGCGCCAGCGCGATCTGCGTATGCTCCTGCTTGCCGTGTTTCTCACCGAGCTGGGGGTCTCGGCCGCGTTCCCTCTGCGCCTGCTGTATGCTCAGGCCCATCACGCCACCCCCACGGAACTCGGCATGATGGCGGGCGCCTTCTTCCTGGCTCCCGTGTTGTGCCAGATGCCGCTGGGCTGGTTGGTCGATCGGTGGGGCCGGGTTCCGGTACTGCTGTTTGGGATGATTGGGCATGCGATCATTGGAGTGGCCTATATCATCTTTAACTCACCGGTAGACTTGATCTGCTTGCGTTTCCTGGAAGGGGTCGTGATCGCCGGCGTGCAACCAGCCACCGCCGCCTATATCGCCGACGTCACATCCGAGGAGCACCGGGCCGAGGCGTATGGTGTGCTCTCCGCCGCCGCCAATGGCGGTCTGTTGATCGGTCCGCTCTTCGGCGGGATCGTAGGCCAGCAGTTCGGATTCGCCAGCGCCTATATCCTCAGTGTGGTATTCGAGTCGATCTCGGTGATCCTGGTGCTGACCTCGGTTCGGGAGCCGGCCCGCCATCGCGATACCCACGCTCACGAACGGCTTGTGTCGTGGCGGCGATTCCTCACCCTTCCCTTGCTGGGCGCCTACGCTATCACCTTCGCCTACTTCAGCGTCATGGGCGTGTTCACAGCCCTCTGGACAATTTGGATCCGCGATCTGGGCGGCTCATACACCTTTATTGGCTTCACCTTCACTGCCTTCGCCGTCCCTGGTATTTTGCTCGGGGCCATTGGCGGCAGGACCAGCGATCGCTGGGGCATTGCGCCCACCATCCTCTGCTTTGGCCTGTTAATCAGCCTGATCTACGTTTCCTATGGCTTTGTCGGCAACCTGGCGGCGATCCTGGTGCTGGGATTGATCGAGGGGGTTTTCCTGGCCTTCCAGCAGCCCGCGGTGCAGGCTCTCCTGGCTGCCGCTTCTCCCCCAGAGGCGCGAGGACGGGCGCAAGGGGTGGCGGGTCTGGCCGGTTCGCTCGGGGGAGCAGGATCCGCGTTCCTCTCGCTCACCCTCTACCACTGGAATCATCCCGTACCATTTGTGGGCGCGGGCGCGGTGATGATCGCCGGTACGCTAGCCGCCGCGTTCAGCGCGGTATGGCTCAAGCGGCATGGACCGGAAACCGCGACCCTGGTTCCGCTCCAGGCGCAAGCGTCGTGAGACCTGATCTTTACTCACCTTTATTCCTGAGAGTCGGTCGGAACCACCTTCCCATACGCCAGGGAGAACGCCAATGAAAACATCCCGCGTCGCCATCGTGACCGGGGCCAGTCGTACGCGCGGGATTGGCGCCGCCATCTGCCGGGCTCTGGCCAACGCTGGGAACGACATCCTCTTCACCCACTGGCGCCCTTTCGATTACATCCAAAACCTCGCGGAGGACGATGGACCGGCGCGCCTGTTGGCCGAATTGCTGGCCACGGGCGTGCGTGTGCGCGATCTGGAGGTGAACCTGGCCACGTCAGGCTCTTGGGATAGGGTGCTGGATGCTGGGGAAGCCTTGGGAACGCCGGTGATTCTGGTCAACAACGCCGCCTATGAGACCCGCGCCGGGTACGAGCACCTGACCGCGGACATGCTCGACGCACACTACGCGGTCAACCTGCGGGCCACGGCCCTGCTCTGTACCGGTTTCGCCCGTCGCTATCGAGGTGGGTCGGGCGGGAGGATTATCAACCTGACCTCGGGGCAATCCCGCGGACCGATGCCCGGAGAACTGGCATATATCGCCACCAAGGGAGCGATCGAGGCGTTCACCGTGACTCTCGCGGCCGAGGTCGCGCCCCTGGGGATCACGGTCAACGCGGTCAATCCTGGTCCTACCGACAGCGGTTGGATGAGCGAGGAGGTCAAAGCGGCCATCCTCGCCCGGATGGGCAGCGGTCGGCTGGGCACGCCGGCGGACGCGGCGCGGTTGGTGGCGTTCCTCGCCAGTGAGGCCGGCGGCTGGGTTACGGGCCAGATCCTTCATAGCGAGGGAGGCTTCCTCCGCTAGGCCGCTCCCTCCACTACAATAGGTGACAGAATCAGTGAAGGGGAAAGTGTACGCCATGCGGGTCGCGATAACCGGCGCGAGCGGTCAACTGGGGCGCGCGGCGGTGGTGGCCGCGCTGGGTGAGAGCATGGAGGTGATCTGCCTGGATCGGATCGCGACTCGCCAGGCGGGCGTCCGTTCGCTGATCGTGGATCTGGCCGACCAGGGCGAGGTGTTTCACGGGGTGGCGGGCTGCCAGGCGATCCTGCACCTGGGGGCTATCCCCTCGCCGCTCGCCCATCCGCCGGAGGTGGTTTACGGTAACAACGTCATGGCGGACTTCCATGTCTTCGCTGCGGCCGCCGCGCTGGGTATCACGCGGGTCGTGCATGCCTCAAGCGTCTCGGCCTTGGGCTTTCCCTTTCAGCATCGGTGGTCCGAGCCCCGCTACTTCCCCATTGACGAGCAGCACCCGCTCCTGCCCCAGGACGCCTACGGCCTCTCCAAGGCGGCCGGGGAAGACATCGCGGCGGCCTATTGTCGCCGCGGCGCCGGCAGCGCGGCGAGCCTGCGCTTCTCGACTATTTTGCGGGAGGACAGCTACGCGGAATTCATCGGCGCCGTCCACCGCGATCCCGGACAGTCCGCCCGGTACCTCTGGAGTTACATCGATCTTCGTGACGCGGCCATGGCCTGTATCAGGGCTCTTACGGGGCCCTATACCGGCCACCAGCGCCTCTTCATCGTAGCCGACGATACGGCCGCCAATCTTCCGACCGAAACGCTGCTGGATCGCTATTTTCCCACGGTACCCAGGCGCACGCCCTTGCAGGGCAGGTGTTCACTGATCGATGGAACCCAGGCCCGTGAGGTCCTTGGCTTCCAGCCCCAGTACCATTGGCCGGGGGCTCTTGGCTGGGGAGAGCACGGGTAAGTACGCGAAAGGCGGAGGTATGTCCCAGGTAACTATTCGTTCCATCCGTACCATCTTGACCGCCCCTCGCGATCTCCGCCTGGTAGTCGTCAAGATCGAGACCTCGGAGCCTGGTCTTCATGGTCTGGGCTGCGCCACCTTCACTCAGCGCCATCTCGCGGTTCGGACCGCCATTGACGAGTATCTGGCCCCGCTCCTGGTGGGGCGCGACGCACACCGTATCGAGGACATCTGGCAGACCATGCACGTCAATTCATACTGGCGCAACGGGCCGGTGCTAAACAACGCCATCTCGGGAGTGGACATGGCTCTCTGGGATTTGAAAGGCAAAATCGCTGGGCTGCCGTTGTACCAACTGCTGGGCGGCAAATGTCGAGAGGCAGCGGCGGTCTATCGCCACGCGGATGGCCGCGATCCCTCGGAAGTGGCGGAGCGGGTACGCGCGTTCATGGAGGAGGGCTATCAGTACATCCGTTGCCAGATGGGAGGATACGGCGGCCTTTCCCAGGCGCCGGCGTCTCCCGATGGCGCCATGGCTGGAGCGTACTATGATCCAGAAGGTTATGCGCGGAGCATACCACGGCTCTTCGAGTACGTTCGCGCGCGGGTCGGGCCCGAGGTCCAGTTGCTCCATGACATTCACGAGCGTCTGGCTCCCATTGAGGCGGTGCGATTGGCCAAGGATCTGGAGCCCTACCGCCTGTTCTTTCTGGAGGATCCACTACCGCCGGAGCAGATCGCCTGGTTCCACACGATCCGGCAACAGTGTGCCGTGCCGTTGGCGATGGGCGAGCTATTCGTCAACCCGGTTGAATGGCTGCCGCTGATCACCGAGCGCCTCATTGACTTCATCCGGGTTCATATCAGCGCGATCGGCGGGATCACCCCGGCTCGGAAGCTGGCCGCGCTCTGCGAGGCGTTCGGGGTCCGCACGGCCTGGCACGGCCCCGCCGATGTCTCGCCGATCGGTCACGCGGCCAACTTACATCTCGATCTGGCGTGCCCGAACTTTGGCGTCCAGGAGTGGATGCCGTTTACGGATAAGGAGCGGGCCATTTTCCCCGGTAGTCCGGAAGTCCGTGATGGCTATATGTATCCGAACGATCTTCCCGGTTTGGGGGTTGAACTGAACGAAGTAGAGGCGGCCCGCTATCCCTGCGAGAACGAGCCGATTTCCTGGACGCAAACGCGGACGCCGGATGGGACCGCCGTGTACCCCTAACGCACGCCCAGTAGGGTATGGTGCGTGCGTTGGGTCACACCCGGCCTCAGCCGGTTCCGTCTCTGCCATCCGGCTGCGGCCCATAGGAGTGGGCAGGAAATGTTGTACCAGGATGAAGCCCCGGCCTTCAGGCCGGGGAGGCTCATTTGCTCTGCTAGCGCGGTCTTTAGGCCGCTCGTGTCCTGGCGGCGACGGCTCT